>Ga0105048_10004204_pt1 | contig 23536 bp, 16 predicted proteins | sample MAT05_FD_78382 | JGI IMG/M metagenome (GOLD analysis project Ga0105048, IMG submission 78382) | Freshwater microbial communities from Lake Fryxell liftoff mats and glacier meltwater in Antarctica - MAT-05 | ecosystem: Environmental > Aquatic > Freshwater > Ice > Liftoff microbial mat | place...
AATGATTTTTAACGTTTTCTTAACGGGAATGTGTTAGCTTTGCAACGCCTAACAGCCAAAGGGCGGGGCAAATGAAATCACCATGATTTTGACAGACGATTTTCGGGGACCAAAACCGGCTATTGACGTAATAATACCGGCTTTTAACGAAGAAAAGTCCCTTCCACTGGTGCTGACACACCTGCCTGCCGACTGGGTTCGGCGTGTGCTGGTGTGCGACAATGGCTCCACCGATGCTACCGCAGAGGTAGCCCGGAAGTATGGCGCGGTGGTGGTGTACGAACCCAAGCGAGGCTATGGAAGTGCATGCCTCGCAGGGATGCGTTACCTGAGCAGTCTTCCTGCGTCCGAACAACCGGAAATTGTAGTATTTCTGGATGGTGATTTTTCAGACTACCCAGAGGACTTGCCAAAAGTGGCAACTCCAGTTTTGAACGGCTCACAAGATTTGGTCATCGGATCACGCATGCTGGGAGGCATGGCGCCCGGTGCCATGACCCTGCCCCAGCGCTTCGGCAACTGGCTGGCGCCCGTGCTCATCCGCATGCGCTTCGGCTACGAGTTTACCGATCTGGGCCCCTTCCGCGCCATCCGATGGGACAAACTGCAAGCCCTTGGGATGCAGGACCCCAACTACGGCTGGACGGTGGAAATGCAGGTGCGGGCTGCTCAACAAAAACTCCGCTGCTCCGAAGTGCCCGTGCGCTACCGCACACGAGCCGCCGGAAAAAGCAAAGTATCTGGAACCATTAAAGGTACGGTACTGGCGGGCTTGAAAATCATCAGTACCATCTACAAGCTGCAACCGGGAGGCGGCAAATTAAACAAGCCCGGAACCGAACCTTTGTAAATTCGCAACTCAAACCACTTTATGTACGGTCTTCGTTCTTTTTTTGATGCCCTTCAGTACCAGGCCTTCGTCGATTTCGGCTACCTGATGCTCTTGGTGTATTTTGTTGCCATGAGCGGCGTTACCATCTACGCCCTCCTGCAATTCCACCTCCTGTACCTGTACAAACGCTACCACAAAGCCAATCCTGAAATTACTTACCGCCAGTACGATCTGGCTACCGAAATAGTACCCTTCGTAACCGTGCAGCTTCCCATGTTCAACGAAATGTACGTGGCCGAGCGCATCATCGATTACGTAGCAGCCCAGGATTACCCCAAAGATAAATTTGAGATCCACGTGCTCGACGACTCGACCGACGAAACCGTCGACATCGTAGCCGCCAAAGTAGCCGAACTCAAAGCACAAGGTTTCAACATCGAACACATCCACCGCGTTAACCGCCAGGGTTACAAGGCAGGCGCCCTCCAAGAAGCCATGCCAAGGGCCAACGGCGAATTCATTGCCATCTTTGATGCGGACTTTACACCGCGCGCCGACTTCCTGCGCACCACCATGCCTTACTTTGAAGATGACAAAACAGCCATCGTTCAAACGCGCTGGGAACACATCAACGCCGACTACAGCATGCTCACCAAAATGCAGGCACTGCAACTGAACGTGCACTTTACGGTGGAACAGGCCGGTCGATCCTACGGCAACTTGCTGCTCCAGTTCAATGGCACCGCCGGAGTTTGGCGCAAAAAAGTGATCAACCTCGCCGGCGGCTGGCAAAGCGATACACTCACCGAAGACCTCGACCTGAGCTTCCGCGCCCAAATCATGGGCTACAAAATACAATACCTTGAGAAACTTGGCTCACCTGCCGAACTTCCCATAGAAATGAACGCCCTCAAAGGCCAACAATTCCGCTGGAACAAAGGCGGCGCTCAAAATGCCGTGAAACTGCTCAAGCTGGTTTGGCATACCGACAAACTGAACTGGGTGCAAAAAATGCACGCCATGAGCCAACTGACAGCTTACGGTGTGTTCCTGTGGGTGTTCATCGCAGCCATCAGTAGCTTGCCGCTTGCTTTCGCTTTCTCCGCTCTGGGCATCTCCACGCACTTCCTCTCGTTCTCGGTGCTGGGCTTGTTCTCGATTGCCGCGATCAGCTACACCGCCAACGTCACCGCCGAACTCAACCGCAACACACCGCCTTCCTTTTGGGAAAAAGTACGCTTCTTCGGTCTGTTCCTGTCGTTCATGCCCATCTCGCTCGGCCTGTCGCTGTACAACGCGATCGCTGTGGTTGAAGGCCTGCGCGGCAAAGCATCCGGTTTCGTACGCACACCGAAATACGGCATCAAAGTAAAAGGCCAGGAAGAAACAAGTGAAGTGAAAAAGACCAGCTACGTAGCCCGCAAAATTTCGTGGGTAACCATCGCAGAAGGTGTTATGTCACTGGTGTTCTTCACCTCTATGGTGGCAGGTATTGCAACCGGCAACGACGCTTTTGCACTGTTCCACGCCATGCTCGCCTTCGGTTTCGGCACAATCTGCTTCTACTCCATCAAACACCTGCGCTTCAACTGATCCCGCAGGATGACAAGGGGCCTTAAAGGATGATAATGTCATCCTTTAGGGCATACAAAACGAAAAACAGGCGCCACCCAGGAAACAGGGTGGCGCTTTTTTTGTAGTTGGGATAAAGCGAAGTGAGTTTGGTGATCCGGATGCTGATAACCTTAAATCAACGAATTGGGCTGTCCAAGCGTTCATTCCCGGTGTTCAATTGTTACGCGGTATCTTAGTATGCTTAATTTGGCCCCGGATCTATGGAACTTTCCGATTTCCCCATCCTTTCAACAGTCCCTTTTCCGCTGCTTTTGCGGCCTAAAAAGGTTACGGACCTTGTTTTTTTGCATCTTTACCCTGTATGAAGGGTATCAAGCGCTTTTTTCCAACCATGCTTTGCATCGCCATGTTCGTTCCGGCCCTTTTCCTGGGTTATGGCGTTGAGCGTTCCAATTTCGGTCCGCTGGTGTTGACATACGGTGTGTGGTTTGCCCTATTCCTGTTCGTTTTGTGGCGTTGGGGCGATGCTCCCGAACACCGGCGTTTGCTTTTGGGTACGGGCGTTGCGTTGCGTGTTGCGATGGTGTTTGGTTTGCCATTGTTGTCGGATGATATCTATCGTTTTCTTTGGGATGGCCGGTTGTGGGCCGCAGGTTTTCACCCTTTTTTGCACACGCCCCGCGAATTTCTGGAGCAAGGTCTGTGGGCTTCTGGTATTGATGCCGGATTGTTTGCAAAACTCAATTCACCCGATTACCACACCGTTTATCCGCCGCTGGCACAAAGCATTTTTTACCTTTCGGCGCTTGTAGGAACTTCAAGCTTGTGGCCGGGCGTTTTGGTCATCAAGTTGTTTTTGCTGACTTGCGAGCTGGGCACCCTGTACCTGCTGCACAAACGTTTTCCCCTTGGACGGGGTGCGTTGCTTTACGTACTAAATCCTTTGCCCATCCTCGAAATTTGCGGCAACGCACATTTTGAGGGCGCGGCGGTATTTTTTGTGTTGCTGGGATTGTTTGCGCTCCACCATGGCCGTACGGCTTTTGCCGCCACCTCCTGGGCACTTGCGGTGGCCGCCAAACTGGTTCCTTTGCTTTTTGTTCCGATCCTATTGCGTTACCTGGGCTGGAAAAAAGGGTTGCAGTTTGTGGGAGTATTCGGATCTGCATGCCTCGTTTTATTCACACCCTTATTCAACCTTGAGGTGTTGCAAAACATGGCTTCCAGCCTCGATTTGTATTTTCAAAAATTCGCGTTTAACGCCAGTTTGTTTTATATTTTTTGGGAAATAGGACGGTTTTTCGGGCAACATACGATGGACAAAACCCTGGGTCCGCTCATGGCTGTTTTTGCCGCAGGCGGTATTTTGTTCCTCGCCTGGCGTTTGCGAAAAAAAGATGCGCGACTCGTCACCTTCATGCTTTTGGCTTCTGTATGGCACCTGCTGTGGTCGTCCACAATACACCCCTGGTACCTGTGTTTGCCGCTTGTTTTGGTGCGGAGTCCGAAGTCCGAAGGGTGGACTGTCGACCGGCGACTGTCGACTGTCGACTTACTTCGCACTTCGCAATTCGTGCTTTTATGGTCGGGCACTGTGATTCTGTCTTACAGCCATTACGCTGGTGGCGGATTTCAGGAAAATTATGTCCTGATTACCCTGGAATATGTTTTGCCTTTCCTGCTTGCTCTTAGTCTTTGCCTTCTCCCACGAAATAATCCTCTTTGTTCCGAAACAACACATTGAACGTGGTCATGCTACCGTAGCAGCGGGTGATGTATTGTTGGAGGTTGACCTTGTCTTCGTCGTCGAGTTTTTTGCTGGTGTTGATGTTTTGTTCGAGCACGCGCAGGCGGTCGCGCATCATGACAATTTTGTGGAAAAACGTATCAATGGGCACTTCTTTGCTCGACGTGGCGGTGTCGCCGGGTTGCAAAAGCATTTTACCGTTTTTCCAGCGGTCGCCCAGAGGAGTGAGTTCGAGGGCTGTGCCGGCCCAGGAGCGCAGGATACGCACGAGGCTTTGTTCGGCTTCGGAAAAGGTTACACTTTCTTCGGTCGGAATGGCGTCGACGACTTCCCAGGAGGCGTAATCTTTGCCAACCATTTTGAGTCCGAACTGGATGAAACATACTTCGTAGGCGGCAACGTGCAGGCGTACCACAACACCGTCGCCAAAAGCGGGGTGTTTAACGCGGGAACCAATGCCGAGCAAGGAGGTTTGCATGCGATTAGGGTTTTGAATGTTTTGGTTGGTTGAATAGGTATTTTTCTATTTGCAGGGCTACGCCCAAAAGAAGCAAAAAGGATGCGATCGCGGCATACCATGGAATGGAAATATCCTGTTCCAGGTCGATGGCTGAAATATCCTTGCCATAAAGGTATTGTGCCACGACTTGAAATCCATTGTTGAAAAAATGCGCGATGACGGGTATCCAGAAGTTTCCGGTGCGCCAGTAGAGCCATCCGAGCAAGAGGCCGAGCAACATACGCGGCAAAAAACCTTCAAACTGAAAATGTATAAAACTGAAAATGGCAGCACCGAGCACAAGGGCAATCCACGGATTGGCGATGCGGCGCATGAGCTGTTTTTGCAGCAATCCGCGAAAAATCAGTTCTTCGCCGAGGGCTGGAAGCAGGGCAATGATGGTTAGGTTGGCCAGCAGCTCCCAAGGTGAATCCATAACCAGCAAGGCTTTAATGGCTTCGTTGGTTTGCTCCTCCATTATCTTGAATGCATCCGGCAGGGGCAGGGCTTTGTTGATTTCCAGGGAAAAAAGCACCAGAGGCAAGGACACAGCCATTAGCAGAAGTGCCAGTCCTGCAAGAACTGACTTAGGCGCAGGCGACCAGCCGAGGTAATGACGCCAGTCGGCACTGTTCGTTCCGTTTTCCGGACGGTAATGGCGGTAAAAAAGGTACAGCACCGTAGCTCCCGACAAGACGAATGTTCCCAGATGGTTCAGCCCCAGCAGCAGACGCACCTGCCATCGATCTGCTGAGGTGGCATCGGCTGTGAGTTGGGTAGGGTCCAGGGATGTATTCAGGCCGAATGCCATAGAAATCAACTGATACACCAACACGCCGGCAAGCGCTCCTGCAAGACAGGCGATGAAGGTGGCCAGCAGGATTACCTGCGGGCGTGCCTCCGGCGGGGCGGCAGGGAGGGGGGATGCAAAAGAAATTGGGCTTTCGTCCACAGGCGTTTTACTTTTGCGTCAAAGATAGCGGACAACCATGAATCTAAGTGTCAACATCAACAAAGTAGCCCTGCTGCGAAATGCACGGGGAAGCGACATGCCCGACCTGCTGCAGGTTGCGCGCGATTGTGAAGCCTTCGGTGCCGACGGCATCACTGTACATCCCCGGCCCGACCAACGCCATGTGCGTTACGACGACATACCGTTGCTGCGCCAGGTTGTAACCACCGAATTCAACATTGAAGGCAAACCCGAAAGGGATTTTCTTGATCTGGTGCTGGCCAATCCGCCGCACCAGTGTACGCTGGTGCCCGACAGTCCCGGGCAGCTCACATCCGACCACGGCTGGGATACCATCGGGCAACGCGATTACTTGCGTGAAGTGATTGGAGAGCTGAAAAGTAAAGGAATCCGTGTGTCGATCTTTGTGGATCCCGACGAACGTATGGTGGAAGGCGCTGCTGCTACAGGCGCCGACAGGGTGGAATTGTACACAGGCCCTTATGCTCATGGTTTTTACGACAACAAAGAAGCATCTGTAGCGCCGTATGCCCGGGCGGCGGTTGCGGCTGCTCGGGTAGGGTTGGGCCTGAATGCCGGGCACGATCTGAACCTCGACAACCTGAAGTATTTTCGGGAGCATTGTCCGGGGCTGGCTGAGGTGAGCATTGGTCACGCCTTGATTTGCGACGCCTTGTACTATGGTTTTGCCAATACCATTCGCATGTATCAACGGCAGTTGAAAGGATAAAAAAAACCTTTCGTCGAAAAATCGCTGTTTCGTCGTTTGGGTTAAAGATAAAGAAGCATATTGATAATGAATACTTTACATTAGATAAAACAGTATTTTCTTTGGTTATTTTGCAAAAAAATAAAAATTGATATGCATAGTTTTGTGCAAAATGCACTATCTTTGTTTGTACCTTCTTGACTTTGCAGAATAAAATAATTTTGTTAATCTACCGAATCAAACTTTTACCGTGCCGTTGGCAGGTAGTGTGCTTTTGTTAAGCGCATCTACCTGTCAGTCGGCATTTTTTTTTCTGTTAAACAGGGGGGATTCCCCATAATCCAATGAAGTACGCAGGTAGCAATTATCTGTCAGTAACCGCATCTATTCTTTAACCAAATCTTATTTCGTATGAAGCGAATACTAACAACCATGTGTCTGTTGTTGGCCGTAGCAGTTATGGCTATGGCCCAGCGTACCGTTTCAGGTACCGTAACAGGCGATGACGGCGAAACGCTTATTGGCGCAACCGTCAGCGTAAAAGGAACCGGCGGCGGCGCCCGTAGCGACCTAAACGGTCGTTATTCGGTGCAAGTGCCCGATGGTTCAAACACGCTTGTTTTCTCTTACACCGGTTATCAAACCCAGGAACTTGCCCTTGGCGCCAGCAATGTGGTCGATGTGGTGATGGTTTCGGGCACGGTGCTGCAGGAAGCCGTAGTGACGGCACTTGGCATCACCCGCGAAGAAAAATCGCTGGGTTATGCCGTGCAGTCGCTCGATGGCGACCAATTTACCAGCGCCCGCGATGCCAGCAACGTGGTGAACTCCCTTTCGGGTAAAATCGCAGGTGTAAACGTCATCAGTTCCTCGGGCAACGTAGGGTCTTCTTCGCGCATCACCATCCGCGGAAACAACTCCATCCTCGGCAACAACCAGCCGTTGTTTGTGGTGAACGGCATCCCGATTGACAACTCCGCGCGCAACTTTGCTCCCAACGGAGGCACCCAGTTCGGTGGCGTTGACTTTGGTAGCGCCATTCAGGACATCAACCCCGACGACATCGAAACGGTTACGGTATTGAAAGGTCCCAACGCCGCTTCGCTTTACGGTACACGCGGCGCAAATGGTGTTATCCTCATCACCACCAAAACGGGCAAAGGCGCCCAGAAAGGTCTGGGTGTGAGCTACACCGGTGACATTGGTTTTTCCAACCCGCTGCGTTTGCCAACTTACCAGAACAAGTTTGGTCAAGGTGTTGATTTTCAGTTCAACTACGTAGACGGTACCGGCAACGGTGTTTACGACGGTACGGACGAAAGTTGGGGCCCTTCCTTCGACCCTGCCATCAACGGAGCCGACGGTATTGACAACAACGGCGATGGCATCATCGATGAACAAGGCGAAGGCGAAATGCTCAACCAGTTCATGAACAACGGAGCTTTGGCGCCATGGGTTGCACAACCCAACAACGTGAACAGCATTTTTGAAACCGGTGTCGCTTTTACCAACAACATCGCCATCACGGCCAATGGCGACCGCGCCAATGCACGTTTTTCGTACACCAACTTCAATCAAACGGGTATGGTCCCAAATACCGACCTGAAGCGCAACACCTTCAACCTCGGTTTTGGTATGAAATTGAACAATAAAATCACCTCAGAAGGCAACATAACCTACACGGTTTTGGATTCCGACAATCGACCGGGTATCGGTTACGATGGAGACAACATCCTGCAGCAAACCATCTGGGCCGGCCGTCAGGTTGACTGGGATTACTTGCGCGCCAACTACAACCAGCTCGACAACATGGGCCGCGTTGTAAACTGGAACCACAACTACCAAAACAACCCATTCTTTACCTTGTACAGAAACACGAAGCCGCAGCGGCGTAACCGCGTCAATGGTTTTTATGCCATGCACTTCCAGTTGCTCGAATGGCTGAAACTCTCGGGACGTATTGGTACGGACTATTACAACGACTACCGCGAGGTGCGTTTCGACAAAGGAACGAACACCAATCCGAATGGCCGTTTCGACCGTTTGGAGTACAACTCGACGGAAACAAACATGGACGCTATGCTGACGGCAAACAAAAACATTACCGACAACATTTCGATCGTTGCGTCGCTTGGTGTTGCTCGCCGCGACAACCGTTTTCTCGGAAACGAACAAACAGCTACCGGCCTTGTTGTTCCCAGCCTATTCAACTTTTCCAATGCTGACGGCGCTGTTCAGGCCAACAACTTCATCAACCGCCAGCGCATCAATTCGGTGTTTGGAACCGTATCGCTCGGATTCTACAACTTCATTTACCTCGACGGTTCGGTCCGCAACGACTGGTCTTCAACTTTGCCGGAAGCAAACAACAGCTTCCTGTATCCTGCGGTTAACCTCGCTGTAGTACTCTCGGAAAAATTCACCATTCCGGGTGTATCTTTCTTGAAAGTACGCGGTGGTTATGCCGAAGCTGGTAAAGATACCGATCCTTACAGCCTTAACTTCGCTTACGGTGCCAACACACCCTGGGGTGGTTTGCCAAACTTTACGGTACCTGGCGCGCGTCCGAACAACCAACTCAAACCCGAACGTTCCAAATCGTGGGAAACCGGTCTTGAAGCCCGTTTCTGGCAGGATCGCGTTCGCCTTGACCTTACCTACTACAACACGAGTACGATCGACCAAATCATTCCGCTCAACGTGTCCAGTACAACTGGCTTTATCAGCCGCATCACCAATGCCGGTACCATACAGAACGATGGTATTGAGATCCAGTTCGGCCTTACACCGGTGCGCAGTGCCAACTTCCGCTGGGACATCGATCTCAACTGGGCAAAAAACAACTCCATCGTGAAAGACCTTCCCGAAGGCGTTACGGAAATTACCATCAACACCAACTGGGGTCTGCGTCTTGTAGCCCGTGAAGGTGAAGAATACGGTGTATTGGTTGGTCGCCGCGTAAAACGCGCTCCCGATGGCCAGATCATTGTGAACGAAGCTACCGGCAGCCCCATCCTTGATGTGGATGAAAACGGCAGCAACACCAACTTCGTGCTTGGTTCCATCACACCAGACTGGGTGGGCGGCATCCGCAACACCTTCACCTGGAAAGGCTTCTCACTCAGCGCCCTCATCGACGCGCGTCAGGGTTCCGACCTGTTCTCCATGACTTACGTATTCGGCCGTTACGCCGGTGTACTCGAAGAGTCGCTCGAAGGCCGTAATACACTTGACGAAGTTCAAAACGGTTACAACTATGGCGGTGTTTACGCAACGACTGATGCCAATGGCAACGTAACGTATTCGCCCAACCAGGTTAAACGTACGGCTGAAGCATGGAACGCTGATTTCTACAACCGCCGCCACGACCGCGGTGTATTTGACGCCTCGTTCGTTAAACTGCGCGAAGTAGTTTTGGGCTACGACATGCCCCGCGAGTGGTTTACCAATTCATTTGTAAACGGTGTTCGTCTTAGTGTTTATGGCCGCAACCTGGCCTTATTGAGCAGCAACGTACCGCACGTGGACCCCGAAACGGCTTTCGATAACACGAACGCCATGCAAGGCATCGAATTTGGTCAATTGCCTTCGGCCCGTACCGTTGGTGTGACCTTGAACGCCAATTTCTAAACCATCCTTTGCAATCAAATGTTTAAATGATATGAAAAATCTGAAAGTATGGTTGTTGATCCTCGTGGTGGCATTTTCCAATGCCTGCACCAAAGACTTTGAGGAAATCAACACCAATCCAAACCAGGCTGAAGAAGTGCCGCTGACCAACGTTTTGTTGTCCGCGACCACCCAGGGTGTACGCCGCATCCACGGCGCAGGCATGAACATGACCTACGCGGGTCTGTGGGCGCAACACTATGCCAAAATTCAGTACATTGACGAAGACTGGTACGAATTCCGCTCCGACGCCCTTACGGCCTATTGGGACGGTCTTTATGCCGGTCCTCTGGCCGATCTTCAGGACATCCTGAACCGCGCCGACAACCCGAGCAACATGCGCGCTGCCGCGTTGACCCTGAAGTCATACCACTTCGGTGTGATCACCGACATGTGGGGCGAAGCTCCTTACTCGGAAGCACTTGATCCCGATCGTACGGTAAACCCGTCTTACGACAGCCAGGAAAATATCTACGCTGGCATCATTGCCGACCTTGAGACAGCTTCCGCCATGTGGGGACAAGCTGATGCCTTGGGTGTAGGCGATGTGATTTACGGCGGCGATGTGGCCCTTTGGAAAAAATACACCAACTCGCTGCTCGCCCGCTACCTCAACCGTGCCAAGCACAAAAATCCGGCTTACGTTACCAAACTGGCTGCATTGCTTTCGAATCCGGACAACCTGATAGCCAGCAATGGTGAAAATGCGCTGATGTCGTATCCCGACATTACGCCCACAGGCTCCAACCCGCTGTACAACGACAAGTACAACAGTGGCCGTAACGACCATGCTGTGAGCAAAACCCTGGTGGATCTTATGACCGGCGACCCACGCCTTCCCGTGTATGCAGAGGTAAACAACGCAGGTATCTACGTTGGACAGCCCAACGGTACTGTCGAGCCCAGCCCATTCTCAGCTGTTTCGCAAATTGGTGCGAAGTTCCGCGACGATTTTGCTGCGCCTTCCTATCTGTTTACGTACGCTGAAGTGCTGTTCATTTACGCAGAAGCTGTAGTCAGCAAAATGGCTTACCTCGAAGCCATCAATGCTTCCGTGGAACAACAAGGCGTAGCTGGAGACCAGGCTTTCCTCGATGCCGTAGGGGCTGCTTTCGATGCCGATGCTGATCGCGCCATTGCAACTCAAAAATGGATTGCTTTGTTCGGCGACGGTACTGAAGCTTTTACCGAGTTTCGTCGTACCGGATTTCCCAGCGAAATCGTTGAAGTGCCTCTGAGCGGTTTTCCCGGTCAGGGCGTACCCAAACGTTTCCCTTACCCCACCAGCGAAACAGGCAACAACAAGGTCAACCTTGAGGCTGCACTTGGCCGCCAGAACATCGACGCTTCCGGCTTGTTCGGAGATGCGATGTGGTGGAAACTTTAAACCATCGACAACAAATCAACCTCCGTATCTTGCCCCCGGCGCTCTTTTTTGTGCGCCGGGGGCTTTTTTATTAGGTGTACCCACCAAAAAGTCGCAAATTCGCATCCAACAGGGGAAGACAACTTCTTTGCTTCCAAAATTTTGTAAACCATGTTTTCCGACGATCGCATCCGCAGCAACAAAGCCGTCAAACGACCGATGCTTATCTTGGGCGCTTCCATGACCATCATTTACATTGGGCTGGGTGCCTGGCTTTTCCTCGACCAAAGTTTCGTGCCAGGCATACAAACCGAATTCAGGAATATTTTTGCCACCATGTTGCTGGTTTACGGCGTTTTTCGCGGTTGGCGCTTTTGGCAGGATTACCAGGCGCCCTGATTTTTCCATTACCAGAAAAATACACACCTTATGAAACTCCTTCTTCCAGTGCTCTTTTTATGCACTTTATTTGCCGCCTGCGGCGAAAAAACCGATAAAACAGGCAAAGTACTTGATACACCCACCACAGGAGAACTAACCATCATGGTGGATGAAGGTTACCAACCCATCATCGCTTCCTGCATCGAAGTGTTCAACGTATCTTACCACCGCGCCAAACTAAGTGCCATTTACACCTCGGAAGGCGATGCGGTGAACAACATCATCAAAGATTCCACCCAGGTGATCGTGGTTACCCGAACGTTCACCGAGAACGAACTGAAGTTTTTTAAGCAACGTGGTTTTGAACCCAAGGTCACGCCCATAGCCTACGATGCCGTTGCTTTTATTGTCCACCCCAGCAACAACGACAGCGTGTTTGCCATCGAACACATGCGCGATATTCTTCAGGGGAAAACCCAAAAATGGTCGCAGTTTAACCCCAAATCGAAACTTGGCGACATCCTGCTGGTGTTCGACAATCCGCTTTCCGGTACGGTGCGTTATGCCAAAGACAGCATTGCAGAAGGCGCAGCCCTGCCCGCCAACGCCTCTGCGCTAAACACCAACGAAGAAGTGATCAATTACGTAGCCCAAACACCGGGCGCCATAGGCGTTATCGGCGCCAATTGGATATCCGATACCGACGATAAAGGCGTGCAGAAATTCCTCTCACAGGTGCGTTTGGTGGACATTGCCAAAGCACCTGGAGCAGAAGGTTTCGGCCCTCTCCAAGCTTACCTGTCGACAGGCGATTACCCTTTCAAACGCACGGTGTACATCATCAATGCGCAAGCCAGGCCGGGGTTGGGACAGGGATTTGCAGCATACCTCGCTGGGCCCGACGGACAACGTATTGTTCTTAAAGATGGATTGTTACCGGCACAAGCGCCCACCAGACTCATTCAAGTTTCAAAAGAATAATTTGATTTTGATTAAAAAAAGGCTCCAAATAACCTTTTACAGCATGCCAACGTTAACCTTATATTAAAAAATGTAGGTTTTGCCAAACGCTTTGTGGATTTCATGCTGAAAAAGCGTCTAAAAAATGGAACTTTGCAGCCGCTGTCCAAACAGCAAAGCGAACTAAAACTTTTTCCGAACGATGACGACTTTTTTGAAAAACAGCGCCCTTTTCCTGGCGGTTCTTTTTGTAAGCACCCTCGCAGCCCAAACCCCCGACGAAGGTTTATCGGCCATGCAATTTGAAGAATGGGATAAAGCCATTGCCCATTATACCAAACTTACCCAGACCGATGCCACCAACCAGGATGCATGGCTTACCCTGGGCAATGCCTACCTCGCCAAAGGCGATAAAGTGAAGGCAAAAGAATCCTGGGATGCAGCGTTCACCGCAAAATCCGATGCCCCAATGGCCTACACCGCCAACGGCCGCAATCTGATGATTCAGGACAAACAAACCGAAGCCGACGCGCAATTTGCCAAAGCAGCCAAAAACGGTAAAAAAGATGTCGCCTCCCTTCGCCAGATCGGAGAGTCCTTCCTTTTTTACACACCGGCAGGAAGCAAACGTCCGAACTTTGTTCGTGCGGAAGAAAAACTTAAGGCTGCCATTGAAGTCAACTCCAAAGATTTCCTTTCGCTCATGGCGTTGGGTTATACCTACAAGGAAATGTCAAATGGAGGTTTGGCCGCGCAGCAATACGAATATGCCGCCCAGTTGCAGCCTAAGAATCCTTTGCCCATGTACATGCTGGCCAAGGTGTATAAAACAGCTAAAATTGATCAGAAATTTCTCGAAAACATCGACAAAACCCTTGTCGTTTCACCCAGTTACACCCCGGCACTTCGCGCCAAAGCAGAACACTTCTACTTTGGCCGTGAGTGGGAAAATGCTCTGGCAGCTTACAAGGAACTGATCACCAAAGGCGACGCCGTTACCATCGATGATGAAATGTTGTTTGCCAATACCCAGTTCATCAACAAAGATTACCAAGGTTGCATCACTACCGTGGAAAAAATCATCCAGAAAGACGGATCCAAAAACTACCTGCGCCGCCTGCTGGGATACTGCTATTACGAAACCGGCGATTATACCAAAGGACTCGCCATCATGAACGAGTATTTCAAAGTGGTAACGCCCGAAAAAATTCTGGCTTCAGACTACCAATATCTCGGACGTCTGCAGGTAAAAACAAAAAGTGATACCCTACAAGCCATCGGCAATTTTGGCAAAGCCATTGGCATGGACTCGTCGATGTGGCCGCTTTACAAGGAAATGGCCGAGTTGAACTATGCCACACGCGACTACTGCGGCGCAGCGGTGAATTTCCAGAGGCACATCGACTCGTTGCCCAAGCCCGACGCAACACAGTATTATTACCTGGGTACCAGCCACTACTATTGCCGCAATGACTCGATGAATTACCAGAAAGCACTTGCAGCGTTTAGCAAAGTAGCTGAAATTGTTCCTACGGCTACTTTGGGCCATTTCTGGAGCGGAAAATCTGCTGCACAACTTGACCCAGATGTGGAAGCCAATCCTGATCTGCTTCCTGAATTTGGTTTGGCTTTACCGTATTTTGAAAAATACATCGAAATTGCCAGTGCAGATATTGACAAAAATAAAAAGGATTTGGTAACAGCCTATGAGTACAATGTGTTCTGCTATTATGCACACAATGACCAAGCCCAATACAATGCCGCCGTTGCCAAATTGCTGGAAATTGATCCGACCAACGAAACGGCTCTCGGGCTGCAACAAAACGTGAAAGAAAACAACGGAATGATTCCTCCACAAACCAATACGCCTACACCTGTTAAAGGAAGCAATAAGTAATAGACTTCGACCTGTTAGAATACAATTACAAAAGCCACTTTGCGTCAGCAAGGTGGCTTTTGCAATTGTAATGCATACCATCCGTACAACCGCTAAATGTTGTATTTTTAGGCATGTTCTGCCGTGACCTGTTCGTCTTATTGTTGCTTTTGCCATTGTCCCTGATGGCACAGGAACCTGCCTACCTGCACTATGGCGTTCAGGACGGGCTGCCGGGCAATCTGGTATACTGTGGTTTGCAGGACCGCAACGGGCTGCTTTGGTTTGGTACAGACAAAGGGTTGGCTTGTTTTGACGGCACTCGTTTCCACAATTTTGGGATGGCCGACGGGTTGCCCGATCCCGAAGTGCTGAACTTGGTTGAAGACAACCACAATCGCCTGTGGATTTCGTGTTTTCGAAAAAAGCCCTGTTACCGGATGAACAGCCGAATTGTTAATTCAAAATCCGATACCCTGCTCGATAAAGTGGATTTTGAGATCGGCATGGCCGATTTTTCGCAAGACAACAACGCTGTTTGGATAACCGGTCTGGAACGGGACTTTTACCGCTACGACAATAAGGGAATGCATACTGTGATTTTGGATGGCTCCGCCGCACGATTTGGAAGGATAGGACGTAAAAGTTTCATCTTTTCAACCAACGAAATTGCGGAGTACAAGTCCGACAACGACTTGCCCATTGTTTTCAGGTTTAACCATAATTTGGGCCGGGGCCTGCCCTTTGTGGGTTTCAGTATTTCAGGCAATCTGGTGCTGTATTCCTGGTCCGACCGGTTGATTTTATTGGAATGGCAGCTTGATCGTTTCGTACAGCTTGATGTGCTTATGGGCGTGTCGGGAAGGGTTTTTACGGACAGTGAAGGCGATTTTTGGGTTTGTTCACTTAATGATGGCGCATTGAATTTTTCGAAAAAGCCTAAAAATCTCAAGAACCCTCAACGTTTCCTTGTTGGCAAAAAGACAACGGCCATGTTTGAAGACAACCAGCGGACCCGCTGGTTTTGTACCCTGGGACAAGGAATATATGCCTTAACGGACAACCCTGCCATTCATTACACCCAGTTGACTGAAACGTATTCGTCCAACATTACGGCACTTTTTTCTGATAAAAATGGCAAAGTGTATGTGGGAGATGATGTTGGAAACATCCATTTTATTGATCCTGCCAAGCAAGTGACGCGCACGAACCATCTTCAAACACTGGATGGGTACAGCAGGTGCCGTCAGATCATTGGTACAGAAGATGGGAGCATTTGGTATGGTACAGACGAGGGTTTGTTCCGGGAGAAAGACGGCAGATTTAATTATTGGTCCGTTGTAACCACTGGGATTAAAGGAATTTTGCACCAAAACAACCTAATTTGGTTTGCTACGTTTTCAAAGTTGGGCTATTTTAAGGTAAATGAAAAGGAATTTAACCTGCTAAGCAGCCGAAGGTATACTTGTATTGGAGAGGACAGTGAAGGAGGTGTTTGGGCCGGGGGCATCGATGGTCTTTTCTCAAAGGCTGATGGATTTGGATACAATTGGGGCGAATCCTACACGCCGTTGCTTAACCGCATCAGTGGCATACACAAGGCCAACGAACCCTATTTGTGGGTTTCCAATCCAGAGCACGGCCTCCTGCGCCTTAAAGTGCATGAGGGTAAAGTACAAGGTTTGGAGATCATCAACGACAGCCTTTCGGTAGCCATTCACAACATCCAATCCATGTACTGGGATAAAGAAGAACGGTTGTGGCTGTCAACCAACCAAGGTGTTTTCAGGATAGATCATGATCTAAATGTGGTACGGTATGATCATCGTGATGGCCTTGCCAACGATGATGTGAATGCCGTAACCATAACAGGCGATACCCTTTGGGTGGGTACTGTGGATGGGCTGACGCGTATAAAAATGATGCCCTTTACCGAAGAAAGCAACTTCCGAACCATTTTGGCCAGCATGCGCTATCAACAGGGCGACAAAGAGGTAAACCACTTGATGCTTGATGCTTTAGCGCTTCCGGATACCTTAATCCAATTGCCATGTGATGCAAATTTGGTTGCGGTTGAACTGGCCGGATTGGACTTTCGAAGTTCGGGTGGTTTGCGATTCATTTGTGTACTTACAGAGCGGTTGGCGCCATTGGCCAACCTTACGCTTGACAACCTTTCTGGATGGATGTTCAACGGTTTCAAACCTGTTTCCCAATCGCGTACCATTGCAAGCGGCACTTTCGATTTTGGCATCAAATTGCCACCGGGGCGCTATGTACTGGAAGCCACTGCCATAAACAGCAGGGGCGTAGAAAGCAACCAGCCCGTTCGGTTGGAATTGATTATGCCTGCATACTGGTACGAAACCATCTGGTTTTGGCTTTCGGTGTGGAGTTTGTTGGGCTTGGTGATTTACAAAACAGTTGGCGCCCAAATGGCTATTCACCGTTTGCGGGCTTCCATTTCTGGGCTGCAACTACAAACACTGCAATCGCAAATAAACCCGCATTTTATCGGCAATGCCATCAACAGCATTCAGCAGTTTTTTTATCCGCCCAACCCTGCCAAAGCCAGCGAATATGTGTCGTTGCTTACAAGGTTGTTGAGGCGTACCCTCGAATTTTCGGAACACGCTTTTATTGCCTTCGGCGATGAAATCGCGTACGACACCGATTACCTGGAACTCAACCGTTTGCGTTTCGGCGATCATCTCGTGTACACTGTCGAAGGTGCCAATCTCATTGATCCCCAAACACCTTTCCCTTCCATGCTGTTGCAACCTTTACTGGAAAATGCAACGATTCACGGCATTGCGCCCGATGGCAATACAGTGTTGAATCTTCATTTTGAGCAGTTGGGAAAAAAATTGGTTTGTACTCTGACCGACAACGGCATCGGCATACATGCCATGCAACAGCGGCCTACGGAGCATGGACGCGTGTCGAAAGGTCTACAGATGTTGCATAAAAAAGCAGAAACCATCAACCAACTCTACCGCGTCAACATGACCTTGCAAATCATCGATCTCAGCGAATCGAATATTGCTGGCAGCCACGGTACAAGGGTGGTACTTGCTTACGAGCCTGAAAAGATGCAGAGCATTCGGTCAAGAACCATAAAAGGACTGCTTCAAAGGAGTTTTAAATTTTACCGTCCATGAACTCGAAAGCCATCCGAACCCTGATTGTTGACGATGAGCTGGGCGCTGTTAAAACGCTGAGCGGTATGCTGGGCGAATATTGCCCGGAAGTACATGTGCTCGATGAAGCACTGAATGTCACCGATGCGCTCAAAGCAGTGGAAAAACACCGTCCCGATCTGGTGTTCCTGGACATCGAAATGACCCACGGATCAGGGTTTGATTTTTTGCGTCAGTACGAACGCATTCCTTTTGGAGTCATCTTCACAACCGCTTATCCCGAACACGCAGTTGATGCCATCAACCATGTACAACCCTGGGCCTATCTCGTGAAACCCATCAACGTAAAAGAACTAACCAAAGCCGTGGAAGTGGCTTCTGAAAAAATGGCCCAACCTCGGGCGCAAAATAACCCTGAAACAGCCTCCGATAAAAACCTGGTGTTCCAGGACGGCCGAAAAGGCGCTTTGGTGGTGCGCCTCCATGAAATGTTGCTGTTTGAAGCACAGGGCGCCGTAACGATTCTGCATTACGAACGCGACGGCAAGGTGCACAAACACATGATGTATCGGTCGTTGAACAACCTGATGAACCAGCTTCCCGAAACCATGTTTTGCCGCACCCACCACCGAAGCATTGTGAATATGAACCGCATCATCCGCTTCGAACGTACTGGCCGCAACGGGATACTTCACCTGCACCAGGGATTGAAAGCTGTGGTGTCCATCGGGAAAATGGAGGCGTTTGAGAAAAAATTGTCTTAACCTGGATTTTGGGGATTTTGGGGATTGGATTTTAATGAGATTTTGAGATTTGGATGATTGGATTGGATTTTAATTGGATTGGATTTAAAATCCAGGTAAAACAAACGGCCATCCCGACATTCCGGAACAGCCGTTTTGCTGTTGTCTATGGTAAATCTCGCGTTAAGAGCTGATCAAAAGGCCGCGGCAACTCAGTAGAGGACGGGGGCCGACCAGACTGGTGTGGGAACAGCGATGTATAGAGAGGGAAACTGAACAGCTAATGGAAAGAAAGAATGGGTTCCAGTTCCCCGGCTCGGCTGCGTTTTCCTTTTCCGGTTGCCGCGGATAATTTTAAGTCGACAGTCAACAGTCCGCTTTGACTGTCGACTGTCGACTAATTTTTATGCTGAGCAGGCTTCGCAGTCGGGATTGTCGATGCTGCAAATCTTGCCTTGTACTTCTTCCGGGTTGAGCGCTTCCATTTTTGGGACGTCCACTTTGGCGCTTACCTTTGCGTCGCTGGTCACTTTGTTTACAAATTTTTGCTGGTGTTTTTGTCCCAGTGTAAATTTGATCGGGTCGGTGGCTGCTTTGCTGCGCAGGTAATACATGCCGGTTTTGAGGCCTTTTTGCCAGGAGTAGAAGTGCATGCTCGACAGTTTGGCGAATGTGGGCGCTTCCATAAATACGTTCAGGCTTTGGCTTTGGCAGATGAAGGCGCCGCGGTCGGCCGACATGTCGATGATCACTTTTTGGCTGATCTCGTAGGCTGTTTTGTACAAGTCGCGCACTTCCAGCGGAATGTCTTCGATGCCTTGTATGGAGCCATTGGCGGCCATGATGGCTTCGCGCATTTCTTCGTTCCACATGCCCAGGCGCACGAGGTCGCGCATGAGGTATTTGTTCACCACAATGTGCTCACCGGCGAGGGTGCGGCGGGTGTAGAGGTTTGAGGTATACGGTTCAAAGCATTCGTTGTTGCCGAGGATTTGGCTGGTGCTGGCGGTGGGCATGGGTGCAAGCAGCAGAGAGTTGCGGATGCCGTCTTTCACGACACTTTTGCGTAGTCCCTCCCAGTCCCAGCGTTTGGAAGGCTGCACGTCCCAGAGGTCGAACTGGAACTTGCCTTCGCTGATGGGCGATCCTGGAAATGTGGTGTAAGCGCCGTGTTGTTTGGCCAGTTCGTGGCTTTCTGTCATGGCCGCGAAGTAGATGGTTTCGAAAATATCCTTGTTGAGCTGGCGTGCCTCCGGCGAATCGAATGGGAAACGCATGAGGATGAACGCGTCGGCCAGGCCTTGTACGCCGATGCCGATGGGGCGGTGGCGCATGTTGGAGTTCTCTGCTTCCGGAATGGGGTAGTAGTTCACATCGATCACCTTGTTGAGGTTGCGTGTGACCACCCGGGTGATGTCGTACAGTTTCTGAAAGTTGTATTTGCCGTCTTCCACAAATTTGGGCAGGGCCAGGGAAGCCAGGTTGCACACGGCCACTTCATCGGGTGAGGTGTACTCGATGATTTCGGTACACAGGTTCGAGGAGCGGATGGTGCCCAGGTTTTTCTGGTTGCTCTTTTTGTTGGCGGCGTCTTTGTACAGGATGTATGGTGTGCCGGTTTCGGTCTGACTTTCCAAAACGGCGTTCCACAGTTCGCGGGCCTTCACTGTCTTGCGCTGACGGTTTTCCTGTTCGTATTTGTGGTACAAAGCTTCGAATTCGCCGCCGTACACATCGCAAAGACCGGCAGCTTCGTTCGGGTCGAAAAGTGACCAATCGGCGTCTGCTTTCACACGTTCCATAAACAGGTCGGGGATCCAGAGGGCGTAGAAGAGGTCGCGGGCGCGCATTTCTTCCTTACCGTGGTTCTTTTTCAGTTCCAGAAATTCGTACACATCGGCATGCCAGGGCTCGAGGTAAATGGCAAAAGCGCCTTTGCGCTTGCCGCCGCCCTGGTCCACATAGCGTGCCGTGTCGTTGAACACGCGCAACATGGGAATGATGCCATTGGAGGTGCCGCCGGTACCTTTGATGTAGGAACCTGTGGCGCGGATGTTGTGGATGCTGAGGCCGATGCCGCCGGCACTTTGGCTGATAAGTGCGCAGCGCTGAAGCGTTTCAAAAATGCCGCCGATGCTGTCGTCGGTCATGGTGAGCAGGAAGCAGCTCGACAATTGCGGCTTAGGTGTGCCGGCATTGAAGAGGGTAGGCGTGGCGTGGATGAACCAACGTTCCGACATCAGGTTGTACGTTTCAATCGCCTTTTCGATGTCTTCGCCGTGGATGCCCACCGATACGCGCATGAAGAGGTGTTGCGGGCGTTCAACCACTTTGCCGTTCATGCGCATGAGGTACGAACGTTCGAGCGTTTTGAAGCCAAAATAGTCGAAGTCGAAATCGCGGTCGTAAATGATCGCCGAATCGAGCTGCGTTTTGTGCTTCATCACAATATTGTACGTCTTTTCACCAATAAGCCCAGCATGGGCGCCGGTTTTGGGATCGACGTAATTGTAGAGGTCGTCGATCACTTTGTGGAACGACTTTTCGGTTTCCTTGTGCAGGTTCGAAACGGCGACACGGGCTGCAAGCAGGGCGTAGTCGGGGTGCACCGTAGCCATGGAGGCGGCGGTTTCTGCGGCCAGGTTGTCGAGTTCGAGCGTAGTAACGCCATCGTAAAGGCCCATGATGACTTTCTTGGCGATGTCGATCATGTTGACGTAATCGGTGTCAAGGCCGTACGAGAGTTTTTTGAGGCGGGCCGTGATTTTATCGAAAGAAACTTCTTCGTTGCGGCCGTCGCGTTTGAATACTTGCATCATGGTAGTGGTCGAATTGAGTTCGAAGTTTGGAGTTCGGAGGTTGTTGTTGCTTATTTTTTCACAAAACTTTTTGCCCAAACACCTTTTTCGGTGTTGAGTTGGAGCACGTATTGTCCGCTGGCGATGTTGGTCACGTCGATGCTGTTGCCTGTAAAGCTTTGCTGAAGCACAGTACGGCCACTGAGGTCGACGATGATGGCTTCCATCGTTTGGCCCGTCAGTTCAGCGTCTTTGATCTCAAGGTTGATCTGGCCGTTGGTCACCGGGTTGGGGAATAGGCGAACGGACGATTCGGGCAAGGCTTCTTTGGCGGTGACGGCTACGAGTGGCAAAATAATGTCTTCCGTTTTGGCTTCACCCGAGCATACGCCGGGGGTATTGCCGCTTTTGCGTTTGATGAGGAAAGATAGTCCGTTGGTGATGGCCACCTGTGGCGTCACGTTGTAGAAGCCTTGCAGGGTAGGGCTGAAGGTGATGCTGAACACGTTGTTGCCTTCGGCTGTCAGTTTGTGAGCCTCATTGGAGTTGTCCCACATGCCGTTGCCGCCAGAAGTGAGGTTTTCGGATGGATTCCAGGTCCAGATGTACACATCAGCCAGACCGAGGTTGGGGCAGGTTGTTTCATCCAAGTCCACATACAGTTTCACTGGATTGTTGAAGTTGATCAGAGCAGGTTCGGTCCAGGCAACCTGGGCTTGAGCGGAGGCGGCGATGCAAAGCATGGCGAGCATTTGGATAAAGTTTTTCATTTTTTAACCCGGATTTTGAAGATTTAAGGAATGGATGTTTTTGATGATTTGGGGATTGGGATTTTCAGGTCCGACGCTTCGCTGGGATGACAAAAAAGGATTGGGACGATTGGATTTTGTCACCCCATCAAAGTGTGGGACCTAAAAGTCGGCTTCGGTAGAAAACACCTGATCTTCGCGTTTGGTCATCACGCCTGCTTTGGCGTAGTCACCGACGCGTTTTTCAAAAAAGTTTGTTTTGCCTTGTATGGAAATCATGTCCATCCATGGGAAGGGGTTTGCGGTGCCGTACACTTTGTTGTTGCCGAGCGACAGGAGCAGGCGGTCGGCCACGAACTCGATGTATTGGCACATGAGTTCGGCGTTCATACCAATGAGCGATACGGGCAGGGCGTCGGTCACGAATTCTTTTTCAAACATGACGGCTTCGGAGATGATGTCCTCCAGTTCCTGCGGATCGAGTTTGTGTTCGAGCATGGAGTAGAGCATGCAGGCGAAGTCGCAGTGCATGCCTTCGTCGCGGCTAATGAGTTCGTTGGAAAAGGTGAGGCCGGGCATAAGGCCGCGTTTTTTCAGCCAATAAATGGAGCAGAACGAACCGGAGAAAAAGATGCCTTCCACGGCGGCGAAAGCAACCAAGCGGTGGGCAAAGGAAGGGGCGTTTTCGATCCATCGCAAGGCCCAATCGCCTTTTTTGGAAACACAAGGAAGCGTGCTCAGGGCATTGAAAAGAAAGTCTTTTTCCTTAGGCTCCTTAATGTAGGTGTCAATGAGCAGCGAATACATCTCGGCGTGGATGTTTTCGATGGCTACCTGGAAACCATAAAAGCAACGTGCTTCGGGGATTTGAACTTCGCGCATGAAGTTGAGCACGAGGTTTTCGTTCACGATGCCATCCGAAGCTGCGAAGAAAGCCAAAACGTGTTTTACAAAATGGCGTTCATCGTCGGTCAGTTTTTGTTCCCAGTCTATCATGTCGGCCGTGAGGTCAACCTCTTCAACCGTCCAGAACGACGCGACGGATTTTTTATACCACTCCCAAATCTTGTTGTATTTGATGGGAAAAAGAACGAAACGGTCGGGGTTTTCCGCCAGGATGGGTTCTGCGATGTTCTGAGCAGCGTCTTGTATCATAAGAATAGGTCTGTAAAGAGGTTGAAAAACTGTATTTGTTTTGTTTGTCAAGGTGTCGTCGGTTCCCTCTCAAAAAAGCAGCGACTTGCACCGTTTTTTCGACAAAATTGGCCCGACAAAACCCTTCGGGGTGTGCGGGCAACGCATCATGTTTGAGTAGAGGGACCTGCTGGTAAGGCGGAGTAAATAGGACTAAAAGAACATTCGGGGTATTCTTGCGCCGTTTGAATCAACGCGGAGACGAAAGTACAGGTTTTCGAGCATTTAGAAAATGTAGTTTTCCACACTATGTTGATAACTATCATAAATATTTGATTATCAATGGGTAATTAAAATCTAAAAGGATACCAACAATGTTGGTAAC
>Ga0105048_10004207_pt1 | contig 23530 bp, 19 predicted proteins | sample MAT05_FD_78382 | JGI IMG/M metagenome (GOLD analysis project Ga0105048, IMG submission 78382) | Freshwater microbial communities from Lake Fryxell liftoff mats and glacier meltwater in Antarctica - MAT-05 | ecosystem: Environmental > Aquatic > Freshwater > Ice > Liftoff microbial mat | place...
GCTACACGAACGTCCTGACGCTCCTCACCTGCGTCCAGGTCACGAGCCACGTGACGGGGACCGTCTCGCAGGTCGGGTTCGACGTCGCCGAAGGGCGCTGGGGCGCGGCCGGGTACATGGCCGGGCTCCTCGGGGTCTTCGCCGCGGGGGCGGCGCTGTCCGGCTTCCTGACCGAACTCGCGCAGCAGCGGCGGTGGGCGTCGCTCTTCGTCCTGCCGATGGCCGTCGAGGCCGTGCTGCTCGCCGTCTTCGCGCTGCTGATCGACTGGAACGCGCTCGGCGAGCTCGACCACGACACGGCGCTGCTCTGGCTCACGCTGCTGCCGTCGCTCGCCATGGGGCTGCAGAACGCGACGGTCACCCGCATCAGCGGCGGCGTCGTCCGGACGACCCACGTGACGGGCGTGATCACGGACCTCGGCATGGAGACGGCGATCTGGGCGCTGCGCCGCAGGTCCGGGGCGGCGCCGGTCGGCGACCGCGGCACGTTCGCGACGGGGTGGCGGCTCGTCCTCCTCGGGAGCATCGTCGTGGGCTTCGCGCTCGGCGCGAGCCTCGGGACCCTCGCCCTCGAAACGTTCCCGCGGTGGTCGATGGTGCCGCCGGTCGCCTTCCTCGCGTGGATCATCGCGATGGACCTGTGGCAGCCGATCGCGGCCGCCCAGACCGACCGCGACTTCGGTGGGACGCTCCACCTCGCGTTGCCACCCGGCGTGGCCGTCTACCACATCTCGGCGCGCGCCGCGCGGTTCGGGCGCCGGGCGCGGCTGCCGAACCTGACCGCGTGGGCGGAGCAACTCGAAGCCGGCGTCCGGGTCGTGGTCCTCGACCTCGCCTCGGTCGCGGTGCTCGACGCCGACGGGCGGGCGGAACTACGCCAACTCACGACGAGGCTCCGGGCGCAGGGACGCCGGCTGGTGCTCGCAGGCGTGACGGCGGCGCGGTACCGCGCGCTCGTGGCCGCCAACGTGCTGTCCCCGTCGGACGCGGCGAACGTCTGCCCGGACCTCGAACTGGCCGCCGCGCACGCGATGACGCTGCTCGAGGAGTCGGCGCCCGCCTGACGGCGCTCGACCGCCGGCACCGCCGGGCGCACCGGAAACGGAGCGCGGGGACGCCGGCCCGGTGGCAGGGCGTCCCGGCGGACGGACGACGGCTCGCGCGCTCCAAGCTCGGGAAGCCCTCGCCTTCGCGCGGCTTCCGGCGGGCCCAGCCCGCCGGAAACCCGCTCGGCGCGCGGCCCCTGCGGGCCCGCGCTTCGCGGCGGGGACGGAATCTTCGATTCCCTCCGCGCCGCTCAGTTCCCCGCGCGGTCCCGCGGCTCGCACATGAGCCACTGGAGGTAGTGGATGAGGGCCCAGTCGTCGCCGGCTTGGAGCTTCAAGAACTCCTCGACCTGGCCCTTGTCGTTCGTCCTCGACGTGACGCCGACCGCCTTCAAGCGCGCGTCGTTCGTCGTGATCGAGAGCTTGGCCTCGACGCCCGACTTCGGAGCGAACGAGAACCGCTTGTCCGGGCCCTTGAACCCCGTGTCCCACTCGGGCTTCGGGTCGGTGACGGTCCAGAACTCCGTCGAGGTGCCCTTCATCGCGGTGCCCTCGATGCCCGTCATCACGAGCCGGTAGAGGTCCGCAGAGGTCACGCCGTTGCGCATGCGCAGGGCCGGACGGTCCTTCTCGGTCGCGGTCGCCATCCGGACGTCGTCCAGCGCGTCGTCGCCCTTCTCGAAGAGCGTCGCGTACCGGTCGCCGAAGGCGGCCTTCACCGCGTCCACGCCGCCGAACACGTCCACGACGGCCGGGCCCTCGCCCAACAGGAAGAGGACGAACGCCTCGCGCTTCGCCGCGTCGGTCGGGACGAGGTCGAGGTAGCCCTTCGCCTGCGCGAAGGCCTTCCATCCCTCCGCGCCGACGACCTTCGCCACCTTCTTGCCGAAGAGCTCGTAGAGCTCGGGGGCGTCCTCGCGCTTCAGGCGCGGCCGCAGGTCGCGGGGGCGCATCGCACCGCCGTAGTTCGTCGCCTGGCTGTTCCAGCCCGGGCCGTCGGCGCGGCCCTCGAGGCCGTGGCAGTTGTAGCACTGCGACGCGCCGGACAGGTACACGGCGCGCCCGCGGAGGAGCTCCGCCGCGCGGTTGACCGGGAAGCGCTCGGGCGGGTCGATCATCGGCACCTTCGTGCGGTCGTTGAACTGGGCCTCGCCCTCGTAGAGCGACTTCACGTAGTCCACCAGCAGCCAGAGCTGCTCGTCGGCGAGTTCCTTCCAGGCCGGCATGCTGCTGCCCGGGAGGCCGCGGAAGAGCGCGCGGTAGATGTCGCCGTCGAGTGGCAGCGAGCCGACCGACGTGCTGCGGAACTTGTACTTGCCGACGGTCAAGTCGCGCGGACGGACCGCTAGGAACGGGGCCGCGAGACCGTTGCCGCGGCCCTCGGCGCCGTGGCAGCCGGCGCAGTGCTTCTGATAGAGCTCGCCGCCCTTCAGGATCCGCTGCGCGAGGATCGGGTGCTCCTTGTCCCAGGCGGCCGTGGACTTCGTCCACGCCTCGCGAGCCTTCGTGCCCGCCTCGACGCGCTTCGCGTCGGCGGTGTGGAAGCCGTGGACGCGCATCGCCTCGGTCCTGCGGGGCCGCAGGGGCGCGGCGTCGAAGGGCGAGCGGCGCGGCGGGGTCGGCGCCGAGAGGGGCTGGCGCCACGGGCCGATGGAGGTGCCGAGCCGCTGCAGGTAGACCGTCAGGCTCTTGCACTCGTCGTTCGGCAGGGGGCCGCCGTCGTAGTCGGTGACAAGCCCGTCGCCGCCCTCGGGCTCCTCCGCGTACCACATGGAGTCCTGCACCTTGCCGACGGCCAAGAGGCCGCGCCGGTCGATCTTCGACAGCGGGTCCTTGTTGTCGCGCAGCGTGCGGGCGCGGGCGACCTGCGTCGACACGCTCTCCGGCGGCGTGCCGCCGTCGTCGCCGATGCTCGTCGAGAGGACGCCGTCACCGCTCGTGTCGAGCCAGCGGAGCGCGAACGCCACGTCGTCTGCCGTGGGGTTCTTGTCGAACAGCCACGGGAACGCGGGCATCACGGAGCGCGGGACCGTGTAGCGGGGGTTGTAGAAGTGGGCGAAGTGCCAGTCGTCGGGGCGCAGGCCGCCCTCGCGGTGGAGGTCGGGGCCCGTGCGGCGGGTCCCGAAGAAGTGCGGCATGTCGAAGGCGTACTCGCCCGTCTGCGACACCGGGCCCCAGCGCTTGTCCTCCTCGTTGACCGGGCGGATGAACTGGCTGTGGCAGTGGAAGCAGACCTGGCGGCCGTAGACCTCGCGGCCCTTGGCCTCCACGTCGGAGTACGGCTTCACGTCGCGCCCCACGCCGTCGACGCCGACGACCTTCGGCACGTCCTGGTTCGTGAGCCAGACGGGCATGAGGACGGTCACGACGAGCGCGAATGCGTAGCAGACGATGCCGGCGAGGAGGGCGACCGCCCCGGGGGACTCGAACTTGGAGGACGACATCGGGGGCTCCTAGTACGCGCCGGCCGGCGCGGACGACGGCGACGTCAGGGGTTGCGCCGCGCGCGCCCGCTTCGCCGTCATCGCCATGTTGATCGCGAAGAACGCCATGCCCACGTCCATCAGCGTGCCGCCGAAGGTGCGGGCGATCCACAGCGGACGCAGCGCGTCCACCGTGTCGATCCACGGGACCTGCCCGTTCTGGAGCATGGCGCCCTGCTGCATGCCCGCGATGGTGAGGACGAAGAACATCGTCGAGAAGCCGAGGATCTCGAGCCAGTAGGTCCAGGTCGAGAGCTTCGCCGACCAGAGCTCGCGGCCCGCGGCGCGCGGCACACACAGGTAGCCGGCCGCGATGGCCCAGATGATGAACACGGCGAACACGGCCGAGTGCGCGTGGCCGACGTTGTAGTCGCCGAAGTGCGTGAGGGCCTGCATGTCGCGCAGGGCCTGCGTGGGGCCCTGGAAGCAGGTGATCAGGTACCAGACCGCCCCGAACATCGTGAACTTCAGGACGAACGTGCCGGGCCCGGCGAACCGCGACCACTGGCCGCGCATGGTGCCCCACATGTTCGCGCAGAAGGCCCACACCGGGAGGATGAGCATCATGGACGACGCGATGGCGATCGTCTGGGCCCAGTCGGCGATGGGGCTGTAGATGTAGTGGTGCACGCCGTTCATGGGATAGAAGAACGCGAGCGCCCAGAAGCCGATGAGCGACAACCGGTGGCTGAACAGCGTCGTGCGCGTCGCCACGGGCAGCATGTAGTACGCCGCGCCGACGCCCGCCGGGGTGATCCACAGGCCGACGACGTTGTGCAGGTAGAACCCGTGCATCGCGGCGCTCGTCGTGCCCTTGGCGACGTAGTTGAGGCCGATGATGCCGAGCAGGTAGTTGACGTCGGTCCAGATGAACGCGGCGATCCAGTACCAGAGCGCGACGTAGAGCTTCTTCTCCTTGCGCTTGGCCACCGTGCCCAGCACGACGCCCGTCATCAGGACGAAGACCACCGTCACCAGCGCGTCCACCACCAGGGGCAGCTCGCCCGCCTCCACCGGCTGGAGGTAGCCGAGGAGGAGACACGGCAGGCCGATGGCCAGGGCGAGGCCGAAGATCGCCATGGCGGCCCACGCCGCGCGGATCCCGACCAGCGGCCGGCCGGTCAGCCTCGGGATCGCGTGGCACATCAGGCCGAACATGGCCGGCGTGAAGGCCGCGAAGATCACGTAGTTGACGTGCGCGATGCGGAGGCGGCCGAACTGGAGCCACTCCACGTTCCGCATGAAGTCGGGGCCGTCGAGCTTGAAGGAGGTGAGCAGGCCGAGCGTCGGCCCGATCACCATCCCGAACATCGACTGGGCGAACCACCAGAGGACGAGCTGGTTGTCGACGAGCGGTTGCGCGGCGGCCGGCGCGGCGGCCGGGGACGCGAGGGGCGGGGTGTCGTGCGACATGCCGGGTCTCCGGGCTCGCGACGCGGGGGCGTCACGGGCCCATCGGAACTGCGGGAACTGCGGGGACTGCGAACGGGAGGGGGCTGCGGAGCCGGGCGCCGGCGGGGCGCGTCAGCGAGGGTCGAACACGAACTCGACGGTCGCCGTCTCGCCCGCGCGAACGGTGACCTTCCGGGACTCGACGAAGGGCGCGGAGTACGTGACGGACGCGGTGCCGTTCACCGTCTCGGCCGTGCCCTCGTGCCACATCTCGATCTCGTACTCCCCCGGGGGGACGTCCGTCAAGACCGCTTCGCCGGCCGGCGTGCCGGACGCCGGGTCGTCGATCGCCCGGGTGACATCGAAGTACGGGTCGGTCACGGCGACGACGTGCCCGCTCATCCATGGATGGATGTCGCACTTCATGATGTAGACGCCGACCTTCTCGAGGTAGGTGACCGTGGAGTCGACCGTGGACCCCGGGGTGCTCGTCAGGTTGAAGGTCGTCTCGGCGAGCGTGTTCCGGTAGGCGTGCAGGTTGTGGTCGGCCGCGTCGCTGTTCTTGATCGCGAGGAGCGTGCCCGTCCGGACCACCGCCAGGTGCGGGACGTACAGGCACCCCTTCTGGTCGAGCAGGTAGGTGCGCTCCTCGGGCCGCATCGCCTCGGGCCACTCCTTGCCGGCCGCGACGCCGCGGACCCGGACCAGGCAGTTGCCCACCCCGAGCGTCTTCGCGTCGAACACGAGCCGCTCGGTCACCATTTCCGCGTGGGGGCCGCACCCCTTGTCCCGGTCCTTGAAGACGGGGAGGTTCCAGAGGGGCACCGCGACGCGCAGCCGACATTGCGCGCGCACGGTCCCGCCGTTCGCCACCGGCGCGACCGTGTACGGTCCGCTCGCCGCCGCCGCGACGCGGACCGGCGCCGCCGCGGGCGTCGCCGGGATCGGCACGGCCGCCGGGGCCGGCGACGCCGGCGCCGGAACGTCGCCGACCTCCGCCGCCACGGGCGTCGTGTCCACCGGGGCGACGCCGTACTTCCAGACGCCGACCGGGTTCAAAGGACCGTTCCGGTCCCCGCACGCGACGAGCGTCGCGACGACCCCCAGTCCCACCCATCCGAGCTTCCGCGGGGTCGTCACGAGGCGCGGCTCCTCACGCGGTCATCCGGGGCGCGGTCATCCGGGGCGCGGCCATCCGGGGCGCGGCCATCCGGGGCGTGGTCATCCCGGGTGCCGTCATCGAAGGCGCGGCGCTGACCCAGCGGACCTTCTTCGCGCTGCCGTCCCGCGCCGCGAAGGCCGCGAGCGTCAGCGCCAGCAGCAGGACGGCGGCGACGCCCAGGGGTCGCCCCCACCAGAGCCACGCGAGGCCCAGCGCGACGCCCACGGGCACCAGGGAGCCCCAGGCGACGACGAGGGCGCCGAGCGCGACGACCGTGAGGCCGATGTCGCGGGCGCGGGACGGGCGCGGACGGCCGAAGGGCGCCGCCATGCTCACTTCCCCCCCACGGCGGGGGGCGACGTCTTGTAGTGCCAGAGCAGGTAGCGCGAGATGGCCTCCATCTGGGCTTCTGCGACCTGGTCGTTCGTCGGCTTCTCGAGCTTGCGGGCGCCGAAGAGGAACTGCGGGTACTCGACCTTGATCGAGTCGCCCGGCACCTTCTTCGATTTCGCCGACCAGTTCGAGGGCATCTTCGTGCCGGCGATCTGCCACTGGGGGTTGTGGATCATGTCCAGCACCCAGTCGTGTTTCAGGCGCTCCGCCGCGAGCGTGAACGGGGGCGCCGAGCCGCCCTCACTCGGGTCCACGCCGGGCGTGCCCTTCGGCAGGTGGCAGGTGACGCAGTTCCGCGTCTCGAACAGGGCCTTCGCCTCCTCGATCTCGTTCGTGACGACGAGGTCCTTCCACGTGCCGTCGAACCCCTTCGACTTGAGGGTCACCGGCTCCTTGTAGGGGGTCGGGTCGAGCGGCGCGTCGAGCGGGTCCGAGGCGAGGCGGTCCTTGCGGCCCGCGAGCGCCAGGAAGTAGTCGACGAGCGCCACGGCCTCCTCGTCCGACAGGCGGAACATGGGCATGCGCTGGATGACGCCGGGCCGCACGTCCACCGGGTGCTTCATGAACTTGAAGAGCCAGTCGGCCTTGGTGCGGTTGCCCTGGCCGTACAGGTTGGGCGGGAGCATCCAGCCCTCGAACCCGCGCGCGGCCTGCTCGGCGTGGATGACGCCCTGACGCCCCTCGATCGTGTGGCACTGGTTGCAGCCGTAGCGGAGCGTCACGGCGCGACCCGTCACGAGCTTCTCCATGTCGTCCGGCCACGGGTACTTGGCGCCCGGCTGGAGCGGATCCTTCACGAGGCCGAGGACGACGCCCGCGACGGCGCCGCGCTCGTCGCCACGGAGGTTGAACTTCGGCATGCGGAGCTTGTCGCCCCACCGCGGCTTCACGCGGCCGAGGTCGTAAACGCGGGGGTTCTCGAGTTTCGCGTCGATCCACGTCCAGCGGTCCATCTCCATGTGCCCGTACGGGTGGGCCAGGATGCCGAAGTCGAACTGGTGGATGTCTTGGCTGCCCTCGAGCGTGAGGTCCTTGCCGATGGGCTGCGCGGTCTCGAAGCCTTGGATGTTGTGGCAGCCGAAGCAGCCGCGGAAGCGGACGATGCCCGCGCCCACCTTCGACAGCACCTCGGCGCGGCCCGCCGGGGTCTTCAGCTTGTCGGCGACGATCTGGTCGGCGCGGACCATGGAGATCGCCTGCGGCGCGCCGGAGGCGTCCGTGACGGTCTTGCCGTACCACTCCTTCCAGAAGTCGGCGAGCTGCAGCTCGTGCTCCGCGGTCCAGCGGACCGGCGGCTTGTCTGCCCCGCCCATGCTCGGGACCACACGCGCCTCGAAGTCGCGATCCTTCGCCGCGAGCAGGTACGCGACGACGTCGGCGTACATCTGGTCGGCCGAGCGCACGACCGTCTTCCCGTCCGCGGCCAACTCGTCCCTCCAGCGCGTGTTCGGCATGCGCGTGACGGAGTTGTAGTGGCGCGGCTCCTTGAGCCACTGGAAGAGCCAGCCCGGGTTCACCTTGCTCCCGAGGGCGGTGAGACGCGGGCCCGGCGGCAGCGCGGTGCGACCCGCGAAGCGGTCGAGCGTCGCCTGCGGCAGGTCGCTGCCCGCGCGGTCGTCGGGACCGAGGTGACACGCATAACAGTTCTGGGTGTAGAAGTACTTCTTGCCCCGCGCCGCGTCGCCCGGGGGCGGCGCGACGTAGAGCTTCTCGAGCTTCGCCTTCTCCTCCGCGGCGAGCGGCTGCCCGTCGTAGAGGTACGTCGTGAGCGCGAGCAGCTCGACGTCGAGCTGGACGAGGTCCTTCGCCGTGGGCTCGAGGATGACGGTCTCCTCGCGCGGCTTCCCGTCGGGACCCGGGACCGGCACGAAGTTCTCGTGGACGACGTGCTTGTAGAACGCGGGCATCCGGGTGTCGAGGCGGTAGGCCGTCGGCGCCTCGATCCAACGCGTCACCCAGTCCCGGTGGGTCTTGTAGCGCAGGCGCGTCAGGTCAGGGCCGACCTTGGGCGTGCCCGCGCTGGTGAGGCTGCCCGGCGCGGGCGTGCTCCAGTCGACGCCCGGGTCCGGCGAGGTCGCGCGCGGCGCCGCGGGCAGGAGCGGATAGCCCGGGAGGTGCCCGAAGTTCTTGATGATGTGGCAGCCGGTGCAGCCCTGCTGCTCCACCGTGTCCACGCCCAGCCCGGCCAGCTCGGGGTGCCAGCGGCCGGTCACCTGGGTCGCGGGCCCGTTCACGGGCTCGGGCGCGAGGAGGCGGCCCTTCTCGGTCTTGCCGCGGACACGGATCTCGCCCTCGCGCTTGAGGGCCTCGGAGAGCGGCCGCGTCGGCAGGGCGTTGTCGTGGCACTTGAGGCACTGGCCCTCGACGTACGGCGCCGGGAGCATCGGGTTCTCGACCAGCTCCGCGGGCTTCCAGCCGTGCTCCTGCCTCCAGCGGGCGCGCTGCTCCTCGCTCCCGGGGTGGTGCGCCGCGCGGACGAAGTCGAGCCGCCGGCCGACGCCCTGGTGGCACGACGTGCAGCCCAACTTCTCCATGGGGTGCGGGCTCGCCGAGCCCACCATCAGGTCGAGGTGCGGGTGGGCCCACTCGACGCGACGGAGAGCGAACGGGGCGAGGAGGTCGGCGCCGCCGGCCTCGAACGACTTGCCGCCGAGGTGCCGGTCGCGGAACACACGCGAGGGCGAGCCGTCGGCGTCGGCGCCGGTCGGCGCCGGGTCGCCGAGGGCCGTGCGGAGCGCGGCCTGCGGGTAGAGGTCGAGCAGCGACGGGGTGCCCGACAGCCAGTCGCGCAGGGCGCCCTCGGTCGGGAGCTCGCGGGCGTCGGTCGCCGACGTCACGCGCGTCCACGCGCGGACCGCCTCGACGACGGGGGTCGCGGCCGGGGCCTTCTCGAGCGCGCGCCACGCCTTCTCCCCGAGCCGCGACTCGAGGTACCACCCGAGGAGCTCGGCCACGCTGCGCTCGGAGAGCGTCGGCTGGTCGATGCCCCGGTGGCACGTCATGCACATGTCGACCTTCGGGCTCGTCGCGAAGTTGAGCTCGTCGTGAACGTCCTTCACCACGACCTTCTCGACCTTGATCGTCGGCGAGACGATCTCGAGCACGGGCAGGTTGCGCCACTGGTCGGCCTCGACCTTGGCGCGCGCGCCGGTCGCCGCCGTCCGCTCGCCGGTCGCCGTGGCGAGGAGCTTTTCGCGGGCGTCCCGCAGGTCCTTCACCGGCTTCTCGACCCCGTCGATCTTCGCGGCGAACTCGCGCTTCTCGACCTCGGCGTCGCGGTACTGGCGTTCGAAGCGCTCCTGCTCGCCGGCGAGCCGGTTCACCGTGTCGGCGATGCCGGCGGCGTCGGCCGCGCGGCGCTGGTGCAGCGCGATCTCGTACTGGTACTTCCGCTCGGCGTACTGGCCCTTCAGCTGCTTGACCCGGACGTCGGCAGTCTCCATCCGCGCCTGACGCTCGACGATCTCGCCGCGCCACAGGGCGAGCTGGTCGGCCGTCGCCGGGGTGGCGAGGGCGCGCTCGGCCTTCACGAGCTTCGTGGCCAGGTCGGCGAGCTCGGCCCGCACCTTGTCGTCGGCCTTCAGCCGGGCTTCGGCGCGCTCGCGGCGAAGGTCGAGGATCCCGGCCTGCCGGGTGAAGTAGTCCCGCTGGGTGCCTTTCCACGGCCGGATGAAGTCGGTGGCGAACATGGCGATCATCACGACGACGAGGGCGCCGCTGGACGCCAGGAACCACAGGCTCAGGCGCCCCGGCGGGTACAGCGACTCCTGGTCTCGGTTGGCTTGCGGCATGGCGATCCTCACGGGCGCGGAGACGACGGGCGCGAGACGACGGACGGGAGACGACGAAGGCAGACGGCGAAGGGAGCGTGCGGCCGACGGCAGGGGCGGGCGGTCGAGGGCGGGGGGCGGGACCGTCCGAGCCGACCGGGACGGCCGAAGCCGCCGAGCCGACCGAACCGCCCGCGGGTCCCCCGCGGCCCGGCCGCCCGACCCGTGTCGGGCGTCAGATGTTGGTCTGGATCTCGGGGAGGTAGACGAGGTACTTGAGGTTCAGGCCCCAGCGCAGCACCATCTTCAGCGGCAGGGCCGCCATGAGCAGCGCCAGGTTGACGACGACGCCGAAGCGCAGGGCGCCGAGTTCCCGGAAGAGCTTCTTGCCCACCGTCATGGCGATCAGCACGGGCAGCACGCCCAGGTAGAAGCCGACGGCCAGGAACCCCCACAACTCGCGGGCGAGCCAGAACTTCGGCACCCGCTGCCCGAGGAGGTTCACCCACACGATCTCGGACAGGTTGATGTTGTTCAGGTCGGCCACGAAGTTGTGGTCCCAGTCCTGGAACAACCCGAAGAAGTTCCACCCGGGGCCGCGCAGGAACGTGCCGATGAAGGCGAGCAGCAGCCACAGGATGAAGAACCCGAAGCAGAACACGGTGATCGCCGTCTTCCGCTCACGCAGCGTGTAGTAGCCGTTGCCCTTCGGGTTGCGGTCGAGGTACGGGATCGCGATCAGGCCGATCATGATCGTGCCCGGGAGGCCCACGCCGGCCCACCACGGGTCGAAATAGACGAGGATCTCCTGCAGCCCGAGGAAGTACCACGGCGCCTTGGCCGGGTTCGGCGTGCGGCCGATGTTGGCCGGCTCCTCGAGCGGGGCGCGGACCAGCAGCGACCACGCCACGAGGACCACGACGCACAGGACCATCGCGATCAACTCGGTGTAGACGAGGTCGGGCCACACGAGGACCTTGCGGTTCTTCTCGGCGGCCTCCTTCACGGGCTCCCCGGCGGCCACCCGCAGGTCGTTCTCGACGGCCTGGCGCATGGAGAGCCAGTAGAGGAAGCCCAGGAGGGCGACGATGATCACGATCGGGAGGTTGTCGGGCTTCGACAGGGTCTCCGCGACCTGGTGCTTCGTGGACGCGTACGCGACGAACGCCACGAGGGCGACCGCGAGTCCGCCGGCCACCTTCGGCTTCGTCCACACGTGGGCGAACTCGATGCTCGCCACGAACAACGCGATGGAGACGAAGAAGAAGACCGACGGGTTGGTGACGAAATTGATCGCCTGGTCGAACAGGTGCACGGCTGGGGGGTCCTTTCCGGGGTGCCTGGAGAGGGCCTAGAGGGGACCGCTGATGCCGCCGTCCTTGCGGACGCGCCAGAAGTGCACGGCCATGAGGACCATGGCCATCACCGGCACGGCGATGCAGTGGAGCACGTAGAAGCGCAGCAGCGTCGACTCGCCGACGAAGCGGCCGCCGAGCAGGGCGTACCGGATGTCGTCGCCCGAGTGGACGAGCGCGATCCCGTTGACCTGCAGCAGGTTGGCGCCCGGGCCCTCGTAGCCGACGACCGGGTGCGCGCGGGCCATGTTCGTGCCGACGGTGATGGCCCACACGGCCAACTGGTCCCACGGCAGGAGGTACCCGGTGAACGAGAGGAGCAGCGTCAGCACGAGCAGCACGACGCCGATGCCCCAGTTGAACTCGCGCGGCGGCTTGTAGGAGCCGGTCATGAACACGCGGAACATGTGGAGCCACACCGTGATGACCATGGCGTGGGCGCCCCACCGGTGGATCTCGCGCATGATCCCCAGCGGCACGTCCTCGCGCAGCGCCATGATGTCCATGTAGGCGCTCGCCGCGACCGGCCGGTAGTAGAACATCAGCAGGATGCCGGTGACGGCCTCGACCAGGAACAGGAAGAAGGTCAGGCCGCCCATGCACCAGGTGAAGGAGAGGCGGATGCCCGACGCCCGCGCCCGCACCGGGTGGAGGTGCAGGAACACGTTCGAGAGCATCACCATCGTGCGGTTGCGCGCCGTCGTCGGCGGCCCGTGCCGGAAGATGCTCTTCCAGACCTGGGTCCCGCGCAGCCAGTCGCCGGCCTTGTTCATCATCGGGGTCGTCCTCGCCCGCTCAGGCCGGGATGCCGAACTTGCGGTCGGCGCACGTGCCCTGCTCGACCTGACACTTCACGTTCTTGTCCACCCACAGCTTGCCGTCGTCGCCGACGTACACGCGGAACCGCTCGAGGGGGCGGGGCGTCGGCCCCTCGAAGTTGACGCCGTTCATGTAGTAGCCCGAGCCGTGGCAGGGGCACTTGAACTTGCTCTCGGCCGGCAGCCAGTTGGGCGTGCAGCCGAGGTGCGTGCACACCGTCGAGATCGCGATGATCGAATCCTCGACGTTGGCGACCCAGACGCCGTTCGTCTCCTTCCAGGTCTCGCTCACCGTGTCACGCGCGAACGTCTCCGGCTTGTCGGTCGGGAACTCCTGCGGCGTCTCGAACGACACGTTCGGGAACAGGAAGCGCACGAGGCCCAGCTTGCCGATGCCCACGGCGGTCAGGAACGCGCCCCAACCGAGGAACGCCGGGCCGAAGAGGCTGCGGCGGGTCATCGCCACGGGGCGCGCCGGCTCGACGCCGGCGATGCGCGCCACCTTGTCCGGCGCGGCGGGCACCTTCCCCTCGACGGGGAAGTCGTAGGGCCAGGGGCTCGGCCACGCAGCCGGGCGGTCCTTGACGGTCGGGTCGGCCATGGATGGTCCTTGCGAGGGCTCCGGGCGAAGCCGGATGTTCTACGGGGGAGACCCCCACTGGTCGAGGACCTGCCGTGCGAGCGCCCGAACCTCTTCGTCGGCGTCGCGCGTCAGGGCTTCGACCAGGGGCTTGAGTTCGTCGGCCTTGAGGGTCCGGGCCCCTCGCAGTCCGTTTGAAAGGGCGTTCCGGCGGGCGGACTGGCGCAGGCCGGGGTCGGTGCCGCCGGTCCCGTCGCCCGCCTTCACGACGTTGGCCTCGACCCAGGCCGGGTCGAGCATCTGGGCGACGAGCGCCTTGCCGGCCGGGTCACCGAGGTGGGCCAGGGCCGCGGCCGCGTTCATCCGGACGAGGGCGTTCCCGTCCTCGAGCGCGGCCTTCAGGGGGGCGACGACCGCCGGGCTCTTGCGCCGCGACAGGCCTTGGATCGCGAACGACCGGACGGCGTCGTCCGGGTCCTTCAGCGCCCCCACCAGCGGCTCGATCACGGCGTCGTCGTCGATGGCCCCGAGCGCCATGGCCGCGGCCCGCCGGACCGCCGGGTCGCGGGTCGCCGCCAGGGCCCCCGTCAGCGCCGGGACGAAGGCCGGTTGCCCGACGACCCCGAGGCAGACGGCCAGGACCTGCTCGCGCGCGGGCCCCCGCTGCTCGCGGACGGCGCCCTCGTAGGCTTGGAGGAGCCGGGCCTGGAACGCGGGCGCCGCGTAGAAGGCCTCCGAGGCCTTCAGGTCGCCGCGATCGACCTTGCGGCGCTCCTCGACGATCCGGACCGCAAGGTCCTGGACCGCCTGCTTCTGGACGTTCTCGCCGCCCGAAATCACCGCGTCGAGGAGTTCCTGCGGGCGCTTCTCGCCGCCGCCGATGGCACCGAACAGCAGGAACACGCCCACCGACGCGATCACGATCAACAGCGGGAACAGGAAGAACTGGAAGAGCAGCGCGGACCGTCGGGTCGTGCGATCCACCCGTTCGTCGCCCTGGAAGATCGGGTCGCCCGCCGCGGGCCCGTCGGCGGCCCCCGGGCCTTGCGTCCCAGCCCCACCTCCGGCCTGCCCAGACCCGCCTCCGGCCTGCCCGGGCTCGCGCCCCCCACCCACGCCGCCGCCATCGGGTCCCGTCGGACCCGCGCCGGAGGCAGACGAAGCGCCGTGCTCAACCATAGGGAGATTCGGCAGAAGAGAGCCCGAGACCGCGACGGCCCCAGAGAGCGGGAGCCCCAGAGAGCGGGAGCCCCAGAGTGCGGGAGTTAGAGAGCGGGAGAACGGGAGATCCGGCGGTCCGTCGGACGCCCGGGGGGGGGAACCCGAGCGCGACGCTTGCGCTGCGGGCAGGAGGGCGGGGGAATGTAGGGGTCGTCGAGGACCCCGACCAAAGCATTTCCCATGGTCGCCCCGGAAGGTTCGCGCCGCCGCGAAAAACAGACTCCACCCGTCGGATTTCCGCCGGTCCCCGAGCCCGGACGATTCCGCCCGGGCGGAGGGGGACGTGGCACGATCCGGCCGTCCCCCCGGAGCCCGCCATGCGTCGTCCCCACGTGATGAGCCGGTTGATCCACGGCGAGGCGAAGACGCCGAAGTGGGACTTCTCGCACCACGTCGTCCCGCCCATGCCGTCCAGCGTGACCTTCCGGCTCTCGAGCGCGGCCCGGGGTGCCCGGGGGTTCGCCGAGTTCGCGGCCCCCACGAGCCAGCGAGGCAAGGCCAAGCCCATCTACATCTACGACCGGCTCGACGAGCCCATCCGGGGGATGCTCGAGGAGAACCTCGCGGCCGCCGAGGGCGCCGAGACGTCCGTGACGTTCGCCTCGGGCATGGCGGCGATCTCGGCGCTCTTCCTCCTCCTCTGTCGTACCGGCGACGAGGTGGTCGCGCACCGCACCCTGTACGGCTGCACCCACAGCCTCCTCTCGTCCTGGATGCCGCGCCTCGGGGTGCGCACGCGGTTCGTGGACCTGGCCGACCCCGCGAACCTGGCCCGGCACGTCACCGCCCGGACGCGGGTGGTCTACGTCGAGTCGCCGACGAATCCCACGCTCGAGGTCCTCGACCTGGAGGCGCTCGCCGCCGGCGTCCGCAAGGTCAACCGGCGGCGGAAGCCCGACGCCCGGGTGCGCCTCGTGGTGGACAACACGTTCACGAGCCCGCTCGGCCAGCGCCCGCTCGCGCACGGCGCCGACTTCGTCGTCGCGTCCCTTACGAAACACCTCTCAGGGTTCGGGACCGACCTCGGCGGGATGGTCGCCGCGGCCAAGGAGGAGGAGAGCGGCCTCTTCCTCGTGCGCAAGGACTTCGGCGGCGTGCTCGCGAGCAAGAACGCGTGGCCGATCCTCGTCTACGGCCTGCCGACGCTGGCGGTCCGCCTCGCGGCCCAGCAGGAGCGAGCGCTGACGGTCGCCCGGTTCCTCGAGGCGCACCCGAAGGTCGCCTCGGTCCGCTACCCGGGCCTCGACTCGTTCCCGTGGAAGAACCTCGCGCGCGTCCAGATGACGGACCCCGCGGGGCACTTCATGCCGGGGACCCTGATCTACTTCGTGACGAAGGGGGCCCCCGCGCGGGCGCGCAAGGCGGCCCAACGCGTGGTGGACCACGTCGCGCGCCACGCCTACACGCTCACGCTCGCCGTCTCGCTGGGCCACGTGCGGACGCTGATCGAGCACCCGGCGAGCATGACCCACGCCGCGCTCGACGCGGCGAGCCAGGCCGCGGCGGGGATCGACCCGGGCGGCATCCGGCTCTCCATCGGCCTCGAGGACCCCCGCGACCTCGTCGCCGACCTCGACGAAGCCCTCGCCAAGGCGTGACGCGAGGCCCGGAGCCCGGGGCGACGCCGGGACCGCGACGCGGCGGGACCGGGACCGGCACCGCGACCGGGGCCGCTCGACGCGCCCCCGCGCCGCGCGCGCGTGCTACCGCACGAGCGCCGCGCCGGCGCGGTCCCACCAGGCGAACCACTGGCGCGCGCGGCGGCGGACGTAGGCGCCGTCGGGGAACCGCGCCCGCGGCGAGGGCAGGTCGCCGGGCGTCAACTCCCACCGCAGCGCGGTGAGCACCCGCTCGACGGCGATGAAGCGCAGCCGCTCGATCCGGTCGTCGGGGCGCTTCGGGTCGGACGCGATCTCGTGGAGATAGGTGAGCAGGCGAGGCACGACGATCCCGCCGGCATCCCGCAGGCGGGCCTCGGGCTCGGCTTGGCCCCCGCTCGTCGGCTGGACGAGCCGCTGGAGCGCCGCCTCGAACGGGTCCCGCTGCGCGGCCGGGACGGACGCCGGCCAGGGCAGCGCGCGCGTCTCGGCCTCCGCGTCGTCCGGGGCGGGCGCGGGGAGGGCCGCGCGCGTCTCGGGCCGCGCCATGAGAAAGAGGAGCGCCCCCGCAGCGGTGCCCATGAGCACGAAGGCGGTCGAGAGCAGCAGGAAGGGGCGGAGCGCTTTCGGCGCGGGGTCCATGACGGCCTGACGCGGGCGGGCGGACGGGAGGGAGGCCAGCCTACCCGGAGTCCCGCCGTCCCGGCACGCGGGCGCCGTGGCGCACGCCGTTACCGGGCGGGCGTCGGCGCCGCGGGGTGCAGGACCGCGTGGAGGAGCCGGAGGTCGGCGGCGAGGTCCGCGAACTCCTCGGGCGGGAGGGCCTGCGCCGCGTCACAGCGGGCCTCCTCCCGGCGGCAGTGGACCTCGATCATCACGCCGTCGGCTCCGGCCGCGCAAGCGGCCCGCGCCATGGGCGCGACGTAGGCGGCCACGCCCGTCGCGTGGCTCGGGTCCACCAGCACCGGCAGGTGCGACCGCGCGCGCACGACCGCGACCGCCGCGAGGTCGAGGAGGTTGCGCGTGGCCGGGTCGAACCCGCGGACGCCGCGCTCGCACAGCACCACCTTCATGTTGCCCTGGGCAAGGATGTACTCGGCGGCGAGCAGCCAGTCCTCGACCGTCGCGTCGCGCCCGCGCTTGAGCATCACGGGGTGCCCGGACTTGCCCACCTCGACCAGGAGGTCGAAGTTCGACATGTTGCGGGTGCCGATCTGCAGCATGTCGACGTTGCTGGCGCACGCCTCGACGTGCCGCGGGTCGGTGACCTCGCTGACGGTCGGGATCCCGACGGCGCGGCTCGCCTCGCGCAGCATGCGGAGCCCCTCGAGGCCGAGGCCGCGGAACGCGTAGGGGCTCGTGCGGGGCTTGTAGGCGCCGCCGCGCAGGATCGACGCGCCCGCCGCCTTCACGGCGCGTGCGGTCTCGAGCAGCGTCTCGTACGACTCGACGGCGCACGGGCCCGCGATCAGGGTGAACCGGCTCCCGCCCCCCACCACGACGTCGCCCACCCGGACGTCGCTGCGGTCGGCGCGAAACTCCCGGCCGGCGAGCGCGTACGGCTGCGTCAGCCGGATCACCTTCGCCACGCCAGCGAACACCTCGACCGGGGTCTCGCGCAGCGCCCCGACGTCGCCGACGACGGTCACGAGGATGTGGCCGTTCAACTCGACCTCGCGCGGCTGGCAGCCGGCCGCGCGGACCGCGGCGGCGAGCCGGGCGCGATCGTCGGCGGTGGCGCCGGGCTTGAGGACGACGAGCATGGCGCGGCATGCTACGCCCCGCCCCAGGTGCGGACAGGTCCGCGACGACCGCCCCGGTCGATACCATGGCGTCGTCCCTCGCGGTTTGCCCCCCCCCCGGATCCCGCCCCCGGAGCCGCCGTGCCCGCAGCCCCCGACGTCGATCCGTCCCGCCTCCTCGTCGCGGGGAACTGGAAGATGAACGGGACGCGCGCGCTCGCGCGCGAACTCGCGGCGGCGGCCGTCGCCGCGGCGCACGCAGCGCCGGCGGTCGAGGTCGCGTTGTTCCCGCCGGCCGTGCTCCTCGACGAGGTGGTGCGGGCCGTCGGGCCGCGCGGCGCCGTCCCGGTCGGCGGGCAGCAGTGCCACTGGGAGGCCGAGGGCCCCCACACCGCGAGCGTCTCGGCGGCGCAGTTCGCCGAGGCCGGCTGCCGCTATGTCCTCACGGGCCACAGCGAGGCCCGCCGGGAACTCGGGTTCACCGACGCGCGGGTGCGGGCCGCCGCCGACGTCGCCCGGGCCTCGGGGCTGCGTCCCCTCGTCTGCGTCGGCGAGACCGAGACCGAGCGGGATGCCGGGGATGCCCGGGCGGTGATCGTCGCGCAGGTCGATGCCGTGTTCGGCTCCCGTTCGGACGCGCTCGAGGCCGACGTCGCGTACGAGCCGGTGTGGGCGATCGGGACCGGACGGACCGCCGGCGTCGAGCAGGCGGCAGAGGTCCACGGGTGGATTCGGGCGCGGCTCGGGGCCCACGGCGGGGTTCGGTCCCGAATCCTCTACGGGGGCAGCGTTGCGCCCGGGAATATCGGGGGTTTCCTCTCGCAGCCCGGCGTGGACGGGGTGCTGGTGGGCGGCGCGAGCCTTCGGGCCGCCGCCTTCACAGCCCTCGTCGAAGCCGCCCGGGCGGCCGCCGACCGGAGACGTTCGTGATGCTCGACCTGCTGCCCCTCGACCTGCTCACGCTGGCCGTCGCCTGGACCGGGATCTTCCGCGGCATCGTCATGCTGCTGTTCATCCTGGTCGCCCTGTTCCTGATCCTGGTCGTCCTGATTCAGGAGGGCAAGGGCGGTGGCATCGCGGGCGCGTTCGGCGGCGCGGCGGCGGAGACGTTCGGCGTGAAAGCCGGCAGCGTGAACCGCTTCACCATCGGGCTCGTGTTCGCGTTCTGCGGCCTCGCACTCCTCCACGCCGGCCTCCCCTCGCCCGACGACAGCCTCTTCGCGATCGAGCCGACCCCGGCCGTGGCGCCCGCGGACGGCGCCGTGCCGGCGATGCCCGACGAACCCGCGATGACGGACGTCCCGGCGATGACGGACGCGCCGCCCGCGATGGACCCGGTGCCGCCGGCCGAGACGCCTGCGGCGCCGATGGACGCCGCCCCGCCCGCGATGGACCCGGTGCCGCCGGCCGAGACGCCCGCGGCGCCGATGGACCCGGTGCCGCCGGCCGAGACGCCCGCCGCGCCGATGGACAAGTGACCGCGACGCGAGGCCCGGTGGCCGCCGTGGGACAGGCCCCGCCCTCGATGACCGGGTCCGGCAACGGCGTGGTGGACACGCCGGCCGGGCGCGTCGAGGCCGAGGTCCGTTCGGTCAACCACCGCTTCCTCAAGACGTCCGTCCACGTCGGTGGCGTCCTCGCGGCGCTCGAGCCGCTGGTCGAGGAGAAGGTGCGCGCGCGGGTCGAGCGCGGCCACGTCACCGTCAGCCTGCGGTTCACGCGGTCGAGCCAGGCCGCGGCGGCGGCCTTCCAGATCGACGACGGCGTCGCGCAGGAGGCCGCGCGGCGGCTGCTGCGGCTCGCCCAGGACTGCGGCCTCGGCGCCGGCGCGGTGACCCTGAACGACCTGCTCGCGGTGCCGGGCGTGCTCGTCGCGGAGGGGCACGACGGCCCGCCGCCGGGGCTCGAGCAGGCGGCGACGAAGGCCCTCGACACCGCGCTCGACGCGTTCGTGGCCGCCCGCCGCAAGGAGGGCCGCCACCTCGCCGGCGCGTGCCGCGAGATCCTCGCGCGCGTCGCGGCGGTGCGGACGAAGCTGCTGGCCCGCGCGCCGGACCTGCCGAAGGCGTACCGCGACCGCCTCGCGGCCCGGATCGCCACGCTCCTCGAAGGGAGCGGGATCGCGCCGGACCCGGCCCAACTCGCCCGCGAGGTCGCCGGCTTCGCGGAGCGGTGCGACGTCGCGGAGGAACTGGTGCGCCTCGACGCGCACCTGCACCACCTCGACGAGCTCTTCGCGCGCGACGGCGCCGTCGGGCGCAAGCTCGACTTCCTGGTGCAGGAACTGCACCGCGAGACGAACACGCTCGGCTCGAAGTCGCCCGACGCAGAGATGACCGCACTCGTGGTGGAGCTGAAGGCCGACGTGGAGCGCCTGCGGGAGCAGGTCCAGAACTTCGAATGACGCCGGGCCCGACGGTCCCGCGCGGCCGGCTGCTGGTGCTCTCCGGGCCGAGCGGCGTCGGCAAGACCGCGGTGGCCGACCGGCTCCTGAAGGACCCGCGGATCGCCCGCGCCGTCACCGCGACCACGCGGGCGCCGCGCACCGGCGAGCGGGACGGGGTCGATTACCTGTTCCTGGCGGTCGACGAGTTCCGGCTCCGCCTCGCCGCGGGGTGGTTCCTCGAGCACGCCGACGTCTACGGGCGGCTGTACGGCACCCCGAAGTCGTCCGTGGAGGACGTGCTCGCCTCGGGTCGCCATTGCCTCCTCGTCGTCGACGTCCAGGGCGTGGCGACGTTGCGGGCGGCGGGGACGACGGCGACGTACATCCTCCTCGAGCCCCCCAGCCGGGCGGAGCTCGAACGGCGGCTGAAGGCTCGGGGATCGGACGATCTGGCCAGCCAGCAGCGCCGCCTCGAGGAGGCGGCGCGCGAGCTTGCGCGGACCGACCTTTTCGAGCTCCGCGTCGTGAACGACGACCTCGACGACGCGGCTCGCACGGTCGCGGCCACGGTCGGCGTCGATTTGCGCTAGCCCCGCACCGGGGGATGTTCCGCCAACGGGTGTCTGAGCGGCTGTGAAGGAATCGAAGATTCCTTCACCGCCGCGAAGCGCGGACCCGCAGGGGCCGCGCGCCGAGCGGGTTTCCGGGGGGCTTGGCCCACCGGAAACCGAGCGAAGGCGATTCCTTCACGAGTTCTGACCCTGGAGGGCGGAACATCTCCCGGTGGAAGGGTGCCCCCCCCCGGGGCAGGTCGTGCGTTCGTCGGCGCGGAGCCCGGATCCGCGCTACCCTACGGAACTCCGCACAGGAAGCCCGCCCGCCCATGGAAGAGAAGATCCGCATCATCGACGAGCTCGACGCCAAGGTCGGGGGCCGCTTCAAGCTGACCGCCCTGCTCCAGAAGCGCATCCGCGAGCTCGTCGCCGGCGCCCCGCGCCTCGTCGACATCCGCTCGGACAATCCCATCGACGTCGCGATCGCCGAGGTCCGCGCGGGCAAGGTCGAGCTCGTCCCCGAAGACGCCGAGTAGCGCGGAAACACGGCGGGGAGTGCCCGGATGACCGGCACGATGACCGGCACCACGACCGGGGGCCCGCGCGGCCCGGCCCGCATCGTCGTCGCCGTCGGCGGCTCCATCGCCGCGTACAAGGCGGCCGACCTCGTCAGCAAGCTCGTCCAAGCAGGCCACCACGTCGACGTGATCCTGACGCGAATGGCGCAGCGGTTCGTGGGCCCCCTCACGTTCTCGGCCCTCTCCCACCACCGCGTCCAGACCGACGAGGGCTGGGGCGAGGGCGACCGCCCCGCCGCCCACCTCGAGACGACGGAGAAAGCCGAACTGCTCGTCGTCGCGCCGGCGACCGCCGATCTGATCGGCAAGTTCGCGCACGGCCTCGCCGACGAGATCGTGTCGGCGACGTACCTCGGCTGCACGTGCCCCGTCCTCGTCGCCCCCGCCATGAACCAGCGGATGTGGCGCCACCCGCGCGTGGCCGCGAACGTCGAGACGCTGCGGCGCGACGGGGTCACGATCGTCGGCCCGGCGTCGGGCTACCTCGCCGAGGGCGACCAGGGCCCGGGCCGCATGGTCGAGCCGACCGAGTTGCTGGCCGCCGTCGTCGCCGCGCTGCGTCCCTGACCCGACCGTCGGTCGGATCCGCGGAAGGCGCCGGCCCCCGCGTCGTTCCTGCGTCGGCGGCCCCGGACGCGGGCCGCGTAGACTCGCAACCATGTCCCCCCGCCCCCCCCGCGCCCTGCTCCTCGCGGCCGCCCTCGTGGTCGGGACCGCGATCGCCAGCGTCGGCGCGGCGTGCGGACGCGAGGCCCCGGGGCCGACGGACACCGGCGCGACGGCGCGACGCGTCTACGCGGAGATGTACCGACCCGCCACCGACCGAGTCCCGAGCGAGCTCGCGACGAACCCGGGCACGCCCTGGGGCGAGTTCGTCGGCAGCCGCGCGTGCCAACCGTGCCACGAGACGGCGTACGCGGGCTGGCGACGGTCGTTCCACAGCCGGACGCTCTACGACGTCGTGCCCGCCACCGTGTTCGGCGACTTCTCGGGCGAGCGCGGCCTGCCCACGGAGGACTTCGCGTTCTCGCTCCGCCCTTCGCGGGACGGCGACCGGTTCGCGATGCGCATCGGGGCCCGCCCGGGCTCGAGCCAGCAGGCCGACACGTACGGCGCCGGGCTGCCGCCGAACCCCACCGGCACGTTCCCCGCCCTCTTCGCCTTCGGCAACCGCCGCAACCAGCCCTACGTCACGAAGGCCGCGGACGGCCGGCACTGGGTGCTCCCGTTCATGTGGGACGACGCCACCCGCACGTGGACCTATTGCGGCTGGCGGCCCTACGTCACCAACTGCGCGAACTGCCACGTCACCGGCATCCGCACCACGACGACGCCGGGCGCGCCGACCGACGTCATCGGCTCGACGATACCGCAACGGTGGAACGTGGCCCCCGCCGACGAGGGCTGGGCCGAAGGCGCGGTCGGCTGCGAGACGTGCCACGGCGCGGGCAAGCGCCACGTCGAGACCGTCCGGTCCATGGGCGACGACGCCTACCGGGCGTTCCTCGCCGGCGGCGGCGCGCCGACGATCTACGACCCGCGCAAGGACACGCGCGAGCGCCGCATGCAGCAGTGCGACACCTGCCACAGCTTCATGTCGGAGAGCCCCATCACGTGGTCGCCCGGCCCCGACGGGTACGCCCGCGACCCCCACCAGTGGCGCATCCGCCCCGGCCGCGCCGACGCCCTCCTCAAGGACACCGGCCAGTTCTTCGCCGACGGCACCGACATGAGCCCGTGCACCGCGGGGTGGGTGCTGCGCGACAGCAAGATGGGCCAGAAGGGCGTCGAGTGCCGCGACTGCCACGACCCCCACGGCAACGACCACTGGGCCGAGCTGAAGCAGCCGGTCGAGGACAACGCCCTCTGCCTCACGTGCCACGCGCACGACGCTTCGGGCCGCTACGCGACCCCGGAGAAGATCCTCGCCCACACCCGCCACCGCGCCGACAGCGCCGGGTCGCGGTGCGCCGAGTGCCACATGCCGCGGATCAAGCGGTTCTCCGACGGCATCCACGTGATGAGCGCTCACCTGCCCGGCCACGAGTTCTCGGTGCCCACCGGCCGCGAGAGCGAGAACGGCGGCCCGCCCGCGTCGTGCAACGTCTGCCACGTCGACCGCGACGGGCCGTGGACGCAGCGCGTCCTCAAGGCCTGGCGCGACGGCACGCCCGCGCCCCGGTGAGCCCGGCTCCCGCCGGCGCGCGGACCTGCAGCGCGATGGCGTCCGGCCGGACCGAGACCCCGCGGCACGCGAGGCCCGCTGGCCGCGGGCGCGCGCGGCCCGCGGGCGCGACGACGGACGGCGGCGCGCCACGATCACCCGCATGATGACCCGCGTGACGACCCGCACGACGGCGGGCCGTTCCCCCCCCCCCCCCCCCCCCTCCCTCAAGGGGGGGGGGGAGCCCGACCGCGCCCCGCCGCGCCCGCGGGTTTTAACCTCCCCCCC
>Ga0105048_10004208_pt1 | contig 23529 bp, 26 predicted proteins | sample MAT05_FD_78382 | JGI IMG/M metagenome (GOLD analysis project Ga0105048, IMG submission 78382) | Freshwater microbial communities from Lake Fryxell liftoff mats and glacier meltwater in Antarctica - MAT-05 | ecosystem: Environmental > Aquatic > Freshwater > Ice > Liftoff microbial mat | place...
CGTCCCGGTCCAGTAGGGCCGCGAGCGGTGCGCGACATCTCCCACGGTTATCGCGCCCGCATGTACACCGCGCCTAGGAACTCAGATGCTCGCGGCGCCCTCTACGTCGGCCAGCTGCCGCGCCAATGAGTAAGAGCGCGCCGCCAAGGGCCGCTCCTGACAACAGGGTCGCAGAACCGGTCGCGGGGAGTTCCGCTTGCGCGTTATCTGCGCTAGCTGGGCCTGGGAGCCACTCGCGCGACGTCCAGACGGGGGTGCGACCTTCGCCGAGTTCGTTGATTTCGCCCGTGGCCCGATCGAGTACTCGGATCAGCGTCACGTCATCCGCGCCGTCAGGGTCAGCACCCTCTACGTAGGTTTGGAAGACGATGCTCGTGCCGTCGGGGGAGAATGACGGCGAGCTGTCCTCGTCTCCGGTGGTGACGGGTGCAGAGCCCCACAATGCCGGGTCGGCACCCGTTGCGCTACCCACGAACAGACGCCCACCGGAGGAGTACACGAACTCTGTTCCGTCAGCGTTCCAGCGCGGGCCGTCGATACTGTTGGCGGCACCGAGACTTGCACCGAATGGCAGCGCCGTGACTGTGTTGCCGTTAGCAAGGTCAAGGGCATACAGGGTTTGCGGGAAGGGGCCGCTGGGGCTTGGCACGTCGCGGTTCGATTGGAAAAGCAACCAGCGCCCGTCAGGCGAGGGGGCGGGTGCAGCGTTCCAGATCGCGACCACCACATCCGCCGTCAACGCGGTTTCGACTCCCGATCCGAGGTCGCGTTGTATGAGGTTGAATGGCTGCGAGCTCCCGGGCAGGAACGAGAAGACGCCCCTCTGCAAGAACAACTGTCCGCCGGAGGTTGACAGTGACGCCCGCTGGTCTTCGGCGGCCGAGTCAGTAAGCCTTGTCGCGATCTGCGTTGCGGGGTCGAGTTGGTAGATCTGGGGCCGCGTTGGATGGGGTGCTCGACGGCTGTTGAACACGAGGCTCGACCCGTCGGCGCTCCAGCTTGGAGCCCGATCCGGCCCTGCGTTGTCAGTAAGCACCTGCGTCCGTGCACCGTCGGCGCTCATGATTGCGATCTCGTCGTCGTTGTTGACTTCGCTCACGAACGCAATCGTGCCTGTCGTACTCGGGACAGCCCAAGCGGTCGAAATTGGCACGCCCGCGAAAACCATCGCGCCGATTGCCAGCGCTGTTACGGAGAGCGTGACAGAGCGGCCAGCGGGCATCCGTGTTCTGGTGAGTGAGCGAGAGGGCGTATATGTCATAGGGTCAACATACCAACTATTGAGAACCGATCTCAACAAGTGGGCTTCATATTGGACGGAACCTCATGAACGCAACCCCCGAATTGGCGGTCACCCTCGTCAGCGGCCTTCCTCGTGCAGGCAAGACCACCGTCGCGTGTGCACTCACCGGCGCGTCCCCTGGCGCAAGATTCGAGTCTGTCCAAGGAGCCGACGTAGTTGACGCGCATGAGCTTGTTGCGCGCCTGGCCGACCACTTGCTCGCACTTGTGGAGGCCGGACAGCGCGGTGATGTCGTTGTTGAGCTTCCGCCAAGCTGCGAGCCTGCGGAAATCGCACTGATGCTGGAGGCGCTCTTCGCCGGCGACCACGGCGCCGGGTCTGGTGCGGCGTTGCGGGAGGTGATCACTGTTGCCCGAGCTGCCGACATCCGCCGGTTGCTATTCCGAGAGGGTCAGGAGCTGCCAGGTGATGGCTACGACACGAGCGAGCAACTCGCGGGACAGCTCGAGTTCGCGACAGCTGTGGTGCTGACCGGCACTGAAGCGTGCGGCGACCAGCAGTTGCGGGAGATTCATGGTCTGCTCACCAAGCTCAATCCCACAGCAGCTATCACCACCCTTGGCACCGCAACACGTTTGCGTCGCCGCCGCGATCCATCCCGCACACTCGCCGCCGATCTTGGTCAACGCATGGGGTGGGCGTTGGAACTCGCCGGTAGGGCTGGCCCACCTACCACCCTGGACGCGGTCAGCACCCTGGTGTTCCGCGACCCTCGCCCCTTCCACCCTGAACGGCTGGCTAAGGTCGTGGCCGATTGCCTGGAGCCGGAGGATGTGGGGCTCATCCTTCGCTCTCGTGGCCTCGTACGACTGGCTAGCCGTCCGGACCGGGTGGGATCCTGGACTAGTGCGGGGGGTGTTCTGGCCATCAACCCGACGAGCATGACCAGTTGGGACGTCGACTCGCCGATCGGGCAGGAACTCGTCATCATCGGCCGACACCTTCGCCCGGATCGGATCGCCCGCACGCTCCGGGCGGCGTTGCTGGGAGACGATGAGTTGATCGCCGGACCGATGGAATGGGCGAGCTATGTCGACTCGTTCCCCGCTTGGCAGATCGAGCATGATCATTGACTTGCGTTTTCCGCACTATTGAGAACAGTTTTGACTATCGTTCTCAAGCCGAGTAACCTGCAATCTGACTAACGACATCTCGTCGTTCAGATTGTCCGACACAGATAGGCAATTCATGAAAACTCGTTCCCTCGCTGTTGCAGCAGCGACGACGGCGCTCGGCCTGGCGTTGGCTGGCTGCGCCAGCCAACCGGCTCCTGAGGCGTCCAGCGACGCGACCCTGAGTGTCGTGGCGTCCACCAACGTTTACGGCGACATCGCCAGCAGCATCGGCCAGGACCTGATCGAGGTGACCTCCATCATTGACGACCCGGGTAAGGACCCCCACGAGTACGAAGCAGACGCACAGAACCAGCTCGCGTTGTCGAAGGCCGATATCGTCATTGAGAACGGCGGCGGATACGACGACTTCATGCAGACTCTGCTCGCTTCCGCCGACAACGCCGACGTGGTAGTGCTTAATGTCGCCGACATCTCCGGCTATGACCAAGAGCCCACCGAGGGCGCGTTCAACGAACACATGTGGTACGACTTCCCCACCGTCACCAAACTGGTCGACGAGATCGTCTCAACCCTCTCGGAGGTCGCCCCAGCCAACACATCCACATTTGAGTCTAACGGCGACGCTTTCAAGGGAGAGCTAAGCGGCTTCATGGAGCAGGAGGCCGAACTCAAGGCAGGTCACGAAGGCACGGGCGTTGCGATTACCGAGCCGGTGCCGCTGTACATGCTGGGGGCCATCGGTCTGGAGAACAAGACTCCGGGGGAGTTCAGCGAATCCATCGAGGAGGACACCGACGTTCCCGCCGATGTGTTGCAGGAGACGCTTGACCTGTTCTCCAGCAAGAGCGTGACACTGCTGGCCTACAACGAGCAGACCACCGGCCCGCAGACCGAAGCAGTTCTCGCCGCTGCGGAGGAAAACGCGATTGCGGTCGTGCCGGTGAGGGAGACCTTGCCTGAGGGCAAGACCTACCTGCAGTGGATGCAAGGTGACCTCGACGCGATCTCTGCTGCTCTGGGTGGCTGATTCACCGGCTAGCGCCGCGCAAGGCCCGACCGGGGATACCACCCCGGCCGGGCCTGTGCTGAGCGTTGAGGGAGCGGGCATACAGTTCGGGGAGCGTTCGCTGTGGGGCGACCTTAGCTTCGGGATCACACCGGGCGAGTTTGTGGCGGTCCTCGGAGCGAACGGCTCCGGTAAGACAACCTTGCTCAAAGCTATTCTCGGTCAGCAGCCACTCTCGCACGGGCAAATCCGTTTCTTGGGTGAGCCAGTCCATCATGGCAACCGCCTCATCGGGTATGTGCCGCAACAGAAACTCGCCGACGCTGCCACTCCGTTACGGGCTCGTGACTTGGTGGCGCTCGGCGTAGACGGCCACCGGTGGGGCATCCCCCTTCCCAGCCGATCACGCCGTCAGAAGGTCGACGACATTTTGACTGACATCGGCGCTATGTCTTACGCCAACGCCCCACTATCGATCCTCTCTGGAGGGGAGCAGCAGCGTTTACGTGTCGGGCAAGCCCTCGCCGGGGATCCGCGTCTCGTGCTCTGTGATGAGCCGTTGCTCTCTCTCGACCTCTCCCACCAGCGCAGCATCAGCGAGCTGATCAACAATCAGCGAAATGCGCGAGGCTTCGGTGTTCTGTTTGTCACTCACGACATCAACCCCATTTTGGGCATGGTCGACCGTGTCCTTTACCTTGCCGGGGGCCAATTCAGGATGGGCACACCCGACGAGGTATTCCAAACTTCTGTTCTCACCGAACTGTACGGCTCCGAAGTTGAGGTGTTCCGAAGCAACGGGCGCGTCATCGTCGTCGGTGCTACCGACGCCGACCACCACCACCACCCGACCGAGGGGGAGCCATGATCCACACCCTGCTGCTGACAGTCGGAGATGACTTCTGGTCGTCCATCTTCAACTTCGACAACTACGGCGAACTGCTGGTGCTACTTCGAAACTCCATCATTGCCGGCGCCATCCTCGGTATCGTCGGCGGGCTGATAAGCGTCTTCGTCATGGCCCGCGACATGGCCTTCGCCGTGCACGGCATCAGCGAACTCTCCTTCGCCGGGGCGTCCGCAGGGCTGCTGCTGGGCGTGGGTGTGGTGGAGGGATCCTTGGTCGGATCGTTGGTGGCGGCCCTGCTCATCGGCGTTCTTGGGGTTCGCGCCCGAGATCGCAATTCGATTATCGCGGTGCTGATGCCGTTCGGGCTGGGGCTGGGCATTCTATGTTTAGCGCTGTACTCGGGTCGAGCGTCGAACAAGTTCGGCCTTCTCACCGGCCAGATCGTCGCAGTGGACAACCCGCGTCTGAACTCCCTCATTGTCATCTGTGTCATCGTGGTGATCGGTTTGCTGTTGAGTTGGCGCCCGCTACTTTTCGCGAGCACTGACCCGCAGGTTGCCGCCGGTCGCGGGGTGCCGGTCGGGATCGTTTCGTTGGTGTTTATGGTGCTGCTCGGTCTCACCGTGGCCGTCAGTGTCCAGATCGTCGGATCCCTTCTGGTTCTCGCGATTCTGGTCACCCCAGCAGCCGCCGCTCTGCGGGTTTCCTCATCCCCAGTCGTCGTGCCGCTACTGAGTATGGCGTTCGGAGTCACCGCCATGGTCGGTGGGATCATGATCGCCCTTGGCACCTCGATCCCGATCAGCCCCTATGTCACCACGATCTCTTTTCTCATCTATGTTGTGTGCCGCATTGTCGGCGCCGGCCGTGAGCGGCGTGGCTGGGCTGGCCGTCAGCCCGCCGCGATGCTGACTCGGTAGACCACCGTGATCCGCAACACCCGCCAGCGCGATGCAATCCGGCACGCACTGGACGACACCCGCAGCCAGGGATTTATTGGGGCGCAGCAGCTGTATTCCAACCTGCGCGCGACGGGCATGAAAATCAGCCTGTCCACCGTCTACCGCGGCTTGCACGAGCTTGCCGTCGCCGGTGAGGCAGACACCGTACAGAACGAGGGCGAGAGCCTATTCCGGGTCTGCGCACCCGGTGCGCGCCACCACCACCTGGTCTGCCGCAGCTGTGGCAAGACCGTCGAGGTGGAAGGCGACGAAGTCGAACGCTGGGTCGAACGAGTCACCCGGGAGAATGGTTACGCACAGGCCAGCCACGTCGTCGACCTTTTTGGCTACTGCCCGACCTGCACCAACAGCGCACTTGTCGGCCGCAGCTGCGACGATATCGGAGGCTCTCGCCATGCTAATTGAACGAGTCCACTATCGATGGACGTTGTAGCTAACTGATCGAGACCGATTTTTCATGCACCCGGATGCTGCGTCGACGCCTCAACAGAATCTGAGTGATAGCCGTGAGATGCGGGAATTCGATGAGCATGCCGATGATGATGGCTGAGTAGACCAGTGGTTCGTTCGGGAGTGCGACCACGGTCAACGCCAGCATGAGAGGTGCGTTTCGTGCGGCCGTCGTCATGGTGAGCAGCGCGTGCTCGGGATAGTCGAACCGGAACAGGCGTGAGAGGGCCTCGCTGAGCGCGAAGGTGGCAACGAAGAAAAAGAACACCGCGATGAGAATGACGGCGAAGTCTGCGGCATTGCTGAGGATCGTGCCGACATTCGCGGCGAAGATCTGCAGGATCACCGCCGCAATCGTAAACGGAATAATGCGCGCAACGAAACTTCGGATTACACGAGCGAACGCGGCCGAGGCAAGGAAGTGCAGAGCCAGCCGCGCGAGGGCGGCGATCACAAGCGGCACGATGAACCATTGCAGCAGAGTTCCGACTATTCGGAGTGGGTCGACACCAGTCTCCGTTTTCGCGAACAAGATGAGAAACAAGGGGAATAGCACCAATTGCGTGATCATGTTCAGCGGGAGCAGCACCGCACCGAGCGAGGTGTTGCCGTGCGCCATGCGGGTGAATCCCAGAAACCAGTCTGTGCAAGGCGAGACGAAGTAGATCATGACCCCGACGAACAACAGCGGCTCCCCGGAGAGGAAGAGTGACGCGATTACGAATGCGAGCGCTGGAATGGCGATGAAGTTCGCGACCCACGCCACAGCGAGGAATCGCCCGTCCCTGGCCCCTCCGCGAAGGCGCCTGAACTGAACCTCGAAAAGCAGGAGCGTGACCAGCAACAGAATTGTGCCGTCGAGTAGTCCTCCCACTGCTGAGCCGGAGACCGGGGACACAACGCCGAGGATGGAGCCCACTACGATCGAGAAAGCGAACAGGATGGTCGCTCCCCAGACCCTGATCATTCGGTTACGAGGACGCAGGCTGCCCGGCGTGGACTGATCCGGTGAACTCTCCGCCGGTGAGGGAGGGGTCAGCATTCGCACTCAACTCCGCAGCAGCTCAGATCGTCGGTGAGCATCCCCGCTTCGGCCCAAGCGCCGAGTTTCGAACAGTCCTTCCCCAGTCGCTCACCGATTGTACGAGCGACGTGGGCAAAGCGTTGACGAAACTTATACACGAAGCAGAATTTGAGGCTGCCGTGTCGCATTGCCGGGCCGCTGAGGAACAGTCCGGGATTGGTCGTGGATTCATCGTTGTCGTCGAGCAATGGCCAGCCGTCGTGTCGGCGGTCGAAGAGGGCGGCCACCGGCCCTAACCCTGTGCCGAAGCCCGTGGCAAGGATCGGGCGAGAATCGCTGCTGACTTTCCCGGCACCACCCATTGACACCAGGAAAGTCCCGTCTGGACCCGGCTTGATTGCGGTGACCCGCGCCTGTCCCGTAAGCGTCAACCTTCCCGTCGCTAAGGCATTCGCCATCTTCTGCCTACTTCGCGGCGCGAGCCGGAAAGATGGGTCCGATCCCTGCCCAGCGTCCCACGGATGCTCGGGATCGATGACAGTGACGTCAGCACCCAGTTCGACGTGATAGCAGGCGATGTCGATGCCCGATTCATACCCGCCGATTACGACGACGCGTCCATCACGGCGTGACCAAGCGAACTCGGTCGAGGAGTGGTCGGCAAGGACACCGCCAGCGAAGCGAGGCTGTTGGGGATCGTGGAACTCGCCGCCAGCCCACACCAGCGTGCGTGCCTGAACCGCACCTCGACTCGTTGTAACAGCGAAGCCGTCGGGGCCGCGCATCACCCCAGTCACCTCTGTCTCACTCATTACAGGGACGTTGAAATGACGCACGACTCCGCCGAGATACCGCGCGTACTCGACCCCGTTGGGGTAGTCGAGACCGAGCGAGAACGCGGGGGAGGTTTTCGGATGCACTGCGTTCAAGTCGGTCGCACCGAAACCATTCCCGGTGAACGATGGTGTCAGAAAGCGTTGGCTTGCTGGCCAGCGACGAAAGGTTTCGCCGACCTGCCCCCGTTCGACTACACCGAGCAACAGCTCATCGACGTCGGAAAGCGCGAGCGCCATGCCGATACCGGCTGGGCCGGCACCGACTACTAACGTGTCGATCAAAGGGCTGGTGGGGGCAGGGGATGTCATGGTTGCTTTCCAACACAAATTCGTGCGAGTTCGGAGACTAACTCGATCAGCCGTCGGGAATACGGGGGCAGTTCTTGCGCCCGACTACCCCTGTCGTGCTTTGAAGCGCGGATTTAGCTTGTTTATAACGAACACCCGCCCGCGTCGCCGGACGATCTGGGCTCCGGGAAGTTTCTTGAGAGCCTTGAGAGAGTTGCGTACCTTCATGAGTTCCTAACTAGTAATGATTCTCAATACTATATCCGGATCAGGCAGGACCTTATCCGGGCTGCCATTTCCAGTGAGATAGGCGGGTGATCGCGCAGTCCTGCGGTGTTGTCCACCACGCGGCTGGACTGGTGGGATCCCAGTACTCCAGAGCGCGGGCCCAGTCATCCAGTGCGAGATGGTTCCGCAGGAAGCGTGACTCCCACAGGACGAAGGAAAGCGCGAACCTGAATCCCACTATGGGTCGCCGCCAATCGTTACGCGCGTCGATGATGGCCCGAAGTCGACCCTGATCGCGAATGACCCTGCCCTCGACGGCGAAGACGTCAGCGAGCAGCTTGGCGGTGACGACAGTCTCGGGAGCGCCGTGAGCATGTACCTTGCCGCCAGCAAGAGCGACCACGCGATTCGCGAAGCGCGCCGCATGGTCGAGGTCATGTAATGCGACAATCACAGTCAATCCCCGCTCACGCTGAAGTCTGCTTACGAGGTCCAGAATCGACAGCTGGCGGTAGACATCCAGGTGGGCGGTGGGTTCATCCAGCAAAAGAATCGGGGCCTGCTGGGCCAGGGGACCTGCTTGCGCGGTTGCCCTCGAGCCTGGTGCGCTGCCTCAGCGCAGGCTGCCTGCAGCTGACGATCCCCGGCGCGACCGGCACCTTGGCGGGCGACTACAGCCTCGTGCAGCAGACGGTGAGCGTTCAGCCGGGCTGTCGTACCAGCTCAAGCTCTGGACGAACAACGATTGGATCGGCGGCTGCCCCGGCGGCTGCCCGGCGGCTACCACAAGCTGCAGGTGCTGGTCGACGGCGGTGCTCACGCCGCGGCTGTAACCCGGCGTTCACGACGAACATGACGGGATGGACGCCGATCGAGAGCAAGGGCGTGTTCGATCAGAAGTGAGTGCCACGTAGTGCACCAGGAGAATGTGAATAAAGAAGTCCGTTGAAGAGCAAGTCCATGATGAGGTTTCAGCCTGAGTCGCGCTGTTGGGTCGGCTAGCGCACGACGAGGACAGGGCACAGTGCCCGATGTGCGCATTGGGTGCTGATCGATCCCAAGAGCAGGCCAGCAAATCCGCCACTCCCGCGGCTTCCGACAATCATCATCGTGGCCGATTCCGAGGCGCGGACAAGAACCTCCGCTGGATATCCGAGAACGGCAAAGCATTGGGTCGCGACTTGGGGGATTGCCGCCGTAATAGGTTTCGTTGCCTGCTCGAGTTGGAGCAGCACCTCGTGCGCAATCTCGGGGTAGGACGCGGCGTAGCCGTCTTTCCACCTCGAACCCTTAGGGGCGGTGTCGAAGGTCCAGGCTTGGATGATGGCGACGGGCACAGAGAGTTGCCCTGCCAATTGCAGCGCTTCGCGAAGGGCACGCTGAGCGTGTGGTGAACCGTCGTAGCCGACGACGATGGACCCCTCAGCAATGCTAGGGGTGATGCCTACATCAGGCGGAATAGTTCGCGTTGGTCGTTGTCGAATCGCGGGCCGGAGCTCTTGCTGTGGCACAACGAGAACCGGGCTGGCGGACTGATGAAGACATCTCGTGCTGACCGACCCCAGCATCATGCCCGCTAGGCCACCAAGGCCGCGAGATCCCACCACGAGCATCCGCGCGTCCTGCGATATTTGGCACAACAGATCTGCGGGAGATGCAGCGTCCACAGTGTAGTGAACAACCAGATTTGGGTGCTCGTTCACCACAGCGCTGCAATCGCGCATCAACTCGTCGCTGGCGATCGCCGCATCTTCGGCGGTTGAGTGCGGCTGTTCGATGAGTTGGGCAACAGCGGAGGGTTTCGGGTTCGGACGCCATGAGCGAGCAATAGTCAGCGAAGCGGAAAGACGATCGGATAGGTCAGCGGCGAACTCGAGTGCGCGCCCTGCGCCAGCCGATCCGTCGTACCCGACGACGAGAGCGTTTCGGGTATGACCGGTGTTCCCGCCCTCAACAGTACTGTCGATCGCAGGCATTTCGGCTGGCATGCGCTCAGCCTACCAAGTCGTTGGAGAAGGGGGCGAGCCTCGCTTCGGCGGGAAACTGTGGCGCGCTGCCTTTTCCCCGGTGATCTTGTCGGAGAAGATCACCGGGGAGGAGTCCGGGGAGGAGGCGGTCGGCGCCGCAGCCTGGGCAGTAGCCGTGGATGCGAGTGGCTCGTTGGTAGCAGCGTCGACAGATGCGCCCCTCGGGCCAGGTGGTCGCAAACCGAACCCCTGTGCGGTCGCAGCGGACGCATTCAACGGGGGAGCGGGGGCGACTCGTTCCGGCCGGCGGACCCGTGCTCGAGCGGGACGGAACGCATCCTTCTTCGCTGCGGCGTCAACCGTGCCGGTCGCGCGGTCGGGGACGGCTTGGACGGTGATCGGGCAGAGTTCTTCGAAAGTGCAATCAATGGTGTCGAGGATCGCCCCGAGCAGGGCCAAGTTCATCCGTTTCGGTGCCCCGGGTTGCGTGGAGGGTCTGAGACGGGACTAAATGTTGATGTCTGCCGAGGTGTTGGTCCCGGCTCGGGCGCTACCCGTTTCTACTCTGCATGCAGAAAGTGCACTCAGAGGAATTGCTACTTGACATAATGTGCATTATCAGAGGTTGAAAACGATGCCGCAAGAAGTGATCTATTCCTCGTGAAGCTCTAAGAAGCGCCGGATGGTCTCTGCCGCGGCGGCATGATCGATTCCGTCGGGTTCGCCAGACATCGTCAACGTTCCGACAACGCGTCCGGATACTCGCAGCGGAATCGAGCCGCCGTGAGCCTTCATGACATCGTGATCGAGATTCAAGTCGGTGAATTCCGTGCCAGCTTCGATGTGGCGCATCCTGACGAGCATCGACGGCTCCTCGAAATGAACCGCGACGGCGGCTTTTCCTGCCAGCCACGGGTCATTATCCCGACCCGTCTGCTTGAGTTTTGCTCGGAATACGAGATCACCTTCCAGCACGACGTCAACGGCGAGGCTGACATCCCATTCGGTGATCACCTCAATACCGATCAGCCCGAGATCGACGGCGTCATCGTTACTGAACGCCGTAACGTCGAGAATGGGCTGGTTCTCAAGCTCATAGACGGTGAAGGTCGGCACATTTTCAGGCATTCCTGAACTCTATTGCTGAGCGAGGCATCCGGTGGCTAGCACGACGGAAGTTCGCGTCGAACCAGGCTAATCAGCTCGGCGGGCTCATACTGTTCGCTGGTGGCAATGAGTTCGCCCAGCGTCCACCATTTATGTGCGAGTACATCGACGCGCTCGTCGTCGGTCCACAGGTCGCTGCTCGGCTCGAAGGCGTCGACGACGGCCCGGTAAAACACCGCGTGACCGGTGTCATGGTCCGCAGCATCCCACCTGACGACAAAATCGTGCGACCACGACGGGTCACCGAGACTCTCGAGAACGAGTCCGGTCTCTTCGTGTAGCTCGCGAAGAGCGGCGTCGTGATGACTCTCCCCCGGGTCCACTCCCCCGCCCGGGGTAAGCCAGCGCGCAATGCCGCTCGTGTCGGGTGCGGTGGTGAGAAAGAGCAGGATGCGATCGTCGCGATCAAACAGCAACACCCGGCTGGTGAGACGATTGACGGTCACAGGTGACGCTCGAACCACTCCAGGATGGCGTCGAACCGCTCCACGCGGTGGCGCGGTCGCCCGGATCTGCTGAGCTCATGGTCTTCGCCCGGGAAGATCAGCATCTCTGCATCGACGCCGCCGAGTTTGAGGGACGCGTAGTAGGTCTCGGCCTGGCTCAGCGGGCACCGCAGGTCGTCTTCGGAATGGATCACGAGCGTCGGAGTCGATACCTGGTGTGCAACACCCTGAGGGCTTTGAGCGGCCAGAAGCTCAACCGAGTAGCCGTTGTAGCCCTGCGGGAAGAACCACCCGATATCTGACGATCCGACGAATGCCGACGGGTCGAGGTAGCCGCGCTCGACGATCGCCGCACCGAACCGGTTGTCGTGCGCGATAGTCCACGCGGTCAGGTACCCGCCGTATGAACCGCCGAGAATTCCCAAGCGTTCGCTGTCGAGCGCGGGATTCCTGGCAAGTGCTCCATCGAGAAAGTCGAGCACGTCGTTGTGGTCGAGGAGGCCCATACTTCCCTGAATGGATCGCCCGTGGGCCTGACCGTAGCTGGCACTCCCGCGAGGGTTGCAATAGACAACCGCGTAGCCGGCATCCGCACAGACCTGTGCCTCATCGAGCACACGCACCGAGTACGACGAATAGGGCCCCCCGTGAATCATGAGCAGGGTCGGATGCGGCCCCTCGCCGGGCGGCGTCAACACCCAACCGTGAATCGGGTAACCGTCCCGACCGGTGATCGACTGCTCGGTGGGGGTGAGAATGGCGGTCGCGCGCAGGGCCGCCGAAAAGTCAGTTAGAGACGTCAGCTCACTTCCCGACACCAGCGCGACGTCACCAGAAGTCTGCGGCGAGGCGTAACAGACCGTTAGGTGATTCGCGGATGCCGCCTGCCCCTCCACCTCGATGTCCCCCGACGTGAGCGTGCGCACGTCGTCGACCCCGAGCACCTCGACGAGCTGGACTCTGCCACGAGCGCGGTTTCCCACGAACACCCGCTCCCCCACGAGTGAGAGCTGTGTGCCGGTGGCATCCATTGTTTCTGGGTCGGTGAGCCGTTCGGCCTGTCCAGCGACGAGTCGGTAGACGGCGCCATTGCGGGCGACGAAGTCGACGCCGGACTCCCCCATATCTTGGGCGATGAAGTACACCTCCCCGGCCGCAGAAACCTCGAAGTCTTCGATCGACAATACGGGCGCAACCAATGGCTGTGCCGTGCCGACGCCGTCGAGAAGCCACAGCTGTGCGAGGAGGTCTCCGCCGCGTGTGTCGTGTCGAGCAGAAATAAACGCAACTTTGTCGCCGATGAACCGCGGCGCCGAATGATCGAAATCGCCGTCCGTCAGCTGGGTCGATGACGGCACGAGCGCTACAGGGTCGACCGCGCCGGTCACTCCCGGGGCGTGCGGGTACAGCGGCTCGCTGTGCAGGGGCGGACGCACGACAGAAAACACGTGGCTTCGGCGATCGTTGGTGTAGCCAAGCCCGTTCGCCTTGTACCGAACTCCGGTGATGCGTCGGGCGGGTTCCGCTGAGGCCGCGAGACCGTCGACGCTGCCGTAGCGCCCTTTCTCCGCGACGCGAGCACAGTACGCGACGTATTTGGAGTCGGGTGACCACCGGATGTCGCTGACCCCCAGTTTCTGGTCGGTGAGTTGTATTGGCTCTCCACCGCCGGCGGCCACGATGTACAACTGGGGCGGGGACCCGGGCAGCGACCGAAGAAACGCAAGCGCGAGGCCATCCGGGCTGAACTGCGGCGAGGTATCTCGAAACCCTCGTGTGACCCGACGCGAGCCCGAGCCGTCGAGTGGAACGTTGAACAACTGCCCGACAGTGGCATCCGCTTCGAGATCGGGGCGGGTGACGCTCACAACGACACGGGTTCCATCGGGATGCATCGTCGGTCGCGAGACGCTCCTGAGGGCGCCGATGTCGGCGGCACGCATCAGGAGTTCTGGAAGTCGGACACGTCGCCAACGTAGCGAGTGTTGTCGGCCGGGATCGGCTCGACGGCGGCGAGCACCACCTCTGCGGCGAATTCACTGACGTTGTAGAGACGACCCGCGGCCTCCTTGCGGGCCTCGATCGCTCCCGGGTTCGCGCGCTGCAGCAGGGTCGCGGTAATAGTGCCCTCGATCATGTCCCCCGACACCACCACGAACTCGATGCCGTCTGCCTCAAGCTCGGGAATGAGTGCGCGGAGGGCATCCTCCCCGGCGCGCTTGCTGAGTGCAACGGGAAGGTACTCGGGCATTGTCTCGACGGTCTTGATGAAGTGTGCCTGGTGACTTGTGACGAACACCACGCGGGAATCGGGGCCGAGCAGCGGACGCATCGCCGTGAGAAACTCCACCTGGGCGTCGCGGTTGAGCTTCATGGCGTAGTCGGCTTCCATGCCGCTCTCCATGCCACCGGAAGCGTTCAGCACGAGGATGTCTAGGCCGCCGTATGAGGAAGTAATCGCGTCAGTCAGAGTGATGACGGACGCTGGATCGGTGAGGTCGGCGCCGACCGCGATCGCTTCGGCACCGTTGGCCTCGAGCGCCGCGACGAGTTTCAGCGCACGGGCTTCTTTGTTGCGGTAGTTGATGACCACACGCGCACCGGCCTCGGCGAAGTAGGTGACGGTGTCGGCCCCGATCCCTCGTGACGAGCCGGTGACAAGCACTCGTTTGCCGGACAGGGAACCAGGGACCAGGGGGTTGCTCACAGCATCCGAGACTACCAACACGTCTTGGTCGCCCGTCTCGCTGTTAGTGATAGTTTCGGGAGTGAACCGTCACACGAGAGGTGCCGATCATGGTTTTCGATTTTCTTACCAGCTATGGCTGGATTATCTGGCTCGCCCTAATACTCATCTTCGGCATCATCGAAGTGACGACGCTCGAATTCACGTTTCTCATGCTCGCGGTCGGAAGCCTCGGTGGCCTCCTTTCCGGCCTCCTCGGCCTGCCGTGGTGGGCACAGATCATCGTCGCGGCCATCCTTTCAGTGCTCCTATTGTTCGCAGTGCGGCCCGCGTTGCTTCGCACCCTCAAACGTGGCGCAGATCCGGCACTCAGCAATGTCGAGGCGTTGCTCGGTCTCGCTGGCGTCGTTACCAATGACTTCTCGGGCAACGCCAACCACGTCAAGCTCGCAAACGGCGAGACGTGGACAGCCAAGCTCTCCTCCCTGCTCGAAGACCGCCCCCTCGTCGAGGGTGAGCGCGTTATAGTAACCGCAATCGAGGGGGCGACCGCTGTGGTCGTTCCCGCTGAAAGGACAGCATCGTGACCGACTCAGGCCAGATACTCGGCCAGATCTTCCTCGTAATCCTGCTCGCGGTAATCGCGATCTTTGTGTTGGTGATCTTGTTCCGCTCGATCCGGATCATCCCGCAGGCTAACGCCGGCGTCGTTGAGCGCCTCGGCAAGTACCACAAGACCCTGCTGCCAGGCCTCAACATCCTGGTTCCGTTCATCGACCGGGTGCGCCCGCTGATCGACATGCGCGAGCAGGTTGTTTCGTTCCCGCCGCAGCCCGTTATCACCGAAGACAACCTGGTGGTCTCCATCGACACCGTCGTCTATTTTCAGGTGACGGATGCCCGTGCCGCGACCTACGAGATCGCAAACTACCTCGGCGCGGTCGAGCAGCTGACGACCACAACGTTGCGTAACGTAGTGGGTGGACTGAACCTCGAAGAGGCGCTCACCAGCCGCGACAATATCAACGGCCAGCTTCGGGTCGTGCTTGATGAGGCGACAGGCAAGTGGGGCATCCGTGTTGGACGCGTTGAGCTCAAGGCAATCGACCCGCCCCTCTCGATCCAGGACTCGATGGAGAAGCAGATGCGCGCCGAGCGTGACCGCCGTGCATTGATCTTGACCGCCGAGGGAACCAAGCAGTCCGCGATTCTCACCGCGGAGGGTGCACGCCAGGCCGCCATCCTTTCGGCCGAGGGTGACGCCAAAGCCCAAGTGCTGCGCGCACAGGGTGAAGCCGAGGCGATCACCACCGTCTTCGGGGCCATTCACGCGGGTAACCCCGATTCGAAGCTGCTCGCGTACCAGTACCTGCAGACTCTCCCCAAGCTCGCTGAGGGTGACTCCAACAAGATGTGGATCATCCCCTCCGAGCTCACCGAAGCACTCAAGGGCATCAGCGCAGGATTCTTCCCCGGTGGCAAGGGTCCCGCGGCCAAGTAAGGGCGCCTCTTCGTTTCTCTCCCCCGCGGGCCCGCGTGTGTTTGCACACCGCGGGCTCGCGGTGGATGCACCGGAGAACACCCTTCTGGCATTCGCTCGCGCAATCGCGGCCGACGCGACCTATATCGAGACCGACGTTCACGCGAGCCACGACGGTGTAGCGGTGATCGCGCACGACCCCGATCTGAAGCGGGTGGCGGGGCGCAACGTGAAAGTGTCGCAACTGACCATGTCAGAGTTGCGTCGAGTCGACCTTGGGCACGGCCAATCGTTCTGTTCCCTCGCGGATGCCCTCGATACGTTCCCTGAAACTCGTTTCAACATTGACGTGAAGTCGGCAGCGGCGGTTGCTGGCACAGTGCTGGCGATTACTGAGGCTAACGCGGTCAACCGGGTTCTGGTCTCATCGTTCACCGAGTCCACTCGCGTCGCGGCACTCCGTGGCCTGCCCGGGGTCGTGAGTTCGGCATCCGCACGCCGCTTTGTTGTAGCACTGCTTGGCGGCAAAGTGGGCTTCTCCCCCGCGGTTCGTCGCACGCTCGCAGGGCTCGTCGCGGTGCAGGTGCCAGAGCGCGCGCTCGGTATGCGCATCACGACGAAAAGAATGATCGATCGCCTGCACGCTGCCGGCGTCGAGGTGCATATCTGGACGGTCAACGACCCGAAACGCATGCGCGAGCTTCTCGAACTGGGGGTCGATGGGATCGTCACCGACCGGGTTGACCTCGGCATCGCGGTCGTACGTGAGCTTTCGTAGCTAAAAGAACGCTGGGAACTCACTGTGAGCGCTGCGCGCTTGAAAGGGTTTGCCCAGCTTGGTGGTTTATACCTGTATCGATCGCGAAATAAGGAGGCCACACGATGGCAGACCGTAGTTTGCGCGGGATGAGACTTGGAACCCAGAGCTTACAGAGCGAAGTGGGCGTGGAGTTTTCACCGCGAAAGAAGAGCATTTACCGCTCGGCCGACGGAACTACTTTCGAGGTGATCTTTGCGGCCGACGCAGAGGTGCCCCAGCAGTGGGAGTCTCCCAAGACCGGCCAGGAGGGCATCCTGCTTACGAGCGACGGTGAACCTGTTGTTCTCGACGAGGCTGACGTGAAGGTTCCCCGTAGCCATTGGGACATGCTTCTTGAGCGTCGCACTCGTGCGGAGCTCGAGGAGTTGCTCCAGGAGCGTCTCGACTTCTTGCGGGCTCGTAAGGGCCAGCAGAAGATCGGCGCTTAGCGGTTAACCGCTGCGTTTAGGCTTCAGGGTCGCCGCCAACCCCCAGGCGGTGACCCTGAGCAACGCTTCGGCCACGATGCCGATGTGCATCTTCGAACGCCCCGTCAGCCTTTCCACAAAGGTGATGGGGTGTTCTGCTATCCGGTGTCCGGATCGTTCCAGACGCCACGCGAGTTCGACCTGGAAGCAGTATCCCTGCGACGAGACGTCGGCGAGCTCAAGATCCCGCAGGGCCGAAACCTTGTAGACGCGATACCCGGCAGTAATGTCGCGGATGCCGGAGCGAAGCACCCTGCGTGAGTACCAGTTTCCGCCGCGAGAGATCGCCCTTCGCAGCCACGGCCAGTTGCGCACGGATCCCCCGGCAACCCAGCGTGACCCGATAACGAGGTCTGCGCCTTCACGAGCGAGCTCGATCATTGCTGGCAACTCGGCCGGGTCGTGGGAGCCGTCAGCATCGATCTCGACGGTGTAGTCATAGCCACCCTCGATGGCGACCGCGAAGCCTGCGAGATAGGCCTGGCCGAGACCATCCTTTTCGGCCCGGTGCATCACCCTGACGGACGGGTCCGCCGCCGCCAGCCGGTCCGCGAGACGCCCCGTGCCGTCGGGGCTTGCGTCATCGATTATGAGCACGTCGGCGTCGGGCACCGCGTCCCGGATACGCACAATGATGAGCTCCAGACTTTCCAGCTCGTTGTAGGTCGGTACCAGCACGAGAGTGTCAGGCACGCTTCCTCCGAATCGCCAGGCCCGCCACCAGAAGGGTGCCAAGACTCAGTGCTGATACAAACCATTCGCACTGGCGACCGGAAAGGACTGCTGGAGTTATCGCTGTCGACAGTGGCACGTCGTCGATCATGGTGCCGGGTTCGAACCACGGGAGTTGTTGGATAGTCGCGCCGTCGGGCCCGATCATTGCGCTGATGCCTACCGTGGAGATGTTGACGACGCTACGGCCGAGTTCGATCGCGCGAATCCGGGCGATCGCCAGCTGCTGCACGCTTTCATCGGTGCGTCCGAAGTCCGCATTGTTCGAGGAGGCAAGAATCACCTGTGCGCCCTGTCGTACTGCGTCGGACAGGATCTGGTCGTCGACAATATCGAAGCAGATGTTGATGCCGGCAATCACCCCGTTGATGTCGAAGACGTTGTTCGTGGTTCCGGGGGTGTACTCGCGCTGGATCAGATCAATCAGGTCGGGCGCGAAAGGGCGCCAGAACGCGCGGTCGGGGATGTATTCGCCGAACGGCACGGGGTGCTTCTTGTCATAGAAGTCGAGCGCGCCCTCGCCGGACTGCCAGAGCACTGCGGTGTTGTAGTAGCGGCCGTCACGCTCAGTGATGCCCTGGGCGACAAGGGGGGCATCCATTTGCTCGGAAACATAGTCAAAAACACCCGCGGTGTAGGGATCGCTTGTGGGGTCGCGGTAGGTTGTGCCCTCCGGCCACAGCACGAGGTCGACCTCTTTCCCGAACACCGGCACCGTGGCATCCAGCTGGGCCTGAAGCAGTTCGTTAGCCTCAGAGCCGTCGAAGTAGCCAGCCTTACCGTTGCCCTGTACCGCGGCAACTCGGATGCTGCCCTCGGTCGAGACCGGCCAGGCCGGGAATGCCAGCAGCACGGTTGCCAGCGCGACCGCCGCTGTGGCTCGAAGCAGCGGAGCGACCCCGCCGAAGCGCACGGCTTCGATCGTGAACGCCACAACGAGCACCATCGCGAAACTGACTCCAGAGATACCGATCCACGCGAACAGCGGAGCCAGGGGGCCCTCAGACTGCGAAATGCTCACCCTGCCCCACGCGAAGCCGCCGTAGGGCCAGACGCTCGCCCAGGCCTCGCGCGCTGTCCACAGGCCCGCGACAACCACCGGAAGCAGCGCAAGACGGCCAAGCGCGGTGGGAAACGCGCGGGGAACCCAGCGGTAGGCGAGGGTGATTGCCGCTGCCCCGGCCGCAAAAAACAGCGACTCGAGCACGGCAAGAGCGGTCATCGGCAGCAGGCCAAGAAACAGCGACGCCCACTGGATGTGGGTGAGGTAGAACGCGAGCCCCGCTACGAATCCGACCAGGAGCGACGAACCAACTCGTCGGCCGATCAGGGTGATCAGCACCAGCGCGATTCCGACGAAAGTCAGAGGCCAGAGGTTCTTGTCAGGAAACCCGGCGTCCATGATGGGTCCGGATGCCGCGGCAACCAGCAGAGCGGCCCAGAGGGGCACTGGCGCCCGCAGCGCCGAGCCGGTCATGCCACGCTCGAATACGCCACAATGCCCCGTCGGATGGCATCGAGTGCCTTGCGAGCGGTGCGCCCGACAACGCCGTCGGCCACCACCGAGAGCTGGTCGAGCAGGTCGATGGTTTGCTTCGTGCAGCGCACAAAGTCGCCAGCGGCCATGTCTGCTTCACGCAGAACGGCATCCAGGTTGGTGCCGCTGGCCCAACGGTACATCGCGAGAGCGAGTCCGGTCGACAGCGGTTGGCTGCCGGGGAGCTTGTGATCGCGTTCGAGGTCATCGAGCTGGGCCCACAGTGTTCCGGTCTTGTCGAACGCCTCACGGAACGCACCACGCGGCATGGTGCGTTCGCTCGGCTGACCCTCGTCCCGCCGCGGCTCGTAGACCAGGGTCGTCGCCATCGCGGCGAGGGATGCCGGATCCAGTTCGTTCCAGAAACCCTGGCGCAGCGACTCGGCAACGAGCAGGTCTCGCTCGCCGTAGATGCGCCGCAGCATCCGGCCATGGGTGCTGAGCTCGAGTCCGTTCTCACCGGGGATCAGGTAGTCCAGGCCCACGAGCACCTCGGTGACGCGGTCGAAAATCTTCGCCACCACACCCGTGCGGCCGCGGATCTGGGAGGTGAGCTGGTCGTTCTCGCGCTTGAGCCTCCACCACCGCTCGGCCCAGCGGGCGTGGCCCTCGCGCTCGGGACACGCATGGCAGGGGTGCTGCTTCATTCGGCGGCGCAGATCGGTGAGCTGCCGCTGCCGCCGGTCGCGTTCGGTGCGGCTTGCTGTGTTCGACATGCCCTTGCGTTCAAGATCGGTTAGCTCACGGCGAATGGTCGTGTACTCGGTGAAGTCGCCCAAGTGGCATTTCATCGAGTTGGCGTAGCCGTCCATTGAGTCCTGCTGGGATCGCACCTTTCGCGCGAGGTCGACGACCGCGCGGTCGGCCTGAAACTGCGCGAAACTCGATTCGAGAATCTCACGGGTGCGGTCACGCCCAAACTGTTCGATCAGGTTGACGGCCATGTTGTAGGTGGGCTTAAAGCTCGAGTTCAGCGGGTAGGTGCGCCGTGACGCGAGGGATGCGACGGCCTGCGGGTCAAGCCCGTCGACCCACTGGATCACGCTGTGGCCCTCCACATCGATCCCCCGTCGGCCGGCGCGACCGGTCAGCTGTGTGTACTCCCCCGGTGTGATGGGAACCCGCGCCTCACCATTGAACTTCTCGAGCTTCTCGAGCACCACGGTGCGCGCCGGCATGTTAATGCCGAGGGCGAGAGTTTCCGTGGCGAAGACGACCTTCACGAGCTTCTTCTGAAACAGCTCTTCGACGACTTCCTTAAACGCCGGGAGTAGCCCGGCGTGATGCGCGGCAACCCCACGCTCGAGCCCCCCAAGCCAATCCCAGTACCCGAGCACTCCGAGGTCTTCGTCGAGAAGGGTGCGGCATCGATCCTCAACGATCGATCGAATCTCGTCGCGTTCGGCGGGGGTGGTCAATTGAACGCCGGAACGCAGCACCTTCGAGACGGCCTGGTCGCAGCCTACGCGGCTGAACACGAAGAAAATAGCCGGAAGCAAATTCTTGGAGTCGAGGAGCTTGACGACATCCCCGCGATCCATCCGCTGGCTTTCGGGCCGACCACCGCGCGAGTGGTAACGGCCCACATCTTTCATCTGGCGTGAACTGAGAGTGCGACCGCCGTAGCGGGCCATCTGGACCAGTTCGGGGTTCACCCGGTGGGTCGCGACCAGCCCAGACGAGTCGAACAGATCGACGAGCTTGGTACGCATCAGGATGTGTTGGTCAAGGGGAACGGGGCGTTCCTCTGAGACGATGACCTCGGTGTCGCCACGCACCGCCTGCAACCAGTCCCCGAACTCTTCCGCGTTGGACACCGTGGCAGACAGCGACACCATCCGCACGTGCTGGGGCAGGTGGATGATCACTTCCTCCCAGACCGCACCACGGAAGCGGTCGGCAAGGAAGTGCACCTCATCCATTACGACGCAGCTGAGATCACGCAGAAGGTCGGAATTGGCGTAGAGCATATTGCGCAGAACTTCGGTAGTCATCACCACGACGCGCGCGTGCGAATTGATGTTGGTGTCGCCGGTGAGGAGGCCCACCTGATCCGCACCGTATTCGGCGACGAGTTCCTGGAATTTCTGGTTGCTGAGCGCCTTCATTGGGGCCGTGTAGAACACCTTGGACGAGGCATCCTGCATCGCGCGGAAGATCGCAAACTCGGCAATGATCGTTTTGCCGGCGCCCGTGGGCGCAGCAACGAGAACGCTCTTGTTCTCCTCCAAAACCGCGCACGCCGCGATCTGGAACGGGTCGAGATCGAAGCGCTGGCGAGCCCGGAATGCCTCGAGGATCGGTAGCCCGCGTCTGCGTTTTGACGCGGCAAATTGTTCGGCCGGAGACAACTGGTCTGTCATTGCTTCCAGCCTAGGTGAGCCTGCTGGATAACCCGGTCAGGCCGGGATCGACTCCTCGAACTCGGACAGTCGCTTTGCCTTGGAGCGGTCATGCAGGAACGCGATACCGGCGGCAACGAAGTACAGGATGACCATGGGAATCGCGAGCAGGAACATCGACATTACGTCGGCCGCCGGGGTCGCGATCGCGGTGAACAGGCAGATCACCAGGATCGCTATGCGCCAGCCTTTGATGATCGCCTTGGCTGTGAGCACTCCGACGAAGTTGAGCAGCACGAGGAAGACGGGCAGAACGAACGCGATTCCTACCGCCAGTACGAGCTTGATGACGAAGTCGTAGTAGGTGCGGGCGTCTAGATAGGTGGCCTCGGACTGCGACGAAAATGATGTCAGCAACTCAACCATGTGCGGGAAGACGAACCAGCCCGCTGCAGCACCGAGCAGAAAGAGCGGCACTGCCGAGAAGAAGAAGCCGAACGAGTATCGCTTCTCTTTGCCGGTTAGCCCGGGAACGAGGAAGGCAAAAATCTGGGACAGCCACACCGGGCTCGCGATCACGATCGCGATAGTGACAGCGATTGCGACGCGAAGATCGAACGCTCCTGTTACCGTCGTGTAGACGATCGTCGCATTGCGATCATCCGCGATCTGGTTAATGGGCACGCGCAGCGCGTCAATTACGTAGGGCGCCAGAAAGAATCCTGCGACGGCGCCGACAAGAATGGCGATCGCTGAGATGACCAGGCGCTTGCGGAGTTCACGCAGATGATCGCCGAGCGACATGCGCTCGTCGGTCTTGGTGCGCCACCGACCTGTGCGGGTGGCCACGGGGGTCAGGGCTTCGATTTAGTGGTTTTTGGAGCGGCCTTGGCGGCGGTCGGCTTCGACGCTGTCGCCGGGGCCTCGGGCTCGTCTGCCACGTCGTCGACGACCACCTCGTTGCCGTTCTCGTCTTTCATCGTCTTTACCTCGCTGCGGAAGATTCGCATCGATTGACCGATGCTGCGCGCGAGGCCCGGAAGCTTCGGAGCGCCGAACAACAGCAGTACGACGGCGAGGATGATGACGAGATGCCAGCCATTTAGGTTACCGAGCATGCGGGTGACTTCTTTCTCGTCGAGGGAAGACTGGCCTCAATCGTACCAACTTTGCGTAGTGGGTCAATAAGTTCTAGAAACGATTGCAGTACGTTAGGTCGCTTCTTGGTCGTGCGGCACCGTGAAGCTCATGGGGGCGGCCGATTCCGTTGAGGCCATCCGCACCACCGGCTTGCGCGGAGCGGGCTCGTCGTCGATGAGAGCATCGCGAATAATCCGTCGCGGGTCGTACTGCCGGGGGTCTAGTTTCTTCCAGTCGATGTCGTCGAAATCTGGGCCCATCTCGTCGCGCATGCGGTCTTTGGCTCCGTTGGCCATGTTCCGCACGGACTTCACGAGGCGGGCGAGCTGGGAAGCGTAATACGGCAGACGCTCCGGACCCAGCAGGAATACCGCGATGATGCCGATCACCAGCAGCTTGTCGAATGTGAGACCGAAGGACATGCAATCAGGATATTCCCTTGCGGGAGAATTCTGCACGGAACCAGGTTGATGGGTGATCCCCAAAACCGAGCAGCACGTAGTCATCGCGCGAAGTGCGGCGCGGATGGAACACGACTTTCGCAGGCTTCTTGATCAGCTCGCTGTCTCCCGAGCTCACGATGGTTTTACCGCGGTGCGCGTGGCCACTGCAGCACCGCCTTGCCGATCGTCTCCACGCCGGTAGTCAACAGGTAGCTGCGAAGTGCGCGGCGGCGAACGGTCATGAGCACCCACAGCAGCAGCAGGAACGCAACGGCCACA
>Ga0105048_10004210_pt1 | contig 23523 bp, 24 predicted proteins | sample MAT05_FD_78382 | JGI IMG/M metagenome (GOLD analysis project Ga0105048, IMG submission 78382) | Freshwater microbial communities from Lake Fryxell liftoff mats and glacier meltwater in Antarctica - MAT-05 | ecosystem: Environmental > Aquatic > Freshwater > Ice > Liftoff microbial mat | place...
CAGGTATTGAACTTGCCATCTACGATCGCAAGCGGTACTTACCAGGTAGAGATCATTGCACCAGATAAGACAAGGACAACACAAACGTTGTTGGTGGAAAATAAATAATGCTGACAGCAATTATAAAAGAGGCGCCCTTCCAATCCGGGGGGCGCCTCTTTATATGTACAACACAAAGAAAGACAGGCAAGGGTATTTCCGAATTGCCCCAAAAAGGCAATAACAGTGATCTGAAATAGCGTAAAGCGGGCTGAAATCTTGTTAGTCAATAAAATAAATAAAAAATCTTTAAAAATCTTTTCTAAAAACCTTTGCTATTTGGTTTGTACCCATTACCTTTGCACTCCAAATTAAAAAACGAAAGTTTAAAGTTCTTTAAATATGTCACAACGAATCAGAATAAAATTACAGTCTTACGACCACAACTTAGTTGATAAATCAGCCGAAAAGATTGTGAAAACGGTACGCAGTACCGGTGCAGTAGTAACAGGACCTATTCCTTTACCAACACACAAGAAAATTTTTACTGTTTTAAGGGCTCCACACGTTAACAAAAAAGCACGTGAACAGTTTCAGTTGTGTACACATAAACGTTTGTTAGACATTTACACCAGCAGCAGCCGCACAGTTGATGCTTTAAGTAAGCTGGACTTACCAAGTGGTGTAGATGTTGAGATCAAAGCCTAATGAACCTCCCGATTAAGATCGGGAAGGCAAAAGGGTAGTTCTTAAATAAAATATTGAAACATCCATCTCCTCTAATGTGAAGGAGCGCTGGATATAAACAGAATACAATGAAAAGTATTATTGGAAAAAAGATTGGCATGACCAGTGTTTTTGATGCAACGGGAAAGCAAACGGCTGTCACCATCATCGAAGCAGGACCATGCGTTGTTACACAAAAGAAAACTGTTGAAACAGACGGTTACAATGCTCTCCAGATAGCATTTGGCGATAAAAAAGAAAAGCACTCCAACAAACCGGCTATCAGCCATTTCGCCAAAGCCCAGACCTCTCCCAAAAAAGTAGTTAAAGAAATCCGCGATAGCGTATCAGATAAAAACGTTGGTGAAACCATCACGGTAGATATTTTCACTGAAGGTGAAAAAGTTGAAGTGGTAGGTACAACCAAGGGTAAAGGTTTCCAGGGTGTTGTAAAGCGCCATGGCTTTAGTGGTGTTGGTGAAGCAAGCCACGGACAGCATGACCGCCAGCGGGCACCGGGTTCAATCGGTAATTCTTCTGATGCATCAAGAGTTTTTAAAGGAATGAGAATGGGAGGCCGTATGGGGCAGGACAGGGTGAAAATGAAAGGTTTGAAGGTGATCAAGATTTTCCCTGAAAAAAATTACATCTTAATCAGTGGTTCTGTACCGGGCCATAATGGTTCAATCGTTTTAATACAAAAGTAAAAAAACAATTAGCTGATTAGTTAAAGTGCTAATATGCTTATTGCAGAAATGATAAAGAATTTTAATAACAAAGTGGATTAATTAGCACATTAGCAAATTAGCACATTAGCAAATTAAAGACCATGCAAGTAGATATTTTAAATATACAAGGCGCAAAAACAGGCAGGACGATTGAATTGCCTGAAGAGATTTTTGGTACTGAACCCAATACTCATGTTGTATACTTAGCTGTAAAGCAATATTTGGCAGCGCAGCGCCAGGGAACACATAAAGTAAAAACAAGGGCTGAAGTTCACGGTTCGTCCAAGAAATTGCACAAGCAAAAAGGAACCGGTGGCGCCCGTAAAGGTAACCTGAGGAGTCCTATCTATAAAGGTGGTGGTACCATTTTTGGTCCAAAGCCACATGCGTACGATTTTAAATTGAACCGTAAAGTAAAAGATCTTGCAAAGATCAGCGCATTGAGCCATAAAGCAAAAGAGAATGCAATTGTTATAGTGGAAGATGTGACGCTGGATGCTCCAAAAACAAAACAATTTGCAGGGATTTTAAAAAGCCTGCAGGTTAATAACAAAAAAACACTTTTTGTATTGCCTGAAAACAATGATAATGTTTACCTGAGTTTGAGGAATATCCCGGGAGTTCAGGGTACATTGTTAAGCGATGTAAATACTTATGATATTGTAAATGCTAACGTGTTGGTATTTACTGAAAGCGTAGCAAAGATTTTTAGTGAAGAAGAAGTAGCCGAAGCATAAAAACAAGTGTGACACTGTGAAAATGGCTCAATGTAACAATCAAAGCAATTTTCGAATTTTCAAATTTTCAAATTAATTGACATGAAACTGTCTGACGTATTAATAAAACCAATTCTTTCTGAAAAGGTGAATAAGCAAACTGAAAAGTCAAACCGTTATGCATTTGTTGTAGGCAGGAAGGCTAACAAACTTGAAATTAAAAAAGCTGTTGAACAGTTTTATGGTGTTCAGGTGAAAGAAGTGAACACTGCTGTAATGCCTGGCAAAGCGAAGTCACGTAATACTAAAGCGGGTGTTGTAAGTGGCCGTAAGCCAGCTAAAAAGAAAGCTTATGTAACCGTGGCAGCAGGTGAAACAATCGATTTATACGGAACAGTTTAACTCCCTGTCCTCCGCCCCTAAAGGGGAACCCGGATGCGGTTTAAAAAATAAGTAGTTTAAAGAATGGTAATTCTGCTACCGCAAAATGCAGAGATTAATAAAATTAAATAGTTCCAAAAGTCCCTTTAGGGATTTAGGGCAAATAGTTTACAATGGCACTTAGAAAATACAAACCAACCACAGCAGGTACCAGATGGAGAATTGGTAATGCATATGCAGAAATCACCACGAATGTTCCTGAAAAATCGTTGGTTGAAAAGCAAAGCAATACTGCAGGCCGCAATTCCCAGGGCAGAAGGTCAATGCGTTACATGGGTGGTGGAAATAAAACGATGTACCGCATCATTGATTTCAAGAGGGATAAGAAAAATATTCCTGCTACCGTAAAGTCAATTGAGTATGATCCAAACCGCACTGCCTTCATTGCATTATTAAATTATGCTGATGGTGAAAAGCGTTACATCATTGCACCAAATGGTTTACAGGTAGGAGCGATCGTATCGAGCGGTGACGATGTGGCACCAGAGTTAGGAAACGCATTGCAGTTGAAATATATGCCTTTGGGTACGATGGTGCACAATATTGAAATGCAGCCTGGCCAGGGTGGTAAATTGGTTCGTAGTGCTGGTGCAAGTGCACAGTTGGCGAATAAGGAGGAAAGATATGGAGTGTTGAAAATGCCAAGTGGTGAATTAAGAAAAGTATTAATTAACTGTTATGCAACAGTAGGTGTTGTAAGTAACAGCGACCATAACCTGGAAAGTGCCGGTAAAGCTGGTAGAAACAGGTGGAAAGGTGTAAGGCCAAGAACAAGGGCAGTAGCAATGAACCCGGTAGATCATCCGATGGGTGGTGGTGAAGGAAGGGCTTCAGGTGGCCATCCACGCAGCCGTACCGGTAAATATGCAAAAGGACAGGTTACCCGTACAAGAGGTAAAGGTTCAGACAAAATGATTTTGACAAGAAGGAACGGTAAGAAATTACCTAACAAATAAAAGACAAATGAGCTAATTAGCCAATGAGCTAATCTGCTGACTGTTAAAATGCCCTGGTAAATCCAGGGAAATAAACAAACTTTTTAAATTAAATGTCGCTAATTATCAAATTAGCACATTAGCAAATTAAAAAAACATGGCTCGTTCGGTAAAAAAAGGTCCTTATGTAGATGCAAACCTCGAAGTAAAGGTGTTAGCGATCAATGATGGCAAGAGTAAGAAAGGTGTTATTAAAACATGGAGTCGCAGGTCAACGATCACTCCGGATTTTGTAGGACATACTTTGGCAGTGCATAATGGAAACAAATTCATTCCTGTGTATGTAACAGAATTTATGGTAGGTCATAAATTAGGTGAATTTGCACCAACAAGAAATTTCAGGGGTCACTCAAGCAAAAAAATATCTTAAAAGTTTAAAGTCTAAAGTTGAAGGTTTAAAGTTGGAAGCAGCATAAAAACCTTAAACAATTAAACCTTAAACCTTAAACTAATAGAAAATGGAAGCAGTAGCTAAATTGAACAATTATCCCACATCGCCACGTAAAATGCGTTTACTGGTTGATTTGATCCGTGGAATGGAAGTGGAAAAGGCTTTAGGCGTTTTGCAATTCAGCACCAAACACCCGGCTGTTCCTTTGTACAAGCTTTTAAAAAGCGCGATCAACAACTGGGAACAAAAAAATGAAGGTGCAAAAGTAGAAGATGCCAAACTGGTTGTAAAAACAGTAATGGTAGATGGCGGAAGGGTGATCAAGCGCATGCGTCCTGCACCACAGGGAAGGGGTTACAAGATCCGCAAACGCAGTAACCATGTAACATTAATTGTAGATAGTAAAAATTAATATGCTAATTAGCTAATACGCTAATCTGCTAATGGAAAACAGAAAATTTTAAATTAAAATGGCTAATTAGCACATCAGCAAATTAGCACATCAGCAAATTAAAAATATGGGTCAGAAAACAAATCCGATTGGTATCAGACTGGGAATCATCCGTGGTTGGGACAGTAACTGGTATGCTAACAAAAAAGACTTTGCAGGCAAGTTAATTGAAGATAATAAGATCAGAAATTACCTGAATGCCCGTATCAATAAAGGTGGCATATCCAAGATCGTTATTGAGCGTACGCTGAACAAACTGATCGTTACCATCCATACGTCTAAGCCAGGTATCATCATTGGTAAGGGTGGTGGAGAGGTTGACAGGATCAAAGAAGAATTGAAGAAACTGACAGGCAAGGATGATGTGCAAATAAACATATTGGAAATACGCCGTCCGGAACTGGATGCACAGATTGTAGCTGATACAATTGCCCGCCAGTTAGAAGGCCGTATTAACTTTAAGCGTGCTGTTAAAATGGCAATTGCTTCAGCATTAAGAATGGGTGCTGAAGGAATTAAAGTTAGGTGTGGTGGCCGTTTGGGTGGTGCGGAAATTGCACGTAGCGAAGAAATCAAGCAGGGAAGGACACCTTTGCATACGTTACGGATGGATATAGATTATGCAAATGTATTTGCACAAACAGTATACGGTAAGATTGGTGTGAAAGTATGGATCTGTAAAGGAGAAGTTTTAGCAAAAAGAGATTTAAATCCGAACATATTAGCCGGTGGCGGTAAAGAAAGCGATTCGCGGGGTGGTTTTGAAAACCGTGGTGGCGAAAGAGGCGACAGGAGAGATGACCGCAGGGGCGGTGGTGGCGGTGATCGCAGAGGTGGTGGCGGCGGAGGTGACCGAAGAGGTGGCGGTGGCCAGGGCGGTGGAAGAAGATAATTGAATGTGCTGATGTGCTGATTAGCTAATGTGCTAATTCCATCACTACAAAAAGTATAAGAATTAAATAGGTGCATGATATATGGAATTAGCAAATCAGCACATTATCGAATTAGCAAATTAGAACAAAATGTTACAACCAAAAAGAGCAAAACATAGGAAAGCGCAAAAAGGCCGTATCAGGGAAGTTGCCAAAAGAGGCACTACCATTTCATTCGGTTCTTTTGGGTTAAAGGCATTGGAACCAATCTGGTTAACGAACAGGCAAATTGAAAGTGCCCGTCAGGCAATGACCCGTCACATGAAGCGGGAAGGAAATGTTTGGATCAGGATTTTTCCTGATAAACCAATCACAAAAAAGCCTGCTGAAGTGAGGATGGGTAAGGGTAAAGGTAACCCCGAATACTGGGCAGCAGTAGTAGAACCAGGCCGTATCTTATTTGAAGCGGATGGTGTATCGGAACAGGTTGCAAAAGAAGCATTTGCACTGGCAGCACAAAAATTACCAATCGCTGTAAAGTTTATGGTAAGAAGGGATTACCAAGCATAAAATAATTAGCAAATTGGAAAATTAGAAAATGTGCAAATGAATGGAGGCAACCAATTTTCGAATTTTCAAATTTTCAAATTTTCAAATTGAATACCATGTCAAAGAAAGTAGATTTTTTAACGAGCATCAAAAGTTTAGGAGTTGATGACCTGAAAGCTAAAATAGCTGAAGACGAACTCCGATTTAAGAAGATATCTTTTGCTCACAGTATTTCTCCATTGGAGAACCCAATGAGCATTCGTTCATTGAGCAAGGATATTGCCCGGTTAAAAACAGCATTAAGAAGTAAAGAACTCGGTTTAAATTAAACCACAAAATTTTGCAATAATGAGCGAAGTAGTAAAAACAGTTGAAAGAAACCTGCGTAAAACCAAGGCTGGAGTTGTTACCAGTAATAAAGGTGATAAATCTATCACTGTAAAGGTGGAAAGAAAGGTGAAGCATCCTTTGTATGGTAAGTTCGTAAAAAAATCCACCAAATTTCATGCGCACGATGAGCAGAACGAATGCAGCATTGGTGATACAGTAAAAATTATGGAAACAAGGCCCATCAGCAAAACAAAACGCTGGAGGCTGGTGGAAGTGATTGAGAAAGTGAAATAGAAAAGTATAAAGTACTTAAGTAGGCAGTACTTAGACTTTAGAGGCGATTAAATTTTTATAGACCAATCTTTGTACTAATATTTTTGTACCAAGTACTAAAAAAATAATAAAATGATTCAGCAAGAAAGCAGATTGAACGTAGCAGATAACAGTGGTGCCAAAGAAGTGTTGTGTATCCGTGTTTTGGGCAATTCGGGCCAGGACTATGCTAAGATCGGCGATAAAATTGTGGTTACTGTAAAAGATGCAACACCAAATGGTGGAATTAAAAAGGGAACCGTAAGTAAAGCTGTTATTGTAAGAACTGTGAATAAATTACGTCGTAAAGACGGTTCTTATATCCGTTTTGATGACAACGCCGTAGTGCTGTTGAACAACTCAGACGAGCCAAGGGGTACCCGTATATTTGGGCCGGTAGCAAGAGAGTTAAGGGATAAAGGATACATGAAGATCATTTCCCTGGCGCCTGAAGTGCTATAATAGAAATTATAAAATGTGAAAATAGCTCAATGTGAAAATGATATATCACAACAGCTTAAAAATTTTCAAATTTTCAAATTTTCAAATTTTCAAATTGAGGAATTTTCAAATTAATAAAAATGAGTACAAGATTTAAAGCTAAGTTTAACATTAAGAAAGGCGATAACGTAGTTGTTATTACCGGTGATGATAAGGACTTGAAAAAGCCACGGAAAGTGCTGGAAGTTTTGGTAGAGAAAGGTCGTGTGCTGGTTGAAGGCGTTAACATCGTTACCAAACATACCAAGCCGACATCGCAGAACACCAAGGGTGGAATTATAAAAGTGGAGGCGCCAATCAACATATCCAATGTTATGTTGTGGGATGCTAAAGCCGGTTCACCTGCAAAGATTAAGCGTACCAGGGAAAACGGAAAATTAATCAGAACATCTAAAAAATCAGGGGAGGTTATAAAATAATGAGCACAACAACTTACACTCCGAGGTTAGCAGATAAGTACAGCAAAGAAGTTGTACCTGCTTTAATGAAAAAATTTGGTTATAAAACCATTATGCAGGCTCCCAAGCTTACCAAGATTTGTTTGAATCGTGGTGTGAATGGTGCTGTTGCTGATAAGAAATTAGTTGATATTGCTGTAGAAGAATTAAGCAATATTACGGGCCAGAAGGCAGTACCAACAATGAGTAAGAAGGATATTTCAAACTTTAAGTTGCGTAAGAATATGCCCATTGGCGCAAGAGTAACATTGCGTGGTGTAAAGATGTTTGAATTTTTAGACCGTTTTGTTTCTGTTTCTTTACCACGTGTACGTGATTTCAAAGGCGTAAATGATAAATCATTTGATGGCCGTGGAAACTATACGCTTGGTATCACCGAACAAATTATTTTCCCTGAGATTGATATTGATAAGGTAAATAAAATTACCGGGATGGATATCACTTTCGTAACAACAGCCAATACAAACGAAGAAGCTTTTGAGTTGTTGAAAGAATTGGGGATGCCTTTTAAAAACGTTAAAAAATAATTCTAAATACTTACAGAACATGGCAAAAAAATCAGTTGAAGCCAGGCAAAGAAAGCGTGAAGCAATGACCGCTAAATATGCTGAAAAAAGAGCCGCTCTTAAAGCAGCCGGAGATTACAAAGCGTTGGATCTTTTACCAAAGAATGCTTCACCGGTGCGTTTAAGAAACCGTTGCCAGTTAACCGGTCGTCCGAGAGGATACATGAGGCATTTTGGTTTGTCAAGGAACATGTTTCGTGATATGGCCTCCTCAGGTAAAATTCCAGGGGTAACTAAAGCGAGCTGGTAATCTAAGTACTAAGTACTTAGATCTCAGTACTCAGACAAGGATATCGCATTGAAATAATTTATTTACACAACTAATTGAAATAACAATGGTAACTGATCCGATAGCAGATTTTCTTACAAGAATTCGTAATGCCCAGATGGCGAATCACCGTATTGTAGAAATTCCTGCATCTAATTTAAAAAAGCGCATCACAGAAATTTTGTACGATAAAGGTTATATTTTAAAGTACAAATTTGAAGATGACAGCAAGCAGGGTTTAATTAAGATCGCTTTGAAATATGATGCATCTACTAAACTGCCGGTTATTCAAAGCCTGGAAAGGGTGAGCCGTCCCGGTCTGCGTACGTATGCAAAGCCAGATGAGTTTAAGAGAGTAAAAAATGGTCTGGGTATCGCAATTGTTTCCACCTCAAAAGGGGTAATGACTGACAAAGAAGCGAAGGCGCAAAATGTGGGCGGTGAAGTGTTGTGTAACATTTACTAATGAATATGCTAATTAGCTGATTTGCTAATATGCTGATGAATACATGATTTGACAATTAAGCCCCAGTCGTGGCTGAACACAAATCGAAATTTTAAAAACAAAAATAAAAACCGGCTATGTCAAGAATAGGAAAAAAACCAGTACAATACCCTGCAGGTGTAACCATCACTGTAGGTGCTGATAATACAGTTACCGTTAAGGGACCAAAAGGTGAATTGAAGCAGGCTGTTGACAGGGATATTAAACTGGAAATTAAAGATGGCGAAATTGAATTAGTTCGTCCAACAGACCAGATACGTCATAAAGCAATGCATGGTTTATACCGTTCATTGATCAGCAATATGGTAAAGGGGGTTACGGAAGGTTATACTAAGAAAATGGAACTGGTTGGTGTGGGTTTTAAAGCCGCAAACCAGGGAAATATTCTTGATCTTGCTTTGGGATACTCACACAATATTATTTTCGAAATCCCTAAAGAATTGAAAGTAGCTACTTCACAGGAAAAAGGTCAAAATCCGATGATCAGCCTGGAAGGGTCAGATAAACAACTAATTGGGCAGGTGTGTGCAAAGATTCGTGGTTTACGTAAGCCAGAGCCATACAAAGGTAAAGGTGTTAAGTTTGCGGGTGAAGTACTTCGCAGGAAAGCTGGTAAGTCTGCTGGTAAATAAGTAATGTGAAAATTTGAAAATGTGCCAATTGGAAAATGGCAGGGTTCACAGAATTTAATTTTCAAATTTTCAAATTGAGAAATTTTCAAATTAAAATCTCCGGCAGTATCGGGGAAAAAAATTAAGATTATGAATAACAAATCAACTGCAAGGCAAAAGATAAAATACCGTATCCGTAAAAAGATAAGTGGTGTTTCTGTAAAACCAAGGTTAAGCATTTTTAGAAGCAATACTGATATCTATGCTCAACTGATCAACGATGATAATGGAACTACCATTGCCGCTGCATCATCAAAAGATAAAGATATCCTGGCCCAGAAAGTAAACAAAACTGAAAAGAGCAAACTGGTAGGAAGTGCAATAGCAAGAAAAGCTACAGAACTGGGTGTAAACACAGTTGTTTTTGACCGTGGCGGGTACATTTATCATGGTCGTGTAAAAGCAGTAGCAGAAGGCGCCAGGGAAGGCGGGTTACAATTTTAATTTTAAATTTCTAATAAGAACTATACATGTTAAAGTCAAACGATATCAGGGTAAAAGCAGGTGAGCTTGAGTTGAAAGAAAAAGTAGTTTCTATCAATCGTGTGGTGAAAACCACAAAAGGTGGCCGTGCATTTAGTTTCTCTGCTTTAGTGGTGGTGGGTAATGGAGCAGGTGTGGTAGGACAGGGATTGGGTAAGGCCAAAGAAGTTCAGGAAGCCATTACAAAAGGTATTGAAGATGCAAAGAAGAATTTGATTATAGTTCCTATTATGCATGGTACAATTCCTCATGATCAGTTATCCAAAGAAGGAGCTGCAAAAGTGCTGATCAAACCTGCAGCACATGGTACCGGTGTAATTGCCGGAGGAAGTATGAGGGCTGTATTGGAAGCCGCTGGTATAACCGACGTGCTTGCAAAAAGCTTAGGTTCAGCCAATCCGCACAACGTGGTGAAAGCAACAGTAAAAGCATTGGCTACATTACGGGAGCCGATTGCTGTGGCAAAAACAAGACAGATTTCTTTAAAGAAAGTATTTAACGGATAAATAAAAGTTTAAAGTTTAAAAGTTTAAAGTTTAAAGTAAAGAATTGCTTTTACAACCTTAAACCTTAAACCTTGAACCTTAAACATAGTAAGGTTATGAAAAAGATAAAAATAACACAGGTTAAAAGTATAATCGACAGGCCGGAGCGCCAGAAAAGGACGATGGAAGCGTTGGGCCTGAGGAAGATGAATGCATCGGTTGAAGTGATAGCCACTCCGCAAATTTTGGGTATGGTTACAAAAGTGAATCACCTCATTAACGTAGAAGAGGTAGCATAATTCAGTTAGCTAATCTGCTAATTCGATAATTTGCTAATTAAATGCAACCATCGGATTTTAAGAATTAGCACAATAGCACATTAGCAAATCAGCACATTAATTAACAAGCGAGGGGTGATACCCCGTAAGTACAAAATCATAACAATATGAATTTACATTCTCTAAGACCAGCCAAAGGCGCAACACATAAGGAAAAGCGTATTGGCCGCGGTGAAGCAAGCGGTAAAGGTGGTACGTCTACAAAAGGTAACAAAGGTGGACAAAGCCGTGCAGGTTACAAAAGTAAGATGGGTTTTGAAGGTGGCCAGATGCCTATTCAGCGCCGCATCCCAAAGCGTGGTTTTAAAAATATCAACCGCATCGATTACAAAGTAATCAATCTTGGCCAGGTAGATCATTATGCTGAAAAATACAGCATCACCGAATTTAGCCCGGAAAATTTATACATCAATGGTTTGATCAGTCAAACAGACCGTATTAAAGTGTTGGGCAACGGTGAAATAAAAGGGAAATTTACTTTTAAAGTAAATGCTGTAAGCGAAAAAGCAAAAGCTGCCATTGAAGCTGCAGGAGGATCAGTTGAGATAGTTAAATAATTTCACGATATTTACAGACGCATTCCTGCTTGCCCTTTTTTAGGCTGGTATGATAAGCGTCTTTTTTAGTTTAACAAGAAACAATTTAAAGTATTATTCTGTGAAGAAATTCAGTCAAACACTCAAAAATATCTGGAGCATTGAAGAGCTGCGGAAAAGAATACTATTCACTTTATTATTGGTTTTCATTTACCGCCTCGGGTCTTTCATCGTGCTGCCGGGTATTGATCCAAATAAATTAGTGAACCTCGAAAACAGTACCAAGGGAGGTATGCTTGGTTTGCTGGATGCTTTTGTTGGCGGTGCATTTTCCAAGGCATCTATTTTTGCGTTGGGTATTATGCCGTATATCTCTGCGTCTATTTTTATGCAGTTGATGACGATCCTTGTTCCGCAAATGCAAAAGGTGCAGAAAGAAGGCGAAAGCGGCAGAAAGAAAATCAATCAATGGACACGCTACCTTACTGTTATTGTCACCGCTTTCCAGGCAGCAGCCTATATTGGATATTTACAAAGTCCAAGTAATGCAGGTGCATTGATCCAGTCTTATAGTAGCTACTTTGTGGTTTCTACCGTTATAATTCTCACAGTGGGTACTTTGTTTGTAATGTGGTTGGGCGAAAAGATCACTGATAAAGGTTTGGGAAATGGTACCTCTATCATCATTATGATGGGTATCCTGGCAAGGTTGCCGGAAGCTTTTATGCAGGAATGGACTTCCAGGGCGGCAAGAGGTGGCGGTGGTTTATTGATCTTCCTGATCGAAATCGCCTTTTTAGTGGCTATTATTATGGGACTGGTAATGTTAATCCAGGGTACAAGAAGAGTACCGGTTAACTATGCTAAACAGATAGTAGGCAACAGGCAATTTGGCGGAGCAAGAAATTTCTTGCCATTAAAAGTAAATGCCTCGGGTGTAATGCCAATCATTTTTGCACAGGCAATTCTATTTTTACCTACTATATTTTCGGGATTCACCGGTGGAGGATGGGCAAAATATTTTACCGATCACACCAATGTGGTGTATATGATCGTGTATTCCATTTGTGTAATTGCATTTACATTCCTTTACACTGCCTTAATTTTTAATCCAAAGCAGATGGCCGAAGATCTGAAGCGTAATAATGGTTTTATTCCAGGTGTAAAGCCAGGACAGCCAACCGCGGATTACATCGGCACCATTATGGATAGGATCACATTACCGGGTGCTATTTTGCTGGCATTTGTTGGTATTCTACCTGGTATCTTTGAGTTGGTGTTTAAAACCCAGCAGAGTTTTTCTACCTTCTACGGTGGTACTTCTTTGCTGATTATGGTAGGTGTAATTCTGGATACATTGCAGCAAATAGAAACACAGTTACTGATGCGTCAATACGATGGGTTAATGAGTAGTGGAAGAGTTCAGGGAAGACAGACAGTAGCAAGTGGATTATAACAAATAACTTCTCCGCCACACAGCGGGGCTTGTGGAAAGATCATAAAAATTATCAAAACCCTGACGACGCAATCGTTGGGGTTTATTTTAAATAAACAGGTATAAAAAATTCTCCCCGGTTAGCGGAGACATGGGTATGATTCATTATAAAACGAAAGAGGAAATTGAATTGATGAGGATAAGCAACCTCCTGGTAAGCAAGACACTGGCGGAACTGGCTAAAATAATCAAGCCAGGTGTTTCTACTTTGCAATTAGATACCCTGGCCGAACAGTTCATCAGGGATAATGGAGCCACACCTTCTTTTAAGGGATATGGGAAGCCGGCTTTTCCCTTTGCCTGCTGTATTTCGGTGAATGATGCGGTGGTACATGGCTTTCCCACAAAGCAGGAATTGGAAGAGGGAGATATTGTTTCAGTGGATGTAGGTGTTTTTAAAAATGGTTTTCATGGCGACAGCGCTTATACTTTTGCAGTGGGTGAAATATTACCAGAAGTAAAAAAATTAATGACAGACACCAAAGCGTCTTTATATAAAGGCATTGAAAAAGCCGTGCATGGCAACAGGGTCGGTGATATTGCATATGCCGTTCAAAATTTTACGGAACGGGAAAGGGGATATGGAGTGGTAAGAGAACTGGTGGGGCATGGCCTCGGCAGGCACCTGCATGAAGATCCCCAAGTGCCTAATTATGGCAAACGGGGCACGGGCGCCAAATTAAAAGAAGGGATGGTTATTGCAATAGAACCAATGATTAACCTGGGTACCAAAAATGTGTACCATGATGCCGATGGCTGGACGATAAGAACCGAAGACGGCAAGCCGGACGCACATTACGAACATACGGTTGCCATACAAAGGGGCAAGGCCGATATCCTGTCTTCATTCGTAGAAATAGAGGCCGCGGAAAAAGCGAACAGTAATTTATTTGCAGCGTATTAAATAATTCACCTCCTGGCTCAAAATTTCACTTCCTCTTTTTTAATCCCCATTGCCCACATAATTATTAACAGCATACATTCTGTTATGCATGTTATCTCATTATCTCCTACTTTTGTCTAAACTTATACCGAATGTAAACTGTATGTAGTCCAATACAGCTTTAGGTCGGCATAATCCCATCTAAGATTTACACGTAGTCCTTCGGACTCCTTAATAAGTCAAGATGGTATTTCTGTCCTTTTCCTGGCGAAGCATACTCCAAAGTAAGTATTCCCTGTGGGGATGCCTTTCGTTAATTTTAAATATTCTGTTTAATATCCTTTCTGAATTATACCGGTAGCATACACTGCTTCATTTATTTTATTACTAACTGTAACTGGTTATATGAGCACCATCTCTACGAATAGCAATAAGGTATACTGCATGTCAAAATTATTATTTCAGTTTTTGATTGCAGGCCTATGTCATTTTAACTACTGTTTTTCTCAGGCGCCTTCCAACGACAACTGTACCAACGCTATTGTTGTCCCTATTCCCGGCGGAGGGTTTGGTTTGGGGAATTTCACTTCGGTGCAAACAAACCTTACCAGTGCAACCGTTCAAACCAGCGAGACATTCGCGCCGGCTATTTTTGTGGCAGGCTTAGATAAAAAATCTGTTTGGTACAAATTCAGTATCCCTACAATAAGAGCCGTAAGGGTTACGCTTACACAACCCGGCACCACCATTACTGCTGGCGATGCAGGATTTGCAGTATATAAAGCAAATAGCTGTTTACCCACCAATGCCGACATCAGCACCAAGCTCACACCCATTGTAACATTTGGCAACACCTATCATCCCTGCGTGCCCAGCGGGGATTATTTAATACAGGTATCCTCTAACTTTAATGCCAATGGGCCTATTACAATTCAATTGGAAATATCTGATCAAACAGGTGCGGCTTACGACCATCCAGACCAGGCTTATGCTTTCGGAACAGTTGGATATTATGCACAAAGAGTTGATTTCAATACCGAATGCCAGTCAATAGAAGATGCAACAGAAGTTTGCAATGCGTTTGCAAATCCAACCGATTATCATAAAAGCGCCTGGCTTACCTTTAAAACACCAGCTTATTTTGATTATATCGTAGTGCAATTATCAGGTACTGGAGTCAGTACTTATTTTCCATCTAATAATAATGCACCTACGTTGAGAAAGTTTGGTTATACTTTATACAAAGGCAATGCTGTAACCACACCCATCGGATCATTGGTAACAGTAGATGGCTGTGATTCACTGGAAACCAACGGATACTATGCCGCTTATAATGTTTACAAGTGCAATGATCTTGATACCGGGACCACGTACAGCATACAGCTTTTTATCAATAAAGATTTTGCAGATGATGTACGGATAGGTATTTTGGTAGGCGGACGAGTTCCAACAACAGCTCCCAAGCCAATTTTATCCGGCGTACCGGCTCCCAATGCTATTGGAAATTTACCTGCCTCGCCTGCGGGTACAATTACCAGCGTAAATGATGTGTGGGGATGTAACAGCAGGAATAACACGTCTGTCTGTAACCCTTCGCTGCCAGATACTGGTATTGTATATGGTACCAGCAGGTTTAACCTCAGCAGCTTTTTTACTTTTACATTAACCAGTACCTGTGCCATTTATTTCAGTGGCTATGTTACACAATGTGGGCCACAGCCATTGGTCAGAATCTTTAAGCAGGGCGTTACAAGCAACTGCACCGGCTTAGATACCGCCAATATCATTGGTGTTTTTAATTACTACGGTACCATTGATTGTTTACCACCCGGCGATTATACCGTGCAGGTATCCGGGCAGGACCCCACCCAATATTTTGGGTACTTTAACTATGCAACGCCTACGGGCAATTATGAACAATGCCTCAGTAATAATTTGGGTACCAGCTTCCGGCTTGATATGACTGCCTATACAAGGAAGCCTGCCAATAAATATTCATTGAATGTTACTGGAGCTTTTGACAGCATCAACAGGGTTGGAACTATGATGCAGCCGCTGACAGCCGGAGTACCTTATTCCGCAGTGTCCGATACAATGGGTTGTCAAAATACGTTGCGTCCGGTTGATACCACCTGCGGCCCTTTAAATAATAAAGTTATCTACCGGCAGTTTGTTGTAGCCGATAGTGGTGTGGTTGATTTTTCCAGTTTAACCTACCCGGCCTATTCGCAGTGGAAGTACAGGCTGTACAGCGGTGACGCCAATGCATTGGCCATTGTACAGAATGTATTTGCATTTCCAGATAAAGTAACAGGGTTGATGCCCAAAACTGAATGTTTCGACTATTACACCAACTGCACCAATAAGCGGGCCTGTGTAGTACCCGGCACGTATACTTTTACCACGATGGGTGGAGATGCCGACGTGGGTAGGGTTGATAAACCTGTTTTTACATTTTTAAGAACCAGGACACGGCACAACAGTCCTTCTACTGCACAGGATTTAGGCAGCATCATGGATACACTGGGAGTGAACGGTGGAACAATTAAAACAGATGTTGATGCCTGGAGCTGTAGCGACAATGCGGTGGCTATTAACGGGTACCAACCCTGCAACATCGGTGGAAAACCTGCTACCAAAGCCATTTACAGGCAATTTTACTTAAAGGAACCAGCGTTGGTACAAATTATAAATACCGGCTACTGGTATTGTTATGATATGGCTTACGGTACTAAAACTTTGTTTTATGGAAAAGCTACCGATGGCCTGCCTGGCTTATCGCCGGTAGGCGGACAATGGAATTGTTTTCCCTTTTCAGCAGGTACTACTGCCGGTTGCAACCTGTTACCTGCAGGATGGTACACGGTGGTATCCTGGCACCAGGGACCCAGTTATGACAGTACCTTCAGGAGCCTGAACCTCGAAGGTCGTTATAACAGCGCTGTCTCTTACCGGGATGAATACAACATAACAATTACGCCTACCTGCCCTGGGCCAAAATACAACAGGCCATATAAAGCATCTGTAATGGCAGGCAACCTGCCTCACTTAATCCAGATGGTTAACAGGGTAAACAGCACCCCGGCTTATCCAAGAACAGATACAACTTATGTATTGCCAACTGAAACTTTTAATTGCACATTGGATACCCCATTTGCAAATCATCCCATCAAATCATGCGAAGCAACGGCCAACAGGGTGGTTTATTATGTTTTTAGAACCACGCAGGAATGTTTTCTGCAAATCAACACAGGCGGGTACTATGCTGTTTTGTATGATAAGGATGTCCGCAATGATTCATTGCAGTTTGGTGCGTTAACACCGATACAGGTTTGTAATTATTCAGCCGGGTATATCCAGTTCTGTTTTTTTCAGCCAGGTACTTACACGCTGGTAGTTTTTGCGAAAGATAATAATATCTGCCAGTCGGTAGCACCTTCTGTTTATATAGATAAGATCGGATACTCCCGGTTTGATTATGCGATGAATGCCTACGACTTCGGGGTGGTGCCTCCTGATTCAACCTTTCACTCAGGTAAAGTGGGGGATGTAAATCCACTTAACAGCGGCAGGGCTGCCAGCAGCGATTTATTTTATTGTACTACCGGCGCCACTTCAACTGATCCAACCGAGCCGCTTTGTGGCACCATCACCATAAATCCCAATGTTTATAATAACGGACCCAATAAACCTTTATACGACTCAGCAGTTCCTCCTCAAGCCAATGGTGTGGCAAGAAGAAACCTGTGGTATTCTTTTGTCGTCGACCAGCCCGGCTATGTAACAGTGAGGGTACAAAGCAAAACACCGGGCAGGGAATATCAGCAGCGATTTTCTGTATATCAAAGTAATGTAGATGGCACATTGCCATTCAGTACCGTAAAAAGCACCGGTGAAGTAGATTCCACCGTTACGCAGGGATTGCGTCATATTGCTACTAACCTGGTAAGTTGGTATTACTGTGCAAATTTGTATGATAATGTAAGATTTTACCGGGATCCCTGTACGTCTGTTACCAATCGGTATTATGTGTTGGTGGAAAATGTTTATGCTGAACCCTATGAGAATGGAGGTACTTTACCCAACACCCAGACAGAGGTATCGGTGCTGATAGATTCAATCAATTTGGTATTACCCAAACACGATCATTATTCATCTGCAGGAGATATCGGAAGTGTTGGTGTAGGTACTTTCCAGGGTGACGTTGATAATTATTCGTGTGCCACCAGGGATGCAACTGATCCGCTGTACTACTATACCAACTGCCAAAAAACACTGTGGTATAAATTCACTCCCACCATTACTGGAAATGTACGGTACCGTATTTATATCAATGGTAGCCGGTTCCAGGATTATTACCAGGTGCAATTATTCAGGCAAACAGTTGCAGGCGATTCAACTGCTAACGGGCTTAAATTGCAGGCATACCTGGGTGCATACAGTTCGGACAATACTTATTGGGCAGAAACCTGTGTTTCGCCGGGCACTTATTACCTGCTGCTAACGGGTTGTGCCCAGGTAAACGAATATGTGTACCCGGAAATACAATTAATAGAAGCTGTGGGTGATTTTTGCAGCAGGGCAGTGCCTGCAATACTGAACGGTCCGGGTAGCGTAACAGCTACTGTGCTGGTTAATTGCCATACCATCGGTACCGATTATGGAGAATTCGGGCCGCAGCTTACCTGCCCGCAGGGCGCTAATACAGCCGATTACAAATCAAGCTGGTTCCGGATGGATATCGGAGGAACGGATACACTGGATGTAACTGCATTTCTGGTAGAAAATACAAACGCTGCGAGCAGTGATATTAAATATCGATTAATGACCGGAGATTGTGGTGCCATGCAGGAACAGAGTTGTGTGCTGGATGCGCTAACCCAAAACACGTATCAATGTCTTGTGCCTGGCCAGAGTTATTATGTACAGGTATTTACTCCCATTACAAAATTCAGCCAGGCGGTAAACGGAACGATTGATTTAAGACTTTCGGCCATTTCGCACGCCGATACCTGTGCACCACTTACCAATTGCCTGGCAACAGCCAATTTCAATACCCTGTTTAACTGCAATACGGATGATTCGATAAAATTTGTGAACTTCTCTACTTATGGAACAAGCATTACTTATCAATGGAGTTTCGGATACAATGGACAAACGTCCACTGCAGTCTCGCCCTATTTCTTTTATCCGCCGTTACCGAATGATTCTACTTACACCGTAAAATTAGTGGTTGAAAATACCAGTTGCGGAAAAAAGGATTCTGTCACCAAAACAGTTACTGTTCCGGGCAGGCCTTATATTGATTTTGGTAATGATATTGCCCGCTGTGACGGAGCGCCGATAACACTCGTTGCCACTTCACACACAGGGGCAACCTATGTGTGGCAAAATGGAAGCATTGCAGATACGTTCCGGGTAACCACAACTGGAAATAATGATTATTGGGTTAAAATCAACTATAATAATTGCAGCAGTACGGATACGCTGAAAGTAGTGATCAGCCCGGTTGCATCAAAGCCGCTGCAGCAGATTATTTTATGTACCGATTCTGTTTCTATTACTGGTTACAGGGGTAATGGTGAAACGTATCAGTGGAGCACTGGAGCCACCACCCCATCTATTTTTGTGAGTGCTCCCGGTGTGTACTGGGTGGATGTAAAATATTTTACCTGTACCTACCGGGATTCTTTTTTTGTGAACAATGTAGCCACTGCACGGCCGTTGGGTAATGATACTACGGCCTGTTTATCCAATGGCGGATACGTGCTGGATGCCAATACAGCCGGTGCTGTTTCATACACCTGGCAAAATGCAAGCACCGCAGATACGTTCAATGTAACAGCACCAGGGCAGTACACGGTATCGATCAATTTTGGGAATTGTACCGTGAGAGATACGGTTGATATTGGAGGCTTTCCGGCACCAATAGCCCAAAATATTGACACAACTATTTGTTCAGGCCAGTCATTGATATTACCGTGGGGGCCGGTTATAAGTACTGCAGGCACTTACCGGGATACCGCACGTTTCGGTGGAGGTTGCGACAGTCTCATCACGAGGGTAACGGTAACGGTAAACCCCAAACCAAACCTGGGTAGGGATACCACTGTTTGCCTGGCCCAAAACGCATATAGTATCAATGCGGTTACACCGGGAGCAGTGTCTTATACCTGGCAGGATAACAGCAGTGCCACCACTTTTAATGTGGTATCGGCAGGACTTTATTGGGTAAGCGTAAACTTCGGCATCTGCAGTGCAAGGGATTCTGTAAACATCAGTGATTTTCCGCCGCCTGCTACCAGTTCGACCGATACAAGCATTTGTGCCGGAACCTCCATCATGTTACCCTGGGGACCCGTGGTTAGCCTTGCGGCAACTTACCGCGATACCATCTCTTCGTACCGCGGTTGCGACAGTATCATACTGGTGGTGAACCTGGCGGTAAAACCTGCACCAGCCTTGGGCAATGATACCACTATCAATATTTGCGGGGGAATTACTTTTAACCTCAGTACTATTTACACCACAACAGGTCTTACCAGCAACTGGACATTTGGCGGGGTGCCGGTTACTGATCCCACTGCTGTAATTGCTTCCGGTAATTACAGGCTCGCTGTTACCAACGCGGGCGGATGCTCCGATACAGCAATACTAACACTGGCCAATAGCCCAAAACCGGCATTGGGTAATGACACCGCTGTAAATATTTGCGATGGAAATACATTTAACCTGGCTACAGCGTATAGTACTGCCGGGCTTACCGCTGCCTGGACACTGAATACGGTCACAGTCAATGCGCCTTCCGCAGTAAATGTCAACGGGCTCTATCAATTAATAGCCATTAACAACTTTGGTTGCAGCGATACCGCATTCGTAACATTAACGGTTAGCCCAAAACCATCGTTGGGCAATGATACTGCGGTGAGTGTTTGTCAGGGCAATACAGTTAACCTAACCAGTCTTTATACCACAACAGGGCTTACAGCCAACTGGTTACTAAATAATGTTACCGTCAATAACCCTTCAGCCATCAACGTTGGCGGTATATACAGGCTGATTGCGGGCAATGCTTCCAATTGCAGTGATACCGCGGATGTAACGGTTACAATTAATTCAAAACCAGCATTGGGTAATGATACGACCGTTAGCATTTGCCAGGGCAGATCCTTTAACCTCACAGGTGTTTACAATACTACCGGCCTTACAACTAACTGGACTTTGAATAATACTTCCGTTACTAACCCTTCCGTTGTAAGCACTCCGGGTATATACCAGGTAATTGTTTCTAATAACACTGGCTGTGCAGATACTGCTGGCGTATCACTTAGTTTCAATCCAAAACCATCATTGGGAAATGATACGGTCGTGAGCATTTGCCAGGGACGCAGTTTTGATCTGACCGGAGTTTATTATACAACCAATCTAAGCAGCAACTGGACATTCAATAACACGGTAGTTAATAATCCTGCCGCCGTTTCAGGCCAGGGAGCATACCGCTTGATTGTTACTGCATCCACCGGTTGCAGCGATACTGCTATTGTTAATATAACAGTTAATCCAAAGCCGGTATTGGGAAATGACACTGCTGTACGTATTTGCCAGGGCAACTCATTCAACCTGGCGGCTGTTTATAACAGCACCAATCTCACACCAGCCTGGACGTTGAATAATGTACCAGTTATTAACCCTGACGCCGTTGGTTCAAATGGTGCCTACCAGTTAATTGTTGCCAATGCATTTGGTTGTATGGATACCGCAGTTGTTAACCTGTCGGTGAATGCAAAGCCTTCGCTGGGAAATGATACTGCCGTAAGCATTTGCCAGGGCAATACCTTTAACCTCGGCTCCGCTTATTCAACCGGCATTCTTACCAGTAGCTGGACGTTCAATAACAATGCTGTTAATAACCCTGCGACTGTAGTAATCGCGGGTGCTTACCAATTAATTGTTGCCACTTCATTTGGTTGCAGGGATACGGCTGTTGTAAGCTTAACGGTTAACGCTAAACCGCTACTGGGCAGTGATTCCAGCCTGGTTATCTGCCAGGGACGAACAGCAGACCTGACGGCTGTTTATACAACAACCGGCCTAAGTACTTTCTGGACAAGAAATAATGTGACAGTAACAAGCCCGTCGGACGTATTGGTGGCTGGAGTATATCGTTTGATTGTTGTTACTTCACTTGGTTGCAGTGACACTGCCTTAGTAACGTTAACGGTGAACCCAAAACCAACCCCTGGCAATGACCAGGCCCGCAATGTGTGTACAGGAAGTGTACTTAACCTTACAACGGTTTACAACACTGCCGGAAATACGGATCGCTGGACAGTTAACGGTGTTGCTGTTACAAATCCTGCATCGGTGAACACAGCAGGGATATACCAGTTGATTACTACGAATACTGCCGGTTGTACCGATACAGCTTTAGTGACTGTAACCATTGTTGCCAATCCAGTAGTGATAACGCAGAACCCTGCACCTGTATGTGAGCCGTTCACTGTTGATCTTACCGCTTCAGCCGTCACAGCAGGTTCTTCATCCGGGCTTACCTATACCTACTGGACAGACGCAGCAGCCACCTCTGTTTATAACAATCCATCCAATGCAATAAATGGCCTGTATTACATCAAGGGAACGAATGTGAACGGCTGTGCTGATATTAAACCGGTAACAGTAAGTTACTTTCCAATACCCCTAGTGGATGCCGGCAGTGACATTGCTATATGCGATAAAGATTCTTTTGCAACCCTTACTGCCATCGTAACAAATAGTACCGCCCCTGTCACGTACCAGTGGGAGCCTGTGGCAACCGGCGGTATTGAAAACCCTACAGCGCCAATTACCATTGTAAAACCTGCAGGGCCCCAGGATTATGTCATTAAGGTTCAAGATGGATACGGTTGTAATTATGCGGTGAGCGATACTGTTACGATTTCAAAGCAACCCCCCGTGCAGGCCTTTGCAGGCAATGATACCAACGCTGTAGTTGGCATGCCGCACCAATTACTGGCAACGGGCGGAGTGGATTATATCTGGTCGCCGGGATCCGTTTTGGACAATGCTTTTATTGCCAACCCCTTGGCAACATTGTATGCGGACAGTTCTATGTTTACCGTAACAGTAAAAGATATTGCAGGTTGCGCAGGATACGATACCGTTTGGATAAAAGCATTTAACGGCATTACTTATTATGTTCCCAATGCATTTTCACCAAACGGCGATTCAAAGAATGATATATTCCGCCCGGTTCCCGTGGGTATTGTATCCACCGAAATGTTCAGGATCTACAACCGATACGGCGAACTGGTATTTGAAACCGCCCAGTGGATGAAAGGCTGGGATGGAACTTTCAAAGGCAAACCGCAGCCGGTTGGTAATTATGTTTGGATACTGAAAGGTAAAGGAAGAAATGGCCGGGTGATTGAAATGAAGGGTAATGTGGTGCTGGTGAGATAAGGCGCCATATAATAAGTAGTGAAAAAAAAAGGGTGCTTTGGCACCCTTTTTTTAGGAAAATCGTACTAATTTTAAGTCGTTCCATTGTTGATATTATCAATCCAGCTTCCGGAAAAATCTGCACTATTTTTTCAACGGTTTTTATTCATAACCTGGAGGGTTGTTTATTTATCCAACACAACTGATTTGAGTAAGAAAAAATACATACATACTTTTATTGGCTCCATTTCAATAGTCGTGGTATTGTTGTTTGCCACGCCCCAGTTTTTATCAGCACAGGCACCGGCAAATGACAACTGCGCCAACGCGATTAATATCCCCATTCCGGCAGGAGGATTTGGCCTTGGTAATTTTGCTTCTGTACAAACTGACCTCACTAATGCTA
>Ga0105048_10004211_pt1 | contig 23516 bp, 20 predicted proteins | sample MAT05_FD_78382 | JGI IMG/M metagenome (GOLD analysis project Ga0105048, IMG submission 78382) | Freshwater microbial communities from Lake Fryxell liftoff mats and glacier meltwater in Antarctica - MAT-05 | ecosystem: Environmental > Aquatic > Freshwater > Ice > Liftoff microbial mat | place...
CGCTCTGGCTGGCTGAATCGGCGGCCGTCGTCTGACCAACCGCCTGCCGCACCGCCTGGCCCAACTCGATCACTGCCAAAGCGTAGTAGCTGCTCCAGTTGTAACGGGTGATCACATAAAAGTTTTCGGTGCCCGCTACATAACTTGGCGGCGCGTCGCCGTTTTGTAGCCCGACCAGCGCAAGTTTGCTGGGGTGCAACAGGGCGGCACCTTCCAGAATGGCACCTTTGCCCTGAAAACTCGCCACGCTGAAGGTCGGCAAGATGTCGGGTGCCAGCAGGGCGGGCAGGTCAAGCCGGGTGGCATCAAAGCTCACCGGGTAATGCGTGGGCAAACCGGGCTGCCAGCCAAACGCTTTCAAGTAGTTGGCCACCGAGCCAATGGCGTCAGCCGGGCTGGTAAACAGGTCGATTTTGCCGTCGCCATCAAAGTCCACCGCGTACTTGTGCCAGCTGCTGGGCATGAACTGTGGCAAGCCCATGGCACCCGCGTAGCTTCCAAGCCAGGCGGTGGGGTCGGTACTCGCGCGCTGCATCATGCTCAGAAATTGCGCCAGTTCACCTTTGAAGTAGAGGCTGCGGTCGGCCGCGCGCGGGTGGCTGGCCGGAAAGTCAAACGCCAGCGTGACCAGCGCGTCCAGCACCCGGAAGGTGCCGAGTTGCTGGCCGTAAATGGTTTCCACCCCGATGACTCCGGCAATGATCTCGGCGGGTACACCGGTCTCGGCCTGCGCGCGCAGTAGCGTGGACTGGTTCGCCAGCCAGAAGGCCACCCCAGCCCGAATACGCCGGGGCTCCACAAAGCGGCTGCGGTAGACCTGCCAGTTTTTGGCCACGCCAACGGCAGGCGGTGTCACCGCCTTGGCAATGGCCGGGATGTAGTTGGCCTGCGCTAGCGCTTGACGCACCCAGACTGGGTCGAGGTCGCGCGCCGCGGCCATCTCATCAGCAGCCTGCATGGCGTCCTGCCGCTGGGCGTAGCTGGGGCCGGGTGTAGGTACAGGAAAAGGGGCGCTGGCAGCGACCATGGCGGGTTTCTTGTGTTTTGAATGATATGTGGCTTCAGCCCTTATGGGTAAAGCGCTGATAGCTATTAAAAACAGTATAAAGGAGAGTCCCAGGCGGGAGGTATAAGGGCAACGACGGGGGGCGGTACGCGGGGAGGTGTTGGGAGCAAAAAGCATGGTTGGGCAAATAGGTTTCAGGCGCCCCAGCGCAGGCGCTGAAGTTCATGTCGCAGTGTACTGAGCTGGTGCTGCAAGCCGCTGCGCTCAGGCTTAGGGGCGTAGCGCGCCGTTTCCAGGCGCAGCAGCCAGTCGGCAAAGGCCTGCAGATCTGGCTGCACAGCGGGCTGGCTAGCTGGCGGGATGTCGGGCGTAGTGTCGGGTCGGTGATCTAGCCGGTTGTCAGGCGGGATTGGGGCGTGCTGCGGCCCAGGTTGAAGCAGTTGCCGGGCGAGTTCACGCGGTGTGGCATTTTCCGGCGGGCTCAGCCCGGCGCGCTGCAGGCGGCGGCTGGCTTGCGCCAGCAGGCGCAACCACGGGTCTTGCCGAAGCCGCTCCCAGGCGCTCCAGGCAGCACCCGCCAGACTGACGGTGACCACAATGGCGCACAGCAGATAAATCAGGTCTTCCCAGCTGGGCGACTCAAAACCGAGGTCTTTGAGCAGATTGAGCTGGCTGGCCTGGGTGTAATTCAGCACCCACTGGTTCCAGCGGTTGTTGACCGCCTCCCAGGTGGCGCGCAAATTCAGGGCAAAGCGCGGGCTGACCGTGCCCAGAATCGCGCTGGCAAGGGCGCCGCGCGGCGCTTCCAGCCGGGCAAAGGTGCCGGTGCGCGACGGTGCCACCACCGAGGTGGGGTCCACGCGCACCCAGCCCTGGCCTGACAACCAGACCTCGGCCCAGGCGTGGGCATCGCTCTGGCGCACCGTCCAGAAGCCATCCACAGGGTTGCGCTGGCCGCCCTGGTAGCCGGTAACCACCCGCGCGGGTACGTTGGCAGCACGCATCAGGATGACGAAGCTGGCGGCAATGTGTTCGCAAAATCCGGCCTTGCGGTCAAACCAGAACTCGTCGGCACTGTCACGCCCGTACAGGCCGGGCTCCAGCGTGTAGACATAACCGCCGGTGCGCAGCCGTTCCAGCGCGGCTTTGACCAGCGCTTCGCCCCAGGGGCCACCCGCTGGCGCGGATGCGGTGAGCTCTTGCGCCAGCGCGCGGGTGCGCGGGTTGAAGCCTTGCGGCAGCGCCAGAGACGGCGTCAGGTTGGCTTCAAGCGTGAGCGGGCCGTAGCTGAACTGCGGGTAACTGGTGGCCTGGTAGCGCAGTAGCTCGGTGGCGTTGCGGTCCTGCAGCCACTGCAGCTCGGCGGTCATGCGGGCGCGGCCCTGCGCCAGATCAGGCGCGGTGGGGGTGGCGTCCAGCGTCAACAGCCAGGGCCTATGGTTGGGCTCCAGCGTGACCTGGTAACGCACCGCCAGGCCTTGCACCTTGAGCTGGGCATCTTCGCCGCGCAGCAGGCCAAAACCTTCGGTGGGGCGCCAGCGCAGGCCGTCAAAGTTCGACAACACCGGGCCGCGAAAGTACAGCGCGCTTTGCGCAGGTGGCTCACCTTCAAAGGCAATCCGCATGGCCACGCTGTCGTCCAGCGCCAGGCTGGCGATGTTGCCCACCGTCATCTCGGCCGACAAACCGCTGCGCCCGGTCATGGCATCGCCGGGCAGGCCCCACAGCGGCGCCATGCGCGGAAACAGCAGGAACAGCGCCACCATGATCGGCGCCCCCAGCAGCGTCATGCCGCCCGCAATGCGTGCGGCGTGCCACAAGGGCGGGCGGCCCACCGGCATGTGGGCGTTGACCAGCGCGGTGAGCAGGCCCAGCAGGGCGACCAGCATGCCGGCGGCGGTCAAGAGTGACTGCGAGTAGAAAAAATTCGTCAGCATCAAGAAAAAGCTGAGGAAAAACACCACAAACGCGTCACGCTGTGCCCGCAGCTCCAGGGTTTTGAGCGCCAGTAACACCACCACCAGCGTCACCCCGGCGTCACGCCCGAGCAGGGTTTTGAACGAGATCAGCGTGGCAGCCACGGCAAAAGCCAGCAGGCCCAGACGCCACCACTTGCCCGGCAGCGGCTGGCCGCGCCAGGCCAGCACACCGCGCCACAGGATCACCACGCCGGTGAAGGCGCCGCACCACAGCGGCAACTCACCCAGCATGGGGGCCACCACCCAGCCGATCACGCCCAGCATGAACAAGGTGTCGCGCGCCTCGCGCGGCAGGTGGGTCAGGGCGGCGGGCAGCTTCATGCTCTGGGGTAGCTTTGTTGCCATGACGTTCAGGCCAGGGCCAGAGCCCGCAGGCAGCGCTGTAGGTGCGCCGGGCCGTGGTCGGCGGCGATGTCGTGCCCACCCAGACGCAGGCCGTAGCGCAGACCCAGCTGGTCGGCCCGCAGCACCCAGGCGCACAAGCGGCTGAGCTGCTGCTCGGTATGTTGCAGCCCGGTGAGGGTGCGGTCCAGCCACAGGTCGTGCTGCTGCGCTGCCACGCTGTCGCGGCTCACCAGCTCGCCGGTTTTGGCAGCTTTTTTCCAGAGGATGTTTTTCAGCGCGTCGCCGCGCCGATAGGGCCGAAAACTGTCGGGCTCGCCGTGATGGTGTGGTGCGGTGCGGGTCAGGCCGTGTTCAGCCTCTGAGGCGTCATCGGGCAGCGGCGGTGGCCGGGCCTCGGGCTGCGGGTACACCAGCAGCTGCGCAGCGGGTCGCCAAAGTGTCCAGACCCGAAACGTGCCCAGCGGAAACAGCGTTTGCACGCTCAGCGTGGGCACGGGGTGCAGGCCGCGCCCCGGGGCCTGCCAGGCCAGATGCACCTGGGCGCTGGCTTGAGCAGCTACATCGGTGTGGACCCATTGCTTTGTGTGGCTCACAGCCAGCCCCAGGGCATAACGCTGGCGTTTGCCAGGGTTTAAAAGTTTGATGCCAAACTGGGCGGTAGCCCCCGAGAACACTGCGTCAGGCGCTCCTAAAGTAAGAGTCATCCCACGCAGGTTGGCGTGGCTCACATGCATCGCCACCAAGGCGCAACCGGCCAGCAAAAAGGTCAGCAGGTAGCCTAAATTGAGCTGGTAGTTGATCGATGCCACCAGCAGCACCAGCAAGGTGGCGCCCAGCATCAGTCCGGCGCGGGTGGGCAGGATGTAGACGTTGCGCTGCGTCAGCGTCACGCTGTCGGCCAGCGGCATGCGTGATTGCCACCAGCGGTCAAACCGCGCCCGCAACAGCGCAACGGGGCGCCGAACCAGGGCGCCGGTGGAGGCGGCTTTGCCAGGCCACTGGGTGCGCCCCCTTGAGGGGGAGGCGCCAAAGGCGCTTCGGGGGTGAGTCATTACCGCAGCGGCACCGCATCCAGCATGGCGCGCACCTGCTCGACCGCGCCACGGCCTGCGTCGCCAGTGGGGATCAGCCGATGGGCAATGGTTTGCGGCAAGATGGCGCGCACGTCGTCAGGCGCAACATAGGTGCGCCCGCTCAGCAGTGCGCGGGCTCTGGCGGCGCGCAACATGGCAATCCCGGCGCGCGGGCTCAGGCCCTGCACAAACCAGCGTCCTGAGCGGGTGGCGGCCAGCAAATCCTGCACATAGTCCAGCAGCGGGTCGGCAGCGTGCACGGCCAGCACCTGGCGCTGCAGTATCAACAGCTCTTCTGGGGTGAGCAGGCTCGGCAAGGCATCCACCAGATCGCGCCGGTCGGCACCGCCAAGCAGCAGGCGCTCGGCGCCACGGTCCGGGTAGCCGAGCGAGATGCGCATCAGAAAGCGGTCCAGCTGCGACTCGGGCAGCGCGTAAGTGCCGGCCTGATCCATCGGGTTTTGGGTTGCAATGACGAAAAATGGCAAGGGCAGGGGGCGCGTTTCACCCTCTACCGTGACCTGCTTTTCTTCCATGGCCTCAAGCAGCGCACTCTGCGTTTTCGGGCTGGCGCGGTTGATCTCATCGGCCAGCAGCACTTGGGCAAACAGCGGGCCGGGGTGGAACACAAAGGCGTCTTTGCCGCGCTCAAAAACCGACACACCCAACAAGTCGCTGGGCATCAGGTCGGCGGTAAATTGCACCCGGGAAAAAGCCAGGCCGAAGGTGCGCGCCAAAGCATGGGCCAGCGTGGTCTTGCCAACGCCGGGCACGTCCTCGATCAGCAGGTGGCCGCCGGCCAGCAGGCACGCCACACAATCTTTGGTTTGGTCCGGTTTCCCCACAATCACCGTGTTAAGCTGATCGACCAGGGCTGTAAGCTTTGCTTGTATATCCATGAGATAACCTTACCAAAAAATCAAATCCAGGAGACAACCGTTTATGACAATGACCGGATACTTTACTCACCCCAGCTTTCGCAAACATGAAATGGGCCCTGGCCACCCCGAATGCCCTGAACGGCTTGATGCCATTGATGACCGCCTGCTGATCTCGGGCCTGGATGTGGCGCTGGACCGCCGCGAAGCCACCCCGGCATCCACCTCTGACATTGAACTTGCCCATGGTCGCATGTACATAGCGGCGATTCGCGGCCTGAACGCCGAGCTGACGGAAGAAATAGCTGCCGGTGGTGCCGAGCACCTGCAGATTGACCCCGACACCAGCATCAACATCCACACCTGGACAGCGGCGCTGCATGCTGCCGGTGCCGCCACCGACGCGGTGGACGCGGTGCTGGCGGGCGAGATGAACACCGCGTTTTGCGCCGTGCGCCCACCCGGCCACCATGCCTGCCGCGACAAGGCGGGAGGGTTTTGTTTCTTCAACAACGTGGCGATTGCCGCCAAGTACGCGCTGGAGCGCCACAACCTGAAGCGTGTGGCGATTGTTGACTTTGACGTGCACCACGGCAATGGCACCGAAGACATTGTCAAAGGAGACGACCGCATCCTGATGGTGAGCTTTTACCAGCACCCGTTTTACCCGCTGGACTGGGCGCACTCTGATGCCTCGAATCTGGTCAACTTGCCGGTGCCGGCCTACACCAAAGGCATGGATATCCGCGAAATGATCGAAGCCGCCTGGATGCCGCGCCTGGAAGAGTTCGAGCCCGAGCTGATTGTGATCAGCGCCGGTTTCGATGCGCATCGCGAGGACGACATGGGCCAGCTCGGCCTGGTTGAAAGTGACTACGCCTGGATGACCACCCGCATCATGGATGTGGCACGGCGCCACGCCAAGGGCCGCGTGATCAGCTGCCTGGAAGGTGGTTATGTGATGAGTGCGCTGGCACGCAGCGTGGAGGCGCATATCCGGGTTATGGCCGATGTCTGAGGCGCCATCTGGCGATTTGCAGACCTGGTTGTCGGCGCTGGCGCAGCCCAGCACCCTGATAGAACTGGCGGCGCTGGCGGCCAGTGCGCTGCTGGCTTGGTTGTTGGCCAGCGCAGCGGCGAAAGCTTTTGCTGGCCGCGAGGCCAATTCCATCACCTTTGGCAAACGCGTCATTGACGGTGTGCTGTTTCCGGCGCTGTGGCTGGTGTTGTCTTATGTGGCGCGCAGGCTGCTGGCCACCTGGGTGCCGCTGGCGGCGTTCAAAATTGCCATCCCCGTGCTGCTGTCGCTGCTGGTGATCCGCCTGGGCGTCAAGGTGCTGCAGGCGGCCTTCACCGAGACACTTTTCATCCGCTTTCTGGAGCGCACCATTTCCTGGGTGGCCTGGCTGGCGATGGTGCTGTGGGTGAGCGGTCTGTTACCGCTGGTAATGAACGAGCTTGACGATATCCACTGGACGGTTGGCGGTGCCACGCTGTCGGTGCGCAAGATCATTGAAGGCTCTCTCACGGCAGGGTTGGTGCTGATCATCACCTTATGGATTTCGGCGGCCATTGAGGCCAAGCTGCTGCGCAAAGCCACCGGCAGCGCATTGAGCCTGCGCAAGGCCATCAGCAACGCGGTGCGAGCCCTGTTGATGTTCGTCGGGCTGCTGATGGCGCTGTCGGCGGTGGGTATTGACCTGACTGCCTTGTCGGTGCTGGGTGGCGCTATCGGGGTGGGCATCGGCTTTGGCCTGCAGAAGCTGGCGGCCAACTATGTCTCGGGCTTTGTGATTCTGGCCGAGCGCAGCATGCGCATTGGTGACACGGTGCAGGTAGACAACTTCAGTGGCGTCATTACCGAGATCAATGCACGCTACACGGTGATCCGCTCTCTGAGCGGGCGCGAATCCATCGTCCCCAATGAGATGCTGATCACCAACCGGGTGGAAAACCTGTCGCTGGCCGACCCGAGAGTCTGGCAGGCCACCAATGTGTCGGTGGGGTATGACAGTGATGTGGACTTGGTCACCCGGCTGCTGATGCAGGCGGCCATCTCGCAGACGCGGGTGCTCAAAGAGCCCGCCCCGTCGGTGGCGCTGATGAATTTTGGTGCTGACGGTCTGGATTTCAGGCTCGGCTACTGGATCAGCGATCCTGAGAACGGCAGCGACAACCTGCGCTCACTGGTCAATGTGGAGATCTTGCGGCTGCTGCGTGTTAACCAGGTAGAAATCCCCTTCCCGCAGCGTGTCATTCACCAGCGGTTGGTGACATGAGTCTGCAGTACCCTGGCTATAATTAAAAAGCACGATCGTTCTTTTTAATGGATTTTTCCTGGATTGTCGTCATGGCGACCAACCTGACAAGTCGGGCCGCATAGAATGATTGCGTTGACGTACACGTCAATCTGTCAGGCGCGCTCACGGTGTTTCATGAGCATTTAATTATTACTTTGGAGAGACGTTTTTATGAAAGTCCTGGTTGCAGTCAAACGCGTGGTGGACTACAACGTGAAGGTCCGGGTCAAGTCGGACAACACCGGTGTAGACATTGCCAACGTCAAAATGAGCATGAACCCGTTTGACGAAATTGCCATCGAAGAAGCCGTGCGCCTGAAGGAAAAAGGCGTGGCAACTGAGATCATTGCCATATCGTGCGGTGTGACCCAGTGCCAGGAGACCCTGCGCACCGCCATGGCTATCGGTGCAGACCGTGCCATCTTGGTGGAAACTGTTGTTGAACTGCAACCCCTGGCCGTGGCCAAATTGCTCAAGGCGGTGATGGACAAGGAACAACCTGGCCTGGTTATTGTGGGTAAGCAAGCCATTGACGACGACTGCAATCAGACTGGCCAGATGCTCGCCGCCCTGGCTGACTTGCCGCAAGTCACCTGCGCCAGCAAGATTGAAGTGGTGGACGGCAAAGCCAGCATCACCCGAGAGATTGACGGCGGCTCTGAAACCCTCAGTGTCACTTTGCCAGCGGTGATGACGGCTGACCTGCGCCTCAACGAGCCGCGCTACGTCACCCTGCCCAACATCATGAAGGCGAAGAAAAAACCGCTGGACGTGATCAAGGCCGAAGACCTGGGTGTTGACCTGACGCCGCGCATCAAAACCCTGAAAGTCACCGAGCCGCCCAAGCGCAGCGCCGGTATCAAGGTGCCTGATGTGGCGACGCTGGTTGACAAGCTCAAAAACGAAGCAAAAGTTATCTGATTAAAGGGCTCCCCATGACCATTCTCGTTATTGCCGAACACGACAACACGTCCCTCAAGCCCGCCAGCCTGAACACCATCACCGCAGCCAGCCAGCTGGGCGGTGATGTGCATGTGCTGGTGGCTGGCCTCAACGCTGCCACCGTTGCCACTGCTGCTGCCCAGGTCGCTGGTGTGGCCAAGGTGCTGCATGTGGATGCAGACACGCTGGCCCACGGCGTAGCTGAAAACGTGGCCGCCCAGGTGCTGCCAATCGCTGCCGGTTACAGCCATATTCTGTTTGCCTCCACCGCATCGGGCAAAAACATTGCACCGCGTGTGGCGGCGCTGCTTGATGTGGCGCAGATCTCCGACATGACCAAAGTCATCAGCGCCGACACCTTTGAGCGCCCGATCTACGCTGGCAATGCCATGGCCACCATACAAAGTGTGGATGCGGTCAAGGTGATGACCGTGCGTACCACGGCTTTTGATGCTGCAACCCAATCAGCACAAGGGCCAGCAGCTATTGAAGTAATAGCGCCTGCGGCGGTGGCTGGCAAAACCAGTTATATGGGCAGTGAGATCGCCAAAAACGACCGGCCCGAACTCACCGCCGCCAAGGTCATCGTCAGCGGTGGCCGTGCGCTGGGGTCGCAAGAGAAGTTCAATGCGGTCATGATCCCGCTGGCCGACAAGCTCGGTGCTGCAATTGGTGCCAGCCGTGCAGCGGTGGATGCCGGTTACGCACCAAATGACTGGCAAGTGGGCCAGACCGGCAAGATCGTGGCCCCCCAGCTGTACATTGCTGCAGGTATCAGCGGGGCCATCCAGCACCTGGCCGGCATGAAGGACTCCAAGGTGATTGTGGCCATCAACAAAGACCCCGAGGCACCGATCTTCAGCGTGGCCGATTACGGTCTGGAGGCTGATCTGTTCACCGCGGTGCCCGAACTGGTTGCCGCCCTGTAAGGCCAACCGCAAACCAGGGCATCCGCGTGATGCCCTTTTTTTTATGCCAGGCAGCCGCTACAAAGCACTTGCCCACTTCAACGTTTTTGGAGACAGATCATGAGTTACGCCGCCCCCCTGAAAGACATGCTTTTCAACATCAAATACCTGGCCGGTATTGATCAGATTCAACAGCTGCCCGGTATGGAAGACGCAGGCTTCGACACCGCTCAGGCGGTGTTGGAAGAAGCGGCCAAGTTCAACGAGGGCGTGCTTGCACCCCTGAACTGGGCGGGTGACCAGAACCCTACCAGCTGGAAAGACGGTGTGGTTACCGCCACGCCCGGTTTCAAGGAAGCTTTTCAGCAGTTTGCAGAAGCTGGTTGGCAAGGCTTGCAGCACCCGGTGGCGTTTGGTGGCCAGGGCCTGCCCAAGACCATTGGCGCATCGGTGGGTGAAATGCAGAACGCTGCCAACATGAGCTTTGCCCTGCTGCCGCTGCTGACCGACGGCGCGATTGAGGCTTTGCTGACCGCGGGCTCGCCGGAGCTCAATGCTGTTTACCTCGAAAAGCTCGTCAGCGGCCAGTGGACCGGCACCATGGACCTGACCGAGCCACAAGCGGGCAGTGACCTGGCAGCGGTGCGCACCCGCGCCGAGCCCCAGCCCGATGGCACTTACAAAATTGCGGGTACCAAGATCTTTATCACCTGGGGCGAGCATGAGCTGGCAGAAAACATCATTCACCTGGTGCTGGCGCGGGTGAATGGCGCACCGGCCGGGGTCAAGGGCATCAGCCTGTTTGTGGTGCCCAAATTCATGGTCAACGCCGACGGCACGCTGGGTGCGCGTAACGATGTGCATTGCGTCAGTATTGAGCACAAGCTGGGCATCAAAGCCAGCCCAACCTGCGTGCTGCAGTATGGCGACAACGGTGGCGCGTTGGGTTACCTGGTGGGTCAGGAAAACCGCGGCCTGGAATACATGTTCATCATGATGAACGCCGCGCGTTACGGCGTTGGCGTACAAGGCATTGCGATTGCCGAGCGCGCCTACCAAAAGGCAGTGCAGTTTGCCACAGACCGCATCCAAAGCCGCCCGGTGGACGGTTCGCTGCCAGCGGCTGGCCCGATCATTCACCACCCGGATGTGAAACGCATGCTGATGACCATGCGCGCCTACACCGAAGGCTGCCGCGCGCTCTCCAGTGTGGCGGCAGCGGCGTATGACGTCGCGCACCATTGCCAAGACGCGGAAGTGGCGCAGCAAAACGAGACTATTTACGAATTCATGGTGCCGCTGATCAAGGGTTTCAGTACCGAGATGAGCCAAGAAGTGACCTCGCTGGGGGTACAGGTACATGGCGGCATGGGTTTCATTGAAGAAACCGGCTGCGCCCAGTATTACCGTGACTCAAAAATCCTGACCATTTACGAAGGCACTACCGCCATCCAGGCCAATGACTTGGTTGGCCGCAAAACCGCCCGCGACGGCGGGCAAACGGCAAAGGCGCTGGCACTGCAGGTGGAAACCACAGAAGCCGCCTTGACGGCATTAGCCACGCCGGACGCCCTGGCCATGGCCAAACGTCTGGCGGCGGCGCGCCTGGCATTTGTCGATGTGGTGAACTTCATGGCAGCCAATGCCAAGGCCAGCCCCAACGCGGTGTATGCGGGCAGCGTGCCGTATTTGATGCTGGCGGGCAATTTCATGGCAGGCTGGCAGATGGGCCGCGCCCTGCTGGTGGCACATGAGGCTTTGCAGCGGGGTGAAGACACCGCTTTCATGCAAGCCAAGATCACCACCGCGCGTTTTTACGCCGATCACATCCTGACCAAGGTACCCGGGCTGCGCGACAGCATTGTGGAAGGCGCCGACTGCGTGACCGCGCTGGCGCTGGAAGCGTTCTGACCCGAGGCCTGGTCATGTCACTTCCGTGGCAGCGGCGTCTGCTGGCCAGTGTGCTGGTGGGGTTGCTTTGTACGACGGCATGGGCCCAGGACAAGCTCATGGTGCTGGTGCCCCGTGCAGGTGTCAGTACCAGTTATTGGTGGATGCCGCGCGACAGCGCGGTGGCAACAGTGTTGCTGTTTTCGGGCGGTGGGGGTGGCATTGGATTGCGCGATGGTATTCCCCAGTCTGGTAATTTTTTGATCCGCTCACGCGAGGAGTTTGCCAAAGCGGGCCTGAACGTCGCGCTGGTGGGCAACCCGGACGATGCCCGCAAAATGACGCCAGCGTTTCGCCAGTCTGCCGAACATGCAGCAGACGTGCGCGCCATCATCGATGCCATCCGCCAGCGCAGCCCGGCACCGATTTGGCTGGTTGGCACCAGTCAAGGCACGCTCAGCGCGGCGTCCAATGCTGTTGCCTTGGGCACATCGATTGCCGGTGTGGTGTTGAGCTCCACAGTCACCGGGCAGCAGGTTGGCGGGTCTGTTTCAGATATCGCGCTGGAAAAAATCATGGTTCCAACGTTGGTCTTTCAGCACAAACAGGACGGCTGCCGCATCACCCCAGCGTACGCCGCACAACGATTGATCAGCAGGCTGGAGCGTGCTCCGATGAAGAAGTACATCGAAGTGGACGGTGGCAGCAACCCGACAGGTGACGCTTGTGAAGCCTTTCACTACCACGGCTTCGTTGGCATGGAGGCGCAGGCGGCGGAGACCATCAGCAACTGGATCAAGAACCCGGGTAACTGAGGTGCGGCTGGCTCAGGTCGGCCAGGTGGAACCGGCCTCGGGCACCGTGGCGCGCCAGCCCAGTTCGCGGTTGATGCGGCAGCGAAACGCATCGGCGGGCCCGGCTTCACCATGCACGATGTAGACCTGGTCTGGCGCTTGGGGCATCGTCCGCAACCAGGTCAACAATTGGTTGGCATCTGCATGCGCTGAGGCAGATTGCAGTTGCACCACCTCCGCCTTGACCTCCACATCACGACCGTGGATGCGCACGGTTTTTGCACCGCTGGCGATGGTGGCACCGCGCGTTCCCGGTGCCTGGAAGCCGGTCAGGATGATCATGTTGCGGTGGTCGCCCGCGTAATGCGCCAGGTGGTGTAGCACGCGCCCGCCGGTGGCCATGCCGCTGGCGGAAAGGATCACCATCGGCCCGTGGCGGCTGGCCAGGGCCTTGGATTCATCGGTGCTGTTGATCATGGTGGCGCTGTGGGTGAGGGCCCGACTGTCTTGCGTGCTCAGGCGGTGTTCGCCGGGGTGGCTCTCGAACAAATGGGTGGTGTTCACAGCCATCGGGCTGTCCAGAAACACCGGCAGCGAGGTGGGCAAGTCGCCCTTGAGCTTGAGCAGATGAATGGCATGCAACAACGCCTGAGCGCGCCCGACCGCGAAAACCGGCACCACCGCCACACCGCCGCGCTTGGCCACCCGCGCCAGCGCAGGTGCCAGCTCTGACAAGATGTCTTCCACCGGGTGGATGCGGTCGCCATAGGTGGATTCGATCAACACCGTATCAGCCTGTGGTGCATCGTCTGGCGGGCTCATGATCAGGTCGTCTGGCCGACCCAGGTCGCCTGAGAAAAGAATGCGCCGCCCAGCCACCTCCAGCAGAATGCTGCTGGCACCCAGAATATGGCCCGCGGGTGAAAACGTGGCTTTCCAGCCCGGCAGTGGCGAGCAGGTTTTGCCAAATTCCACGGTTTTGATGAAGGGCAGCGTATCCAATGCATCCTGGCGGGTGTACAGGGGTAGGGCAGTTTCGTGTTTCGAGAGCTTGTGGCGGTTGGCAAATGCAGCGTCTTCTTCCTGAATGTGGCCACTGTCGGGTAGCAAGATCTTGCACAAGTCGCGGGTGCCTGTGGTGGTGTAGACGTGTCCGGTAAAACCTTCTTTCACCAGCAGTGGCAGGTAGCCGCTGTGGTCCAAGTGGGCATGGGTGAGCAGCACGGCGTTGATCTGATCGGGGGCCACCGGCAACGGCGTCCAGTTGCGCAGGCGCAATTGTTTGTAGCCCTGAAACAGTCCGCAGTCCACCAGCAGGCTTTTGCCATCATGGCGCACCAGGTATTTCGAGCCAGTCACGGTACCGGCGCCGCCTAGAAAAGTAATAGTAACGCTCATGTCAATAACTCCTGCTGAGTGTGAAGGCAAAAAAATACCACGCCAGTGGGTTGCACTGCGTGGCATGATTTTGCGCGCTATGCGCGGTGTTGGCGTCTGAGGTCAGCTGAAAAAGCTCTTTAGCCGATCCGTCCAGCTGTCACCTGTGGGCGAGTGTTTGCCGCCGCCGTTTTTCAGCGACTCATCGAGTTCACGCAGCAGCTTGCGCTGGTGCTCTGTGAGCTTGACCGGTGTCTCGATCAGGATGTGGCAATAAAGATCCCCTGGGTAGCTGGAGCGCACGCCCTTGATACCTTTGCCTCGCAACCTGAACTGCTTGCCAGTCTGGGTGCCTTCGGGGATGTCAATGGCTGCCTTGCCCGCCAGGGTGGGCACATCAATCTCACCGCCCAATGTGGCGGTGACGATGCTGATGGGCACCGAGCAATGCAGATCGTCGCCGTCACGCTCAAAGATGTCGTGTTTCTTGAGGCGAATCTCGATGTACAGGTCACCCGGTGGGCCGCCGTTGGTACCGGGCTCGCCGTTACCCGCGCTGCGAATACGCATGCCGCCGTCAATACCGGCCGGGATTTTGACTTCCAACGTCTTTTGCTTCTTGATCTTGCCCTGGCCATGGCAAGCAGCGCAAGGCTCCGGAATCACCTTACCGGTACCGCGGCAAGTAGGGCAGGTTTGCTGCACGCTGAAAAAGCCCTGGCGCATCTGCACGGAACCGGTGCCACTGCAGGTGCCACATGATTTGACTTGGGTGCCGGGCTTGGCGCCTGTGCCATGGCAGGTGTCGCAGTTGTCCCAGCTTGGAATGCGGATCTGTGCGTCTTTGCCTTTGGCCGCTTCTTCCAGTGTGACTTCCATGGCGTAACTCAGGTCGCTGCCACGAAAGACCTGGCGGCCACCGCCTGGGCGACCACCGCGCTGCTGGCCAAACATGTCGCCAAAAATATCACCAAAGGCTTCGGCAAAGCCACCGTAGGCTTCCGCGCCGCCGGGGCCGCCGCGCATGTTCGGGTCTACCCCGGCAAAGCCATGCTGGTCGTAGGCGGCGCGCTTTTGCGCGTCGGACAGCATTTCATAGGCTTCCTTGGATTCCTTGAACTTTTCCTCGGCCACTTTGGCAGAGTCGCCTTGGTTGCGGTCAGGGTGGTGCTTCATCGCATGTTTGCGATAAGCCTTTTTGATCTCATCTTCCGAGGCGTTTTTGGGAACGCCTAGAACTTCGTAGTAATCTCGTTTTGACATGGTCTACTCGTGCCTGGTTTCAATACAAACGCCGCGTTGAACCCTTGCGGTGATCAACGCGGCGCATGTTGCCTTTGCAAAAAGGAGTGGGAAGCCTCAAACGTTTAGGGCTTCTTGACTTCTTTCACTTCTGCATCGACCACATTGTCGTCTTGTGCCGCACTGCCGCCTTGCGGACCGGTGGATTGACCAGCTGCAGCGTCAGGTTGGGCCGCCGCTGCTTCCTTGGCTTGCATGTCAGCGTACATCTTCTCGCCGAGCTTCTGGCTGACCGTCATGAGTGCGGTGCTCTTTTCTTCGATGGCTGCCTTATTTTCACCCTTGAGGGCCCCTTCAAGCTCTTTCATGGCGGCTTCAATCTTTTCTTTTTCAGACGCATCAATCTTGTCGCCGTACTCAGTCAAGCTCTTTTTCACGCTGTGCATGCTAGCTTCGGCGGTGTTTCTGGCTTGGACCAGTTCAAGTTTTTTCTTGTCATCTGCGGCGTTAAGCTCGGCGTCTTTCACCATTTGCTGAATCTCGGCTTCAGACAGACCGGAGTTGGCCTTGATGGTGATTTTGTTTTCCTTGCCAGTGCCCTTGTCTTTGGCGCCCACATGCAGGATGCCATTGGCGTCGATGTCAAAAGACACTTCGATCTGTGGCAAACCACGTGGTGACGGTGGAATGCCTTCGAGGTTGAATTCACCCAGCAACTTGTTGCCGGCAGCAATTTCACGCTCACCCTGGAACACCTTGATGGTCACGGCCGGCTGGTTATCGTCAGCGGTCGAGAAGGTCTGCGCAAACTTGGTCGGAATGGTGGTGTTCTTGGTGATCATCTTGGTCATGACACCCCCCAGGGTTTCAATGCCCAGGCTCAAAGGTGTCACATCCAGCAACAACACGTCGGTGCGATCGCCCGACAGCACCTGTCCCTGAATGGCGGCACCCACGGCCACAGCTTCATCGGGGTTCACGTCTTTGCGGGGCTCTTTACCAAACAGTTCCTTGACCTTTTCCTGCACCTTGGGCATGCGGGACATGCCGCCGACCAAAATTACGTCATGAATATCACCCGCGCTCACGCCAGCGTCTTTCATGGCGGTGCGGCAAGGTGCAATAGTGCGTTCAATCAGCTCGTCCACCAGCGATTCGAGCTTGGCGCGGGTCAGCTTGATGTTCAGGTGTTTCGGACCAGAGGCATCAGCGGTGACATATGGCAAGTTGATGTCAGTCTGCGCGCTGCTGGAGAGTTCGATCTTGGCCTTCTCAGCGGCTTCTTTCAAACGCTGCAAGGCCAGCACGTCTTTGCCCAGGTCTACGCCTTGATCCTTTTTGAACTCGGCAATGACGAAGTCGATGATGCGTTGGTCAAAGTCTTCACCACCCAGGAATGTGTCGCCGTTGGTAGAGAGCACTTCAAACTGCTTTTCCCCATCAACGTCGGCGATTTCGATGATGGAGATGTCAAAGGTGCCACCACCCAAGTCATACACCGCGATCTTGCGGTCGCCCTTTTCGTTTTTGTCCAGGCCAAAGGCCAAGGCAGCTGCGGTAGGCTCGTTGATGATGCGCTTGACTTCCAGACCAGCAATTCGGCCAGCATCTTTGGTCGCCTGGCGCTGAGCGTCGTTGAAATAGGCCGGTACGGTAATCACTGCCTCAGTCACAGGCTCTCCGAGGTAGTCTTCGGCAGTCTTTTTCATCTTGCGCAGCACGTCAGCACTGATCTGCTGCGGTGCCATGCGGTTGCCACGGACTTCCACCCAAGCGTCACCGTTGTCGGCAGCGGCAATCTTGTAGGGCATCAGGTCGATGTCCTTTTGCACTTCTTTTTCAGTGAACTTGCGGCCAATCAGGCGCTTCACGGCGTACAGCGTGTTTCTGGGGTTGGTCACCGCCTGGCGCTTGGCGGAGGCGCCTACCAGTACTTCGCCGTCTTCTTGATACGCAATGATCGACGGGGTGGTGCGCGCACCTTCGGCGTTTTCAATCACCTTGGGGGTGTTACCCTCCATGATGGCGACGCAGCTGTTGGTGGTGCCCAGATCGATACCGATGATTCTTCCCATGATGAACTCCTAAATAGTCAGATGTTTATAACTTGTGGACAGCTTGTTTAATTTCAAGCTGAATAAATGCTTTATTTGGGTGCAGAGACCGTCACCAGCGCCGGGCGCAACACACGCTCGGAAATCAAGTAGCCTTTTTGCAGCACAGTGACCACAGTGTTGGCTTCCTGCTCGGAAGGCACCACGCTGATTGCCTGATGCTGATGCGGATCAAACTTGTCACCTGAAGCTGGGTTGACCACGATGACTTTGTTGCGCTCCAGCGCCGCCAGCAACTGACGCAAAGTGGCTTCAGCCCCTTCACGGATTTGTTCCCGTGTGGCTTCTTTGATGCCCAGGCCTGCTTCCAAACTATCGAGCACCGGCAACAAGCTGTCGGCAAATCCTTCCAGAGCGAACTTGCGGGCTTTTGAGACTTCGTCCTCTGCGCGACGACGGGCGTTTTCGACATCCGCTTTGGCGCGCAGAAACTGGTCGGCCAGCTCGGCGCTCTTTGCTTGTAAGTCCGCCAGATCGGTCTGACATTTGGTCAGCGCCTCTGCTTCATAGTTGGCCATGGCTACAGTAGTTTCCTGGATGTTTTGGGTATAAGCCCCTGGAGTGGGGATGGCGGAGGGGTCCGCAGGGGTAGGTTGGTGTGCTGAATCAGACATGCGGTCAGACGGGTTGTGAAATAACGATGCAGAGAGTTGGCGGCATGGCTCCGGTTTTCAAGAGCTAGCCACCAAATTTTTTTCTGGCGTGGGTTCGGCGTGACGCGTGGGTGGCAGAAACAAAACGGGCACCTGTTTCAGGTGCCCAGATGTCAAAAAACGGCGCTGATCAAGACAATTTCAAAAGCTCGACTTCAAATTTGAGTGTAGCTTGTGGCGGAATCACACCACCGGCACCGCGTGCGCCGTAACCCAAACCAGGTGGAATGATCAGCGTGCGGGTGCCGCCAACCTGCATGCCTGCCACGCCTTCATCCCAGCCACGGATCACCGAGCCAGCACCCAGGTTAAAGACGAAAGGTGTGCCACGGTCTTTGCTGGAATCGAATTTGGTGCCTTGCACGCCGTCCATAAACAACCAGCCAGTGTAGTGAACGGTGACGCGCTGGCCTTCAGCGGCGACATCACCCGTGCCTTCGACGTTGTCTTCGTATTGCAGTCCAGAGGGGGTCGTGATCATGGAAATTGTGTGCTTGAAAAAAAGTTGTAAAAACGACGAAGTGCCTGATCAGACCTTGCTTTTGGCCTGTGCAGCCACCCATTTCGTGGCGAAGGCCGAGAGATCGCCCATGCGCTTGAGTAGATCGGCGCCCAGGGGGGTTACCAGGTAACCACTGCTGCCATGGTCAACCAGGCCAGCTTCGCGCATTTCCTTGATACGGGTGTTCAAGGTGTTGGGGGTGATGCCTCCCACGCTGTCTTGCAGCAGACGGAAAGTCTGGGGGTGACCGTCCTTGAGTGCCCATAGCACGCGAATGGCGTAACGCGATTCAAGCAAACTCAGCAACTGGCCGATGGCAGCATTTTCTTTTGTACTCATGGTGCTTCTCCTTGGGGCATTGAATTTATACCGACTGTGGCACTACCCGCCAAACACACAGACCCGCGAGCCCAGGTAGCCTCAGCTTAAAGACAACGACTATATCGCAAATTGTCGGCTTGCTACATGTTTTGTAGCTCGTAAGCATCACTTGCCCAAGCTAAATTCATGTACAGTTAAAAAGTGCCTCATCAGTTGGTAACCGCGCCTGAGCAGATGCCCTGATCGACCAAAAAAACTTCCACTTATCATGCCCACGATCATCAACTTTGAGCAAGTCCACAACTTTTTCGAACCGGTTGTGTTTAAGGCGGTGGCCGGCAAAGCGCGCGCTTACCCGGCTTTCAGCGTTGACATGCTGGCCGATGTAGCTTGTGTTGCACTCAACCGCTTACCCGCGCGCTATCTGCGCCACGACGTTGACATGATGTTTTACCTGACCGAATCCGAGCGCAGCGCCATCGACGACTCTTTGGAGGAGGCACTGAATTTCGCCTTCAGCTTTGTCGGTGACCGGGCGGCCAGCCGGCCTGGCACTTAACCGCCCGCTCACCGCCCGTTGTTGTCAGTGTCAAACGGCGGCCAGGGCCTGCTCCAGGTCGGCCGTCAGATCATCAATATGCTCAATGCCCAGAGACAGGCGGACCATATCGGGTTTAACGCCTGCTTTGGCCAGCTCTTGTGGGTTGAGTTGCCGGTGTGTGGTGGAGGCCGGATGGCAGGCCAGTGATTTGGCATCGCCAATGTTCACCAGCCTGGTAAAGAGTTTCAAGGCATCCTGAAAACGCGAACCTGCCTCCAGGCTGTCGGCTGCCTTCAACCCAAAACTGATGATGCCCGAGGCGCGTCCGCCCATGTACTTCTCAACTAGCGCTTGGTCCGGGTGGTCAGGCAAGGCGGCATAGTTGACCCAGCTGACCTTGTCGTGTGCCTGCAGGTAAGTGGCGACTTTCAAGGCGTTGTCGCAGATGCGGTCCATTCGCAGGGCCAATGTCTCGATCCCCTGCAACAGCTGAAACGCCGCCATGGCGCTCAGTGCGGCACCCATGTTGCGCAGTGGCACCACACGGGCGCGGCCAATGTAGGCTGCCGGGCCAAAAGCTTCGGTGTAGACCACGCCGTGGTAGCTCACATCCGGCTCGTTGAGGCGCTTGAAGCGTTTGGCGTGTTGTGCCCAGGGGAACTTGCCGGAGTCCACAATCACGCCGCCAATGGTGGTGCCGTGGCCGCCCAGGTATTTGGTAACCGAGTGCACCACGATGTCGGCACCATGCTCAAATGGGCGGCACAAGGCCGGGCTGGGAACGGTGTTGTCCACAATCAGCGGAATGCCATGGGCGTGGGCCACTTCGGCCAGCGCGGCCAGGTCTGTCACGTTGCCCAGCGGGTTGCCAATGGATTCGCAATAAATCGCTTTGGTTTTGTCATCAATCAAGGCCGCAAACGAGGTTGGGTCACGGTAGTCGGCAAAACGCACCTGAATCCCAATTTGTGGGAAGGTATGGGCAAACAGGTTGTAGGTGCCGCCGTACAGCGTGGAGGCCGAGACGATGTTGTCCCCGGTTTCGGCGATGGTCTGGATCGCGTAACTGATGGCCGACATGCCGGATGCCACCGCGAGCGCGCCCACACCACCTTCAAGGGCGGCCACCCGCGCCTCCAGCACCCCGCAGGTGGGGTTCATGATGCGGCTGTAGATGTTGCCTGCCACCTTCAGGTCAAACAGGTCAGCGCCATGCTGCGTGTCGTCAAAAGCGTAGGCCACCGTCTGGTAGATCGGCACTGCTGCAGCATGGGTGGTGGGGTCTGGTGCGTAGCCAGCGTGAACGGCCAAGGTTTCAAGCTTCATCGGATCGCCTTTCCAAGTCAAAAGGCTGCATCTTATCGGTTCGAATGGGGATAATCAGGCATCTTGAAAAAACGCAGCCTCAATTTACCGGAAGTCAACTTTTCGGACGATGACAACATTCGGCACCTGCACTTGGGCAGCGAGTGGATTCAGGGCTCAATGTACCTGGAAGACGCCATTGGCCTGGTTCATGAATATGTGCAGCGGATGATGGCTTGGCTGCTGTTTGTCGAGCCCGATTCGGTGAAAGACCGCCAGGCTATGCAGCTGGGTTTGGGTGCCGGCTCGCTTACCAAGTTCTGTGCCAATGAGCTTCACAGTAAAACCACCGCGATTGAGCTAAACCCGCAAGTTCTTGCCATGTGCCGCAACCACTTCAAGCTGCCAGCCGACAACCCGATGATGCGTGTGGTGCTAGCAGATGTCGCGCTGGAAATTCTCAACCCCAAATGGTGGGGCACGGTGGACGCGCTGCAGGTGGACTTGTATGACCGGGAAGCCGCCGCGCCCGTGCTCGACAGCCTGCCGTTTTACAACCATTGCCGCCGTCTGCTCGCGCCCGAAGGCTGTATGACGGTGAATCTGTTTGGCCGGGCATCCAGCTTTGAGCGCAGCGTTGAAAAAATGTCAGCAGCTTTTGGCAAGGATGCCGTGTGGGCCTTCAAACCCACCCGCGAAGGCAATACCGTGGTGCTGGCCCAGCACACACCGAGCCGTCCCAAGCGCGAGGTGTTGGTAGCGCGTGCCGCCGTTATTGAGGCCCGCTGGGGTCTGCCCGCCACCAAGTGGGTGCGGGTGTTCAAACCGATGCTGCCGTGACGCCTTCGCTATCTATCAAACACCGCTCTGAGCCCCACACCGGCCCGCTGGACTGGCGCAGCCTGGTGCAATGGCTCAAAGCCGACGGCACCATCACCGCGCAGGAAGCGCAGCGCATTCACACCCGCTGCGCGCAGGCCGAAAGTGCGCAGCATCCGCTGCTGCGACTGGCCAGCGTGGCAGTACGCCGCGCGGTGGATGACAAGCCGATGGACCTGGAGTCACTCACCCAGTGGCTGGCCGGGCACGTGAAACTGGCTTATTTGCGCATTGACCCGCTGAAGGTGGATGTGGGCAAGGTGGCCGACACCATGAGCCCGGCCTACGCCGAGCGGCACAAAATTTTGCCGGTGCAGGTGACTGCGCAAGAAGTGGTGATAGCCACCGCCGAGCCTTTCCTGACCGACTGGGTCGGTGAGGTGGAACGGCAGGCCCGGCGCAGCGTGCGCCGTGTGGTGGCCAACCCGCAGGATATTCATCGCTACACCGTGGAGTTTTTTGCCCTGGCCAAGTCGGTGCGCGCAGCAGCCAAGGCGGGCAGTAACGTCGGGTCGAGTTTTGAGCAACTGGTGGAGCTGGGCAAAACCAACAAACAACTCGATGCCAATGACCAGAGCGTGGTGCAGGTGGTGGACTGGCTGTGGCAATACGCCTTTGACCAGCGCGCCAGTGACATCCATCTGGAGCCCAGGCGTGAGCAGGGTGTGATCCGCTTTCGCATCGACGGTGTCTTGCACCCGGTGTATCAGATGCCGATGGGCGTGCTGACCGCCATGACAGCGCGCATCAAACTGCTCAGCCGAATGGATGTGGTGGAAAAACGCCGTCCGCAGGATGGCCGCATCAAAACGCGCAACCCCGGCGGTGCCGAGGTAGAAATGCGTATTTCCACCCTGCCCACGGCTTTTGGCGAAAAGATGGTGATGCGGATTTTTGACCCGGAAACCACCGTCAAAGAGCTCGATGCCCTGGGTTTTTCACGGCACGATGCCGAGCGCTGGGAGGCGCTGGTGAAACGCCCCAACGGTATCATTCTGGTGACCGGCCCCACGGGTTCGGGCAAAACCACCACGCTGTACTCGACCCTGAAACGGGTGGCCACCGAAGCGGTGAACGTGAGCACGGTGGAAGACCCCATCGAGATGATTGAGGCGTCTTTCAACCAGACCCAGGTGCAGACGCAGCTTGACTTTGGCTTCCCCGAAGGCTTGCGCGCCTTGATGCGCCAGGACCCCGACATCATCATGGTCGGCGAGATCCGTGACCATGCCACCGCCGAGATGGCGGTGCAGGCAGCGTTGACCGGGCACCTGGTTTTCTCGACCCTGCACACCAACGACGCGCCATCGGCCATTACCCGGCTAATGGAGCTGGGTGTGCCCGCTTACTTGATCAACGCCACCTTGCTGGGCGTGCTGGCACAGCGGCTGGTGCGCACACTGTGTCCGTTGTGCAAGGCGCCCGATGCGGCAACCTCTTGCGAGACGCTGGAGCAGGCGGTCAAGCCCTGGCAGCTCAGTGGCGCTTACAAACCGTTCAAGCCGGTGGGTTGTGTCGATTGCCGCATGACGGGCTTCAGGGGACGCATGGGTTTGTATGAACTGCTGGTGGTGTCGGAGGCCTTCAAGGCACAGATCACCCGTGAACCCGATGCTGCTGCTCTGAAGCGCCAGGCTATTGCCGACGGCATGCGTCCGCTGCGCCTGGCTGGGGCCCTGCGCGTCGCTGAAGGTTTGACGGTGCTGGAAGAAGTACTGTCCAGCACCCCGGCGTCAGAGCATTGATTACCTAAAATGGCCTCTAGCCCCAATGGCACTACCCGAAGCCCAAAACCGGTGGCCAGGCGCTGAGTGACTTGTTGAGCGCCGAACAACTCAGCGCACTGATTGCACAACACAGCCCAATTGCCGCAGCCGAACCTACCCACCCCTGACCACCGTGAGCCTCTTTCTGGAACAGATCCTCAGTGTGCGGACCACAGTTGCCAAGATGCGGTGGCACGTGGCCTGAGCCAACCCGTAGCCCAAGACCTCAGCGCATCGAGCCTGAACACCGGCCCGTACTGCAAAGCGCGCCAGCGTTTAGCTACCACGTTGCCCAGCGCCTTAAGCGTCCCCGTTTAGCCGCTTTGAGCGGCTCACAAGTTTGAAAGTCCCCGGCTTTGCCGGGGGATGGTTAATCATCCGATCGTCAGTGCGACACTCCATCACGGGGCAACACCTTGACAAAGGTCAGCCACAAAACCGGCCCCGCAGAAGTCAGCCGCACCGCCAGCGCCACCAGCAATACCGGAATGGCCAAAAAAATAGCGGTCGCCAAGGCCAGCAAAAGATCAAAAAACCGTTTCACGACCATTTTTAATGCGCTGGCTGCGTACATCTTTAGTTCCTGAGATAGACACAAATTTACTTCGGCGGATGACTACCGCTGTAGTTTTCAAAGACAACTTGCCAAACACTTGCGAACGTTTAACTTAACATAATATACATCGTATCTACTACGATGC
>Ga0105048_10004213_pt1 | contig 23505 bp, 24 predicted proteins | sample MAT05_FD_78382 | JGI IMG/M metagenome (GOLD analysis project Ga0105048, IMG submission 78382) | Freshwater microbial communities from Lake Fryxell liftoff mats and glacier meltwater in Antarctica - MAT-05 | ecosystem: Environmental > Aquatic > Freshwater > Ice > Liftoff microbial mat | place...
GGGGCGGAAGACGCCACGCTTGCGGCCCTGCGCGAGCGGGAACTCGTGTCGGCGGCCTACCTTGAGGTGACGCTGCCGGTCACCCTGCGCGACGGGCGAACGGTCTCGGCGCTGTGCTATGTGATCGACACCGACCATGGCCAATATTGCGGCGGGCTGGACCTTGATGATCAGGCCCGGATCATTGCGCGGGCAGTCGGCGGGCGCGGCACCAACCGCGATTACCTTTTTGCGACGGTCGACCATCTGGCAGGTCTGGGCATCGCGGATGCCGATCTGGGCAGGCTGGCCACAAAGGTGAAGTCCTTGATAACGTGATTGCCTGCGGCCTTGGCAGACGCCGGGGGCCTGCTATTGTGGCCGCAAGCAGAACAAATGCGGCGGACCTGATGGACAGACCCAAGGCCAAGCCCAAAGCCGAGCCAACCAGCCAATTCAGCCAACCGATCCGGCAGATCGTGACGATGCTGGTCGCCACCGGGCTGATCGGGTTCGGCGCGTTCCTGATCGCGGGGCAGGTGGCCGACATCATCCGCACCAATCCGCTGTTGAACGGGTTCATCGCCGCAATCGGTGTTCTGGGGATTTTGACCTGCTTCTGGCAGGTGCTGATCCTGATCCAGTCGGTCAGCTGGATCGACAATTTCGTGCAGTCCCGCCCCGGATACGAGGCCAAGGACCCACCACGGCTGCTGGCCCCGCTGGCGCAACTGCTGAGGTCACGCAGCGCGCGGATGCAGATTTCCGCCTCATCTACGCAGTCGATCCTGGATTCGGTGGCGACGCGGATCGACGAGGCGCGCGATATCACCCGCTATCTGACCAACCTGCTGATTTTCCTCGGGCTTCTGGGCACGTTTTATGGCTTGGCCACCACGGTTCCGGCGATTGTCGATACGATCCGGTCTCTGGCCCCCGCCGAGGGGGAGTCGGGGCTGGATGTGTTCGGCAAGCTGATGACCGGTCTGGAAAGCCAGTTGGGCGGCATGGGCACGGCATTTTCGTCGTCGCTTCTGGGGCTGGCGGGGTCCTTGGTGGTAAGCCTGCTGGAACTGTTCGCGGGCCACGGGCAGAACCGGTTCTACCGCGAGTTGGAGGAATGGCTGTCGTCGATCACCCGCGTCGGATACTCGGGCGAGGGCGAGGGCGGCGAAACCGGGGCGATGGCGCAGGTGCTGGACCAGATGACCGCGCAGATCGAGGTCCTGCAGGCCATTCAGGCGGGGTCCGAGGCGAACCGCGCGGCGGGCGAAGACAGGATCGTGGCGCTGACCGAGGCAGTGCAGGCGCTGGCCGCCCGGCTCGAGGCGGATGCGGGGCAGGTGGGGGTCATGGTGCAGGCGCTGTCAAAGCCGCTGGAGCGGATCGCGGCGGGGCAGGAGCGGGGGGTCAAGGGGCAGGACCGCATCTCGCTGGGGCAGGAGCGGCTGATCGAGGCGTTGACCGGGGCCGAGGGCGGCGCGCATTCCGATGCCGAAAGCCGGATGCGGCTGCGGTCGATCGACGTGCAGATGCTGCGGATCCTTGAAGAGATCAGCGCCGGACGGCAGGAAAGCATTGCCGACCTGCGGGCCGATCTTGGGGCGCTGACGACGGCGATCCGGCAATTGTCGCGTGGACAGGTAGGGCGCTGAGATGGGCCTGTCGCGGCGCCGCGATTCCTCGATGATCTGGCCAGGCTTTGTCGATGCCGTCACCACGCTGCTGATGGTGCTGATGTTCATCCTGACGATCTTCACCGTCATGCAATCGGTGTTGCGCGAGACGATCACCTCCCAGGGGTCGGAACTGGACGCATTGACTGCGCAGGTGGCCGGATTGGCCGATGCCCTTGGGCTGGAACGCAACCGGACGGCGGCGCTGGAGACCGAAGTCGGGTCGCTGACCAACAGCCTGCGGACGGCGCAGGCCGAGGGCGCACGGCAGGCCGGGCTGGTGGCCGATCTGGCAGGGCAGTTGACGGCGCGGACCGGCGAGTTGGCCGAGGCGCAGGGCCGGATCGCCAGTTTCGAGGCGCAGGTGGCGTCTTTGCTGGCCGAGCGGGACGCGGCGCGCGGCGAGGCGGGCACGCTGTCGGCCTCGCTGGCCGAGGTGCAGGCGGCGCAGGCGCTGCTCATCTCGCAGAAAGAGGCGCTCGACATTGCCCTGGCGCGGGCGCGGACCGAACTTGACGCGGGCGCCGAGGCGGCACGGCTGGCGGCGGCGCGGTCGGATGCGCTGGAGGCGATGGTCGCCGATCTGCGGCAACAGGCGGCGGAAAGCGACCTGTCGCTGGCGGCGGCGCTGGCGGCCCTGACCACGGCCGAGGCGCAGGTCGCCGATCTGACCGAGGCAGAGGCCCAACTGGCGCTGGAGCAGGCCGCGGCCGAGACGCTGCGGCAGCGGCTGGCAGGGGTGACGGCGCAACTGTCGGCGGCCGAGACAGAGCGGCTGGCCGACATGGCGGCGGCCGAGACGCTCCGCGCGCGACTGGCGTCGGCGGATCAGGAATTGATTGCGATGACGCTGGCGCTGGAGGAACAACGCAAGCGGGCGGAAGAGACGCTGACCCTGATGGCGGCGGCAGAGGCGGCCGGAGAGCAGGCCAAAGGCCGGTCGGCAGTGTCGGCGGGGCTGCTCGCGGCGGCGCGCACGGTGCTGAGCCAGAAGGATGAGGAGCTGATCGCGGCAGCGCAGAACATGGCGCTGTTGAACCAGCAGATCGCCTCGCTGCGCGACCAGCTGGCGACGCTGCAGGGCCTGCTCGACGCGTCGGCGGCCAAGGATTCGGCGGCCAATGTTCAGATCGACGCGCTTGGCGGCCAGCTGAATTCGGCGTTGGCGCAGGTGGCTTCCGAGCAGAAGCGGCGGGCCGAGCTGGAGGCGGCGGAACGCGCGCGGCTCGAGGCGGCAAATCAGGACCTCGAGAAGTTCCGGTCTGATTTCTTCGGGCAACTCAGTGCTGTGCTGGCGGGGCGCGAGGGGGTGCGGGTGGTCGGGGACCGCTTTGTGTTTTCGTCCGAGGTGCTGTTCACGGCCGGGTCTGCCAATCTGGCCCCCGAGGGCCGGGCCCAGATTGCGGGGGTGGTGCGAATCCTGCAAGACGTTGCCGACCAGATTCCGGGGAGCATCGACTGGATCATCCGGGTCGACGGTCATACCGATGCGATCCCGCTGTCGGGGGCAGGGGCGTTTGCCGACAACTGGGAACTGAGCCAAGCGCGGGCGCTGTCGGTCGTGCGCTACATGCAGGATGAGTTGGGCTTCCCGCCGCAGCGAATGGCGGCGACCGGGTTTGGCGAATACCGGCCCGTGGTGGCGGGAAACAGCCCGGCGGCGCTGGCGGCGAACCGGCGGATCGAGTTGAAGCTCACGGAACGCTAGGGCGATCTTGATGCGAAAAGCCAGGGGGCTGTCAGCCCCCTCTGCCTGCGGCATTCACCCCCTGAGGATATTTCGGTCAGCGTGAATGTGCCCCCGGGAGGTGCTCCGGGGGCGTTCTGGTTATTCCGCTGTAAGAAGCGGTGGCTTGGCGCCTGACAGGCGCGGCTTTTGCGGCTCTTCGATGACCAGCGAAATCGCGTCGTCCTTGAGGACCACATGCACCACGCCGCCCTTGATCAGGCGTCCGAACAGAAGTTCCTCGGCCAGCGGTTTCTTGATGTGCTCCTGGATAACCCGGCCGAGAGGCCGCGCGCCCATCTTGTCGTCATAGCCGCGCTCGCCGAGCCACATCGCCGCCTCGGAGGTCAGGTCGATGTGCACGCCGCGGTCCAGCAGTTGCGCCTCGAGCTGCATCACGAATTTCTCGACCACCTGCAGGATGATCTCGCGGCCAAGCGGCGCGAACGCGATCACGGCATCCAGGCGGTTGCGGAATTCGGGGGTGAAGGTGCGTTCGATGGCGGCGGTATCCTCGCCGGTGCGGCGGTCGCGGCCAAAGCCGATTGCGGATTTCGCCATGTCGGAGGCGCCGGCGTTGGTGGTCATGATCAGGATCACGTTGCGGAAATCGACCTGGCGACCGTTGTGGTCGGTCAGCTTGCCGTGGTCCATCACCTGCAGCAGGATGTTGTAGACATCCGGGTGGGCCTTTTCGATCTCGTCCAGCAGCAGCACGCAATGCGGGTGCTGGTCGATGCCGTCGGTCAGCATGCCGCCCTGGTCGAAGCCGACATAGCCCGGGGGCGCGCCGATGAGGCGGGAGATGGCGTGTTTTTCCATGTATTCCGACATGTCGAAGCGCAAGAGTTCAACCCCGAGGATCGACGCCAGTTGCTTGGCCACCTCGGTCTTGCCGACGCCCGTTGGTCCGGCAAACAGGTAGTTGCCGATCGGCTTTTCGGGTTCGCGCAGGCCGGCCCGGGCCAGTTTGATGGCCGAGGACAGCGCCTCGATCGCCTTGTCCTGACCGAACACCACGCGCTTGAGCGTCTTTTCCAGATCGCGCAACACTTCGGCATCGTCCTTGGACACCGATTTTGGCGGGATGCGGGCGATCTTGGCGACCACAGCCTCGATCTCTTTCGGGGTGATGGTCTTGCGGCGTTTGCTGTCCGACAGCAGGTGCTGCGCCGCCCCGGCCTCGTCGATCACGTCGATCGCCTTGTCAGGCAGTTTGCGGTCATGGATATAGCGGGCGGCCAATTCGACCGCCGACTTGATCGCGTCGTGGGTGTAGCGCAAGTCGTGGTGTTCCTCGAAATACGGCTTCAGGCCCATGAGGATTTTGACGGTGTCTTCGACCGAAGGCTCGTTCACGTCAATTTTCTGGAATCGGCGGGCGAGGGCGCGGTCTTTTTCGAAATGCTGCCGGAATTCCTTGTAGGTGGTTGAGCCCATGCAGCGCAGTTTGCCGCCCTGCAACGCCGGCTTCAGCAGGTTGGAGGCATCCATCGCCCCGCCCGAGGTGGCCCCGGCGCCGATCACGGTGTGGATCTCGTCGATGAACAGGATCGCGTCGGGGTGATCCTCCATTTCTTTGACGACCGCTTTCAGCCGTTCCTCGAAGTCGCCGCGATACCGGGTGCCGGCCAGCAGCGCGCCCATGTCGAGCGAAAAGATCGTGGCGCGCGACAGGATGTCGGGAGTTTCGCCCTTGACGATTTTCCACGCGAGGCCTTCGGCGATCGCGGTCTTGCCGACGCCCGGGTCACCCACCAGCAGCGGATTGTTCTTGCGGCGGCGGCACAGGACCTGGATGCAGCGTTCCACCTCGGCCTCGCGGCCGATCAGGGGGTCCACCTCGCCCTTGCGGGCCTTGACGTTCAGATCGACGCAATACTTTGACAGCGCAGACTCCTTGGCCTCCCCCGCCTCGGCCTTGGGGGTTTCCTGATGTTCGTCGGCACCCGACACCGGTCTGGGTTCTCCGTAGGACGGGTCTTTCGCCACGCCATGCGCGATGAAGTTGACCGCGTCGTAGCGGGTCATGTCCTGTTCCTGCAGGAAGAAGGCGGCGTTCGATTCGCGTTCGGCAAAGATCGCGACCAGAACGTTGGCCCCGGTCACTTCGGTCCGGCCGGAGGATTGCACATGGATCGCGGCACGCTGGATCACGCGCTGGAACGCGGCGGTCGGCACGGCTTCGGAGCCTTCGACCTCGGTCACCAGCGTGGACAGGTCGTCGTCGATGAAGTCGACCAGCGTTTTCTTCAGCGCGTCAAGATCGACCGAGCAGGCCTTCATCACGCGGGCCGCGTCGGGTTCGTCGATCAGCGCCAGCAGCAGGTGTTCCAGCGTGGCGAGTTCATGGCGGCGGGCGTTGGCAAGAGCCAGCGCGCCGTGGATGGCTTGTTCAAGCGTGGTCGAAAACGATGGCACTTGCGCGTGCTCCTGTCCTGCGGGTCGGATGTGCCCGTTGGGGGCGCTGATCCAACCGTGGCCTCATAAGATTAAGCTTCGGTTTTATTCGGTCGACTGCAAGTGATATTTGGTCTGTCCTGCGATTTGACGAGGGGGTGCCGGAAAAATTGATCACCGCGGATCAGAACTTGTCCTTCCGCGACCGGATTTCGGCAAAGACCTCGTCCTCGGGCGTATCGAGCAGTCCGGTGGCGCTGCGCAGGGCCGGGGTGTCGCAGCGGAAGTAGGGGTTGGTCGCCAGTTCGCCCGCCAGCCGCGAGGGCACGGTGGGGCGGCCTTCGGACCGGGCGATGGCGACGCGGGCGATGCGGGCGGCCAGCGCCTCGTTGTGGGGGTCGAGGGTGGCCGCGAAGGCGAGGTTGGCGGCGGTGTATTCGTGGCCCGAGCAGATCAGTGTCTCGGGGGGCAGGCGGGCGAATCTGCGGAACGTGGCGTGCATCTGGGCGGGCGTGCCTTCGAACAGGCGGCCGCAGCCGCCCGCCATCAGGCTGTCGGCGGTAAAGGCGAAACCCGAGGCGGCGAAGTGGAAGGCGATATGGCCGATGGTGTGGCCGGGGGTGTCGATGACCGTGCCGGTTTCCGGGCCGACAGTGACCGTGTCACCTTCGGCCAGCGCGCGGGTCAGGGGCGGCAGGCGATGCGCGTCAGCGGCGGCGCCCAGAACATCGGCCCCGGTGGCGGCCACCAGGTCGGCCACGCCCTGCACATGGTCGGAATGGTGATGCGTGATCAGGATCTGCCGCAGCATCCAGCCGCGATCGGCCAGCGCCGTCAGGATCGGGGCCGCCTCGGGTGCGTCGATCAGCGCGGTGTCGCCGCTGGCGGCGTCGTGGATCAGGAAGGCATAGTTGTTTTCAAGACAGGGGACGGTGACAAGATCGAGGGGCATGGCGGCGGCCTTGTGGGCACCAGAGCCATGGCGCTGATGCGGCAGATGGGTATGATTGCGACAACACTGACCCAAGGGGGCCACGCCTGCAATGCATCTTGATGTGCTGGACCTGCGCAACTTCTATTACCGCACTCAGCTGGGCCGCGTTGCGCAGCGCGCGATCCGCGATCAGGTGACGGCCCTGTGGCAGCCGACGGTGGGGCAGACGGTGGCAGGCTTCGGCTTTGCCGTGCCCGTGCTGCGGCCCTATCTGCCCGAGGCGCGGCGGGTGATCGGGCTGATGCCCGGACCGCAGGGGGTGATGCCCTGGCCCGCGGGAGAGACCAACGTATCGGTGCTGTGCGAGGAAACCGCGTGGCCGCTGTCGACCGGGTTTGTCGACCGTCTGATCCTGATGCACGGGCTCGAGACGTCAGACAGCCCGTCGGCGGTGCTGCACGAGGCGCACCGGGTTCTGGGGCCGGGGGGGCGGGCGCTGTTCATCGTGCCCAACCGGGCGGGCCTGTGGGCGCGGCGCGACGGCACGCCCTTCGGCTATGGCCGCCCCTATTCGTCGGGTCAGCTTGAGGCGCAGTTGAAGCGGCACGCCTTCACCCCCGAGCGCAGCCTGACCGTGCTGTTCGCCCCGCCGAGCCAAGGCCGGTTCTGGCTGCGCACCTCGCCGTTCTGGGAACGGATCGGGCGGGCAGTGCCCTGGCTGGCGGGCGGGGTTCTGATGATCGAAGCCAGCAAGCAGGTCTACGCCCCAACCCGGGGCGGGTTGGGCGCCATCGTGCGCAAGCCGCGCCGGGTGCTGGAGGGCGTGGGTCAGCAGGTTCCCGTCCCCACGCCCCTCACGGGCGCTAGATGATACGGACCTGCGTCCCGATCGGGCAGACCGCGAACAACTGCGCGATCATCTCGTTGTAAAGCCCGATGCAGCCATCCGACGACCGCCGCCCGATCTTGCGGGTGTCATGCGTGCCGTGGATGATATAGGCGGGCCAGCCAAGATACATCGCATGGGTGCCAAGCGGGTTTTCCGGGCCGGGTGGAATCGGTTTCCAGTCGGGAAAGCGTTCCATCTGCGAGGCGGTGGGCGTCCAGGACGGACCGTCCTTCTTGCGGACGATTTCGGTATAACCGCGCTTGGTCAGTTCGTCCGAGATCGGCACCGAGGTCGGGTAGATGCGATAGGTGCTGCCGTCGGCGTTCCAGTAGTGCAGCGCGCGCGACACTGTGTCGGCCACGATGGTGGCCTTGCCCAGGGTTTCGAAATGGTCCTGCCAGTCCTGCATCCGGAAGCTCGAGACATTGTTGCGGTTGGTGCCGCCCGTGCCGTCTTCGGCGGCGCGCAGGATCGACGGCATCATCAAGCCACCGGCAGAGGCAAGGCCAAGCGCCAACGAGGCGCGGCGGGTCAATCGTGGGGACATCTGGCTGCTCCTGCCATGTTTTGTTCTTTGCTGCCCCCAGTTGCCCGGATGCCCCGGCAAAGGTCAACCCGAACCGCCCCCCGGTCACGCCGTGTTGACCGCCCCGCCGCCGCACTGCGGCACATGATTCCGGTGACGGAAACCGGACCACCGGCCCGCCTGAACCTTGCCTGCATCTTGCCTGAACCTTGGCAGTTTCCGGGCCGGCGACAGCGCAGGATGTGCGGCCGGGAAAACCGGCGAAAGACAGGTTGCGCAACCCTGTGCCATTTGCCGCATCGGGGATGAAAAATTGCCCTGCCTACACGGTTGCGGCATTGCAGCACCTCTGCTAGAGACGCCTCGAAATCAACAGACGCAGGCAACCATGTCTGCGCCATCGGAGCCTTCTGATCTGCGCGAAAGTGCAGGATTGGCGGGCCCGTGACAGCGGAAGGGTTGACGTGTCCGAACCTGCTTCGATCTCTTCCGGTATCGCTGCGCGCTATGCGCAAGCCGTTTTCGATCTGGCCAAGGAAAGCGGTGCCCTGCCTGCACTGGAATCCGATGCACTGGCGCTGCAGGCAGCCCTAGGGGAAAGCGCCGATCTGCGGGCCGTCATCGCCTCGCCGGTCATCGCCCGCGATGAGCAGGCCCGCGCGCTGGCCGGTGTGACGGCGAAGATGGGAGTGTCGACGCTGGTCGCCAACACCATCGGGCTGATGGCGCAGAAACGCCGGCTGTTCGTGCTGCCGCAGATGGTCAGCGACGTTTTGTCGCGCATCGCCGAGGACAAGGGCGAGGTCACCGCCGAGGTGACCGCCGCCGCCGCGCTGACCCCCGAGCAGGCCGCCCGGCTGGCCGCCACGCTGAAGGCCAAGGTCGGCAAGGACGTCATTCTTAAAACCACCGTTGATGAAAGCCTCATCGGCGGTCTCGTCGTCAAGCTGGGCTCGACCATGATCGACACGTCGGTCGCATCGAAGCTCGCAGCCCTGCAAAATGCAATGAAAGAGGTCGGGTAAATGGGTATCCAAGCTGCTGAAATCTCTGCGATCCTCAAAGAGCAGATCAAGAATTTCGGGATGGACGCTGAAGTGGCCGAGGTTGGCCGCGTGCTGTCTGTCGGCGACGGGATTGCCCGGGTGCATGGGCTGGACAACGTCCAGGCCGGCGAGATGGTCGAATTTCCCGGCGGCGTCCGGGGCATGGCGCTGAACCTCGAGGTCGACAACGTCGGCATCGTGATCTTCGGCTCGGACCAGGACATCAAGGAAGGCGATACCGTCAAGCGAACCAAGTCCATCGTGGACGTGCCGGCGGGCGAGGGTTTGCTGGGTCGGGTCGTGGACGGTCTGGGCAACCCGATCGACGGCAAGGGCCCGATCATGTTCACCGAGCGGCGCATCGCCGACGTGAAGGCCCCGGGCATCATCCCGCGCAAATCGGTGCACGAGCCGATGGCGACCGGGCTGAAGGCCGTCGACGCCATGATCCCGGTGGGTCGCGGTCAGCGCGAGTTGATCATCGGTGACCGCCAGACCGGCAAGACCGCCGTGGCGCTCGACACCATCCTGAACCAGAAAGCCTACAACGACGCCGCGGGCGACGACGAATACAAGAAACTGTATTGCATCTATGTGGCCATCGGGCAGAAACGCTCGACCGTGGCGCAGCTGGTCAAGAAGCTCGAGGAAACCGGCGCGATCAAATATACCATCGTGGTGGCTGCAACCGCGTCGGACCCGGCCCCGCTGCAGTTCCTCGCGCCCTATTCGGCGACCGCGATGGCGGAATTCTTCCGCGACAACGGCCGTCACGCGCTGATCATCTATGATGACCTGTCCAAGCAGGCCGTGGCCTACCGCCAGATGTCGCTGCTGCTGCGCCGCCCGCCGGGCCGTGAAGCCTATCCGGGCGATGTGTTCTATCTGCACTCCCGCCTGCTGGAGCGGTCGGCCAAGCTGAACGACGACTTCGGGGCAGGCTCGCTGACGGCGCTGCCGATCATCGAGACGCAGGGTGGCGACCTTTCGGCCTTCGTTCCGACAAACGTGATCTCGATCACCGACGGGCAGATCTTTCTGGAAACCGAGCTGTTCTATCAGGGCATCCGTCCGGCCGTGAACACCGGCCTGTCGGTGTCGCGCGTCGGCTCGTCCGCGCAGACCAATGCGATGAAATCGGTCGCCGGCAAGGTGAAGCTGGAGCTGGCGCAATACCGCGAGATGGCGGCCTTTGCGCAGTTCGGGTCCGATCTTGACGCGTCGACCCAGCAATTGCTGAACCGTGGCGCGCGTTTGACCGAGCTGATGAAGCAGGCGCAGTATTCGCCGATGACCAATGCCGAGATTGTCTGCGTGATCTTTGCCGGCACCAGCGGCGCGCTCGACAAGATCGCGGTCCGCGACATCGGCCGGTTCGAGGCGGGTTTGCTGAAGCATCTGCGCGGCGCGGGCAAGGCGCTGCTGGAGGACATCACCAAGAACGACCGCAAGGTGGCGGGCGACCTTGAGAAGGCGATCAAAGCCGAAATCGCGACTTTTGCCAAAGACTTTGCCTGAGGGCGGGGTGGGGAGATAACCGATGCCCAGCCTCAAGGACCTGAAAAACCGGATCGCGAGCGTCAAGAACACGCGCAAGATCACCAAGGCGATGCAGATGGTTGCCGCCGCCAAACTGCGCCGCGCGCAAGAGGCGGCCGTTGCCGCACGCCCCTATGCCGAGCGGATGAATGCCGTGATGGCGGGGCTGGCGGCGTCGGTTGGCGGCTCTCCCACCGCGCCCCGTCTGATTGCCGGGACGGGGGCCGAACAGGTGCATCTGCTGGTCGTGATGACCGCCGAGCGCGGGCTGTGCGGCGGCTTCAACTCGACAATCGCGCGTCTGGCGCGGGCGCGGGCCAATGAACTGCTGGTGGCCGGCAAGACGATCAAGATCCTGACCGTCGGCAAGAAGGGGCGCGAACAGCTGCGCCGCGACTTTGGCCAGTATTTCGTCGGGCACGTCGATCTGTCCGAGGTCAAGCGGGTCGGCTACGTCAACGCCCAGACCATCGCGCGCGATGTGCTGCAGCGATTTGTGGGCGGCGAGTTCGACGTGGCGACGCTGTTCTACAACCGGTTCCAATCGGTGATCAGCCAGATTCCGACGGCGCTGCAGATCATTCCGGCCAAGTTTGAAGGCGGCGACGTCTCGGCCCTTTACGACTACGAGCCGGACGAAGAGGCGGTTCTGGCCGACCTGTTGCCGCGCGGCGTGGCAACGCAGGTCTTTACCGCCCTGCTGGAAAACGGTGCCTCGGAACAGGGCGCCCGGATGTCGGCAATGGACAACGCCACCCGCAACGCGGGCGACATGATCAACCGGCTGACGATCCGGTATAACCGCTCTCGCCAGGCTGCGATCACCAAAGAGCTTATCGAAATCATTTCGGGCGCCGAGGCGCTCTGAGAAACCGGAGAAACGACATGGCAGACGCAATGGCTCATGGCAAGGTAACGCAGGTGATCGGCGCCGTCGTGGACGTGCAGTTCGAGGGTGAGCTTCCGGCCATCCTCAACGCGCTGACCACCGACAACAACGGCAAGCGGCTGGTTCTGGAAGTGGCGCAGCATCTGGGTGAAAACACCGTGCGGACCATTGCCATGGACGCGACCGAAGGTCTGGTGCGCGGTGCCCCGGTCACCGATCTGGGCTCGCCCATCCAGGTGCCGGTCGGCGACGCCACCCTGGGCCGCATCCTGAACGTCATCGGCGAGCCGGTGGACGAAAAGGGCCCGGTCAACGCGACGGAATACCGTTCGATCCACCGCCCGGCCCCGTCGTTCGCCGAACAGGCCACATCGTCGGAAATCCTTGTGACCGGCATCAAGGTGATCGACCTGCTGGCCCCCTATTCCAAGGGTGGCAAGATCGGCCTGTTTGGTGGTGCGGGTGTGGGAAAGACGGTTCTGATCATGGAATTGATCAACAACATCGCCAAGGTGCACTCGGGCTTTTCGGTGTTCGCCGGTGTGGGTGAGCGGACCCGCGAAGGCAACGACCTGTATCACGAGATGATCGAATCCGGCGTCATCAACCTCGAGGACCTGACGCAGTCCAAGGTGGCGCTGGTCTACGGCCAGATGAACGAACCTCCGGGCGCGCGGATGCGCGTGGCGCTGTCGGGCCTGACGCTGGCCGAGCAGTTCCGCGATCAGTCGGGCACCGACGTTCTGTTCTTTGTCGACAACATCTTCCGCTTTACGCAGGCCGGGTCCGAAGTGTCGGCGCTGCTGGGCCGTATTCCGTCTGCCGTGGGCTATCAGCCGACACTGGCCACCGACATGGGCGCGTTGCAGGAACGCATCACCTCGACCAAGGCCGGGTCCATCACCAGCGTGCAGGCGATCTATGTGCCGGCCGATGACCTGACCGACCCAGCGCCCGCGACGTCGTTTGCCCACCTTGACGCCACCACCAACCTCAGCCGCGCCATCTCGGAGCTTGGCATCTATCCCGCCGTCGACCCGCTCGATTCGACCTCGCGTCTGATGGACCCGCTGGTTGTCGGGCAAGAGCATTACGACGTGGCGCGGTCGGTGCAGGGCATCCTGCAACGCTACAAGTCGCTGCAGGACATCATCGCCATTCTCGGCATGGACGAGCTTAGCGAAGAAGACAAACTGACCGTGGCCCGCGCCCGCAAGATCCAGCGATTCCTGAGCCAGCCCTTCGACGTGGCCAAGGTGTTTACCGGCTCGGACGGCGTGCAGGTGCCGCTGGATGTGACGATTTCGTCCTTCAAGGCAGTTGTGGCCGGTGTATACGACCACCTGCCCGAAGCGGCCTTCTACATGGTCGGCGGCATCGACGACGTGAAAACCAAGGCGGCCCGTCTTGCGGCGGCTGCGGCGTAAGGGGGCGACATGGCTGGCGCAATGACGGGGACTATGCAGTTCGATCTGGTCTCGCCCGAGCGCAGGCTTGCATCTGTGGCGGCGACCGAGGTGCAGATCCCCGCGACCGAAGGCGACATGACGGCAATGGTGGGGCACGCCCCCACCATCACCACCCTGCGCCCCGGTATCCTGCGAGCGGTGTCCGCCGAGGGGACCAAGGCCTTTGTGGTGACCGGCGGCTTTGCCGAGATCACGGCCAGCGGCGTTTCGGTTCTGGCGGAACGCGCCATCCCGATCGAAGAGGCGACAGCGGCGGTATTCGACAGTCTGGTGGCCGAAGCCCGTGAACTGGCGGCTTTGGGCACCGACAAGGAAGCCGGCGAGAGGCTGGTGAACGACCTGCAGGCTCTGCGTCAGGCAGCAAACCCCTGAGCTTATTCAATATGAGGTTGAGGAACCGAGGCGTTTTCGGGGCGTTTTCGTCGAACACCCTAGTCTTGCCCGATTTCGGCATTACGATTGTGCGACGGGAATTGGACAGACATGAAACGGATTGCAGCGGACAGCGTCGGTGTTTTGCAAGGGTCGCGGGTGCTGTTCTCGGACTTTGCCGATGGCGGGGCGATGTGGACGGGCCAGGGCCCGCGTGAAAGCCGGCACATCGTGACGTTCAAAGAGGCGTTCGCCGCGGTCCCGGCGGTGATGGTGTCGATGTCGATGTGGGACACCGACCACAAGACCAACGCCCGCGCCGACATCAGCGCCGACGCCATCACCGAGACGGGGTTCCACATCGTGTTCCGCACGTGGGGAGACACCCGGGTGGCACGGGTGCGTGCGGACTGGATCGCCCTTGGAACGGTGCGTGGCGAGGATACCTGGGTGCTGTATTAGCCGGGGCTCAGGGCCGCTGATACATGCCTTCGTAGATCGGGACGAGCGTTTCCTGATCGAACAACGACGATACGCTGGTGCCGTTCCAGATGTTCAGAATGGCCTGCGCAAACATCGGGGCGGTCGGCACGATGCGGATGTTGGCGGCGGCCCTGACCGCCTCTGTCGGCTCGATGCTGTCGGTGATCACCAGGCTTTTCAGCACCGACTTGCCGATCAGTTCCACCGCGTTCGACGACATCACACCATGGGTGGCATAGCTGTGCACTTCGGTTGCGCCGGCCTCCATCAGCACTTCGGCGGCCTTGCACAGCGTGCCGCCGGTGTCGCACATGTCATCGACCATGATGCAGGTGTGGCCTTTGACATCGCCGATCACGGTCATGTCAACGATCTCGCCGGCCTTGACCCGGCGCTTGTCGACGATCGCCAGGCCGACGCCCAGCCGTTGCGCCAGATCGCGGGCGCGGGCCACGCCGCCCACGTCGGGCGAGACGATCATCACCTGATCAAGTTTGCCCTTGAAGTGATAATTGATGTCCAGCGCGAACACCGGGGCGGCATAGAGGTTGTCAACGGGAATGTCGAAGAACCCCTGAATCTGGGCTGCGTGCAGATCAAGCGTCAGCACCCGGTCGATGCCGGCCTCGGTGATCATGTTGGCCACCAGCTTGGCGGTGATCGGGGTGCGCGCCTTGGACCGGCGGTCCTGCCTTGCATAGCCGAAATAGGGGATCACGGCGGTGATGCGGTGGGCCGATGACCGGCGCAGGGCATCGGTCATGATCAACAGTTCCATCAGATTGTCGTTGGCGGGGTTCGATGTCGGCTGGATGATATACATGTCCTCGCCGCGCACGTTTTCGAACACCTCGACGAAAATCTCCTGATCGTTGAACCGCTCGATCCGTGCGTCGACCAATGCCACATTCATCCCGCGATGCATCGACATGCGGCGCGCGATCGCCTTGGCAAGCGACAGGTTCGCGTTGCCGGAGATCAGCTTCGGCTCGGAATTGGCGGCCATGCAGGCAGTCCTTCGGTGCGGCACCGGAGGCCCGGCGCGTGACGGAATCGTGACGTTGACACCGCTTATCACCCGGTTAGGGTCTTGCAAACCGGATGACACAGGGGCCCGCGCGAATGCCACAGATCGACTACTATTTCGCAACGATCTCGCCTTTCGTCTATCTGGCGGGCCAGCGGCTCGAGGCGGTGGCGGCGCGTCACGGGGCCAGCATCCGGTATGTCCCGATCAACGCGCCGGCGCTGTTCCCGCGCACTGGCGGGCAGGTTCTTGCCGACCGTCACGACAGCCGCAAGGCCTATCGGCTGCAGGAACTGCGGCGCTGGTCGGTCAGGACCGGGCTGCCGCTGAACCCCGCGCCGCCGTTCTTTCCGGTCAATCCCGCGCCATCGTCCTATGCGGTAATCGCGGCGGCTCAGGCGGGCGGAGGCGACCTCGCGGGGCTGGTGCATGCCTTTTCGCGCGCCGTTTGGGCCGAGGGCCGCAACATTGCCGAAGACGATGTGGTGAAAGAGATTCTGGCCGCCCACGGCTATGACCCGGCCATTGCGGACCGGTTCATGATGATGGCCGCCGACACCTATACCGCCAATCTTGACGAGGCGGTGGCGCGCGGGGTGTTTGGCGTGCCGTTCTATATCGTGGGGGATGAAAGGTTTTGGGGGCAGGACCGGCTCGACGATCTGGACCTGCATCTGGCGGGGCGGCTGTGAGTGCTGCCAGCCTGCCGCCCACCCCCCGGGTCTGGGACAGGGAAGCCGTTGCGGTGCCGGTGCTGCTGGTCGAGGGGGCGGACAGTCCGCCGATCATCGCGGCGGTGATGGCGGCGCTGGAGAGGCGGTTGCCGCAGGTGGTCCGGCTGGCGGTGCCTGGGGCCGGGCACATGGTGCCGGTCACCCATCCGCCAGTGGTGGCCCGCGCCGTGCAGGCGAATCTGGCGTCGCGTGGGCCGTGCAGGCGTATCTGGCGCAGGACGCCCTGCCTACCGGGGTGACAGGGCCGCCAGCAGATTTGCGACATCCGCGTCGGTTGTCGACCATGAGGCGACGAGCCGGGCTGCCTCGGCCCCGTCCGGCGCTGGCATCTGGTAGTAGACGGCCCCCATCGCCTCGGCCCGGGCATGGGTGCCCATCGGCCAGACCGGAAACAGCATGTTGGCCGGCGCCGGGTGTTGCAGGCTGACACCCGGCAGCGCCGTCAGCCCGCGCGCCAGCGCCGCGCCCATCGCGTTGGCCTGCCCCGCCAGGCGCAGCCACAACCCGTCGGTCAGATAGGCCTCGATCTGCGCCGACAGGTAACGGTGCTTGGACAACAAGTGCCCGCCCCGCTTGCGCCGCAACTCGAACTCCCACGCCTTTGCGGGATCAAAGATCACCACCGCCTCGGCCCCGATCAGCCCGTTCTTCGTGCCGCCGAACGACAGGATATCGACACCCGCCTGCCAGGTCATCGCGGCTGGCGAGACCCCGGTCGCCACCAGCGCATTGGCAAACCGCGCGCCGTCCAGATGTGCGGGCAAACCGTGGCTGCGGGCGACAGCGGTCAGCGCTGCAACCTCGGCGGGGGTATAGGCCGTGCCCGCCTCGGTGACATTGGTGATCGACACCATGCCGCGCTGCACGCCATGCACGCCGCCCGTGCCGGTGCGGGCGATGGTCTGTGCCAGCGACTCGGGCGTCATCCGGCCATGCGCGCCGGGCACCAGCACCAGCTTGGCCCCGTTGGTATAGAATTCGGGCGCGCCACATTCATCCTCGGCGATATGCGCCTGGGTATGGCAGAACACGGCCCCCCACGGTGGGCAGGCGATGGACAGCGCCAGCGCATTGGCCGCCGTGCCGCTTGCCACCAGAAAGACCGCAGCCTCGGGGGCTTCAAAGATTTCGCGGACCTGCGCCCGCACCCGGTCCATGATCGCGTCGGCCCCGTAGCCACGAGCATAGCCGTCATTGGCGCGCAGCAGGGCGGCCATCACCTCGGGTGCTGCGCCGGACGTGTTGTCGGAGGCGAAGAACATCAGGGCTTTTCCTCGATCACGTAATCATCCCAGTCATCTTCGGACACCACCAGTTCCGATACCGTCCAGCCCCGCACCGAATTGCCGGATGCATGGGTGGAGTCTGGGTCGCCGGTGATCAGCGGATGCCAGTCGGGCAGGTCCAGCCCCTGATACAGCCGCCGGTAGGCGCAGGTCCGGGGCATCCAGTAAGCGACCTTGCTGAGGCTTTTCGGGGTCAGCCGCACACATTCGGGCACGAATTGATGCCGGGTCGCGTATTTGCTGCACCGGCAGGTCTCGCCGTCCAAGAGCTTGCAGGCGACGCGGGTATACTCGACCTCGCCGGTGTCTTCATACTCGATCTTGTTCAGGCAGCATTTGCCGCAGCCGTCGCACAAGGCCTCCCATTCCTCGGGGGTCATCTTGGTCAGCGGGACGGTTTCCCAATAGCGGTGGCGAAATTTGCTCATGGCGCAACGTGGCCCGCCGGCGCGGGAAAGGGAAGGGTCAGAGTGCGCGGATGATGGCGCGGCTGCGGTCGGTGTCGGCGGCCATCTGGGCAATCAGCGCGGGCAGGCCGTCGAATTTCAGTTCGGGGCGCAGATAGTCGATCAACGCGACAGACAGGTGCTGGCCGTAAAGATCGCCTTCGAAATCAAGCAGGTAGGTCTCCAGATTTGGGGTGTTGACCCCGAACATCGGGCGCACGCCCAAACTGGCCGCGCCAATATAGGTGCCCGCCCGCGGCCCCGTCAGCACATCCACCGAAGTGGCGTAGACGCCGAATTTTGGCAGGTGCAGCCCCGCCAGCGCCATGTTGGCGGTCGGATACCCCAACTCCCGGCCGCGCTTTTCACCGTGAATCACCTCGCCCTCAATCCGGTGCCAGTGACCCAGCAGGGTGGCCGCATCTCTGGGCCGACCATCGGACAGCGCGGCGCGAATGGCGGTCGACGAGATCTCGCGCGTGTTGGCTGTGATGAGGTTGGCGACGGTGACACCGAAACCATAAGCAATCCCAGACGCTTGCAAATCGCCCGCCCGGCCGTGACGGCCTTTGCCGAAACAGAAATCGGCGCCGACGACGACATGGCGCACGCCAAGCCCCTGCGCCAGGACGTCGGCGGCAAACGCCTCGTGCGTCAGGCTGGCCATGGTGGCGTCGAACGGCAGAACATAAAGATGCTCGACCCCCAGTTTGGCCAGCTGGTTGGCGCGGGCTTCGGCGTTCATCAGGCGAAAGGGCGGGGCGTCGGGGGCGAAATACTGGCGCGGGTGCGGCTCGAACGTCACCAGACCGAGGGGGCCGTGCGGGCGGGCAAGGTCGATGACGGCGCGGTGGCCAAGATGGACGCCGTCAAAGTTGCCCATGCCAACCGATGCCCCCTTGGCGACATCGGCAAGCCCTTGCCAGTGATGATGAATTTCCATCCCGCCCCTATGGGGCCGCTGGCCCCGTCAGTCGAATTTCCGGCTGGGAGCCAGAACCAGCGCCTCGCCCTTCAGGACCACTGTTTTACCCACCGCGCAATGGGTTTCAAGGGTGACCCGGCGTTTGGAATGGTCAATCGCCGTCACGGTGACCACCGCATCGACGGTGTCGCCCGGGCGGACAGGCGCCAGAAACCTGAGAGATTGGCCAAGGTAAACAGTGCCATGGCCGGGAAGCTGTTCACCGATGACCGCCGAGATCAGCCCCGCCGTCAGCATGCCATGCGCGATGCGCCCGGCAAAAATCGTGTCGCGGGCATAGGATTCGTCCAGATGCACCGGGTTATGGTCGGTCGAGATTTCGGCGAACAGCGTGATGTCGCGGTCGGTCACGGTTTTCCGCAACGAGCGGGTCATGCCGATTTCGAGATCCTCGATGCAGATCGTGCCGCGCAGGTGGTTGTCCAGCATGATGATTCCCCGAACCTTGCGGGAAATTTAGCTTATGCTGCGATGCAGCGCAATGCTGTGCGCAATAAATTATCGTGCAGCGGCTTTTTCTGGCAACATTATTACCGGAGGAATCCGATCGCCAACGTCGCCGTCAGTTCGCGCTTGGCAAGGTAGGCCACCAGCAAGTCCTTGTCAGGATTGGAAAAATCGGCACCAAACTCCGTGGCCGCGATCCCGCCGGTGACGAACAGCGTGTCGTGTCCTTCGGCAAGGCCACCCTGGATGTCGGTCGTGATGCCGTCGCCAATGCACAGGATCCCTGGATCGGCGACATCGGTCAGCAGGGCCAGCCTGCGGCGGGCGAGGTCGTAGATCGGGGGGTGGGGTTTGCCGAAATACAGCACCTTGCCGCCCATCGCCTCGTAAGCCTGGGCCAGCGCCCCGGCGCAGTAAAGCCGTTTGTCCCCCATGTCGACGATGATGTCAGGGTTGGCGCAGAGCATGGTCAACCCTCTGGTTTTGCCTAATAAAAGTTGCACGCGGTAGTCGTCGGGCGTCTCTGTCAGATCATTGGCGAGGCCGGTGCAGACGATGCCTTCGGCCTCGGACAGCGGGACACGTTCGATGGCGGGTTCGCGGTTCAGGACGTCTTGCAGATCGTCGGCGAAATCGGTGAAGAATGGCTCATCCTTCAGCGCGCCGATGTGGTGCACCCGGCGGCCCACTGCGCCGGTGATCAGTGCATATTGCGCGGCGTCGCCTGAGGACACCACCTCGTCCCAGGCATCGCGGGGCACGCCCATGGTATCCAACTGTCTGACAATGCTGGATTTTGGTCGGGGCGCATTGGTCAGCAGCAACACCAGGCCACCTTGGGCGCGGAACGCCTGCAGGGCGGCAACGGCCGCCGGAAACGGCCTTACCCCGTCGTGCAGACAGCCCCAAAGATCGCAGAACACGGCGTCATAGCGGCTGGCCACCTGGCCCAGAGTGGTGATGATCTCGGTCATGGCGGGTCCTTGTTGTCGGCCTGAAGGCTGTGCACCCCCCCCCTGCACTCCCTGTGCACCCCCTGTGCACCCCCTGTGCAGACGGAGTTTGCGGCGGCGGTTACAGTTTCAGGGCGGGAATGATCTGTTTCTTGCGGCTCATGATGCCCGGCAGAACCACCGTATCGCCGCTGACCGCGACGCCGAACGACGCCTCGGCGATCTTGCGGGTCAGGTCGTTGGGCACCAGCAGCGTCGCTTCCTCGTTCAGGATGTCGATGATGAACAGCAGCACCTGATCGGCGCCATCCTCGGCCGCCACGCCGGCCATTGCCGCCATCAGGCTTGCCTTGCGGTCCAGCAGCACCTGCGGCGCGGTGGTTTCCAGCACCGAGATGCGCAGATCGTTGCCGTCGATCTGGTATTCCTTGGAATCCATCCGCAGCAGTTCGGCATCGCTGAACCGCGACACATCCGATTTCGCCGCAAACAGTTTTGCGGCAAGATCGGGGATCGACACGCCAAGGTCTTCGGCCAGCGCCTCGGCAACGGCCCGGTCGTGCGGCGTGGTGGTGGGCGAGCGGAATTGCAGCGTGTCCGACAGGATGCACGACAGCATCGCGCCCTTGATGCCGCGCGGCGCCCGCGACAGGTCGGCCCCCATCAGGTCATGCAGGATGGTGGCGGTGCAGGCCAGCGGGCGGATGGTGATGTCGATCGGCAATCTGGTCTTGAGCCCGCCGACCAGCATGTGGTGATCGACGATGCCCAGGATGCTTGCGTCGTTGATGGTGTCGGGCAGTTCCTGCGGGTTGTTGGTGTCGACGATCACCACCGGCGTTCCGGCCGCCAGATCGGTCAGCAGCGCCGGTTTCGGCAGGTCCCAATGCGTCAGCATGAACGCCGCTTCGGTGTTCGGCTCGCCCAGCAGGCGAGGCTCGGCCGGGGTGCCTTTGACCTCGGTCAGATACCAGGCCCAGATGATGGGCGACCCGGTCGAATCGGTATCGGGGGATTTGTGGCCGAATACAAGCGTGGTCATGGTGGCGCCTTCGCGTGGGGATTGTGCCGCGTTATAGGGGGGGGCAAGGCGATTGTCACGCGATGGCGTGAGGCGGGCAATGTGCACGAGCCATGCAGCCGGTGCATGGCCGGACGGCGTGTTTCTGCGTTGCGGCATCGGTGGGGGCAGGCCATGTTGAGGGCACAATCACCACTGAACAGCGAGAGTGCCATGACCGCCATCGTCCTGAAACCCGCAGCTTCGGTCCTGTCCGATCTGAAGGCCCGACTGTGGACCCTGTTTGCCACGATTGCCGCTGCCTCGGCCGCAGCCCATGCTGTCGAGAACCGCCGTCAGCCCGCCGCCGCCGACCTGCGCCAACTGGGGCTTGAGGGGGCGCGGTTCAACCTGAACTTCTGATCGGCCTCAGAACGGCAGGCGGGTGAGGGTAAAACCCTCTGCCGCCAGCAGCGACAGCACGCCCTGCGGACCCGACAGGTGCAGCGCACCAAAGGCCGCGACGACGGGGCCGTTGTCCGCTTCGGCCAGGATAACCGGAATCCAGTTGCGGTTGCGGTCGGTCATCAACACCGTCTCCATCGTCGCGAACTCGGCTTCGACCCGTTCGGGCGTGTAGCCCGGCATGTCGAGCGTGCGCATCCGCATGAATTCCCAGATCATCCGGCCTTCCTCGGCGAAATAACTGTCCGCGAGGGTAATGGCAAAGTCTTCGCCTTCGGCACCAAGCGCGAGGGTGGACTGGATCATCGACACCTGATCTTCGGCTGACATCGTCTCGAACAGGCCGAACAGGGTGTCATAGGGCTCCAGCGCCTTGACCGGCACGCCGACCGCCTCGGCGGCGTCGATCACCATACCGTCGAGCCCGCGCGATTCGGCCACAGTGGCCATCTGGCAGGCAGGGATTCCCAGCAGCATCGACAGATACCACGGGCGAAACTTGGCGGCCATGAAGGGCGGAATTCCCCGTTCGCGGACGGCGTCCGACAGGATTTTCCAGTCTTCGGGCGGCAGAATCTCGGGCAGGGTGGGGCCTTCGGTGATCAGCAGAACCGACGGATCGGCGGCCATCCTGTCTATCAGGGCGGCCTCTTCCCTTGGGCCGGCCTCGACCAGAACGGTGGTGCTTTGCGCGATCAGCGGGTCGAGTTTGGCCATGGTGGCGGCGTGGCGGGGATCGTCGAAATGATAGGTGCCGATCACGTGGACAATCTGGGTGCCCCGCGTGGCGCGCCAGAAATTGCCGACAGGATAGGGCACCGCATCAGTTGCCGCGCGCAGGTCTGCCATTTGGGCCGCAGGCAGCGCCGCGATCAGGTTTTCGCCCTCGCATTGGGCGTGGACGGGGGCGGCAAATGCGATCAGGCCGGTGGCAAACAGGACACGGAGCATGGCGATATTCCCGAATTGGTCAGGGTAAAGGTGGCATCGAAGCGGCCAGAGTCCAAGGCCATTTGCGCCGATCTTTCACGCGGTCGGCGGTTGACAGCCGGGGCGGGTTTGCGTATCTGAAGCCCGTTAGCACTCGAGAGAAATGAGTGCTAATCAAATCCAACCTGGAACCTTAGGGAGTGTTCTCAGATGAAATTCACACCGTTGCATGATCGTGTGCTGGTCCGCCGGATCGAAGGCGAAGACAAGACCAAAGGCGGTCTGATCATCCCGGATACCGCCAAGGAAAAGCCCGCAGAAGGTGAAGTCGTCGCCGCAGGCCCGGGTGCCCGCGACGAAGACGGCAAGCGCGTGTCGATGGACGTGAAGGCCGGCGACCGCATTCTGTTCGGCAAATGGTCGGGCACCGAAGTGCGCGTCGACGGCGAAGACCTGCTGATCATGAAAGAAAGCGACATCCTCGGCCTTCTGGCCTGAGCTTGTCAGCTGTAACCCATTCGAAGGAGCTACAACATGGCTGCTAAAGACGTTCGTTTTGAATCCGACGCCCGCGACCGCATGTTGCGCGGCGTGAACATCCTGGCCGACGCTGTGAAGGTGACCCTGGGGCCGAAGGGCCGCAACGTGGTGATCGACAAATCGTTCGGCTCGCCCCGCATCACCAAGGACGGTGTGACGGTCGCCAAGGAAATCGAACTGGCCGACAAGTTCGAGAACATGGGCGCGCAGATGGTGAAGGAAGTCGCTTCCCGCACCAATGACGAGGCCGGCGACGGCACCACCACCGCCACCGTTCTGGCGCAGGCGATCATCAAGGAAGGCATGAAGGCCGTTGCGGCCGGCATGAACCCGATGGACCTGAAGCGCGGAATCGACCTTGCGACCAGCAAAGTCGTGGTGGCCATCAAGGCAGCGTCGCGTCCGGTTTCCGACAGCGCCGAAGTCGCACAGGTTGGCACCATCTCGGCCAACGGCGAAGCTGAAATCGGCCGTCAGATCGCCGATGCGATGCAGAAAGTCGGCAACGAGGGTGTCATCACCGTCGAGGAAAACAAGGGTCTGGAAACGGAAACCGAAGTCGTCGAAGGCATGCAGTTCGACCGTGGTTACCTGTCGCCCTACTTTGTGACCAACGCCGACAAGATGGTTGCCGATCTGGAAGACGTTCTGGTGCTGCTGCACGAGAAGAAGCTGGGCTCGCTGCAGCCGATGGTGCCGTTGCTGGAAGCCGTGATCCAGAGCCAGAAGCCGCTCTTGATCATTTCGGAAGACGTCGAGGGCGA
>Ga0105048_10004214_pt1 | contig 23504 bp, 15 predicted proteins | sample MAT05_FD_78382 | JGI IMG/M metagenome (GOLD analysis project Ga0105048, IMG submission 78382) | Freshwater microbial communities from Lake Fryxell liftoff mats and glacier meltwater in Antarctica - MAT-05 | ecosystem: Environmental > Aquatic > Freshwater > Ice > Liftoff microbial mat | place...
AGTCCAAGGGCGAACCTGAGCCTTGATGAAACGATTAGCCTAAGCCGTCATTCCCGCGGAGGCGGGAATCCAGGCTTAACCCCGACGCGACAGTCGATTTAGCACTGGATTCCGCCCCGCTGCGGGGACGCCTCCGCGGGAATGACGTGGATACGTAAAGTCTTTTACTTGACGAACTACTGATCACTTGAATGTTATTAACTGATGTTACGCACCCTCTATCGAAAGCATCCATTCGGCTTCGCTCAGTCGGTGTTCTAAGCGAAGCCGAAGGGATGCTTTATGCTTCTCAAGGTTGCTGGGTAACATCAGTTAATAAAACAATCAGCAGCGGCATTGGATAACCCAATTGGATTTAAAGGCACAAATAAAATCAACTGGTCTGATTAAGATTATTGCAATGCTTTAATCTACTTTGCATAGGTTCCTCTATTTGTGGTAGTCTGCGACCTTGCACCGGCCTGCGCAGTGCGAATTTCAATTTCAAGGATAGAAGAATGCCTAAAGGTCGAAAATTTATTCCCGCCATCGGTGACATGATCCAAATGAATGACAGCGTTGCCATTTGCACAGATCTGTTATCGTCCTCACTCTCCGACAAGCAGGTCTATGAACTACTTTTTCTCAAAGACAATTCCACCCAATACGCATCGCGCGATCAACTGACCGGCATTAAACGTGCCACGGCTGAAAGCTTGCGCGCCTACATGATGGGCAACAGGGCGCCGGCTCCAGTCGGTAAGCCAGTTCAGGTCAAGAAGGCCAAACTCACCCGCCGCAAGCGCGTCAAAGCTGTAGAAAGCACCGAAGTCGCTGCCTAATTCCGCTTTCAAGATACAATTGGAGTGTGATGGGTCTGTCTTTAAAGAAATAATTCGAGTTCGCGATCCCTCTCTTTTTCGGATTGATCCAACTTCATTTCAATGCTGGGAAAAGCATCGTTTACCTATAAGAGACCTGTTGTCACAGGTCTCTTATAGGTTATAGGGTGCATTCTTTTTTAGGGGCATCTAAGCCGCGAATGTGCAGTGATCAATCGCTGGGTGACCACGGCCAGCGCAAAGGAGGCTGCTGCATTAGTGCGAGGAATCCCTGATGCATCACTCGACACAGATCGAGATCGGCCGGCCGAGGTGGGCGTCGGTGGAGCGCCGTCACAGGAATTCCTTGGCTTCCAGCCGGCGGCTCTGAGCCGCCGGCTCAGAGCCGCACGGCCTGCGGCCCAGGAATGACGCCCCATGGGCTGATGTAGTTACACATTTCCATCCGTCCGAAACTTGTATGGCCCTCAGACTTTCATTGGCTCTGTTTAAGGTTTACCGGTTCAGTGTGGACAGATTTGACATATCCCCTCGCAAAACTAGAATCGCCCTTTATATTCATAGACCACTTTGATTTGCAGGAGGACCCCGATATGTCTTCAGTAAAGCTCAGTAAGAACGATCAGGTTTCGCGGCGTCATATGCTCAAGCTCCTCGGCGTGAGCACCGCCAGTGTTGGATTGGCAGCCTGTGCCGGTGGCGCAGCTGCACCCGCTGCTCCCGCTGCCGCCCCAGCAGCCAACCAGCCCGCGCCGACCACCGCCCCAGCCGCAGCCAGCGGCACCACCGAGTTGGAGATCAAGTCGATTCAGCCCGAATACAGCGCCCAGACCAAACAAATTCTGGACGTCTATACCGAGCAGAATCCCGGCGTCACTTTTAAGATTACGGACGTCAACGAGGACACTCAAGCCGCTTATGATGCGCGCATTGCCGCCGGCAACCCAGCCGATATGGACTGTCAGGCCGCGTGCACCAAAGAGAATTACCAGCAATATGTGAACCTGCTGGACATGCCGGAATTCAAGTGGGAAATCTTTCACAAGGATGCCAAGACGGCGTTTCAAACCATCTACAACGTGCCGGATTACGTGCCGATGGTGAATCCATTCCTCGGCTACTTCTTCACCTTCATCTTCTACAAAGACAAGATGAAAGAGGCCGGTCTGGACCCCAAGACCAACGTCAAGACCATGGACGACCTGGAAAAGTTTCTGGGTGATTTGAAGAAAGTCGTTGACGGCAGCGGCGGCAAATACGCCTATGTGCTCGACACCGGCTGGCATCCCTGGATTTACGGCACCGTATTCCCATCGGCCATGTCCATCGGCATGAACGAGAGCAAGAAGTTGCAACAGGATTTGTTCCTCGGCAAGATCAAATTCACCGACGTGGAGCAGAACCCATTTGTGCCGTATTTCCAGCGCTACAAAGACTGGTATGACAAGGGCTATCTGCCGCAGAAGTGGTGGACGCGCAACTGGGACGAGTACGAAAACGGCAACATCGCCCAGAAGTCCATTCTGACCTTCCACGGCCCGTGGCAGTGGGACAAGATTCAAGCCGGCAACCCCGAGGCCGGCGCGCAGCTCGACGGCTTCAACTGGCCGGCCAGCTCCGACAACAAGCTGTATGTGACGCCGACGGCCACCTTCGCGTTCAACACCAACGCGGCCGCGCTTTATTCGGCCAACGCCAAGAAAACCAACGCCGAGGAGGCCAAGAAACTATTCCTATGGTGGAACTCGCCGCAAACCATCAAGATGATCAGCGAGGCAATTGGGGCCGCGCCGGCCAGTGACCTGAGCTCTGTCGGGGGTGCCAAGCTGCGTCACCCGCAGATGGTGAATGTGGTGCAGCCCACCATCACCGAGGGCAAGTTGACCTACGACGGCGACTTCCACGGCCTGGATGTGGCTGCCAGCAAGTTCAAGGGCGGGGCCGAAAATGTCATGGAATCCGACCGCACAGCCGCGATGTTTGGGGATTACCTGGAAGGCAAGACCACGCTCGAAGATTTGATGAAGACGTATCAAGCGCGTTGGGATGCCGCTTACAGCGCTTAGTTTTTAAGAAAGATTTTGGACAGAATGAACAAAATCAAACAGAATGGGAAATGCAGAAATAAAACCTTTCTGCATTCTGTTTAATTCTGTAAATTCTGTCCAAAATCCGAATCCTGTCCCACGCCCAAAAACAAGCCTATGAAACGAGCCGGCCTCACCACAACGCTGGAACAGAAACGGACCTTGTGGGAAGTGATCTTTGTCGCGCCTCAGCTTATTCTGTATGTCGGCCTCACGATTGTGCCGCTGCTCATTTCCATCCCCATTGTGCTGACCAATCAGGCCAACTTTACGGACTTGAGCATTGAGTTTGTGGGGCTGCGCAACTTCTTCAGCATCTTTCAATTTCCACTGCGCGAGATCTTCTCGGCCGCAGTTGGCCGCACGGCGCTGCTCACCCTTTTCAACTATGTCCTGGTGTTCGCCTTCGGCCTCACGCTGGCGCTGATGATGTTTGAAGGCAAATTCGGCGGCCTGTTCTTCACCCTGATCTACCTGCCATACATGTTGTCGGGCTTCGGCATCGGCATTCTGCTCATCATGTTGTTCTCGCGCGATCAAGGCTCACTTAATTTGCTGGCCATGGCGCTGGGGATTCTCAAGGTGCCGTTCGACATCAAAGATCCCAATATCACGGCGTTTGCATTGCCGCTGATATTAGGCTGGCGCTATGCCGGCTTCAACATGGCCCTGTTTTTGTCGGGCCTGCTCGCCATTCCCACCGAAACCATTGACGCATCCCGGGTTGATGGCGCCAACTACTGGCAGCGCTTCCGCTACGTCTACATTCCGCAGATCATGCCCAGCATCATCATCGCCACCATCTTTTGTTTAATCGGCTCCTTTGGTGTGTTCGATGAAGCTGTCGGCATGGGCGCGTTCTATGGCAACCCGGCTGCCGAGTTCTTCGCCATCACCGTGTTCAAGATGGGCTTTGGCACGGCCGTGGGCCAGCAAATTGGCACCCTGGCCGAGGGGATGACGATGGCAATTGTGGTGTTTTTGCCGCTTACACTCATCGCCGGTTATCTCATTCGTTTGCAAAAGCGCTTGCAGTATTAACACCCAAATGTCAGGCTTCTTCGCGATTCTGATCGCCGAAGTCTGACATTTTCGAAATTACCTGTAGCCATGGCACAAACTTCACTTTCATCCCCAACGGCATCCTCTAAAAAAACGCGTCACACCGGCCCCTTGCGGCCCGGTAGTGCTGCGCGGGTGTTCTTCACCTTGTTTCTTGTTGTGTATGCCGTGGTCACGCTCATCCCATTTTATTTTCTCTTCATCCGCTCGTTTGTGCCGACTAAAGCGAGCACCCAGTTGCATTTGTGGATTCCCAAACCCGAAGAGATCAGCATGGACAGCCAGCTCGGCAACCTGGCCACCTTTTACAAAATTGATCTCACCGGCTTTAAGCGCGAGATGGGCATTCAGGGCTACATCAATTCATCGCTAACGCTGCGCGAGATTGCCCAGGATTTCAATGTTCCGGAAGACAAGATGAAGGCCTACTTCCAGAATTACATCACCTATAACGGCATCTACGCCATCTTCTCCGGCGGCAACTTCATCAGCCATGTGGCGGGCACTGTATTCATCGCCCTGGCCAGCATCATCTTTGGCGGCTTTCTTGGCCTGGCGACGGGCTCTGTGCTGGCCGGCCTGCGCAAGCGCTGGCACACCTGGGTCTACTACCTGTATCTATTGCAAATTGCAATTGCACCGATCATGATTATTTTGCCGACGTATCTCATCATGACGCGAGTGCTCAATTTGTATGACAGTTATCTGGCTTTAATCCTGTTATATGTGAAAGGCGGCGCGCTCTCGACCATGGTGTTCACCACCTACGCCGCCACCATTCCCGTCGATCTGCGCGAGTCGGTCGAGATCGACGGCGGCAACCTGCCCACCTATTTCTTTCGCGTATTGCTGCCCTTGGCCAAGACGCCGTTTGCCGTGTATGCCTCCATCAGCCTGCCCGTCATCTGGAATGATTTGTTGAACGGCTTCCTATTTCTCAGCCCCGACAAATTCACCGTCATCCCACTTGTCAATGCATTCACCGGCACCTTCGCCACCAATCTGCAAGCCACCTACTCCGGCCTCCTGTTCGCGACTGTGCCTCTGCTCGTGGTCTATCTTGTGTTCCAACGGCTGTTCGTACGCTCGGCGTTGGCCGGCGCCGTTAAAGGCTGAGTCGGTCTATACAACACGAATCTCCACGAAGTCAAAAAAACACTCTCAACTTTGACGGGAAATCATGGGTTTTGTAGGGGCAAAGCAGCGGGCTCATCACAGGTCAAACCCATACCCGAGCCCGCTGCTTTGCCCCTACTATGCGATTCTCGATTCATGAAGATTCATGTTTTCCAGCCTACAACGCTGTACGATCATAAAACATGATGATTTCACTTGATGGTCAGTGGCAACTCGCCACCGACCCCGAAAACCAAGGCCGCGATCAAGCCTGGTTCAAACAACCCCGCGCCGAGTCCGTCACAGCCTGTGTCCCTTACCCCCTCCAGGAATACTTTCCCGGCTACCACGGCGTGGTCTGGTATTGGCGCAGCTTTGAAGCGTCATACCCCGCGAACGATGAAACGACCGCCACGGCCTTGTTGCGCTTTTGGGCCGTCGACTATGCCGCCGAAGTCTGGCTCAACGGCACCTTCGTCGGCGGCCACGAAGGGAGTGAAACCCCGTTTACGCTGGATGTGACTTCGGCCATTCGACGAGATGCAACCAACCTGCTGGCCGTGCGTGTCCTGAATCCCACCAACGAGCCCATCGACGGCATTGTGCTGGCCGAGACGCCACACCGCAACAAGACCGTGCCTCACTATGTGGGCGGCAGCTACAACGTGGGTGGCATCATGGAATCAGTCGAATTGCTGTTGGTGCCGATGCTGCGGATCGAAGACTTGCACGTCCAACCCGACCCCACCACCGGCATCATTACGATTTCGACCCATCTCATCAATACCAGCAACAAGGAACGCGGCATCCAGTTGATGTGGATGGTCGAGACATCCAGCGGCGGTGAAGTGCTGGCGTCGATGCAGACGCATCAGACGGTGCCGGTGGGTCAGATCGAAATCGTCGCGCAGTTGCAAATTCCTCAACCCAGAGTGTGGGATTTACACGACCCGCATCTCTACCGCGTGACCGCGCAGTTTCGTAGAAAAACCGGTGAATACGAGCAGCGCTCGGCGAAATTTGGCTTTCGCGATTTCCGGGTGGTGGACGGCTTCTTCCATCTCAATGGCCGCCGAATCTTTCTGCGCAGCACGCACACCGGCAACCACACGCCCATTGGTCAGGTCGTAGATCCGCATGAAGCGCCGGATTTATTGCGCCGCGATCTGATGCTGGCCAAGACCCTGGGCTTCAACATGGTGCGCTTCATCTCCGGCGTGGCCCACCCCTGGCAACTGGATTTGTGCGATGAAATTGGGCTAATGGTCTATGAGGAATCACTGGCCGCCTGGTTGCTGCAAGACTCGCCGCACATGGCCGCACGCTTTGATCTGTCGGTGCGCGAGATGATCCTGCGCGATCGGAACCATCCCTGCATCACGATTTGGGGCATGTTGAACGAAACCAAAAATGGGCCGGTGTTCAAGCATGCCGTGGCGGCTCTAGCGTTGGTGCGCTCGCTGGATGTGTCGCGGCTGGTGTTGTTGAGCAGCGGCCGCTGGGATGCCCAGCCCAGCATCGGCTCCGTCAGCAACCCCGGCAGCGAGGTGTGGGAGCACGTCTGGGGCGGCGAGGCCCCGGATGCGCCGGATGTCCCCGACACCTGGAGCAGCGATATCCTGGCCTATATTCAAGACGCCGGCGATGTGCATGCCTATCCACCCGCGCCACATCCGCACTACGTCATTCGCTGGTTGCGCACCGTCGGCCAAAACAGCAAGCCTGTGTTTCTCTCGGAATATGGCATCGGCAGCACGCTCAATGCCATTCGCGAATTTCGCCTGTATGAGCAGCATGGTGTAAATCTGGAAGCAGAGGACGCCGTGCTGATGCGCGGCATGGCCGAGGGTTTGATTGCGGACTGGGCGCGTTACAACATGGCCGGCGCATATGCCTTCCCCGAAGACATGCTGCAAGACAGCCAGCGCCTGCACGCCCGCCAACGGCTGATCGGCTTCGATGCCATACGCGCCAACCCCAAAATCTGCGGCTACAACCTCACCGGCATGCTCGACCACGGCATGACCGGCGAAGGCGCATGGACCTTCTGGCGTGAGCTAAAACCCGGCATCGCCGATGCGTTGTTGGATGGCTGGGCACCGTTGCGCTGGTGCCTGTTCATCGAGCCGATGCACGTCTACAGCGGCCAAACCTTCACGGTGGACGCCGTGCTGGCAAACGAGGATGTGCTCGCGGCCGGCCATTACCCTGTGCAATTGCGCATCGTGGGCCGTCAGGGCATCGTGTGGGAAAGTGAAGTGACTCTGGAAATTCCAGCGCCCGCACCTGGCCAGTTGGGCCCATTGGCAGTGCCGGTGTTGAAAGCCGAAGTGACCCTGCAAGTGCCCAGCGGCACCTATGAGTTGGTGGCCAACATGACCCGTGGCGCAGCACCGGCGGGTGGCCGGCTCAAGTTTCATGTTACGCAACCCATCCCAGCTTTGCCCGTCGCACGCACGATTCATCAATGGGGTTTGAGCGATGCCGTCATCGCGTGGCTGAGCGGCCACAACATCATGTGCATCCCACTGGGTGAATCAAGCAACACCCCGGTCGAGGTCATTGTGTTAGGCGATCTATCAAAGATCGAGTCCACTGACGCACAGTGGGAAACGCTATTGCGGCACATCTCGCAAGGTGCCAGCGCCATTGTCCTGGCACCTGAATCATTGAAGCAGGGTGAAGCATCGCTGGGCCGATTGCCCTTGTTGTCCGATCGATTGAAGTTCACGCCCTTTCACGACTATCTGTATCACAAGGAGAGCGTGGCCAAGGTGCATCCCGTTTTCGAGGGCTTGCCAGCTGCCGGCATCATGGACTGGGACTACTACGGCCCCGTCATTCCCAATTCACTCATCATCGATCAGGATGTTCCCGAAGACGTGGCCGCAGCGGCCTTCGCAGTGGGTTACACCTGCCCCGGCGGCTACACATCCGGGCTCATCGTCTCGACCTATTCACTGGGTCGCGGCAAGGTTGTCCTCAGCACCTTGCAGATTTTGAACCACATCGGCACGCATCCCGCCGCAGACCAATTGCTGCTCAATTTGATTCAATTGGCGGGTGCTCAGTAGGTTCAGTAGTTAAAAATCCTGGTCAAACACAGCGGCTCAGCCCTCGGAACGGATTTTGGACAAAACGAACAAAATACAGCGCGTTTCAGTCTGTCTGATTCTGTAAATTCTGTCATTCTGTCCAAAATCCGTTCCGATTCTGCCGCCCAATATTTCTTTTGCCGGCTTGCTTCGTGAGGCTTCTGCGCCCCAACGATAACCGCAAGAATTTGATGGCCCAGTTCACACTACGGCCTATCATGCATCGCTATGACCACTAAACAAGCCTGGACCGGCTTCTGGATCCTGGGATTCATCTGGGGTTCGTCGTTCCTGTTCATTCGCATCGGCGTCGAACAACTGCCGCCGTTTCAACTGGTCTTCATTCGCACCGCCATCGCCGCCATCGGCCTCACCGGGGTGCTATATGCCCGTGGCAAACGCCTGCCCACCGATTGGCGTAGCATCCGCGATCTGCTCTTCCTCGGCATCGTCAACACCGTGCTGCCGTTTGCGTTCATCACCTGGGGTGAGATCCAGATCGAGAGCGGCCTGGCCAGCGTGTTGCAGGGCACCGCCGCGCTGTTCACCCTGGTGGTCGCGCACTTTGCCTTCGCCGATGAGCGCATGACCCTGCGCAAAATTGCCGGCCTCATCATCGGCTTCCTCGGCGTCATCGTGCTGGCCAGCCGCAGCACCGGCACAGATACGACCGAGGTGGACTCGACCTTGCACCTGTTGGGTCAGCTCGCCATCGTGGTCGCCTCGTTTTGTTACGCGCTCGGCGGCACCTATGGGCGCAAGGCCATGCAGAACCGGCTCGATCCGCTGGTCGTCTCGGCCGGTGCGATGCTGGTGGCCGCCATCGTCACCGGCCTCATCGCCTATCTCGGCCCGGTCGTCGGCGTCACACCCCCTGTCGCGCTTGATCAATTAGAGCCGCGTGTTTTGGGTGCGATCCTGGCCCTGGGGTTGGTAAACACCTTCGGCGCATATTTGATTTTTTATCCACTCGTGGCCGCCTTAGGCGCAGCTCGCACATCCATGGTCACCTACATCATTCCCGTGGTCGGGTTGGTGTTGGGGGCGCTCTTCCTCAACGAGCAGGTGGACGCGCGGCTGATCATCGGCGCGCTCATGATTCTCGGCAGCATCGCCATCGTCAATCTCAATCTCGGCTCAGTCCTCAAGCGCGCCAGGGCTTGACGTCAGTGGATGGGTTATCGCATCTGCATCAACTTGGCCATGTCCGCGTGGCGCTGATGAAAGTTGGGAAATAAAACCGGTAAAACTAACCGTCAAGGAAAGTCTTTACATAGCCACGTCATTCCCGCGCAGGCGTCCCCGCTGCGGGGCAGAATCCAGGTGTAACCTCGACGCGACCGGAATGGAGACTTCTGGATTCCCGCCTGCGCGGGAATGACGGCATTTAGGTATGACTTTCATTCTCGACTTGCAGTCGCCGTTTTTCGTATACCGAATTTAATTCCCAACCTTCATAAACGCCACACACATCAACGAAGCCCCTACGATACACAACGCGTAAAGAACTGTTGCCGACCTGCCTAGCGCTGGAGCACCGGCAGATAGATGCGTTTGCCGATGGCGATGACTTCGCGATCCTCGTGGATAACGGTGAAGCCAGGGCCATCCAACAATTCGGCCCGCACACCCACTGGCATGACGGCATCACCCTTGGCATAGTTGCCGACAATCTGGCCCTGCGCATTCGTCGTTCCAGTCAGGACTTCGGCACCGTTCACCGTGCCCACCTGTCCATCGCCTTCAACACCGATGCGCACGGTTTGATTGGGCATGGGGTTGTTCCACCGGTCATACACCGTGGCCAGCAATGCCGAGCTCGTGCCGTTCTCGTCCAGCACCTGCGGCGAGGCCACCAGATCGATACGGTCGGGCACCGGCGCGTGAATGTGCAGCGTCGTCGTGGCCTGGATTCCCGTCGCCACTTCAGTCGCAGTCACAATGACATCGCCCTCAATCGTGCCGGCTGTAAACGTTACCGGGATCTGACCATTCAGGGTTGCACCTGTCGCTGGGCTCACGCTGCCCAAAGATGAGGCCAGCTGCACCTGCGTCCCGTCGGCCACATTCACACCCTGCGCATCCGTCACCGCCACATTCAACGTCGCGGTGTCCACGTTGTTGGGCCGGATGTAGTTGTGGAAAAACTCGTTGACAATTTCGATGCGGTTCGCAAAGTTATAGCGGGTGACTTTGGCCGTGGCGCTATCACTCATGATGCCTTGCTCGCGCTCATTAAAGCTAAGGTGAACCTCACCGGTTGCGCCGCTCGGCAAGCCCGCCGTCGGCGTCACGACCAAGGTTTTGACGATGGAGTTACCAGAGCTTACACAGACGCCCACCCGGGTCTCGGAAAGTGAGAGATTCATACTCGACGTCCAGCCCTCGGGGAGTTGCCAGTTGGCACGATAGCAGTGCTGCACAATGTCGTAATTTTGAATTCTGAAGTTCATGGAAGTGTTAGCACCCAGAACCACACCATCGCCCAATGAGGTCACTCGAATGGGTTGGAATGTAAACGGCACTGGATCAACGCGTTCAAAATTTGTCCCATTGTGGGTTCCCTTTACATGCAGGTAACCAGTGCCAGCCGGGCACGCCGTAAACGCGGCTGAGCCAAATCGGCCATCGCCCGCTCGGCCATCGCCATGCGCGCCATCATCGAACAACGAGAATGGCGCGCACAATGGGGCACCATTAGGCTGTTGCAACCAGCCCTGCACCGTGTTGCTGCTGATTGCCTGCCCGAGGTTGATCAATAACGCCGATGTATCCGCCGTGGCGCGTGAGTGATCGCTAGGGCTATCCACGGAGATGGGACTGACAGCCATGCTGCTGAACGAGAACGTTCCTGCGCCGCTAGGGCCGGCACTTACCGTTGCTGTCCACACGCCGGTTTGGCCCTGAACATCGGCCTGCACATACTGCACCAGACCCAGATTCAGGCACAACACATGGGCCGTATCTGCACACGAAATCGCGCTGCCATCGGACCGAAGCACGCTGGGGGCCAGGGGATCAAAACTTCCACTGTAGCCGGTGAGCAAAAAGCCGACGCTACTCATCGCGCTATCTACCGGCACGGTATAGATTTTGCTGGGCTGTGGCGGTGCCGGTGTGAACTTGTAACCCATGCCGTCCGATGCGCCGCTGGCATCGTTGTAGCTCACCTGCACACCCAGCGCCCCGGTGTTGTTTTCAAGACCAATCGTTGCACTGCTGGCAAAGTTCGGCTGGTTCGAGCGGTATTGAAAGCGAATCTCGCCAGTTAGCGTGTTCAGAATGATCTGATAGCCGAGTTTGTAACTGCTGGGATAAACGGTGCCTGTCATCTCCATTGTGACCAGATTGTTGGTCTGCAATGAATATGCAAAAGCCTGTTCACCCCCGCAGGCTGGCGCGTCTGGCGAGGCCGGCCCATTCGCTTGTTGGGCTTGGGCCGCGCAGATCAGATAGTCCCAACTCGTCAGATCCCACAGCGGATAAATCGCGTTGTTGGGGACAGCCGGATTGGGCAGCGTCGTATTTTCGATTCTAGGGTTGGGAATGACAGAACCGCCCAGTATGGCGTAGCCATTCGGCGAAAATTGTGCGCCGGTGCGCGGCACATCCCAATAGGTGAAGGGCTGGTTGAAAGTGACACTCTGCCCAAACACAACACCTGGCACGGTTCCCGAACTCAACTCCTGCCACTGGTATTCCCACGACGACAGTTTGTCCACGACATAGGTCTGTGAATCGCTTACGTAATCACTCCAGCGGCCCGCGCCCGCGCTGTGGGTCAACTGCGCGCGCATAATGTCGGCCGCGTCACTCATCTGGTTCTGCCCCACGTAGAGGAACTGGCCGCCGCTGCTGATGGCGGTGAGCAGATACGGCACAATGCCGACAGGTTGTGATCTGTTCGCCGTCTTTCCCAGGAACGCCTTTTGCGGACCCACCAGGTTGGGCGCTGTGCCCGGTGCCGAGTTGCACCCACCCAGCAATGCGAAAGAGCCACGCACCTGATGGCTCGCCAGGGCCTGCCGCAGGTTGTTCACATCGGTCTGGCCCGAGTCGCCATCAGTAAACAACCAGGCCTCGCCGCCATGCTTGCCCGGCAACGACTGCAGCATCGCGCCAAGCGATTGCACCTGACAATTGGGATCGGCCGTGCCCACAGTGCCAAGACCGTTGATCGCTGGCACGATCTGATCGGCATAAAAGCGCCCGGCCAACGCATTCTGCAATATGGCGCTGTTATTGTTAAACGTATGCAGGGCAAACTCAACGCCCTTGGGTTCGTTTGCGAGATCGTTGACCTGCTCGGTCAGCACAGTCTTCACGGCCCCAAATTTAGTGCCGGCCATGCTGGCGCTGTTGTCAGCAATGAGGGTGAGTTGTTTCCACCACTTGTAGTTGTCGAAGTAATGCGGGTCGCTCTCGGGTGCCAGCACGCTCTCGGGTGAGAAGGCCTGGTCGGCGATTTTGCCATCGGTTCCCGCATCGGCCTGGGCCAGAGACGTGGCCGCCAGCAAGGTGCTGAAGGGATTGGCCAGACCCGTGTTCTGGGTCACGGCCGCAGCGGTTGCGCCATCCGTCGGCTTGCCGATGTCTTTCCACGACTGCATATATGTGTTGAACGTGCAGGTGTCGTCGAAAAAGCCATTCGATTCGAACGAGCTGGAGGTGAACACGCTTTGCAGGGTTGGATGCCCCACGCTGACCCGATCACCACCATCATTCGTAGTGTCGTTCAAATCCCACAGCGCCGCAGCAATGGCAAATTCGTTCAAGACACTGACCAGGGTCGGCTGGGTGGTATCCCACGTTTCAAGATCGAGAATGATGCCAGCGTTGCCGCTGGCGTTGATATCGAAATAGAAATTGCCGGCCGCATCACCCCGCGCTGCTCGCACGGCGCTCTGGTAATAATCCGGGTAGCCCTCACCCCACGATAGCTCCGGGTCGCTGACCAATTGGTTCACAAAGTGCTGGCCGCCTGGGTTATCGTCGCAGCTATATTCATCGTCAGAGGAGTGGGCCCACTCGTGCATGATCACCGAGTCGTCCCATTCATCCGAGTCGGAAGGATCATCGGCAATCGTGATCTCTTCCCAGAACGACATGTAATACGAGCCCTTGTCGCCGTAGCCGGGCTCCCAATGCACCTCGCTCTCCTCACCAAATATGGCATCGCCGCCATTGGCACCGCCGCTGGCATTCCAAAACTGATCCGCCTCAAAAACGGCATCGGCAATGTTGAACACCGAGCTCTGCATCTCATTCAGGGTCAGATTAAAGGTGAGCGAGCCGCCATCCGAGCTTTGCTGGCCCGAGTCGAACTCATACACCTCGTCAATCCACGAGCTGTCCTCGACCTCGACGATGTCGCGGCCGCCTGCGCGCAGGTCGGCTCGCAACCGCACATACAGCTCCAGTGTGTCATCGAACACGCCGTCGTCATCGCAGAAGCTGAAGGAGAAGTTGCCGTTGGCGTCGGTGGTGGTGTCGCCGTACGAGTCATCGAACAGCGTGTCCGACTCGCGCATCTGCACCTTGGCAAACCGAACCGGCACACTCACTCCATTGCCGCGCCCGGCGCTGGTGATGGGTCGATCGGTGCGCATGATGCGGCCGGTCACATTGAAGCACGGATCACCCTCCACGTTTTCGGGCCGGGCAGCAGATCGAGGCAATGCCGGGCCAGTCTTGACCTCGGTCTCCATCAGCGAGTGCTGTGGGTTTACGGCCGCCGGGTCCTTGGTAGACACGGTCGAAGTGCCATCCGCTTTAATCGTATAAAACAACACGCCCGAAGCTGCAAACTGGGCACCGGTGCTCAGACGCACATGCGCCTGGGCCACAACCTTGTAGACACCGGTGGTCAAAAAGCGCACCTGCCGGGTGAGGCTGACCGATTGCCCCGGCGTCAGCGCACCATGGGATTCGGCCAAGGGCCCACCCAACAATTCTGCGCCGCTGGGCAGGATCCATTCGGTCTGCAAATCAGGCACATCGATCATGGGTGCCGCGGCAAAAGTCAGCGTTGCGAGATCGCCGGGAGCAGGTGCACGATCGGCACGCAGCACGACCTGAACCAGATTTTTGAGGCCGCCAGCAAAGTCTTCAGCGCCAGTGGGAACAGACGTTTGTGCGGCCACGCCTCGTGCCGGAACCAGCACACTGGCCCCCAACACCACCACAGAAATGAGATGTCGAATTCGGCTCGAATACATAGAGGGTCTCCAAAGTTGTCGTAATAATTTTTGAATGACTTGAATGAATTCACTGATGCAGGTATGGACCAACCGACAGAATATGTAGCAACTGTGTGTTACAGCGTGAGGTCATAAAACCCATGTGGCCCATGTATTGAACGGATGAATGTTCATATATTCCCGGATCAATCGCTATTCGGCCTCGACACTGACCTCAATGCAAACAGGCTTCAGCGGTCTTTAAGGCCGCGCACGAAGTTGCGGACTGAGCCCCAGCGTTTCACCGGCCTGCAACCCCGCCTCCGTGCCAAACGGATCGCGCTCGCGGCGGGAGCGCCGCTTTTTATTCAGCAGGTCGTCATGCGGGCTGGGTGGATAGAGCTTGTTATACAGGGCTTGATTGGACTGTTGCCACTGTTTAGCCTGGCCGGCTACCACCAATGCCGAAATCGCCGGCCCTTCCTCTGAACTCGCCAGACCCTGTTCGGCCATCTCCTGCTCGCGCGCCTCCACCCGTTGCACCACACGATAGACGCACGCCTCGCTGAACGCGGTTTGAAAGGCGTGGGGCTGAAAATCGCGCACGTAACGGCCGCCATCAGGGTGCTTGCGCAGCCACTTTTTGAGATCAGCCTGAGTCCACAGCTCAGGCCAGTCGTAGTAATAATCCGGCAAAGTCAGATTCTGGCGCGCCACGACGTAATCACTTTGCGCCTGCGGAACAGCCTCGCGAGCCAGCCGCACAATCGTGCTCGACAAGTATTGATACAACTCGGTTACCGACCCAATATTGCCCGGTGTGCCAATGAGCCGCCAACGGCTGGAATCGGTGCGAAACCTGCGCTTGCCATTTTTCTTTTCGGTGACGGTGCCGGTGGAGACTACAACCAGTTTGCAATGCATCGCTTCGGCCAGGCCGTGCAGCAGTTGCAGCCGCCATTGCGGCGCATAGTTGTTTACAGTCGCGACATCCTCGATCACAGCACCGCCCACCACGCTGTCTTCTTCAGCCAGCGCGGCATCCTCGGCCAGTGTCATGACGCTGGAGAGCGACAGCCCGGCGCGCATCGCCAGCTCAGCCGCCTTCAACGACGCGGCCGAAGCCTCTGCCTCGTTGGGGTTGTTGCCCGCCAGACTCAGCAGTTTGCGGATTTTCTCCAACAACTCGGCGCTGATATTTTCTGAGGCAAAAGGTGTTTGTGTCATGCTCGAAACTCAACTTGGGGTGGGTGTGCTGTGGCGAAAAATAGAAATGCCGCCCAGGGCAATCATACCTTTGGGCGGTATGACTGGGTCTACCCCTTCAAGCCGCCCTGAGTCAGGCCTTCAATAAACCGGCGTTGCAGGGCTAGAAAGAAAATGATGACCGGCGCGGTCATGATGATGGCGCCGGCACTGGTCAGCCCCCAATCGCGAGTGAAGCGGCCGGTGAAGGCGGAGAAGCTGGTGACCACGGTTTTCACGGCCTCATCTTGAATAAACGTGTAGGCAAAGATGTACTCGTTCCAGGCACCCAGGCCGGTGACCAGTGCCACGGTCAGAAACCCCGGCCACACAATCGGGATCATCACATGCTGCAACACCTGCCAGTCGCTGGCGCCGTCCACGCGCGCGGCGTCCTCAAAATCAGCGGGAATGGCGACCATGTACGAGCGCAACAGGAATGTGGCCAACGGCGAAAATGTGGCCCAGTAAATGACGATGAGGCCAAAAAGCGAATTGGTCAGCCCCAATTTCGTCCACAGGAAAAACAGCGGCACCAGAAACAAGGTCAGCGGCAAACTGGTTCCAACAAGTAAGTACAACGAGAACGCATTGAACCCAGGCGCATTCATACGAGCCAGCGCATAAGCGGCCAGGCCCGAGATCACGCACACGCCGACCATCGTGCCAATCACCACGATCACGCTGTTGGTCAGCGTGGTGGCGTAGTGGCCCTTGGTCCACGCATCGGCAAAGTTTTGGATTCGCAAGACGATGGGTGGACCGAGCGGGTTGGCGCCAATCTCGGCCGTGGTCTTGAGCGAGTTGAAGCCGAGGAGGACGAGTGGGCCGGCCGCAAACAGCAGCAACACAATCAGGATGACGTAGTTGGGCAGCAGCGAAGGCGTGCGGCTCGATTTTCGCCGTGTCATATCTCCATGCCCCGCCGGCGCAGCGTCACGAAAATGGTGCCAAAGATCATACAGATCAGGCTGGTGGTCAGGCCAATGGCCGCGGCATAGCCCGCTTCAAACCGGCGAAATGCAGCTTTATAAATCAGCGTGCTCAACACCTCGCTGGCATTGGCCGGACCGCCGCCGGTCAGAATATTGATATAGTCAAAGGCCAGAAACGAGAAGATGACGGTGATCAAAAGTGTGAACACGAGTGTGGGCCGGATGCCCGGCAAAGTGACATGCACAAACTCCTGCCAACGGTTGGCGCCTTCCAGCCGCGCGCTCTCGTACAGACTGCGGTCGACCGATTGCATGGCGGCCAGATACAACACCAGCAGATAGCCCCACCAGTGCCAGTTGTCGACAAAGGCCACGCTGTAGAGTGCGGTGCGGGTATCGCCGAGGAACTTGATATCGGCCCACGGCAGGCCCAGATTGGCCAGTTGCACGCCGATGCCGATGCTGGGATTGAGGATGTTGCGCCACACGGCTGCCACCACCACGCTGGCCATCACATACGGAATGAAATAGACGATGCGAAAAAACACCTGCCCACGCCGGACGTGGGCCATGGCATTGGCCCCCAACAGCGCCATCGCAATCGGCACGGTGAGAAACAACCCGCACCAGATCAGGTTATTCAAAAAGGCCTGCCAGAAAATCTCGTCGGTGAACAAACGGCGAAAGTTCTCCAGCCCAATCCATCTGGCATCGCCGAGCCCGGTCCAATCGGTGAAGGCGTAATACACCGCGCTGAGCGATGGCGCGAGAATGACCAGCACATTGAGTAACAGGATCGGCAACAGGAACAACCACGGCTTGACCACGCGCTGAAAGAAGGGCCGTTTGCGGCTTATGGGTCGGGCAGGGTTTGCAGTCGGGAGGGTCATCATTCAGCAGTCGGCTTCTATCGCGCCGGGATCGGCGGCAACTGATTGGCTTTGGCCTCGGCGGCATAGATCTCTTGCAATTTGCTGCTGAACTCGGCCGGCGTCAGCTTGCCGATGAACACGTTATCCATCTGCTCGACGATGAACTGGTCGCTCTTCTGGGGCCAGAACGTCCAGGTGGTGTAGCCATAGTCGCCGCTCTTGGAAGCTGCGGACATGGCTTCCAGAATGCGGATAAAGCGCGCATCGGTGTCGGCTGGGAAGTCGTCCTTCTTCAAGTCAATCGGCACGAGCCATTCGCCGGGATAGTCGTGGATGATTTTGGCCGCGCGTTTGGCATCGCCATACACCCAGGCCAGCACCTCAGCCACCGCGTCCGTGTTCCTGGCTTTGCTGTTGATCGATAGCGTCGAGCCGACACTGAGTGGGAACGACTGCTTGACACCATCGCGCAACGAGGGCATGAGCGCCCACTCCCAATCTTCGGGATGATCCGGGAACTGGGACGATTTGTACTGAAACGCCCAGGTGCCCGAGAAATCGAATACGCCTTTGCCGCTGGCCAGATCGGCATCGACTTCGGGAAAGTCGGTGGCGAAATAGCTTTCCTTGCTGCCGCGAAAGTAACCCTTCTGCATGTAGTCGTTCAACAAGGTGATGGACTCGACCAGCAGCGGATCATCCCACTTCGTTTCCTGCTTAAGCGCCTTGTACACCGTGTCGTTGCCGGCATAGTTGGCCCACCACAACGTCACCATCCACTCGTTGACACCGCGCCAGCCCGCGTTGCCGTTCACAAAGGGGAACAACTTCTTGGCCTTGGCCTCCTCGGCGATCTTCTCCAATTCGGCGCGCGTGGTGGGCACCTGCCAGCCGTTGTCGGCCAGTGTTTTTTTGTTGTACCACATCACCACGGTTTCGTAGGTGAGAGGCAGGCTGTAGAGCTTGCCATCCAGTTTGCCGGCCTCAACGGCCCAGGGAAATATCGTGCTGTCCCAGCCAAACTTTTTGGCGTAGTCGTCCAACGGCGCAATGTGGCCGGCGGCGATGTACTCAGCCACAAAGGCCGGACCGGGAGTTTGGATGATGTCGGGACCGGCGCCGGCCTGCACGGCCGTGCGCAACACTTCATCCAGCTTGTCTACAAACTTCATCTCCAGCTCAATGTTGGGGTGCGCATCGTTGAAGGTCTTGACAAAATTCTCGGTCAATTTGTCTTGATAGTCCTCCACCGCTGTCTCGGTCCACCAGATCACTTTCACTTTCTCACCACTGGCAGCCGGCGCGGGGGTATCGGACGTTGTGGCACTGGAAGATTGGGTGGCCTGGGGAGCAACGGCGTTGGGGGCCGCTGATGGCGCCGCGCAAGCACCGGTCACCACGGCCGCGGCAAATGCTATCGACAGTAACTTACTGACTTTCATCTTAGGAAGTCTCCTCTAAAATCAAAACTTAAAATGGATGGGACGATGGAACACCCTGTCAACGCATACAATAGCACCCCAATCCATGCTCGTCGCAGATTAATGGCAGGTCATTTCCGCTTTTGCTCGACTTTAATACAATCCAGCGCACGACCGCTCCAATAATTGCGTATCATGGCGCACAAGCACAAGTGTGCAGCGGTAATCTAGTCATTTCCATAGCACGATCTATCTTAAGGAGAATTTCATGGCAAACAATTTTATGGTTGGCGAATCTTTGGTGGGTGAAGGCAATGAGGTCGCACACATCGACCTGCTCATTGGGCCGAAGGATGGCCCGGTGGGAGCCGCTTTTGCCAATTCGTTTGTAGATCAGAAGAAGGGTCACACGGCCCTGCTCGCCGTCGTCACGCCGAACCTGCCTTGCAAACCCGACACCATCATCATCAACAAAGTGACGATGGAGGGCGCGCGCCAGGCCGTGCAGATGTTCGGACCGGCCCAGGCGGCCGTAGCCCGCGCGGTCATGGACTCGGTAAAGGAAGGTGTGATCTCACAATCGGATGCCGAGAACATGTGCATCATCGTCGGTATCTTCATTCACTGGCAGGCCGCCGATGACAAAAAGATTTTCGACTACAACTACCAGGCCACCAAAGAGTCCATCGCGCGCGCCTTGAAGGGCGAGCCGAAGGTGGCCGATGTGTTGAAGCAGTATGAATCCGCCCGGCACCCGTTCGCCAGCGGCGCCGAGAACAAGTAAGACATTAAAACCACGCCATTCGTCATGGCACACTCAGAACCTAAGGTTCTCGGCGCGACCGAGCGCAGAACCTTGGGTTCTACCATCTACGGTCAAACCTCCGCATTTTTGCTATATCGAGGGTAGAAGTTTTCTTGCAATGGCAGACAAAATCAAGGTCTACACACTTGAAGAGATTCAAGCCAGGCTCACCGAGTTGGGCCTGACCGACTGGTATTGGGAAGACGGCTGGTTACGGCGCAAATACAACACTGATGGGTGGCAGGCCACACTGATGGCGGTCAATGCCATCGGCTATTTGTGTGAGGCAGCCTGGCACCACGCCGACCTGTCCGTGACCTGGGGCAAGGTGTGGGTGAAGTTGAAAACCCACGACGCCGGTGGCATCACCGATCTGGATTTCGCTCTGGCGCGCAAGATCGAAGAGGTGGTGTTGTGGCGGCCAGAGCCCGGTGGGCCTTTGGAAGGCACGCCCAACAAGTTTGTGTTTAGCAAAAAGTAAATTTTTATTTCATGAAGAAGTTGTTGATCCAACTCGACACCGATAAACACCCCAGCACGTTCGACCGCATTGTGGCGTATGACGCCGGCGTGGATGAAGTGCTCAGTTACAGCAACATCGTCGTCGGCGATGTGAAGGGCCTGGCCCAAAGCGCCTTCTTCACCCGCGGCCTCAACGACCTGAAGAACACCGCCATCTGGGTCGGCGGCTCCGATGTGACGCAGGGCGAGCAGGTGTTGGCTGAGGCACAGGCCTCGTTCTTCGGGCCGTTTCGGGTGTCGCTGATGTTGGACTCGAATGGGTGCAACACCACGGCTGCAACTGCAATTGCAAAGCTTAAAAAGGATCACGCTCTGACCGGCAAGAAAGCCGTGGTGCTGGGTCTGGGCGCGGTGGGACTGCGTGCGGCGGCCCTGTTGTTGCAGGAAGGCTGCCACGTCACCGCCGCCTCAATCCGGCGCGTGCTAGCCGGCGTAACTGCCGGTGGCGCAGCTGCCGGTGGCGAACCCGCCAGCGGCAATGCAGTCCGTAGCGCACCCTCCAAAAGCGTTGAAAACGCGCGGCGCATTTCTGGCTTGCAGGTGGAAGAGGCAGGCGACCGGGCCGAGATGGAAGCGCTGATGGAGGGGGCCGAGATCGCGGTGTGCTCGGGGCCGGCCAACGCGCAGGTGCTGCCCAAAGCATTCTGGGCCGCGCACCCCACCCTCAAAATGCTGGTCGATTTCAATGCCGCTGAGCCGTTGGGCATCGAGGGCATCAAGGCCAGCGACGATATGAAGGAGCGCGAAGGCAAATTGATTTTGGGGCCGCTCGGCATCGGCAACACCAAGATGAAGGTGCACAAGGCCTGCATTGCCAAACTGTTCGAGAGCAACGATCAGATCTTTGACGTCCAGCGCGTGTACGAAGTGGCCGGCGAGATGGTGTAGTGCACGCGCCAAACCTGGCGGCGCCAAACCTGGCGGCGCCAAACCTGGCGGCGCCAAACCCGGCCGGGCCAATATTGCTCGTCGGCTACACCATGCGCATGTTGGCTGAGCTGGCTGTGAAAGCCGGCTACACCGTCATCGCCCTGGACTACTTCGGCGATTCTGATTTGCGCGCGATTGCTCCGAGTGTGTCTCTGCTACGGGATTTCGCAGGTGCGCCGTATGAGCCAGCCGCGCTGGTCGAGGCCGCGCGCACGCTGGCCGCCCCTGCCATCGCCTACGGGGCCAGCTTTGAAAATCATCCCGCGTTGGTGGCGCAACTGGCCCAGGGCCGGCAATTGCTGGGCAATTTCCCTGGAACACTGACCCAGGTGCGCGACCCATTCCAGCTCGCCAGAGCGCTGCAAGCCGGCGGTTTTGCTTTTCCACACACCCGCCGCGAGCCGCCAGCCACCTTCGAGTTTGGCCCAGACCGGCACTGGCTATGGAAGCCGCTGCGCAGCGGCGGCGGGCATGGCGTTCGCGAGATCCGATTTGACGATGTTGCCCCACCCGATCAAACCGGCATCTGGCAGGAGAAGTTGGAAGGGCTGGTGTGCTCGGCAACGTTTGTGGCCGATGGAGAACGCGCTGTCTTGCTAGGGCTCACCGAGCAACTGGTCGGCATGGACGCATTTGGCGCATCGGCATTTCGTTGGTGTGGCAATGTGATGCCGCCGCGCCTGCTGGTTGCCGATATCGTCCACATGATGCGTGAGGCTGCGGCGATTGCAAACCACCTGACCCACAGGTTTGCGCTGCGCGGCCTAAACGGCATCGACTTCATCTGGCAGGCCGGCCACATCTGGACCATCGAGATCAATCCGCGTCCCACGGCTGCGGCCGAACTGATCGATCGTGCCTATGACCTGCGCATTTTTGACATGCATGTGAAGGCGTGCCGTGGCGCGCTGGTGAACTTTGAGCTGGCACAGGCCTGGCAGGATGCGCCGGCCGTGGGCAAAGCCGTTTTGTTTGCAGCTGAACGCGATGTGGATGCCGGCGACACCACCGGCTGGTTCGCACGCAACATTCGCGACGTGCCGCACCCGCATGAGCCTATTTCCAAACGCCATCCCATCTGCACGCTACTGGCCGAAGGCGTGAATGCTGATGAAGTGCTGCACAAATTGCACGCGATTGCCGCTGACATTAGAATGGAATTGCGAACACCATCATGAGCAATTCTGCTTCCAGCATTTCACGTATTGTGAGAAACGCCACCTGCACCTTCTGCGGCTGTTTGTGCGACGACATCCACCTGACAATTCAGGGTGATGAGGGCATTGAGCGTGTTGTGGGCATTAAAGGTGTTGAAAATGTTAACAACGGCGAACGCATTACCCACGCCGAAAACGCATGCGCATTGGGCAAAACCTGGTTCGAGGCCGTTTCCATCCCTGTGAATCCGTCGGCCCCAATCGCATCGATCAAAGGCCGTGAAGTAGACCTTGCCCAAGCCGTTGATGCGGCCGCACAATTGTTGGCAGGCGCGCGCGCGCCTTTAATTTATGGCTTGTGCGACACCACATGCGAGACTCAGCAACAAGCTGTGGCGCTAGCCGATTTGATCGGGGCCGGCATTGACATAGCGGGTGCAAAGGGAATGGCGCGCAATGCCTTTTTGGATGGCGGCGAAAGCGGGGCAACATTGGGTGAGGTTCGCAATCGGGCCGACCTGATCGTGTATTGGGGCAGTAATCCTGAAGTGTCACAGCCCAGGCACATGAGCCGACATGTGATGCCGCCCGGACTACTGGTGCCGAACGGCCGCAGTGATCGCACGGTGGTGGTGATCGATGTGCGCCGCACGGCCACAGCCGAGGCCGCTGATATTTTTGTGCAAGTGAAGCCGGACAGTGATTTTGAATTGATCTGGGCTTTACGCGCTTTGCTGAAGGGCAAGTCGATTGGTGACAACGTTGAGGAAGCAACCGGTGTGTCATTGACGACGTTGCAAGACCTGGCCGCACGCATGAAGCAATGCCGCTACGGCGTGTTGTTTTATGGACCCGGGCTCACGAAGAATGGGCAACACTTCTACGCAAGTGCACTACAGACGTTGACGGTTGAACTGAACGATCACGCCCATTTTGTAGCGCGGCCCATGCGCAGTGGCGGGAATCCCGGCGGCGCTGAAAATGTGTTGACGTGGCAGACCAGTTACCCTTTTGCGGTGGACTTTAGCCACGGCTACCCCCGTTTTAACCCCGGCGAATTTAGCGCGGCCGATGTTCTCGCCCGCGGTGAGGTCGATGCCGCCTTGATCGTCGCTGCTGATCCCGAAACACACCTGCCACAAGCGGCGTTAGCACGGCTGGCCCAAATTCCGCACATCGTGCTGAGCGCCAACCCGACGGCGTTTTCATCTGCCGCAAGCGTGGCATTTACCACCGCGACGTATGGGATTCACACGG
>Ga0105048_10004216_pt1 | contig 23499 bp, 22 predicted proteins | sample MAT05_FD_78382 | JGI IMG/M metagenome (GOLD analysis project Ga0105048, IMG submission 78382) | Freshwater microbial communities from Lake Fryxell liftoff mats and glacier meltwater in Antarctica - MAT-05 | ecosystem: Environmental > Aquatic > Freshwater > Ice > Liftoff microbial mat | place...
TCTTGGTGGAGGTAAGCGGGATCGAACCGCTGACCTCTTGCATGCCATGCAAGCGCTCTCCCAGCTGAGCTATACCCCCAAACATCTGGTGCACTTTCGGTGCCCCGTCAACTTCCGAGCCTCGCATTATAGCCACACAATCAAGCTGCTCTAAGGCGCTCGATCGCGGCTTCCCGAACAAAAAGCGCGATCACCGCATCGAGCGACGGTGTCTGGCTGGTACCGAGCAACAGCACCCGTGCAGCCATCGCCAGTTGCGGCATCTTGATGCCGGTCGCGGCCAGCACATCCTTGATCGCCGCGCCTAGCGCTGCCTTGTCCCAGGCGCAACCCGCCAGCTTGTCCGCCAGTTGCGTGAGCGCCGGTCGTACTGCGTCGGTGACATGCCGCTCGCGTTCCGCGGCCTCCGACTGCACCGGCGCATAGAAACCGCAAGCCCACTGGGCCAGCGCGACCGTGGTGTCGCAACGGTCCTTGAACAAGGTGCAGATGCCGACCAGTCGCCCGTCGTCCGCGATCACGCCCAGGCGTGCCATCTGCGCCGCCACCAGTACAGCCAGCGCATCATCGGCCATGGCCTTGATGTACTGGGCGTTGACCCAATTGAGCTTGGCGGCATCCCATTGCGCCGGGCTCTTGGCCAGGTGAGTGCCGTCGAACCACTCGACCAGCGTGTCCCGCTCGAACAACTCGTCGTCGCCATGGCTCCATCCCAGGCGTGACAGATAGTTGACCATCGCCTGCGGCAGGTAACCGGCCTCCTCGTACTGCATCACGCTGACCGCGCCGTGGCGCTTGGACAACTTGTCGCCGTCAGGGCCCAGGATCATGGGCACATGGCCGTATAGCGGCAGTTCGGCGCCCAGCGCATGCAGGATGTTGATCTGCCGCGGCGTATTGTTGACATGGTCGTCGCCCCGCAACACATGGCTGATCTGCATGTCCCAGTCGTCGACGACGACACAGAAGTTATAGGTTGGCGTTCCATCGGCGCGCGCGATGATCAGGTCATCGAGCTCCCGGTTGCTGATCGTGATCGTGCCCTTGACCAGATCGTCCCAGCTGACGTCACCGTCGAGCGGATTGCGAAACCGCACCACCGGCGGGACCCCCTGCGGGATAGCCGGCAAGGTCTTGCCCGGCTCCGGGCGCCAGCGGCCGTCGTAGCGCGGCTTGTCGCCACGGGCGCGCTGTGCCTCGCGCATCGCATCGAGTTCGTCGGGCTGGCAGTAACAGTGGTAGGCCGTGCCGTCAGCCAGCATCTGGGCGATCACGGTGCGATAACGTTCGAGCCGCTGCATCTGGTAATACGGACCTTCCTCGTACCCGAGTTGCAACCACTGCATGGCCGCGATGATCTGGTCCACTGCCTCCTGGGTCGAACGCGCTACATCGGTGTCTTCGATGCGCAGGATGAAGTCGCCACCGAAGTGACGGGCAAACGCCCACGAGAACAAGGCGGTGCGTGCCGTGCCCAGATGCAGGAAGCCGGTGGGCGAAGGGGCGATGCGGGTTCGGACTTTGCGTGTCATGGTCGTCTCGTTCTGCCTCTCAACTCAGCGCCGCAAAGCCTTGCAACAGGTCGGCTTTCAGGTCTGCGACATGCTCCAGCCCCACCGCCAGCCGCACCAGTCCCTGGCCGATGCCGGCCGACTGCCGCTGCGCCTCGGTCAGGCGACCGTGCGAGGTGCTGGCCGGATGCGACAACAAGGACTTCACATCGCCCAGGTTTGTGCACAGGCCGATCGTGCGCGTCGTGTCCAGCAACTGGAAAGCACGCACACGCGCCTGCCGTGGATCGCCGGCACACAGGTCGAACGACACCACGGCGCCACCTTTGCCCGACTGTTGCGCCATGGCCAGCGCATGCTGCGGATGGCTCGCCAGGCCGGGGTAAAACACACGCGACACCTGCGGCTGCTGCTCCAGCCAGGTGGCCAGTTCAAGCGCGCGTTGACTTTGCGCTTCCATGCGGATACCCAGCGTCTCCAAGCCCTTGAGCACGACCCAGGCGTTGAACGGCGACAAGGTCATGCCAGCGCTGCGCAGCACCGGCAACAACGACTCCTTGACCATCTTCTGCGTGCCGCACAAGGCGCCGGCCATCACACGGCCCTGCCCATCGAGGTACTTGGTGCCCGAATGCACGATCAGGTCGGCGCCCAGCTCGACTGGGCGTTGCAGTGCCGGCGTGCAAAAGCAGTTGTCGACCGCCAGCAGCGCACCCGCCTCATGCGCGATATCGGCAAGCGCGCGGATGTCGCACAGGTCGGTCAGCGGGTTGGTCGGTGTCTCGGCGAACAACAGCCGGGTATTGGGCCGCAATGCCGCTCGCCACTGCGTGATGTCGGTCTGCGACACGAACGTGCTCTGCACGCCGAACTTGCCGAATTCGCTGCCAATCAGCCTGATGGTGGAGCCGAACATCGAATGCGAGCACACCACATGGTCGCCGGCCTTGAGCAAGGCCATGCACATCAGCAGGATCGCCGACATTCCGGTCGATGTGGCAATGGCGGCCTCGGTACCTTCCAGCGCCGCCAGACGTATCTCCATGCTGGTCACTGTCGGGTTGCCGAGCCGGCTGTAGGTATAACCCTCTTCCTCGCCACCGAACCGACGCGCCGCGGTTTCGGCGTCCGGCTGCACATAACCGCTGGTCAGGTACAGGGCCTCGGCGTTCTCGCCATACTGGCTGCGTGGCACGGCGGCATGCACCGCCAGCGTATCGCGGTGCAACGCACGGGAATGGGATTCTTCGGTCATCGTGCGCTCGCCTTGCTTCTTTCGGTAACCGGCGCGTCGTCGCCGTCGTCTTCACGGGTCTCGACCCGGCTCGCGCTCATGCGCGCGATATCGGCTGCGGTGATGTCGCCGGTCACATAGATACCATCGAAACACGAGGCATCGAAACCGGTGATGGCCGGGTTCAGGCTGCCGATGGCCTTCTTCATCCCCTCGACATCCTGGTAGATCAGCGCGTCGCAACCGATGATCTGCTGGATCTCGGCCACGCTGCGGTTGTGCGCCACCAGTTCCTCGCTGGTGGGCATGTCGATACCGTACACGTTGGGGTAACGCACCGGCGGCGCAGCGCTGGCCAGGTAGACCTTGCGCGCGCCGGCATCGCGCGCCATCTGCACGATTTCGCGGCTGGTGGTGCCACGCACGATGGAGTCATCCACCAGCAACACGTTGCGACCCTTGAACTCGCTGCTGATGGCATTGAGCTTCTGACGCACCGACTTCTTGCGCACCGCCTGCCCTGGCATGATGAAGGTGCGGCCCACGTACCGGTTCTTGACGAAGCCTTCGCGATACGGCAGGCCCAGCACCTGCGCCAGTTGCGCGGCGCTCGGCCGACTCGACTCGGGGATCGGAATCACCACGTCGATCTCGTTCGGCGGCACGGTCGACACCACCCGTTTGGCCAGCGTCGTGCCCAGATTCAGCCGCGCCTGGTAGACCGAGATGCCGTCCAACGTGGAGTCCGGGCGAGCCAGGTAGACGTATTCGAAGATACACGGGTTCAAACGCGTCTGTTCGGCGCATTGCCGCGCATGCAGCTTGCCTTGCAGGTCGATGAACACCGCCTCGCCGGGGTCGATATTGCGCACGAACTGGTGCGCCGTGCCCTCCATCACCACCGACTCGCTGGCCACCAGCATCGTGCCATCGCCTTGCCCCAGGCACAGGGGCCGGATGCCGAACGGGTCGCGGAAAGCCAGCACACCATGGCCGGCGATCACCGCGATGACCGCATACGAGCCCCGCACCCGTCGGTGCACGTTGCGTACTGCAGCGAACAGATCCGCAGGCTGCAGTGGCAGGCCGCGGGTCACGGTCTCGATCTCGTGGGCCAGCACGTTGAGCAGCACTTCGGAGTCGCTCTCGGTATTGATGTGCCGGTGGTCGGTCAGGAACAGTTCGGACTTGAGCGCCTGCGCATTGGTCAGGTTGCCGTTGTGCACCAGCACGATGCCAAACGGCGCGTTCACGTAGAACGGCTGCGCCTCCTCCTCGCTGTAGGCGTCACCCGCGGTCGGATAACGCACCTGCCCCAGGCCACTGTTGCCGGGCAAGGCTCGCATGTTGCGGGTGCGAAACACATCGCGCACCAAGCCCTTGGCCTTGTGGATGAAGAACTTGCGTTCGAGCTGCGTCACGATGCCGGCCGCATCCTGACCGCGGTGCTGCAGCAGCAACAACGCGTCGTAGATCAGCTGATTGACCGGGCCGTCACTGACAACCCCCACTATTCCGCACATAGATTCATCCTGCTAGCTTGCATCCGATACGCCGACAGCGACGCAATGGCCGGGCCCCGGCCCGGTCAGGGCAAAAACCTGCCAAATTCGTGCGGCAGGACCGGCTTGAGCCCCTTGACCGTCGCCGAGGCCCAATCCCCGCCAACCGACTGCGTCCACCAGGCATCATGCTGCATCGGCGTCATGCCAACCAGCACCGCCGCCACCAGCATCAGCACGACACCGCGCAAGGCGCCAAAGGCCGCGCCCATCACCCGATCGGCCGGTCGCAGACCTGCGACCTGAAACAGCCGGCTGATCAGCCAGCTGAGCATGGAGCCTGCGAACATCGCCAGAATGAACACCACGACGAATCCGGCTGCATACTGGATCGTCTCGGTTGCTCCGGCCATCGGCAGCCATTGCGCGGCCACCGGCGCGAACCACTGCGCCGCAAAAAACGCGGCCACCCAGGTTCCCAGCGATAACACTTCGTAAACCAGGCCACGCCAGGCGCCAATCAGAAACGACAACGCCAACACCACGAGAAAGATCCAGTCCAGGGCAACCATCGGTACTGTCAACACGCTACAGGGTCAGGACGGCCGCCGTCAGCTTGAGCCTGCGGATCTTCTCGGCCGCCTTGTCAGCCTCCGCCCGGTCCGAGAACGGGCCCACCCGCACCCGGGTGCGGTCACCCTCGGAGGTGCCCACGACCTGGGTATAGGTCTTCAGCCCAGCGGTTTCGACCTTGGCGCGCACCTCGCGCACCTTGGCGGCATCGGCAAAAGCGCCCACCTGCACCACGAAACGCTGGTCCGCCACGGTAGCGCTTTTGGCTGGGGTCTTGGCTGCATCGGCGGCTGCAGTCTTGGTCGCAGCAGCGGGTGCATCTTTCGACAGCGTCTTGCCTTCGAGCAGGGCACGCGCCTTCTGGGCATCGAGCGTGCGCGTCTCGGTCACTGCGGCTGGCGCCCTGGATGCCGCTGGCGCAGCCGCAGCCGCCCCAGATGCGATGGCCGCGGCAGTGTTTGCAGGTGGGTCCGCTGGTGCTGGTGCTGGTGCTGGTGCTGGTGCTGGTGCCGGCGTAGGTGCCGGCTCGGGCGTGCCTTGCCTGGCCGGCGCTGGCGCCGCGGCAACCCTTTCGGCGGCCGGCGCCGCCGGCAGCACCAGCGGCTTTGTCCTTGTCTTGTCGACGATCTCGATCGGCAGGTCGACCGGTATCGGCCGCGGCTGGTTGTCGAAGATCAGCGGAAAGCCGATCACGCCAGCCAGCACCAGCACCGCGGCGCCGATCAGCCTGTGCATGGCACGCCTGCGTACGGCTTCGACCGTGGGCGCGGGTTGCTTATTTTTCTTGGAAGGCGCCGGCTGCTCGTCGCGGCCCTGGCGGAACTTGAACAAAGCCATGAATGGGGGGTTACAGGTTCATGTGTCTGGCGCCAAGGCGCGGTACGCCTTGCTTCAACACGCCGCCCACGGTATGGAACGATCCAAAGACCACGATTCTATCAGCCGGGTCTGCCGCATCGACCGCCGCGCGCAGCGCCTGCACCGGGTCCGCGAACGTTTGCGCCGCCGTGTCCTTGCGGGTGTTCAACGCCTGCCAACGCGAGTGCAGGCGCCCGGCGGTCTCGGCCCGCGCCAACGGCAGGTCGGTGAAGTACCAGCGGTCGATGATCGGATTCAGGCGTTCGAACATCGGCGCCAAGTCCTTGTCGGCCATGACACCGAACACCGCATGGGTGGTGGGGAAAAACCCCATCGCGTCCAGGTTCACGGCCAGTGCGGCGGCCGCATGCGGGTTGTGCGCGACGTCGAGCACCAGTGTCGGCTCGCCGGGAACGATCTGGAACCGGCCCGGCAACGCCACCAGCGCAAGCCCGTTGCGCACCGCCTGCGCGGTCACCGGCAACCGCTCGCGCAGCGCGGTCAGCGCCGCCAACACGCCGCTGGCATTGAGCAACTGGTTGGCCCCGCGCAGCGCCGGATACGCCAGGCCTGCATACCGCCGGCCGCGCCCGCTCCAGGCCCACTGCTGCTTGTCGCCAGAGAAATTGAAATCCACCCCCAGGCGCCACAGATCGGCGCCGATCTCCAGCGCATGGTCAAGCACGCTTTGCGGCGGCACCGGATCGCTGACGATAACCGGCCGGCCGGTGCGCATGACGCCAGCCTTCTCGCGCCCGATGCTCTCGCGGTCAGGACCGAGAAATTCCATGTGGTCCAGGTCCACGCTGGTGATCACCGCACAGTCGGCATCGACGATATTGACCGCATCGAGCCGCCCGCCCAGCCCCACCTCCAAAACGACGACATCCAGCCTGGCATCTGCCAACAAGTCCAGGATGGCCAGGGTCGAGAACTCGAAATAGGTCAGCGACACGTCCGGCGGCACCTGGCAGCGCGCCCGCTCGACCCGGGCGAACGCCTCGATCAGCGGATCGACGGCCACCGCCTGCCCCAGCAGCCGCAGCCGCTCCTCGAAATGAACCAGGTGCGGCGAGGTGTAGACGCCGGTACGGTAGCCGCTCTCGCCCAGGATCGCCTCCAGCATGGCGCAGGTCGAACCCTTTCCATTGGTACCGGCAACGGTGATCACCGGGCATTGGAAACGGATTCCCATGCGCTTGGCCACCTGACGCACCCGGTCCAGCCCCATGTCGATGTTCTTGGGGTGCAGACGCTCGCAATGGTCGAGCCAGTCTGCGAGTGTTTTGAGTCCGGCGGGGCTGGGGGTCAAGCAATCCTCCTGAAAACCTGTTTTTGCATGCGAATCGCATTGTCGCGCACCCGAATGCGGCATGATGGCGACATGAAGAAGACCTCCATCCACGTGTACGGCATTCGCAATTGCGACACCGTCAAAAAAGCGCGTCAGTGGCTGGACGACCATGGTCAGCCGCACCAGTTCCACGATTTCAAGACGGCCGGCGTGACGGCGCAGCTGCTCGACCACTGGATGGCGCAGATCGGCTGGGAGGCACTGCTCAACCGCAAAGGCACGACTTGGCGCCAGCTCGATGAGACTGCACGCGCGAGCGCGGCGGACGCCCCGGGTGCGCGTGCGGTCATGGTCGCCAGCCCCAGCGTCATCAAGCGACCGGTCGTGGCCTGGGGAGAGCCCGGTAGCACGGACATCAGCGTCGGATTCAACGCCGAACTCTGGGAGTCCCGGCGGGTCTGACAGCAGCTGTCGCAACTTCGGCCTGCCTGTGGGTGTGGCCTAAAATCCGAGGCTGGCCTGGTTTCGGCACGGCGGTGCGGTAGCCTGGCCGTCATTGCGCCGCGCACCAGCGCCCAACCATCCGCTTGAACCTGCCCACCCATGACCTACCATGCAATCGACAACGTGTCCGTCGCGACACAGGCCAACATCTATTTCGATGGCCGCTGCATCAGCCACAGCCTGACCCTGCCCGATGGCACGAAAAAATCGGTCGGCGTGGTGCTGCCGATGGAACAGCGGTTCACGACCGCACAGGCCGAAGTCATGGAGTGCGTCGCCGGCAGCTGCGAATACCGGCTGGCCGGCAGCGACGACTGGCGTACTTCGACCGCTGGCGAATCGTTCCTGGTCCCGGCGAACGCGTATTTCGACATCCGCGTGACCGCGCCCTACCACTACATCTGCCACTACGCCTGATACAGGAACCCGACCCACCATGGCCACCATTCTTCAGAATCTGCCACTGCACCAGAAAGTCGGTATCGCCTTCTCCGGTGGCCTGGACACCAGCGCCGCCCTGCACTGGATGAAGCTCAAGGGCGCAATCCCCTACGCCTACACCGCCAACCTGGGACAACCCGACGAGCCGGACTACGACGAGATTCCGCGCAGGGCGGTGCAATACGGCGCAGAGAGGGCGCGCCTGATCGACTGCCGCAGCCAGCTGGCCGCCGAGGGCATCGCGGCGCTGCAGGCCGGCGCCTTCCACGTCACCACCGCCGGGGTCACCTACTTCAACACCACGCCACTGGGCCGGGCCGTGACCGGAACCATGCTGGTGTCGGCGATGAAGGACGACGACGTCAATATCTGGGGCGACGGCAGCACTTTCAAGGGCAACGATATCGAGCGTTTCTACCGCTACGGGTTGCTGACCAACCCGAGCCTGAAGATCTACAAACCCTGGCTGGACCAGGCCTTCATCGACGAGCTCGGCGGGCGCGCCGAGATGTCGGCCTTCATGACCCAGGCCGGCTTCGGTTACAAGATGTCGGCCGAAAAAGCCTACTCCACCGACTCCAACATGCTGGGCGCGACCCATGAGGCCAAGGATCTGGAGCACCTCAATAGCGGCATCAAGATCGTGCAGCCCATCATGGGCGTCGCATTCTGGCGCGACGAGGTCGAGGTCAAGCGTGAAGAGGTGACGGTGCGGTTCGAGGAAGGCCAACCCGTGGCACTCAACGGCGTGCAGTTCAGCGACCCGGTCGCGCTGATCCTGGAGGCCAACCGCATCGGCGGGCGCCACGGGCTGGGCATGAGCGACCAGATCGAGAACCGCATCATCGAGGCCAAGAGCCGCGGCATCTACGAGGCCCCGGGCTTGGCGTTGCTGTTCATTGCCTACGAGCGCCTGATCACCGGCATCCACAACGAGGACACCATCGAGCAGTACCGCGACCATGGCCGGCGGCTCGGCCGCCTGCTGTACCAGGGCCGCTGGTTCGATCCGCAGGCCATCATGCTGCGCGAGACCGCTCAGCGCTGGGTCGCGCGCGCGATCACCGGCGAGGTCACGATCGAACTGCGCCGCGGCAACGACTACTCGCTGCTCAACACCGAGTCGCCCAATCTGACCTACCACCCGGACCGGCTGACGATGGAAAAAGGCGAGTCGGTGTTCTCGCCGCAGGACCGCATCGGCCAGCTCACGATGCGCAATCTGGACATCGTTGACACCCGCGCCAAGCTGGGCATCTACGCCAAGACCGGCCTGCTGAGCATGGGCGACGGCGTGGGACTGCCCAGCCTGGGACGCAACAGCGACCAGTAGCCCCACGGGCCACAGTGCGCGAGACGCGACGTCAGACCACCACCGGCTCCGGCTCGAGCCGGATGCCGAAGCGCTCATAGACGCTGGTCTGGATGGCCCGAGCCAGCGTCATCACCTCGCCACCCGTGGCACCACCGCGGTTGACCAGCACCAGCGCCTGGCGCTCGTACACAGCGGCATTGCCGACCGACTTGCCTTTCCAGCCGCAGGCATCGATGAGCCAGCCGGCCGCCAGCTTGACCGCTCCATCGGCCAAGGGGTAGTGCACGATACGCGGCTCGCGCTGGATGATGTCGTCGCATTGCTCCCGCGTCACCTGCGGGTTCTTGAAGAAACTGCCGGCATTGCCCAGCACGGCCGGGTCGGGCAGCTTGGCACTGCGGATTGCGCAGACCCACGCGAAAATCTGTTGCGCATCGGGCGCGGTGATTCCGGTCTCGACCATCTTGCGTGCCAGGTCGGCATACCCGAGTACGGGTTTCCACGGTTTTGGCAAGAACAGCCGCACGTGGGTGATGACGACACGGTCGCGCAGCCCGAAACCGGTCACCGGCGTGCCATCGGGTCTGAACGCGGACTGCGATGCATCGGGTGCCACGTGCTTGAACACCGAATCGCGGTAACCGAAGCCGCACTGGGCCGCGTCCAGCGTATAACGCGCCCCGGTGATCAGGTCCATCGCGTCCAGCGAATGAAAGCGGTCCTGCAACTCCAGGCCGTAGGCACCGATGTTCTGCACCGGCGAGGCGCCCACCGTGCCGGGGATCATGGCCAGGTTTTCCATCCCGGGGTAACCCTGATCCAGTGTCCAGGCTACCAGCGCATGCCAATCTTCGCCCGCACCGACCTCGATGAGGGTGCCCTTGTCGGTCTCTTGCACCACCCGCTTGCCCATGACGTCGATCTTGAGCACCAGCGGCTTGACGTCGCCCGTCAGCACGATGTTGCTGCCGCCGCCGAGGATGAACTTGGGCTCGGCTGCCAGTTTGGGGTCGGCCACAACCTGCTGCAAGACCTCCACACTGGTCACCCGCACCAGCGAAAACGCCTTCGCCACGATATGAAACGTGTTGTAGGGTTGGAGCGGGACGTTTTTCTCGACTAACATGGTCTCATTGTCGCATCGGCTCCCGATGCGAGCCTTTACTCACGCGGTGACACCATGCCCTCTTTCGACACAGTCTGCGAGGCCGATCTTGTAGAAGTACGCAACGCGGTGGACAACACCGTCAAGGAGATCGGCACCCGGTTCGACTTCAAGGGAACCGCGGCTGCGATCGAACTCAAGGAAAAGGACATCACGCTGATCGGCGACGCCGAGTTCCAGCTGGGCCAGATCGAAGACGTGTTGCGCAACAAGATGACCAAACGGGGTGTCGATGTGCGTTTCCTGGACCGCGGCGACGTCCAGAAGATGGGTGGCGACAAGGTCAAGCAGGTGATCAAGGTGCGCAACGGCATCGAGACCGAGGTGTCCAAGAAGATCCAGCGCATGATCAAGGACAGCAAGCTCAAGCTGCAGGCATCGATCCAGGGCGATGCGGTGCGGGTCAACGGCGCCAAACGCGACGACCTGCAGGCGGCGATGGCATTGATCCGCAAGGACATACCCGACCTGCCGCTGAGCTTCAACAACTTTCGCGACTGACGCCAGCGGCATCCACCATGTACCAACAGCGACCCCACCACCGCGCCCTGGCAGCCCTGGCGCTGATCGCGCTGGCTGCCGTATCGCAGGCACAGGCACAGTCCGTCAACCTGTCGGGCATGCTGGGTAACAAGGCCTTGCTGGTGGTCGACGGTAACGCGCCCAAGCTGGTGGCGCCTGGTGAATCCTTTCGGGGTGTTCGGGTGGTCTCCATCCAGGGTCAAAGCGCGGTGATCGACATCTCCGGGCAACGCCAGACGCTGAGAATTGGCGACGCGCCCATCAGCGTCGGGCGACCGGCGGCATCACCCAGCGGAATGCGCATCGTGTTGTCGGCCGACTCGGACGGTCACTTCGTGGGCCAGGGGTTGCTCAACTCCAAGCCGGTACAGTTCATGGTCGACACTGGTGCCACGACGATCGGTCTCAGTGTGTCCGATGCGGATCGCATCGGCCTGCAGTACAAGAACGGGCAGGCGGTTCAGGTCGCAACCGCCAATGGCATCGTGCCGGGCTGGAAGGTCCGGCTCGCTTCCGTGCGCGTGGGCGATGTCGAGGTGCGTGAAGTCGACGCGGTCGTCACGCCGATCGCAATGCCACTCGTCTTGCTCGGCAACAGTTTCCTGGCCCGGTTCCAGATGACGCGCAACAACGAGCAGATGGTGCTGGAGCGGCGCTACTGATGCCAACCGCCCGCCGCCGCCTGCATGGCCGTACCGTACCGTGACCGTGAACGTCGACAGCGAAACCGAATACGAGGATCTGCTCAGCCTATGGTCGGACCTGGAGGCCGGCCTGGGTATCGTGCTGGGCCACTCTGGCAGCGTTCAGGAATTCGAGCAACGTGTATGGCAATACGATCGGTGGATGCAGGCGCTGCTCGACCGCGACACCGACGTCGGCCTGTATCTGCTGTTCCAGTTGGCGACCAATTCGCCGGTGGGCTACAGCGCCTCGCACGCGTTGGTATGTGCGGTACTCGCGCACCAGATCGGCATTGAACTGAAAATTCCGCAGCACGAGCGTGACAGCATGGTGCATGCCGCTCTGACGATGAACATCGGCATGACCGCGCTGCAGGACGAGCTCGCCGGTCAGCTGGAGCGGCCAACGCCGAGCCAGCAGGAGGGGATCGATGCGCACACCGCACTGGGCCGCAGCATGTTGTCCGGGCTCGGCATTCGCGACGCGTTGTGGCTCGACATCGTCGCGCATCACCATGACGAAATCACCGACCACAAGCCGCTGGCCTCGCTGACACCAGTGGACCGGCTCGCACGCATCGTGCGCACCGTGGACCGTTACGGCGCCATGATCAGTCCGCGCAAGTCGCGGGCCGGGCGCAGCGCGACCGACTCGGTGCGCTCGATCATCAGCGATGCGGGAGAACAGGCCGACGAGATCGGCCACGCGCTGGTGCGCGCCGTCGGCCTGTGCCCGCCGGGAACCTTTGTGCGGCTGGACAACGACGAGGTGGCGGTGGTGATGCGCCGCTCGCGCAAGGCCAACCATCCGCATGTGGCCATCGTCCTGAACGAGGAAGGCCTGATGGTTGGTCAGCCGCGGCTGCACCGCACCGCGCACGGCAGCCCGCAGATCCGCTCGGCATTGGCCACCGCACTGGTGCGGGTGCGGCTCAATCACCACCTGATACTGCGCCTGGGCGCATATGCGGCCCAGCAGGCCTGAGGGTGTGGGAGGCCCTCACGCCTTCTTGGCGCCGAGCCGCGACTCCGTTCCCTTGAGCAGGCGGTTGATATTGGCTGCATGGCGCCAGGCCAGCAGCATGGCCATCACCGCCATCGCCAGCAACAGGCTCTTGTCCAGGTACCAGGCCACGCCATCGCCAAAGACGTAGTACACCGGCGCAAAGATCGAGGCCACCAGCGAGGCCAGCGACGAATACCGGAAGAAGAACGCGATGATCAGCCAGCTCGCTGCCGCTGCGAGGCCCAGCATCCAGTTGAAACCCAGCAACACACCCAGCGCCGTGGCCACGCCCTTGCCACCCTGGAAGCGGAAAAAAACCGGAAACAGATGCCCCAGGAACGCCGCCAGGCCGGCCAATGCCATCGTGCCCTCCAGCATGCCGTACGGCTTGCCCCACCAGCCGATCAGCGCCACCGGCAACCAGCCCTTGGCACCGTCAAGCAGCAAGGTCACCACCGCCGCCGGCTTGCTGCCCGAGCGCAATACATTGGTCGCCCCCGGATTCTTGCTGCCATAGGTGCGCGGGTCGTTCAGGCCCAGGAGCCGGCTCACGATCACCGCGAACGACAAGGAACCCAGCAAATAGGCTGCCAGAACGGCGAGCACGGGCCACAGGGGATTGGAAGCGTCCATCAACTTTGTCTCCGCCAGCGCCGTCGAGTGGCGCTGCAATCGCGCTATTCTGCCAGTGCGCACGACACCGGCTTGGCGTCCAGCAGGTGCACACACACTTGCGGCGCCAGGCCGACCAGGAAACCGCGCCGCCCGCCATTGATCAGGATGCGCGGCAGCTCCAGGATGCTCTGCTCGATGTACACCGGCATTTGCTTGCGGGTGCCGAACGGCGAGGTTCCGCCCACGAGATAACCGCTGTGCCGGTTCGCCACGTCCACGGCGCAGGGTTCGACCGACTTGCAGCCGATCTGCCGGGCCAGGTTACGGGTGCTGACCTTGCGGTTTCCATGCATCAGCACCAGCAGCGGGCGGGCGCGCTCGTCCTGCATCACCAGCGTCTTGACCACCGCATACGGATCCTCCCCCAGCACCTGCGCGCTGTGTTGAGCACCGCCATGCTCCAGGTAGTCATAGGGGTACTCGGTGAAAACCACCCCGTGCGCACGCAGCCAGGCGGTCGCGGGGGTCTCACCGGCGTGGGCCTTCTTCGCCATTACTGGGCCGGGTCGCGCAGCTCCCAGCGGATGGCGTCTATACCGGCCAGCAGCTCGGGCGACAAGGCCGTGCCCCAGGCGTCCAGGCACTCGTCGAGCTGGGCCACGCTGGTGACGCCGATGATGGTGCTGGCGACACGCCAGTTGGTATGGCAAAACGCCAGGGCCAGCTGCGTGGGCGTCAAGCCGTGTTCACGCGCCAGCATGTTGTAACGCCGCGCTGCGGTCAGCGATTCCGGCCTTCCCCAGCGCTGCTTGCGCACCGACTCGTAACTGGCGATCCGCGCACCCTTGGGCGCATCCGGTCCCTCGGTGCCACTGTCGTCGTACTTGCCGGTCAGCAGGCCAAAAGCCAGCGGCGAATAGGCCAAGAGCGAGACACCCAGCCGGTGGCAGGTCTCGTCGGTACCGTTGTCGTAGCTGCGGTTGACCAGGCAATACGGGTTCTGCAGCGACACCACACGGGCAAGGCCATGCTGCTCGGCCAGCCGCATGAACTCATGCACGCCGTACGGCGTCTCGTTGGACAGGCCGACATGGCGCAGCTTGCCGGCCTTGACCAGTTCGGACAAGGCCTCGAGCTGCGCATGGATGGACGTGGCCGTACGCTCCTTGGCCGGGTCGTAATAGATCGAGCCGAACGACGGCACATGGCGCTCGGGCCAGTGGATCTGGTACAGGTCGATCACATCGGTCTGCAATCGCCGCAGGCTGTTCTCGCACGAGCGGCGGATGTCGTCGGGTGTCATGCCCTGGCCCGCGCGCACCCAGTCCATGCCGCGCGCGGGGCCGGCCACCTTGGAGGCGATGACCAGTTTGTCGCGCAGCCCCGGCCGCGCTGCCAGCCAGCGACCGATGATGCCCTCGGTGGCGCCGAAGGTCTCGGCGCGCGTGGGCACCGCATACATTTCGGCGGTGTCCAGAAAGTCGATGCCGCGCTCGACCGCGCGGTCCATGATGGCATGGGCATCGGGCTCGGTCACCTGTTCGCCGAAGGTCATGGTGCCCAGGCAGATGGGCGTGACGTACAGGTCGCTTTGACCGAGTTGGGTTTTTTTCATGGGACTGCGATGGGTATCAAAGCTTGCGAGTCTATGCCCTCGCCGCCCGCTCCTCTTCCAGCAGCCGCAGCACCCGCCGCTGCACCTTGCCGGTGGTGGTCATCGGCAACGCGCCGACGAACTCGATTTCCTTGGGGTATTCGTAGGGCGCCAGTTTGCCGCGCACATGGGCCTGCAACTGGGCGATCAGGGCTGTATCGAAGGCCTGCCGCGGTTGAGCCTCGCGCCGCGTGGCGTACTCCGGCGACAACACCACGTAGGCCTTGACCAGCGCACCCCGCTCCAGGTCGGGCTTGGGAACCACGGCTGCGTTGAGCACCGCCGGATGCTTGACCAGGCAGTTCTCGATCTCGCCCGGGCCGATCCGATAGCCGGCGGACTTGAACACGTCGTCAGCGCGCCCCTGATACCAGAGATAGCCATCGGCGTCGCGCGTGGCCAGGTCGCCGGTGCGGCACCAGTCGCCGGTGAACCGGGCCGCAGACGCTGCGGGATTTTTCCAGTAACCGAGAAAGAACACCGGGTCGGCGTGGCCGTGTATATCGAAGCGGTTCACCGCCACATCACCGGGTACGCCAACCGGGCATTCCTGCCCCGCCTCGTCGATGACCATGACCCGGTGGCCCGGATAACCCTTGCCCATGCTGCCGGGTCTGGCGGGCCAGCCGACGCCATCAGCCCGCTGTTCGTTCAAGGCGCAGTTGCCGACCACGTAGTTGATCTCGGTCTGACCGAACATCTCGTTGACGGTCACACCCAGCTGATGGCGGCAGTAGTCGAACACCGCATCACCGACCGCCTCACCGGCACTCATGACGGCCTGCAGCACCAGGCGGAACTGCTGTTTCGGCTCGGGGTAAGCCTTCATCATCGCCTTGAGCGCGGTGGGGAAGATGAAGCTGTGCGTCACCGCATGTTTTTGCATCAGCTCGAACGCGGTCTGCGGACTGAAACGGCCGTTGAAAGCCACGATGTGCCGGCCGAAATACAGGGTCGGCAACAAGGCGTCCATCAGCCCGCCGGTCCAGGCCCAGTCGGCTGGCGACCAGAACACGGCTTGCGAGTCCGATCCGGGCCGCAGCGGGGCGAAACCGAACCAGTTCTGGCTACAGATGAATCCGCTCAGGTTGCCGATCAGGCCGCGGTGCGCGATCAGTGCGCCCTTGGGCTGCCCCGTCGTGCCGCTCGTGTAGATCAATATCGCCGCCTCGTCGGCATGGGTGTCGCAGGCCGTGAATCGGTCCGACTCCTGTTCCAGCACGGCTTCGTATGCCGGGTTGCGGTCGCCGTCGCGATCGCCGACCCGGATCACACTGCGCAGCAGCGGGCAGTTCTCGCGTACCGACTCCAGCGCATCGATGGCCGCGGCGTCGCAGATCGCCACCACTGACTCGCTGTCGTGCAGCCGGAACTCCAGCGCATCGGGGCCGAACAGCATCGACAGCGGCATCGCCACCGCGCCGAGTTGCAATACCGCCATGTAGGCAACCGCGGTCTCGAACCGCTGCGCCAGCACGACGGCCACCCGGTCGCCCCGCCCGACCCCCAGCACCGCCAGCGCGTTGGACAACCGGTTGGCTGCCTGTTGCAACTGCGCGTAAGACCAACGCACTGGCGTGAGCCCGGTGCCGTCGGCGAGCACCGCAATCCGGCTACCGGCGTCGGTGCGGCCGGCCCAGCGACCGCAACAAGCCTGCGCCATATTGAAGCGCTCCGGCACATGCCAGCCAAACCCGCCGTGCATCGCGGCGTAATGGTCGTGCTCCATCACCGCCGGTGCCCTCTCCTCGACTTGACTGCGCGCCACGCCATGTCTCCTTATGATCGCTGTAATGTACCAAGTCAAAAGACCTTCGCGCACGGTGCGCGTGCCCGTGCGCGGCCTGCACTACAACATCCGCTGCTGGGGCGAGCCGGCACCCGGCCAGCCGCCCCTGGTACTGGTGCACGGCTGGATGGACGTGGCCGCATCGTTCCAGTTCGTCGTCGATGCCTTCTCCGATGCCTTCATGCAAGGCCGTTTCATCATCGCGCCGGACTGGCGTGGTTATGGCGATACCGACGGCGGCGGCGTTGACAACTACTGGTTTGCAGACTACATCGCCGACCTGGACTTTTTGGTCGACCACTTCTCGCCCGATGCACCGATCGACCTGGTCGGGCACAGCATGGGCGGCAACGTCGTGATGTTCTACGCCGGCATCCGCGGCAAGCGGGTGCGCCGGCTTGTCAACCTGGAGGGTTTCGGTGGCCCGGCCACGCAACCAGCGCAGGCGCCGGACCGGTATGCCCAATGGATCGACCAGCTCAAGCAGCACCAGCGCGGCGAGCTGGCGCTGCGGCCCTACGACACCGTCGACGGCGTGGCGCGGCGCCTGGCCCAAACCAATCCGCGCCTGGCGCGCGACGCAGACGGCCGCGCCAAGGCCGACTGGCTGGCGCACCACTGGTCGCGCCGCAACGCGCAAGGCCAGTGGGCCATCCTGGGCGAGCCGGCGCACAAGATTGTCAACGCCCAATTGCTGCGCGTCGATGAGTTGCTGGAAATCTACCAGCGCATTTCGATGCCGCTGCTGGCTGTGGAGGCCGAGGACGACGCCATGTGGCAATGGTGGAAAGGCAAGTTCACCCGGGCGCACTATCACGAGCGGCTGCAGGCGGTGGCCGACTGCCGCATCGCGGTGGTCGACGACGCCGGCCACATGCTGCACCACGACCAACCCGGGCCACTGGCCGCCTTGCTGGAGCCCTTTCTGGCGCCCTGATGGGACATGAGAAAATCCGTGGTTGTTTACGACATTCTCCCAACCAGGATCAGCACCATGGACGCAGTACATACCAATCAGATCGGCACTCAACTCGTGGACCTGTCGCAGCGCACCCAAGAGTTACGGGGGTATCTTTGACTACGATGCCAAAGCCGAACGCCTGAGGACCGTCAACGCCTCGCTGGAAGACCCCGCGGTCTGGAACGACCCCAAAAAGGCGCAGGAACTCGGGCGCGAGAAAAAATCGCTCGATGGTGTCGTCGTGTCGCTGACCCGGCTCACAACCGAGCTGGCCGACAACTCCGAGCTCTACGAGATGAGCAAGGACGAGGGTGACGAGGACAGCCTGCTGCAGATCGAGCACGACACCGCCAAACTGGCGACAGAGATCGAGAAGCTCGAGTTCCTGCGCATGTTCAACAACCCGGCCGACCCATTGAGCTGCTTCGTCGACATCCAGGCCGGCGCCGGCGGCACCGAGGCCTGCGACTGGGCCAGCATGTTGCTGCGCCAGTACCTGCGGTATGCCGAACGCAAGGGTTTTGCGACCACGATCGAGGACGAGTCGCCCGGCGACACCGCCGGCATCAAGGGCGCCACGATCAAGGTCGAGGGTGAATACGCATTTGGCCTGCTGCGCACTGAGACCGGCGTGCACCGGCTGGTGCGCAAGTCGCCATTCGACTCCTCGGGCGGTCGCCACACCAGTTTTGCCAGCGTGTTCGTGTACCCGGAGGTTGACGACTCGATCGAGATCGACATCAACCCCTCTGATGTGCGTACCGACACCTTCCGCGCCAGCGGCGCCGGCGGCCAGCACATCAACAAGACCGACTCGGCGGTGCGGCTGACGCACATTCCCACCGGTATCGTCGTGCAGTGCCAGGACGGCCGAAGCCAGCACAGCAACCGCGATGTGGCCTGGAAGCGGCTGCGCTCGCGCCTGTATGACTTCGAGATGCGCAAGCGCCAGGAAGAGCAGCAAAAGCTCGAGGACAGCAAGACCGATGTCGGCTGGGGCCACCAGATCCGCAGCTACGTGCTGGACAACAGCCGTATCAAGGACCTGCGCACCAATGTCGAGGTCTCGGCCACGCAAAAGGTGCTCGACGGCGACCTCGATGTGTTCATCGAAGCCTCGCTCAAGCAGGGGGTGTGACGATGGCACCCGTTCAAGGCCTGATCTTCGACATGGATGGCACCATGATCGACTCGATGCCTTACCACGCCAGGAGCTGGATCGCGTTTGCCCAGCATCACGGCCTGACGATCGATGTGGCCGAACTGCTGCGCCGCACCACCGGTCGTACTGGCGCGGAGTGCATGGAGCTGCTGTTCAACCGCCGCATGGAGCCGCGGGAGTGCTGGGACCTGATCCACCAGAAAGAAGAAATCTACCGCGACCTGTTCGCGCCGGTATTTGCCGAAGTGCCGGGCTTCCAGGCGTTTTTCGGTCATGCGCACGCCCGCGGCCTGCGACTGGGTGTGGGTACCGCTGGTGACAAGCACAACATCGCGTTCGCGATGCGGCACCTCAAGATGGACCCGCTGCCCCATGCCATGGTGGGCGGCGATGAAGGCCTGCCGGGCAAGCCCGAACCCGCGATCTTCCTGGAGGCGGCGCGGCGCATCGGCGCCGACCCGCAGGCCTGCATCGTGTTCGAAGACGCACCCTTCGGCATCGAGGCGGCCCGGCGCGCCGGCATGCGCGCGGTCGCGGTGTGCACCAGTCACCGCGCAGACGAGCTGACGGGCGACCACGTGATCGCGCATATCGCCAGCTACCACGACCTGATCACCACCCACTTCCTGGAGACATTGCATGCTTGACACCCGTGACGAACATGGCCCGACCATCAGCGTCCAGCGCGCGGACTACAGCGCGCCCGCATTCTGGATCGACACCGTCGACCTGACCTTCGACCTGGACCCGGCCAAGACCCGGGTGCTGAACCGGATGCGGTTGCGCCGCAACCCCGACGTGCCGGTGCAGCCGCTGCGGCTCGATGGCGAAGATCTCAACCTGTCGCGGGTGCTGGTCAACGGCGCCAGCGCCTCGTTCAGGATCGACGCCGGCAAGCTGGTGCTGGAGAACCTGCCGCCGGCCGAGGCCGGCGCGTTCGACCTGGAGATCTTCACCACCTGCGCGCCAGCCAAGAACACCAAGCTGATGGGCCTGTACGTCAGCAACGGCTCGTTCTTCACCCAGTGCGAGGCGGAAGGGTTCCGGCGCATCACCTATTTCCTGGATCGGCCCGACGTCATGGCGACCTATTCGGTGCTGCTGCGCGCCAGCAAGACGGCTTATCCGGTGCTGCTATCCAACGGCAACCTGGTCGAGAGCGGCGACCTTGCAGCAGACGGCAGCAACGGCCGGCATTTCGCGCGCTGGGTCGACCCGCACCGCAAACCCAGCTACCTGTTCGCACTGGTGGCCGGCCAACTCGAATCGCGCCAGCAGCGCATCATCTCGCGCGCCGGCAAGGAACACCTGCTCGAGATCTACGTGCGCCCGGGCGATCTGGGCAAGACCGAACACGCGATGCAATCGCTGATGGCCTCCATCGTCTGGGACGAAGTGCGTTTCGGGCTGCCGCTGGACCTGGAGCGCTTCATGATCGTGGCCACCAGCGACTTCAACATGGGTGCGATGGAGAACAAGGGCCTGAACATCTTCAACACCAAATACGTGCTGGCGACCCAGGCCACCGCCACCGACACCGACTTCTCGGGCATCGAGTCGGTCGTCGGGCACGAGTACTTCCACAACTGGACCGGCAACCGGGTGACCTGTCGCGACTGGTTCCAGCTCAGCCTGAAGGAAGGCCTGACGGTATTCCGTGACCAGGAGTTCTCGCAGGACCTGTGCCGGGAGCCGTCGGCCCGCGCCGTCAAGCGCATCGATGACGTGCGCGTGCTGCGCACCGCGCAGTTTCCCGAAGACGCTGGCCCGATGGCGCACCCGGTGCGGCCCGACAGCTACGTGGAGATCAACAACTTCTACACCGTCACCGTCTACGAAAAAGGCGCCGAAGTCGTGCGCATGATGCAGACCCTGGTCGGCCGTGCCGGTTTCGCGCAGGGCATGAAGCTGTACTTCGAACGCCACGACGGCCAGGCCGTGACCTGCGATGATTTTGCGCAAGCGCAGGCGGATGCCAACCCGCAGTCCGACCTGGCGCGGCTGCTGCCACAGTTCAAGCGCTGGTACGGTCAGGCTGGTACGCCGCAGGTGAAGGCCGTGGGTCGCTACGACGCAGCCAACCGCAGTTACACGCTGCAGCTGTCGCAAAGTTGCAAGCCGACACCCGGCCAGCCGGACAAACAGCCCTTCGTGATCCCCGTCAGCCTGGGCCTGGTCGGGCCGGCGGGCGAAGACCTGCCACTGCAACTGGCCGGCGAGGCGGCGCCTGCCACTGGCGCGCGCAATTTCGTGCTCAGCGAGTCCGAGCTGACGCTGCAGTTCGTCGAGGTTGCCGCAGAGCCTGTGCCCTCCATCCTGCGCGGCTTCAGCGCGCCGGTGGTGCTGGAGTTCGACTACAGCGACGCCCAGCTGCTGCACCTGCTGGCGCACGACACGGATCCGTTCAACCGCTGGGAAGCCGGCCAGCGAATGGCGATGCGCTGCGCGCTGGCGGCGCTGGACAAGCCTTTCGGTGATGGTCCGGTTGGCGACGTGCTGACACCGCAGTTCCTGGACGCGATGCGCGGCCTGCTGCGCCATGATGGCCTGGATGCAGCCTTCAAGGAACTGGCGCTGACGCTGCCTTCGGAGAGCTATATCGCCGAACAGCTGACGGTGGTGGACCCGCAACACATCCATGCGGTGCGCGAATCGATGCGCCTGCAACTGGCCAGGGCACTGGCCGACGACTGGCGACTGGCCTGGGAGCAGAACAGGGATACCGGCGCCTACAACCCGGACCCGGTCTCCAGCGGCAAACGCGCGCTCTGTGGCATGGCCTTGTCGATGTTGTGCCTGGGTGCCGACAACGACATGTGGCCTGGCAAGGCCTTCGAACGCTACAAGCAGGCTGGCAACATGACCGACCGGCTGCATGCGCTGTCGGCCCTGGTGGGATGTGCCCATCCGCTCGGGGGCGAGGCCCTGAGCCGATTCCACGCGCAGTTCAAAGGCGACGACCTGGTGCTGGATAAATGGTTCGCACTGCAGGCCGGCGCCAGCGACCGGGAAGGCCACATCCTGCCGCGGGTGACCAAGCTGATGTCGCACCCCGACTTCCACCTGAAGAACCCGAACCGGGCGCGCAGCCTGCTGTTTGGCTATTGCAATGGCAACCCGGGTGCGTTCCACCGCCGCGATGCTGCCGGTTACCAGTTCTGGTGCGTGCGCGTGCTGGAAATCGACGCCTTCAACCCGCAACTGGCGGCCCGCCTGGCGCGCGCGCTGGATCGCTGGAGCCGGCTCGCCGAGCCCTACCGCAGCGCAGCCCGGGAGGCCATTGCCAAAGTCGCGGCCAAGCCCGATCTGAGCAACGATGTGCGCGAGGTGGTCAGCCGCGCGCTGGCGCTCTGACACCATCATGGCACCGCGTATCTCCTTCACCCGCTACCTGGTCGAGCACCAGCGGGTGCACAACCTCATCCCGTCCGATTTGCGGCTGCTGCTCGAGGTGGTGGCGCGCGCCTGCAAGGGCATCAGCCAATCCGTGAACAAGGGTGCGCTGGGAGGCGTGCTCGGCGCGGCCCAGACCGAGAACATACAGGGCGAGATGCAGAAGCAACTCGACATCATCGCCAACGAGGTGTTGATCGAGGCCAACGAATGGGGCGGCCATCTTGCCGCCATGGCCAGCGAGGAAATGGAGGGCATCTACCTGGTGCCGCACCGCTACCCGCAGGGCGAATACCTGCTGCTGTTCGACCCCCTTGACGGATCGAGCAACGTCGATGTCAACGTCAGCATCGGCACCATCTTCAGCGTGTTGCGCAAGCCCGAGAACCATGGCGCAGGCGTGTCCGAGGCCGACTTCCTGCAGCCCGGCAACAAGCAGGTGGCGGCCGGTTATTGCGTCTACGGCCCGCAGACCACGCTGGTTCTGACCGTGGGGGACGGTGTGGCGATGTTCACGCTTGACCGCGAGCAGGGCTCGTTCGTGCTCACGCAGGAGCGGCTGAAGATTCCGGCGGACACGAAGGAATTTGCGATCAACATGAGCAACATGCGGCACTGGGATGCGCCAGTGAAGCGTTACATCGACGAGTGCCTGCAAGGCGCAGAGGGCCCGCGCGGCAAAGACTTCAACATGCGCTGGATCGCCAGCATGGTGGCCGACGTGCACCGCATCCTGACGCGTGGCGGCATCTTTCTGTACCCCTGGGACAAACGCGAACCCGGCAAACCCGGCAAGCTGCGCCTGATGTACGAGGCCAACCCGATGGGCTGGCTGGTCGAGCAGGCCGGCGGCGCGGCCAGCACCGGGCACGGACGCATCATGGACATCGCCCCAACCCGGTTGCACCAGCGCGTCAGCGTGATCCTGGGCAGCCGCAACGAAGTGGAACACGTAGTCGCCTTGCATGCGGCCAGCGCAACTTCCAAGCCCGGCGCCTGACGCGAACGGGCTGATGGATCGAAGCCAGATCGCGTCATTGCCATCATCATCGCCAAGGGGTCGATCGGCCTGCCGATTGCCTTCCCGGGCAGAGACAGCCTGTTCTTGGTGCCGGTGCGGGTAAAGTCGCTGCGCACATGCAACACCTCCCCGGATGATTCGGTGCCGCGCTCCTGGGCGGTTGTTGTGGGCACGGCCCCGCAGATCGGGACGTTTTCACGTGGCTATAATCACGCCTTCGCCGGTGTAGCTCAGTCGGTAGAGCAGCTCATTCGTAATGAGAAGGTCGGGTGTTCGATTCATCTCTCCGGCACCAA
>Ga0105048_10004217_pt1 | contig 23496 bp, 19 predicted proteins | sample MAT05_FD_78382 | JGI IMG/M metagenome (GOLD analysis project Ga0105048, IMG submission 78382) | Freshwater microbial communities from Lake Fryxell liftoff mats and glacier meltwater in Antarctica - MAT-05 | ecosystem: Environmental > Aquatic > Freshwater > Ice > Liftoff microbial mat | place...
AAGGCAAACGGAATCGGGGCAGGAACCGTAATCCAAGGCTATGCCTGAAAAACGGATATTAACTGAGTAGTTAACGCTATTCAATTAAGAATCCCCGTGTCTTTAGACCGGGGAGTGTCAATCAGCACTCTTGAGGGGCATTGGGAAAACTCTTCCCTATTCCCCAATACTGCGATTTTTAATTATCCCATGAGTTGAGTAATTGGAAGTTTTTAGAATAGTTAATTAAAATTAAAAGGGAGTTAAATTAGCGGGAGTGGCTTTGGCAAAGCTTGGGCGGTTAAAATTAATTATGCTTCAGTCTTTTTTATCCCGTGCAACCCTAATTTTTCTATCAAGCGCTCTAGCGGTTTTGTGTGTTGCCTGTAGTGAAGACCAACGGAACACTGCGACTGGTGGCAATGAGCAACCCGCGCCAATTGGGGAGCAGGCATCAGTACAGCCTGCCGTTGAACCAACAACACCAGCAGTTACCCCTACCCCAGAAGCAGAGCCGCTAGAGCCGTCTGAAAGTGAACCAAGTCTTTTTGAGATGGGGCTAGACAAAGCCGTTGGCGCTTGGAGTATCAGCCGATCTGCTCAATCTCCAAGTGATTGGACTTTGGTGGCGAATCAGTACCAGGATGCGATCGCGCTGATGCAAAGGGTGCGGCGACAAAGCCCAGAATTTGCGATCGCTCAAACCAAAATTACTGAATATCGCCGCCAAATTAAATATGCTCAAAAGCAAGCTACTCCTCGCCCTGTGCGCCTTGCCGAACCGAACAAGATAGTAGTTGTGGTTCCTCAAAGAGCAATCACACCAAAGTATACCTCGCCTCCACAAGAAATAAAACCGTTAGCAACAGAGCCAGGTTTGCCCTCATCAGTAGTGGTGATTCCAGATGAAGCAGTATTTACAGCCCCGATTAAAAGGCGACTTGGTGGAACGCCAATTGTAGAAGTCACCTTTAATGGCCAGCAACAATTTGACATGATTGTGGATACGGGAGCCAGTGGCACTGTAATTACCCAAGAGATGGCAAATACCTTGGGAATAGTGCCAGTGGGGAAAGCTAAGGCAAATACCGCTAGTGCTAGAGCTGTAGAATTTCCTGTGGGCTATGTTAATTCGATGGCAGTTGGCGGGGTAATAGTGAATAGAGTAGCAGTAGCGATCGCAGGTACGGAACTAGAAACTGGACTTTTAGGACACGACTTTTTTGGTAACTACGATGTCACCATCAAACGTAATGTGGTAGAGTTTCGCCCGCAATTGCGATCGCAAATCAATTCCCCAGAAACTCAACTAACTGCTCCAACTTCGTCCAAGCTGCCCCGCTTTGTAGGATATCCTTAGCGATTTTAATCCCTTGGGCGTGATCGAGGAGTGCGATCGTACCTGCTACTTGCAGCGCCAACGACGCATTTAAAGCAACCGCATCTTGTTGCGCCTGAGTTCCCTTACCTTGGAGTACCGCCTTGAGAATCACCGCATTCTCTTGGACATCTCCACCCCGAAGCATACCTATGGGAGCAGGTGTTAGATCCAAATCTAAGGGATTAATGGTAGTTACCCGCACTTCTCCATCTGATAAAACCGCCAAGTCGGTTTCATCTCCTAACCCAGCCTCATCGAGTTTTTCTCGCCCATGCAAAACAATCGCCTTTTCCTTGCCCAAATTGTTTAATGCTTGAGCAACAGTTGCCAAAAGCTTAGGAGTAAATAACCCCACCACCTGCCCAGTTGGACGCAAGGGATTTACTAACGGCCCCAGCAAATTAAATACCGTTCGTACCCTGAGAGTCCGCCGTAATTGGGCAACCGCCTTGAGTGCTGGATGCCAACCAGGCGCAAACAAAAAAGTGATCCCCACCTCTTGTAGTGCGGCTTGCACCTTGTCACTGGATGCGCTCAAGTTTACACCCAAAGCTTCCAATACATCTGCGCTCCCCGTGAGACTTGAAGCTGAACGATTGCCGTGTTTGGCGACAGCTATACCAGATGCTGCGGCGACAAATGCAACTGCTGTAGAAATATTAAAGGTTGATGAACCATCTCCACCAGTGCCACAGGTATCTATTACAGTGCTAAGTACTGATTTCTGAGTGCTGAGTGGGGAACATTGAGATTGTAATACTTCAGCCATGCCGGTCAACTCGTCGGCAGAAATGCCTCTAAAGTTCAGCGCTGTTAAAATAGCCCCTGATAACTCTGGGGGAACCGCTTCACTGAGCCAACCTTGCATCAATTCAGCAGATTGAGTACGGGACAAGGATTGGCCATCTATTAATTGTTGCAGCAGGACATACCAGCTAGCAGAGGATTCTTGAGCAGGGATTGGGGAAATTGTCATAGCTAAGGTTTGTATGTTGTAGCTATAATTGAGAGCTATGGGGTTATCCTACCGGAAAATTGGAAGCTATCAAAGTTAGATTTAAATCTCAAGCCTTAATTGCAAAGCTGGATTAGCAAGATTCTGAATTTGTGATTTTTTTTCCAAATCAAGTTTAACTTGGTAGTTTGTAATGAATAACTCTTTTCCTTTAGCCGCACCACTCTGCTTATAATTATTCATCCCATACTGTAATTCCCACTCTGAGATATTAGCCCATTGAAAATTTTCTCGAATGTGCGGTGAGTCGTCGTAGGTAATTAGCCAGGGATGATGGCATTGTTGCAAAACTTCAGCAAATCTCTGATGTTCAAAAGAAGTGTGCAAGTCACCATCTTTACCGTATAGTTTTGATTTAGTAGCGCTAAAATATGGCGGATCTAAAAATAAAAATACATCTTTCTCTTCTGATTTTAATAGGTGGCTGTAATCCAAATTAGTAATTTGGACATTTTCTGATAAGATATTTTCTAACTTTTCTAGCCGTTCTATTGAAGAATCAGTAAATCGTTTATGAAAAGCTTCTTGAGAAAAACCACCTGATTCTACAGTTCCTGAAAAAGTAATTCTATTGAGTACGAAAAACCGAACTGCTCTTTCTAAATCAGATAAATTATTTACATCTACACTAGTTAATTCTGTAAATAGTGATTTACCATCTGTATACTTGACTTTAATATGTCGAATTTCTTTAACTAACTGAGCTATATCACGTTGGGCAAACTTCCAGAACAAGAATAGTTCGCGGTTTAAATCGTTAATCCAAATCTTGATATGCGGAAACTTTTGTCTTAAATAAATAAATACAGAACCACCACCTACAAAAGGTTCTCGAAATTCAGAAAAGCTCTCTGGTAAATATTCAGCTATCTGGTTTATTGCTTTTGACTTACCACCAGGATATCGTAAAGGACTTTTGATCATAACCAAGAATTATAATGTTTGAAAATTACTGGATACTTCTATTTTAAGTCTCTGATTATTTTGAGCTTCTAAAACCAATTTTTTGATAATTAGTTTTTGATTGGTATTAAAAATTTTAATATTAACTTCTAAAAAATATTCTAGTTCTTCTAGTGATGCATCTGGAAAGACAATAGAACCAACAACATTGTTACCTGTAAGCTTGAGCTTTGTAATAAATGATACTTGTTGACCATTCAATATTAAAGAATCTAAATTATAAAATAAAATTAGCTTTTGATAAATCCTGTAAAATGGAGAACTTCTGGCATATCTTCAAATTTTTATTAATATTTGTCTTTGCCATAGTTCAGTATTGGCTATTAAAGCATAAAAATCACTAAGCAAGAGTTAATTTCCTGCTGACTGGTTACAATTTTCTGAAATAAGCTATTAAGGACTATTTTTATGCCCCGTTCTGCACCCTATCAACCTTTGTTGTTGCGAATTCTTCACGGCTTAAGTGGAATTTTAGTTATCGCGGCAATTATTACTGGATTTCTGGTTTATAACACATACGATCGCAGATTTGGCAGGATACCATTTCCTCAAATTGGGGATATTCAGGGCATTCACGGCACTTTTGCATTATGTTTTTTGCTTGTTCTGCCTGCTTTTGCCCTCTATAGCTTTCATGCTGGACAAAAGCGCCTTGTTCAATCTGATTCTTGGCGGCAACTAACCCAGGTTGGCAAGCCGATTTGGTGGGTTAGCTTGCAACGTCTGGCAAATACTCTCATGCTTATCGCCGCTGTTTTGGCTGTGAACTCTGGCAGGATGATGAAGGAAGAGTGGCTTCCAGCAGGACAGCTAGATCATATTTGGTACTCCCTCCATCTTAGTGCCTGGGTTGTGATGGTTTGCTGTGTGGCGATTCATGTTTTGATGTCTACCAAGGTGGGTGGTGCGCCGTTGTTACTCTCTATGTTTTCGCGGAAGTTTCGCCCAGAAGATAGCCCTGCTGAATGGTCTAGTCGTTTCCGTACTTGGTTGACTAGCTTACAAACTAACTTGGGTGCGGGAATGAATAATTTTATGCAAAACAATTTTTACCTCAGAATTATTGAGGTGATTGTACTGGGTGGAATTCTGACAGCGTTTGTCTTACCTGTATTTTTTCCCGGTAGTGAGTCATAGTCAATACGCTTGGGTTAAGGTTTTAGAGACGCGATAAATCGCCGTCTCTACAAGTGTTTTGGTCTTATCTGAACTGTATTGAGTCATAGGTAATTTGCTGTTACTGCGTAGCTTGCCGCCGTAGGCATCGCAAACTTGTTAAGATTAAACTACGTAGCCGTAATATATACTGCTGAATTTTAACTTGATTTCATGTTGCATTTTCGTAAAAATCTGTTACATTACTTTACAGGCAGTTATAACTGTTACAACATAAAAGCTCAGAGTATTATTTATGGCAGACGTTAAGAAGACTACGGGTTCAGTTCCAGAAGATCCTAATGCTTTGCGCTGGGGCTTCACTCCTCAGAGCGAAAATTGGAACGGTCGTTTTGCAATGATTGGTTTTATATCTGCTGTTGCACTTGAAGTGTTTTCTGGTCAAGGAATTTTACACTTCTGGGGCATTTTATAGATTTAGACGTTTTTACCTTCATTAGATGATCAGGCAAGGCAGCGATTCGCAAAATCGTCTGCCTTTCCTTTATGAGAGAATTCTCTTACCGTGATGAGCGAAATATTACACGACCTGGGGATTCTTCCTGATTAATTCGCGCATATACTCGAAGACAAGTTAATACTTCACCAGGAATACCACCACAGTCTAGTTGTAAGTCATCCTTAGATGAAGCACAGATATCTGCATAAAGTCCCGATAATTGGCGAATTCGTACTTCATTACCTCCATTAATAGCCTCATCAGCGACTTTCTTCAAAATGCGTCGTGATTCATGTTGTAGCTTTCCCCACCAAGAATAGCGTTCAGCAGGTGGTACAAAGACTAGGGAATGTATCGCTTCGTCCATGTCAATCCAAGCACGGAGAATTGATAGGGGATCAGTGTTTTTCTCAGCTTTTTGGGTGCGTTGGAAGCGATCGCTTAAAGCATCAATATATTGATCGCGCTGTTCTGCTTTGGAGTGTAAGGGAATGACATCGAAGCTAAAAACGCTCTTTAAAGCATGATGTAAATCTGGATCTATTTCAATAAAATTCATATATAAAAATAGGAATGCTGCTGGTAAATCGGATACATTACCTTGGAGAATTTGAGAATTTGAAAGTGCTTGTTGATACAATACCAAGCCCTGAGCTTGAACAGTACCACTAAGTCCGGGGTAGATAATTTCATCGCGGATAAAGGGAAGTTGATAGAGGTTAGAATTATCTGCGATCGCACCAACTTCTTGAGCTAAATCTAAGGTGCGCGATCGCCAAGTTGCAGCCAAATCTTCTGGTACTCGCAGCAGCTTACGTTGAATCTCATTCCACAAATCAGAGTCCGTTGTGCTTTGCAGTTGGGAATTACCCAGATAATAATTAAGTTCTGAGTCAGAATTAAAAGCTTCCCGCAGGTGACTTAGTTTTAAATCATCTGGTGCATCTTCCCAACTAGTATTTTGCTGTGGGGGTTCAGGTTCCAACAGATTATGAAGTTCTTGCAGCACCTCATCGCATATTTTAGATCCTGGATCTAATGGTAATTCTGTGCGAGCCTGATTTAAAGTCGCCTCTAGTCCATACAAACTAAACCGCAGTAGCTGGGCTAACTCTGAGTTTTCTATCTCTAATAATTGACGCAAGTGCTGCATGAATATCACCTCCAAATATTACCTGTATGTGGTTCGTAACGAATTAAATTTGGCAAAACTCTGTGTTACTCTGCGCTAACCTTTGCGTTCCTCTGCGTTGAAAAAATTAATATTTTTAAACGCAAAGGGGCGCGGAGTAAACGTAAAGGAACGCAGAGGTTTAATGCAAGAGTTAATGGATGCCGCAAAAGGGATCGCGTTCTTTATCAACTTCGTTGGGCTGTAATTCTAATTCAGCAAGATAAACGCATCCCTCTTCTTTGAGGCATTCTTGACTGTTTGATGTCCAGTAAGGGACTTCACCGGCGTGCATCCGTAGAATACCTTGATCGTCGAGAGTTACACGATATTGGCAAGGATAATCTGTTGTCACATCTGGTTTGCTGAGTGCGCCAATTCTTATCCATTTTTTACTGTTGGTTTCGGCATCTATTTGATAAATATAGAAGCTGTGTTGTCCAGTTTGCGGGAAGGGAGGTAAAGGATTACTAATTAATCCGGTTCCTGGTTCCGTCACACCATCGCGCAGATAGTGAAATTTTTGGAACAATTTACTACCATCATTTCCTACTTCAAACACAAGATGATAGGCATCTGGTTGATCAACAGTCGCAGACTCAAGAACATTGACGGCAATATCACCATCATTTAAGTCTTTATTGAAGCGTTCTACAGCAATATTCCAGTTCAATTTACCATCAGCAAATAGCGGTGAAGTTTCTGAAACAACCGATTCTAAATCAATGCCAGGAATATCAATTAAATAATGGGGGTTTCCCTGACAAAGCAACACATTAAATTCAAGGGTTTGGTCAATTTCAAACTGGACTTTAATTTTTTTCAGAAACTCTGCTTCTTGCATTCCCAGTTGATTCATGAGGTTTTTGCCGTCAAAGCTACCCCATAGTCGTAAATCTCCCTCTTCGTAATCTTGACGGTAGATAATGTTAGTTAATTGGATTCCTTGCCAATGAGTACGAACTTTGGCGACAGTTTCCCAAGATGCGAGTTGATAGAGTTCTTGTCCAGCTTTGAATATAGTTAGTAAATCGTTACTTTGGGTTTTGCGTTTGAAATTGCAGGGCAAATAATAAAACAGGTTTTTGACATCAATTTCTAGCTGGTTGGCTCCCTTACGCAACAAGCTTTTAGACTCTTCTGGATCGAATCTTAATCTTCGCAGTTTCTCGGCATAGCAAGCACCGGCCGAGGTGGCTAATTTGGTAAATTCCAGCACAAAGGTAATTCGCTCTGGATTCCACACAAAATATGGAGACTTACTAAATTCTTGGTAGATTTGGCGCTGCACTATGTCTAAATTACAAGTTTTTCCAGACAAAATTAACCAATCAACTTTTTGGGAATTCCAAGAATCTTTGGTGATATCATCGGGACGTAAGCGACTTTCCATTAATCCTTTGGCAATACCGATCGCTTCCTTAATTCCTGAAACGGCGGCTCGTTCAAATTGCTGGTTATCTAAGGTGACGCAGATGCTATTTGGATCTTTGACTTGGAATTTAACGGCGCTTTGGGTAAGCAGTTCGGAAATTTGCTGCTCAGAAAGAGTGAAGGTTAATAGAGAATTATCTGCTGGTGGCTTTTGCCCAAGTTTAAGTTTAGCGGCTTCCGCATGATCCCAGAGAATATAAAATGATTGCAGGCGTTGGGGTGCTTGTTGCCAACGAGTTGGTAATACTTTCTCGGCAGTATCTAGGGCATCTTTGTAAGCAATATCGCCTTCTGGATTTTCTTTATCTAGACATTTTAAAAGACTACCAGTTTTGAATTTGCCTTTTTCTAAAAAGCGCTCGTTTAACTCAGAGTTAATTAAATCTTCTAGCTTTTCGCTTTCTAGATCACCTGTTGTTACTACTGTCAATAAAAAATCTGCGATCGCAACTTTTAATAATCTAAAAATTCGCAGTGTAATTAACTCACCGCCTAACTGTAAATGACCGGATGAACCTAATAGTTTGGGGGTAAGTTTATAGTAACGTCCTCCTAAACCTCGGTCTTCATAATCGGCAAAGGTAGGGGTTTTATCTTCCAAAGTCAGTTCAATTAAAGCTAAGTCTGTAGTTCCCCCGCCAATATCCAAAACGAGAACATTTTGTGACCATTTGCTCCCTGCTTGGCGACAACGAGTTTTGAATGACTCGATGCCAATGTTGAGATTACCACCAAATTCTCGCCATAAAAAGAATATCGCCACAGAAACGGCTTCATCATAAGCAGTTTGCACATCATCGATCCCCAACTGCTCAACTAATTCTTTAACTTCCTTGCGAACAACTGGTGGGGCGACAGTGGGGTAGGTGACAACTGCTGTCAAAAAATTCCCTTCTGAAAACCTGCGTTGGGCGCGTTGGCGGTAATCTTCAGTTAACTCGATTAAATGCGCCCAAGCAGATTGGATCAGTTGGTTAGCGGTAATTACTTCTTCTTCACCATCTAAAATAACTGAAAACAAACGATCCTGACCAAAATAGCGTTTGGGTGAATGGTGAAATCTGCTGATAATTTCCTTTAAAGAACCGCTTGTACCTTGAGCGATCGCTTTTTTTCTGTTATCTCTAGCTTCCCTACCCATTCGCAGTTTTAAGTCCCCTAACTGCGAAATTTCCGACTCGCTGGGAATTTCCGTATCGCGGCGATCGATATCCAGCACAACTGGAATCAGATTTTGCGACTCTAGGGTAGGGACGCGGAACACCTCATGATAGATTTGGTAAAGTTTTTTGCTGACAGCACGGCGGAATCTCTCACTGTTTCCTAAAGAAAGTTCAATTTGGCGAATTGCTTCTAAAAATCGCTCTTTATTGTCACTTTCAAATACTTCACTCAATCGGCTGGGTTCTATCTCCAGGTTTTTGCTAATTTCTCCAATAAACTTTTCCCAATCATCAGCGCTGACATCTGGTAAAGCCACGGAGGCGGGAGAACTCAGCCATTGTGATAAGCGATCGCGCAACCGCATTTCTTGTTCTTTGGGTAGAATTTCTGCGATCGGTACTTCAATGGGATCAAAAAGTGTAACTGTAGAATTCGATGTGCCAAAATCTAAAGCAAACCATCCTGGAAATCTTTTTTGTTGTTTCTCTGGTTGTTGATCACTATATTTGTTGAGTTGGAAAGGGTTCATTAGAGTATCACTTCCTATTGTTTGCTTTATAGCTTGCTAAAACTATGGTCTTTTATCATAAAATGACAAATTTAGAGAATACTTGTGGTAAAGACTTTTAATCGTTGGTCTTGTAGCACTGATTCTCTTTAGCACTGGCTTTTTTATCTGGTGCGATATCTAAAACGGGCTACACCTACGCTTTTATATAAAAAGAACGTAGACATAGCCCAAACTAGGCATCGCTAGGAAAATTACGGCAGTTACTAAGTTGATGTTGAAGATTCTTGCTCAATTGCAAGTCTTACTTGTTCGATAGTTAAATCAAGTAACTGGGCAACCTCTTCTATCGACATACCACGAACTAAGAACCGAGGTACAAGTTCAAGTTTTAGTTCTTCTCGTCCTTCTTCTCGTCCCTCTTGTCTAGCTTCTCGATAAACCCTAGTTTCTTCTAACTTAACTCCTAACATTGCCTCTACCTCTTCACGACTTAAGTTTGCAAATTTATAAACAGCTATCGTTGTGATTACATCTATTATCTCCTTCTTAGCTGAGACAGTTATTTGTTCTTGTTGCACCCGCTCAATTAAACGTTTCGCGTCTTGCACCATTTGAGTATCTGAGGCAATAGTCAACTGCATCAAACTGATACCTACTTTTTGCTCATCAGGACTACCTAACTCATCTAAATAAATCCGTTGTACTTGAGAACTGTTCAGTAGCGATCTGTGAATAGTAGTGTTTTCCGGTTCCAAGCTGCGAGACTGTAAAATAATTACCCCGTACCAGTCATCGTAAAGCGACGGGTTGCGATGCATATACAGCATGGATTCGGAGAAAAAGCGATGGTACAGTAACTCATCCTTTTGGAATTGCACCTCAGCAAAAAAGATCATCTGAGATGTTGCATCAGGTGGAGGTAAAAATACCCCATCAATCCGAAATGTTGGTTCTTTAACTTCAACTGATTCAAAGCGATAGCTAGCAGCTTCGGCTGGTGGCTGTTCTACTAACTCGAAAAACAATCCTGGGACACGTTTGAAAATTGTATAAAAAATCGCATCACGTCTCACAAATACATCCTCATAACTCTAGCGATCGCAATCAGTCACTTTCTGAGTTAGCTTATCTCAAATCATCTAAGTAAGAAACAGCAGCAAGTTCTGAAATAATCTGCAACCATATAGGAATTTGGATCTCAGATGGCAATTCCCCAGCCGCCAAATATCTCAGCAAAGTTTCTTTTTTTGAAAGGTTTTGCAGACTAGGAATAATTTGATCTAAAATGCCTTCTAGTTCGGAATTAATTTGCTGATTAACTTCGCTAACATACTGCACAAGATGAAGGCTAGCGCTAGCGGTAATTTCATCTCGCAGCCGCAGTACTAAAAGTTGGTGGTTGCTCGATCTAGGTAAACCTTGGCTTTTTTCTGGTGCCCAGTCAAAGATTTGTCCAACATTATGTTTATCGTCTTTACGTGCTAGGGGAAAGATGATTTCGGGCGCAACGGTTTTATTTTTACTATTGATTTCAGAGATAATTGCTTCCTTCCATTCATTAGGATCGCATCCTAGCAATAATTTGTAAAAGAGATCGGCATCTTCAAAACCAAATTTTTCTTCGATTTCTTGCTCCATATCTGAGTGGAAAAATGCCTGTAATTGTTCGCGTTCTGGGGCTACATAATTTGACAATTGATTCAACAAATCTACCACTGCTTGATGGATGCGATCGCGGGCAAAATCTTCTACTTCTTTAAGGGTTTTCTCAAATACTGGATAAAAATCATCACTCTTAGTTGGAAGGGAACTATTGACACGGTTTCCCCGATCAAATAATTTCCCGGCTGCACCTTTAGATTCTGCCAGAGCGATCGCTCCATTGTTGGCTTTGTTGAAGAGTAAAGTCCACTGGTTCCAATTCAGGATTCTAAAGGTAAGTTCGTCTTTTACTACATCGCTGACGACAACACCGCGCCGGTCTTTGAGTGGTTCTTTCCCTAAATCTTTTTGAAAATTCCTGTAGATTTTATCCAAGCTTTCGACCACAAAGCGCAACTCGATAAAGGCGGGACTGTCTCCTGTAGGGATACCTTGCTCGTGAATTTCATCTATGATGTCCTTCAAGTGATCTTGTTGCTGACTCACCACATCAGCCGATCTCCGAGTATCTTCATACAGTTGCTTTAGACCATGAGTCGCTACGTGGGTTTGAATCAATTCCCGCAGCTTACTAAGTCCCCCATCTTGAGCAAAGTAACCTAGCTGTCTGCCCAAATAACTGCGGGGATCAGTGTTTAACAGCCCTTCACTTAATAGCTCCCATTTGTCTTGTAGCCGTTTAGACCGATCTAGATAATCAGGATAGTCTAAGTTAGCCAAAAACTCTGTTGAACCTGCTTTCACAGTACTAGAACGTTTTGCTAATTCAGCTAGTCCTAACAGTGGCGACAGTAAAACGATGCGGTCTTTTTGAGTTGTAAACGCTTCTGCACCGTCAATGGTAGTTTGCAGAACTTTGAGTTTTTGGAAAACGGTTTCCTCTTGTAAATGGCTATCTTCAATCAGTTGGTCAAGTTCTCTTTCACCGCCTTCACTGTCTAGGGGTAGTTGATCAAAGCGACCCACACCTACGAGAATTAAATCTTTCAGGTCTTGCCCCGGTCGCTGCTGCTGCATCATCGTAAAGATTTTATTGGCGCGATCGCTCCCAGGAGATTTACCATTTAGCAATACCAAAATTGTTTGTACTTCTGCCAATTCTCGCAGCGACAAAAAGGTATCCCTAGCCCCCGAATTAGCAGCCCCCAATCCCGGAAAGTCGATAAGAATAAATTTAGCTGCACCTGCAAAATCCCAAATTTCCCGTGAGATTTTCACATCAATATCTACACGGCGGATCAGTGGGAAGCTGTTTTGCAATAACTTCGTTGGTAGCCTCTGGGGTGGACTCGGTAATCGGATATGTGCTGGAGGCAAATCTTCAAATTTCAGAGTTTGGATTGCCATTGGCTGTTCGACTAGCTGTAGCCCCTCGCGGGCGGTGGTAGCATCAATCTGGTAACGCCCACCACACATAACTTCCCCATAAGCTTGATAAGCCCGCAGGAATAATACCAACTCCCGGAGTAAATAACGTAGCTCTAAATTGTTACTGCTATTCCATGCTTCTTCACACCAGCCAATAATATCTGTGCCAGAGTTGAGTTTCGATACTGGTATAGGAGGAAGCCCTGCTGCTGTTGTCCGTTTATTGGCCTCCCCTAGCATGAAGCGTAGACACTCATGCACTCCTTCATGAGAAAGATAATCTACAGTAAAATTACTTAATTGTGTAGTGGCAAAGTCATCTTGCGGTATAATATGTATGGCGGTAACATTACCTGTAGTGGGGTTTTCGCTGACAGGCAAAGCATCAGCATATCCAATTAGACTGCCTAAAAGTAAAGTTTTCCCACTACTGAATTCCCCCATTACCCCAATTTTGACAGGTGAAGTTGCCAGGTCTACAGTTTTCTGGGCAGCTGACCGCAGACGCAGGAGACAGTCATCAAGACTAGCTGGAACCCAATCTTCTTGTTTTGAAGGGTGCTGGGGCACAGAATCTATCTTTCGGAGGATGAATTCGCCGTACTCCTTAAAACGGCCCAGTTTATCTGCTTCCATAAAGTAGTTTCCGCCTAACATGAATTTCTGTGAGCTTTATAACATATAAAATGCGATTGCTAGCCATTATTGCAACGTGTTGATATCACATTTAGCATTTCTCTCATTTAATTTGCGATTTTGGTATGAGGCGTTTTGAACGGTCAAGACAATTTTGATAAATCGGGTTTGAATTGAAAAATCGAAGAAGAATTTAGAAGTCAGAATGGGCTAAACCTTAGCTATCCGCTAACAGGAGCCATAATGAATAAAGTAGAGTTTTATACCACAAGATGACTAGAGACTCCTTAGTAGAGATGTGGGTATTAAACCCTTTTATAGCCTTTATTTTAAGAGGACGTCCGAAAAGTATTAGGTGAATATAATTCGCTACTACACAAACAAAGTCTACCTAAGCAGAAAACATGAAAAATCAAAAATTTCCAACCCACGGAGGTGGTTTTTGTCTTTATAGCCGCGACTTATATAGCCTTTCCTAATCACATGATGTACATCAGAGCAAGCTCATCGCTTGCGGGGGTGGGGTTCTTGTACCTCACTCAACTGAGAACCGCTATAATCCGGTTCGGATAAGCTGATGTTGCAGGGGAGGCTCTTCAGGAAAGTGAAACGTCTCCCAATATCTCTGCTAACCTACTGCACCCCCCAAACTTTGGCTCTGACAGCAGAAATAAGGTGTAGAGGTCTAGATTGCATTGTCCTGTCGATGGTTTAGTAATTTCTCTAATTGTCCGATACCTGTAAAGCTTTTAAAATTTCCGCCTCTGTTGTTGAATTTGGTAACGATTTATATCGTAATGAATCAATTCACTCAATAAATCAAGCCATAGCAACTCAGACTAGTTTACAAAAGGCGATCGCAGGAAATAGATCCCAGGATATCGCACAAGCACAAGCCAATCTGAATAAAGCTCAAGTTACTCAACGGCAAGCGGCAGAAGATTTGCGCCGCAATCAAAAGTTACTAACAGCTGGAGCAATTTCTCAACAAGCTCTCAGTGTTGCTCAATCGACCTATGACGGTGCTAAAACGCAAGTAGACCAAACCCAACAAGCCCTAAATCTGCTCAAAGCCGGCTCTCGTCCTGAAGATATCTCCCAAGCCAGAAGTATCCTTAAACAGCGACAAGCAGCGTTGAATTTACTTAAAGCTGGATCTCGTCCCGAAGATATCGAGCAAGCTCGCGCTCAGGTGGCAGCGCTTCAGGGAGCAGTACAAATTATTCAAGCCAATCTCAACGATACGGTGATTCGCGCACCTTTTAGCGGCGTTGTCGCCCGGAAATTTGCCGATCCTGGTGCTTTTGTCACCCCCACCACAGCAGGTAGTGCGGTGACTTCCGCTAGTTCATCTTCTATTTTGGCTCTCGCATCCACGAACGAAGTTGTTGCTCAAGTGGCAGAAGCGAATATTTCCCAAATTCGGATGGGTTTAACCGCAACGATTCAGGTAGATGCCTATCCGGGAAAAACCTTTACCGGACAGGTGACACAAATTGCCACACAGTCGGATGTTGTGCAGAACGTTACCAGCTTTGAGGTGAAGACATCAGTCTTAGATACCCAAAATTTGTTGCGATCGGGGATGAATGTCAATGTTACCTTCAAAGCCGGAGAGTTAAAAAATGTGCTGGTAGTGCCGACGGGGGCGATCGCACAACAAGACAATTCTCAAGGCGTATTTGTCGCCAAGGACAAAGGCGATCCAGTCTTCGTACCCATTACAGTTGGCACAACGGTAAATGACAAAACCGAGGTCAAGTCTGGCTTAACCGGAAACGAATCTGTCTTACTCAGCTTTCCACCCGGAACTCGTAAGGTTTCTAACGTCAATGGCAGACATTAAGAGTCTTTAATTTTCCTATGACAAAACTTGGCTTACCACCGCCAAAAACTCCATTGAAGCGCCATTTGCGAAAGCGCAAACTTCCTCTCGGTGAAATTCTGATTATGTCAGTGGAAACACTGTGGAGCAACAAGTTACGCACATTATTGACAATGTTGGGCGTGATTATTGGCATCTCCTCGGTGATTACAATTACCGCCGTGGGGCAAGGTGTGCAGAAGTCAACGGAGTTACAAATTCAGGCATTGGGAACAAATGTGATGCTGGTTCAGGCGGGAGCAGCAAGGACAGGCGGTATCAGCCAGGGAGCCGGTTCAGCCACGACACTAACTTGGGAAGATGCCCAGGCGATCGCCAAGCAAGTCCCGCCGGCTCAAGCGGTTTCGGCATTTTTACAACGCGGTCAAATTCAGGTTGTCAGGGGTAATACCAATATTGCCACTACCCTTGTAGGAACGGATTTGAACTACCCAATCATGAAAAATATTCATCCCCAATCAGGAGTATTTTTTAGTCAAGCCGATGTGGACGCTGTGCGACCTGTGGCATTTCTTGGTTCCAAAGTGCGCGATGAATTATTTAGTACCAACGAATCTGCAATCGGGGCTGATTTGCGGATTCGGGGTAAGCGCTACACTGTAGTCGAAGTGGCGGAAACCAAGGGAACGGCGGGTGGACAGGATTTGGACGATGTGATTTATATCCCATTAACCAATATGTCGTCCCAAATTGTCGGCAATAACGCTTTGACGGGTGTGGCAATTAACGGCTTTTGGTTAGAAGCGAAAAATGGCGATCAACTAAACTCCGCTCAATTTCAGGTAACGAATATTCTGCGGCTCCGACATGGGATTAAGGCATCAGGTGTCGATGATTTTCGGATTACCAATCTCGTGGATATTATCAGCACCTTCAGCAGTGTGATGGGGTCATTTACTTTGATGATCGGAGCGATCGCAGGTATTTCCCTCGTCGTTGGAGGTATTGGGATTGCTAACATCATGCTGGTTTCGGTAATGGAACGCACGCGAGAAATCGGCATTCGGAAAGCGGTGGGTGCAACCAATGCCTCTATTTTGAGCCAGTTTTTAACCGAATCGGTGATTATCTCTACGGTTGGTGGCTTGATTGGTGTGGGTTTGGGAATCGGCTTTGCTTTTGCGGTCGCCACTTTTTTCAAATTTCCGTTTATTGTGCCTTTGTGGTCGATTGGGGCAGGGTTTGGACTCTCTTTTATAGTGGGTATCCTTGCAGGTGGCATCCCGGCACAGAATGCTGCCAAATTAGATCCGATCGCAGCCCTACATGGTGATTAATACTGAAATTATTTGCGTAAAATCGTGGCGAATTGAGGGTGGAAATTTAAACGCAGAGGAACGCGGAGAATTAATGAAATGCTGTACTTAGTTTTTTCAAAAATCAAATACTAATTCTATGCTCTCTTTGGGCATCCGATCGCTCACAACCTCCAGTGGCACGATCTGCGATCGCTGTTAAATGCACTAACCGACGAGACTCAGGAGCATAACGGCAATCTGATATTTACGCGGAATGGCGAGACGCTGACAGTTCATCCCCCACATCACAAAGATTTGTCCGACATTGAGGAACTGATGAAGATTCGCCATTTCCTTGAGCGCTCTGCTGTCCCCGCACAGCCGATTATCGCCGAGGGTGTCCACCTGCTGGTTGTTATGGATCACCGTGAGGCGTTTATCTATAAAACTGAACTGCACGGCTCAGTTCCAGAACGGATTGTTCCTTACGACCCGGACGGATCTCATCGGTATCTACACAATATAGGTGACGGTCAGCGCCAGCTAGAACTCAAACCATTTTACGAGGACATAGCGCGATCGCTAATTGGCGCAAAGAAGATTTTAATTTTTGGCAGTTCCACCGGTTCAAGCAGCGCGATGGATTATCTGCTGGCGGAACTCAAAGAACATCACCCAGATATCGCCGAGCGAGTTGTCGGTACAGTCGTCGTCAACGAACAACACATGACCACAGACCAGTTACTGGCTCAAGCGCGATCGTTCTACGCGGCAAACTGATGTTGAAAAAATGAGAAAATACCCCCCACAAACTTTTCGCTTGTGGCATTGATGGTCAAGACTTAACTACATTACCAGACAATCCTGGAAATTCGTCATACATTTAGAATTTCTTTTAACAAGCGTAAAAAATCAATTCCAGATGCAATCCTCATTCCCCGCTCACAATCCCCATCTTAGGAGTACCTTGAAGATGGGGACTTCCGCGATACGTTAAATTTAAATGCTGCGCTCGATATCATTCATCAGATTTGTCCATACTGCGATTTTCGTATTCTTCAATGCAATCATGGCAGTTCTGCTGTATGAGGTTGTTGTTGACAAAATATCGAACCTCACATGGATCGCAGTCGCCTTGTTCGCGGTTGAAGGAATCGTTCTTATCGCCAACAATTGGACGTGTCCCCTGACGACTTACGCCGAAAGCTTGGAATCGTATCACGGTCAAGTAACTGACATTTTCTTCTTGCCAAAGTGGTTTGGCGATCGCATTTTCATTATCTATGGTGGCTTGCTCGTAGTTGCACTTCTGCTTCTTTTAATTAGATTATTGACTTGAGCATTTCAAATAGAAAGATAAGTAACGTTTAGTTAGAGGCGATCGCCTCTAGCAAACTTGAAAAGATGATTGTTTCGGCGATCGCATTGGCTTTGCGCGAAAATCTGCGGTAATATGCCATTACAACAATAAATTAACCGTAATTGCGGGATAACTATTTATTATCCCGCAATTATTGGCAGACTAAGTGCCTTAAGGTGAAAGAAACGCTATCTATTCCCTATATGGATATGAAGAACGTCAAAATCTACTCTTCTGGTAGTTGCGACCTAACTAGGCGTGTAGGTCGTTTCTTTGCAGCACTTGAATATGAAGGAAGATTCAAATACGTTTCGGGAGAGATTGATGATGCTACTGCCGATCGTTGTATTCTTCATGGATTTCTCGAAGCTCTGCACCTAATAAAAGAACCCTGTGCACTGACTTTCGTGACGGCGACACATTTTTCATTTAATCTACTAGGAGAACCCAAAGGCGCAAATAAAGATTTGAAGCGATTGTTTCTGAGAATGCTGGATGAAAAACAGTGCCACTTCGAGTTTGAAGAGTGGCATGGGGGAGGAGATCAGTTAAAATCTCAGATATCAGAAATCGAGAAGAAGGCTATAAAGGTTGAACCATCAAAAATTCTTGAAATCTATGGTCTCCCGGCATCAAAGCAGCAATACCTATTTTGAGCTTGTCCGCGTTCAAAGGCAATGCAATCCCCCTGTATGCAGCACAATAGTGGCGTTATAATTCTCAAAATTTGAGTGATGGCAGTAGTTTAAAAAGAATCCACTGGTATTTAAGGCTAAGTTGTTTGGAGTCGGTTAGTCGGGCATAACAATACGTTGGAGCGGACAAAATTGTGATATTTTGGTAATTAGCAAAAGCTTTCCTGCCGCTCAACCTAACCGTTATGCCGAACCGATAGCTCCGTTTAAGTTATCTGTTTTCAGCAGAGATTAAGCAAGCAAAAATAGTTGACTTCGTTGTTGAGTTCCGAGAGATTATTGGCGATCGCAAACATTAAGAATTGAGAAGCGATCGAGGCATAACAAATCATTGGAGCGGTCAAAGTTGTAATATTTTCGTTGAGAGCAAAAGTAAATACGCGATGGTTGGCTTTCGCTGCCTCCTGACTTGTATCATATCCATTTTAGTTTTTAAAGAAGAGTCGCTGAGAACCCTACACTTACCTGTACTCAGGAAGTGTAGGTATGTCACGCTTTGTATTATATTTAATCAACTCATACAGGAAATAACCCAACCGCCTGTCACAGTCAAAGAATAAATAGAGTGGATGGTCACAGATGGTTGAAGCTATTACTAAACCTGAAGAGATTTCTCTAGATGATTTGTGGCAATCGGCATCAATCGATAATGGAGTTTTCCAGCCCGAATTACTAATCAATCTTCCCCCTGTAGCCCGTCGCTATCTGGAGAAGGCGATCGCCCCTGGTACGCAGCTAGCCTCAGCAGTGAGATTGTGGATGCACGGCGAAATGAAACTCGGAAAAGATTGGCATCCCTTTAAAGCGGAAGAAGTGATTTGCTGGGATCGAGGCATGATTTGGCAGGCGACGACTGAGATGAATGGCTTGCCGATTTTGGGATGCGATCGCGTCGTAGATGGCGTTGGAAATGCTTCGTGGAATACCATACAGAGAAGCGGAGAGGATATCACTCGATCGTGTGTGGGACGAGTTCAGGCAGAGTCGGTGTGGCTACCTTCTGTCCTTTGTCGCTCTGATGTATCATGGACGGAGTTAAACGCATCCTCAGTACAGGTTAACTTTACATCACTCGGCGAACCAGCAAAACTGACTTTGACAGTTAATAACCAAGGTATGTTGGAGCGAATGAAAATCTATCGCTGGGGGAATCCCGAAGGCGGAGATTGCCACTATGTTGATTTTGGTGGAATCATCGACGAAAGCAGGACATTTGACGGCTACACAATCCCGACTCGCCTCAGCGTTGGTTGGTATTTTGGCAGCGATCGCTTTGAGTCAGAAGGTGAATTCTTCCACTGTACGATCGATAAGGCAATCTATAAATGAAGGAAGCATCTATGTCTGAGTTGATGAACCAACAAATTCTGCTCAAAAGTTACCCAACAGGCGAACCCAAAGAAAGCGATTTTGCCCTTGTTGAAACGGCAATTCCAGAACTGGGAGAGTCAGAAATACTCAGCCGCACGATTTACTTATCCCTTGATCCATATATGCGAGGAAGGATGAGCGATCGCGCTTCCTATACAACTCCCGCAGCATTAGGTAAAGTCATGGTGGGTAGCACTGTCAGCCAAGTGGTGAAATCAAACCACCCCCAATTTGCCGAGGGAGACTTTGTGCTGGGGTATGACGGTTGGCAAGCTTATGGAATATCCCAAGGCGAAACCTTGAGAAAACTTGACCCCAAGCAATTACCAATCTCCTATGCTTTAGGCATTGCTGGGATGCCTGGAATGACAGCCTATTTTGCCTTGCTAGATATTGGACAGCCCAAAGCAGGCGAAACTGTTGTGGTTTCTGCGGCTTCTGGTGCTGTGGGTGCAGTTGTCGGTCAAATTGCCAAAATCAAAGGCTGTCGCGCTGTGGGTGTTGTTGGTAGCGATGAGAAATGTGATTACATTGTGCATGAATTAGGGTTTGATGCTGGCATTAATCGTAAAACTCAAGACCTGAATTCTGCATTGAAAGCTGCTTGTCCAAATGGAATTGATGTCTACGTTGATCATACAGCAGGGGCAATTTTAGAAGCAGTGTTGCAACAGATCAATCTGGGAGCCAGAATTCCTTTGGTGGGTTTGATCTCCCAGTACAACGCCGAAACTCCACCACCTGGGCCAAATCTGATGCCTCTGTTGATTAAACGAGCGTTGATCAAAGGATTTCTAGTTGGTGATTACCAAGCGCGTCAGCCAGAGTTTATCAATGATGTTTCTCAGTGGTTACAAGCAGGCAAACTCAAGTACAAAGAAGATGTAGTAAAAGGTCTGGAAAATGCACCCACCGCCTTTATTGGTTTACTACAAGGGAAGAACTTTGGCAAGCTAATTATTCAGGTTGGTGATGATCCAACCAAGAAATAAGATTTTCAACCATTAATATATTGGAGGTAATCGCAGAGCATGAAGTATAAAATTTTGTTTCTGGGATTTTCACTCTTGTTATACGGAATCGCCCTTAGCTTGCCTTGTCTACTTTTTGAGATAGTTGCTAGAGAAGCATCAATAGATCACCTAAAAGATTATGGGGGTTTTTATGCAATGAAGGGGCTTGAAGTTACTGTTTGGGGGATATTAGGATTGCTGTTCCTGCAAATTCCAGCCTTGGGTTGGTTAGCTAATCCGGTTTATTGGCTATCTTGCATATTTTTTGTTCGACAGCAATATAAGTTCTCAGCTATTACTTCCTTAACTGCGATCGCTATAGGCTATAGCGGAACACTATCAGCATTTTGGTTTAATTTACCTAATGGTAGTAATCCTTTCTCTGCGTTGGCACTGGACAAGCTACAGCAATTCTCATTTTGAAAAAAATCAGAGAAAATTCTGTTATTTAAATAGAGAAATTGTGTCGAAGCATCATTTTTTGAAAGATAATTATCATCCGACGCTGAAGATAGACAGGTTTTAAGAAATTTGTCCATAAAAATAGATTTCAACTGATAAATTCAGATGAAATTTTCACCAACTTATTAGTTTTTTTTAATAAATACCTTTCCCCTCCTCTTTCAATATATTGATATTTTTCAACTAGAATTTAATTTTTTAAATGGGACATGCTCTGTGAAAATAAATGAGAATAAATGCGACCAATCTTTAAACCATAAATATTTTAATAAGGGACGAATATCCTTAAATAAAGTAGTTCGAGTTACTAATATTTCACGAACTTTCTGGCAGGTATAATTAACTAAATCTAAAATAGTATGAAATAAAAAAGCTAATAAATTCAAAGACAATAACAACTCGCACAAATGATTTTCACCATGACCAAAGTTATGCTCTAAATTATAACCGTGATTTTTAAGAACGTTATTCCCTTCATTCTCAACTTTCCATCTGCTGCGTGCAGCTTTGACAATTTTTTCAACATTATTGAGAGTGATTTTATGATTAGTTATCCAATTATTTTGGTAGATAATTTCCTCGGTTTTTTCATTAATAATAGTCACTTCGCACCAATTAACTTCGAGGCTTGAGTCTTCATCTCTTAATGGAAGTCTAGAAGCATAACGATAACGATAAATTAGATTTTTTCGCCCATCCCATTGTTTCTTTTCAACGGTTGTAACTTTTCCACTTCTTTCTAAGAATTCTAGCCATTCATATAAAGTTTTATGCGACGTTTTAAGACAAACAAAAATAAAATTATAACCTTGTTTTACAGCTAATTCACAAATAGGTTGACGAGAATACAAATCATCCCCTAAAAGGGTTACAGCATAACCATACTTATTTTTGGGATTCTTATTTAACCATCTTTTAACAGCCGCATTTTCACAATCTTGTTTTTGATGACCATCTTGCTTTTTAACACTTCGGCTTCGCTCAGTGTTAAACCCGCATTTCTCACAAGCTTTGCGATCGCCTATCTCGTAATCTTTACCCAGACCAGGCTTCTAGCTTTTTGGCGGCTAATAATTTTGGTACAGTGCGAAACGCATAAATCTAGGTTTTATAAGGCTTTGAGATATCTGGTGAGAAATCCGGGTTAAAGCCGAGCGGAGTCGAGGCTTTAATAAATTCTGGTTCTAAATTAATGACTTGTTTTTGATTAGGAGAAACTACAATAGGTGTAACACAGCCTTGAAAATAAGTTGTAGTTCCATTTCGATGATTACGAAAGTTACAATGAGGACAATTAATTTTCTTAGATGAGAAATATTCTGTGCCATCTATTGCTATTAAAATTTCTTCCTTTAAGTAGAGAAACTTTTTTAAAACTCCATTTTTATTTAACCATTCATAATTTTGAAATTCAAAATGGGGTTTAATACCCTATTTATTTCAAAATGAGAATTGCTGCAAAATCCTAGATTCTATGAATATGGGAGCCGAACGCATTCGGCAGATTGTCCTATCTTTACGCAATTTCTCTCGCCTTGATGAAGACGGCACTAAGCCAGTGGATATTCATGAAGGTATCGATAACACCTTGCTGCTGTTGCAACATCGCCTGAAAGCCAAACCAGGATGTCCCGAAATTCAAGTAATCCGAGACTACGGCAACCTGCCACCAGTAATGTGTCACGCTGGACAGATGAATCAGGTGTTTATGAATCTGTTGGCAAATGCGATCGATGCTTTAGAAGAGGGATTGACACTCCCCGCCCTAAAGGGTTAGGGGATTCTTAATCAAACAATTGCAATTGCAACTGCTCAAATAATATCCGCTTTTCAGGCATAGCCTTAGATGTACGGTTACTGCCCTGATTCCGTTCGCCCTTGCAGGCAGAATCATCTCTGACAGTCGTGACTTTCCCGCAGTCCGCAGGTAGGTTTTTACGTCTTATACTGACGAAGACTAGATTACCTCTACGCAGAATTGTTCGAGATGCTTGCGTATCAGCATGGTCAATGTAACCGCAGTTTTCACAAATAAATTTCTCGCCATCTCTATTAGCTTTACTAATATGATGACAGTTTGAACATTCCTGAGATGTGAACTTAGGATTAATAGATAATACTGGCTTACCGGACTTGATTGCTAACCAAGCAATCTTGGAAAACAGTTCACCCCAACTAGCATCAGATATAGATCGGTTTAATCCGCGTTTTGCGGATTGACCATTAGCCATGAATCGCCCTTTCTCCCTTTTGGGTTTACAGCGAGACTTCATGGCTTTGATATTTAAAGCTTCTTGAACAATTGCCGCAGCCGTATCAACAACAGTATGAGCCGCTTTCCATTGGTAATCATTCCGCTTGTCCCTAATCTTTTTATGGAGCTTGGCTACTTCGCGTCCCGACTTGCTACGATTCTTAGAACCTTTGACTTTACGATTAACCCGGCGTTGTCTAATTCTTAGCTGTCTACGGGTCTTTTTATTGGTTGAGAATTTAGGGTTTTCAATAAAAGATCCGTCTGATAACGAGATTAATTTATTTATCCCAATATCAATACCTACAGCCGATTTGAC
>Ga0105048_10004220_pt1 | contig 23483 bp, 17 predicted proteins | sample MAT05_FD_78382 | JGI IMG/M metagenome (GOLD analysis project Ga0105048, IMG submission 78382) | Freshwater microbial communities from Lake Fryxell liftoff mats and glacier meltwater in Antarctica - MAT-05 | ecosystem: Environmental > Aquatic > Freshwater > Ice > Liftoff microbial mat | place...
AAAGGGTGGGAAGCCTGCTGGTGGCATTCCAGGCTTTCCACAGCCCCGCCATTTCCACAACGCGCACGTTGTCGCCGAGCGGGAGTTTTAATTGTCGTCATCCGCGAGTTCTAATTGTCGCTGAACACGGAGCGGTCAAGGGCGCGCCAATAGGCGCGGCGGAGCGTACCCTTGACGGCGAGGACCACTTTGGGAGCATTGATTGGGGAGGGGGAGGACAGCGCGACAGTTCCTGGGGCCTAAGTTGGTCAAGTTAACCGGAATTATCGCGGTCCGTTACATCTGCGGCAAGCTTCGTACGCGGCATTCCGGCGCCGCCCACGTAACGGTCCCCCACACCGTAACGCAACGCGGGCGGTAACACCAAGTACTGCTCAACCCAATCCGGAGACAACGGTAAGAATGGGCCGGCCTCCAAACGAGCTGTGTGAAAAGGAACGTACAGGTTCCCGTTCCAAAATAGGCATTCATATGCACGTCGAGCCATTTGAAACGTCAGCCACGCTATCAAATGTCACGGGGCGGACGCGAACCGCCTCACAAAAAGCTATGAAGCGGATGCCGGGTGCATGCCAGCGCGCGCGTCTGCGTCCTCAGCTCCGCTGACTTTCCTGCCGTGGCGTCCTTGAACACTTGTCCGGACCAATGTTCCTGATTCGCCGCGGTATTCGGCGGCAGGCGCCGTGCGCACCCAATTGGATCGTGCTCGAACCAAAAATTGGGCATCGGGGCGCACCACACCCTTCACGCTCGCTCGCCTCATCATCAGCGCCCGGCAGCGCAGGGCGGCCGGGCGCTCATACCAAGAAGATACGAAGACTAGTCCTTGATATCGATGATCTTGGCGATGTGCAGCGTGTCGCCCTTGAGTTCGCCGGTGATCTGCACTTTCCCCTTCAAATGGGCCTTCGCCAGATCGGCATTGGTGAGTTTGTAGACGTTCTGTTCCTTCTCGGTAACAAACACGGGAGCGGCGCCACCCTTGATGCAGCGCTCCGCGCAGTCACGAGCCGCCGCTGTCGAGCCGGCATTTCCGGCGCCGCACGAAGCGTCGCTAATCCAGCCCTTGAAATCGGCGGCCGGTGCGACCCCAGCCAGCGCGAGCGCGGCGAAAGCAGTAAAGAGAGTTTGTTTCATTGATGTGGACTCCTCAAGGACTATTGTCCCACGGAAATTTCCTCTAAAAAGTCTGGCCCTCCGCGCCGATAAGGAAGGTATGGGCATCTCGCCACTTACCTTTAGCGGAGTCAGTTCGTACTCAGCCGATTTCCAGAAAATTCTGGAGAGGACCGTGGCCATCGCGTCCCAGCCAATTTCCGCGCTACAGCGGGAACAGACTCGGATTTTTCAGCAGAAGTCGCTCGCCACGGGACTTCAGTCGGTCATTGGTGGTCTGGCGTCGGCAATTAGTTCACTCGGTGAACTGGGGACATCAAAGGCGCTTGGCGGAACGTCCTCAAATACCGCCAAGGTAAGTGTCGGCACCGTCACCGCCACCAGTCCGGCATCGTACACAATCAGCGAGATAACCTCCGTGGCTCGGGCCGCTTCGGCGACCTCATCCGGTTTTCCTAACGGCGCCACGACGGCGGTCTCGACCACGGGGACGGTCAAATTCTCCTTCAATGGAACCGACCACACCCTTGTGCTTGGCACTGGCGAAAACAACCTCACCGGACTGCGAGACAAAATCAACGCCCTCGGTGCGGGCGTCACAGCCTCAATCCTCACCACCGGGACCGGCGCCAATCCGTACTACCTCTCGGTCACATCAAACACTTCCGGTGAGAAACCTATCGCGCTGGTCGACGATCCTTCCGGCGCGGCCACAAATCTCATTGCCAGCTCCGACAACGGCGGCAACGCCGCGTTCAAAGTCAACGGCGTCGCCGTCTCCAAATCGTCAAATCTGATCAACGACGTCGTCAGCGGAGTTACGTTTACGATTGTCAGCACGACGGCCGCGCTCGAAACGGTTTCTCTCTCCCTCGCCAGCAATCGATCCACTTTGTCCAGCCGTCTCCAAAGCTTTGTGGCCGCCTATAACGACGTCTTGGCCACCACCGATGCGCAGATCGGCGAAGCGGCTGGCCTTCTCACCGGCGATACCCTCGTGCGGGAAGCTAAGGAAGCCTTGCGCGCGGTTACCGGCTACGAAGGAGTAGGCGCCATCAACGCACTTTCCCAACTGGGAGTTGGGTTCGGAAGTGACGGCAAGGCCACCTTCGACGCCACCGCTTTCTCCGTTCTATCCGATTCCGACATCCAGAATGGCTTCTCCTTCCTCGGGTCCACGTCCACCGGATTTGGAGCCTTGAAATCACGCCTCTCGCAACTCTCTGACCCTGTCACCGGGCTGATCGCCCTTCAGAACTCGAAGTACGACGAGAGTGACAAGCGTATTTCCAATCGTGTCGAGGAACTGACCGAACGCCTGGCCGCCCTACAGCGAAGCACGGCGGCGAGGCTGCAAACTGTGGATGCGCTGCTCGGCTCCCTGCAGTCGCAACAAACGATCATCGAAGCCAGTTACAAGAGTCTGCAGTTAGCGCTTTTCGGCAGAAACGATGGCTGACGACTCACCCCCAATCCTCGATATCAGGCGGCTCGACGCCCTGTTGCTGGCCGCCGTGGCCGGTCAGGAACGGGAAGTTGCCAGTTGGATTGCCCAACGAAGCCACGCCGTAGAGCGGTCGCTCGTGCAGAGCCCTAGCCTCGCCGATCTCGAGGAACTCAGCGACCGCACGCGTCGTTTGGAAGACCGATTCCTCCATTGGCGCCGTTCGTCCATCATGGAACTGTCTCTCATCGAACAGCATCTCCGCTACTTGCACGAACAGAAGCCCGATTCGCTGCATCAGGCCCCCGAACGAATCAACGTTTCGGCGTGACCCAAGCGGAAACCGTTTCGATGACCCGATCCACTTCCGCGCCGGTCATGTACGGGTGAATTGGAAGACTCACCTCTCGCTCGGCCAGGGAACGAGCCCGCTCCAAACTGCCGAAACAGGCCGAGTTAACCCCGCTCAACCCCGCTTGATCAGGAATGAGGATCGGGTAGTGCTCACCGGCGGAAATCCCATTCCCGCGCAGCCACTGTAGCAACGACCCCTTATCCTCCGCCGATACGACAACGGGAAACAGATGCCAACTGGGCTGCCATTCGCCCGAACCCCTGGCGTCAACCGGCACCGGCGTTACTCCCGTTGAACCCCAGTTGCCTAGGTATCGCTCCGCAATCTGCCGCCGGCGTTCATTCCAACCATTCAGCCGCGGTAGAAAGACCTCATCCAGCAGGGCGGCGTGCAACTCATCCAACCGGCTATTCCAACCAATCTCCGTATGCCGGTACTTGGCCGACTGCCCGTAGTCGCGAAGACTTCGCATCTTCTTTGCCAGCCCGGCGTCCGCGGTCAAAATGGCTCCGCCGTCGCCCATCGCTCCCAGATTCTTCGTCGGATAAAAACTCGTCGCGGCAGCCACTCCCACCAGCCCGGTAGCCTGGCCGCCAGCCGCGGCTCCGATCGATTGGGCGCAGTCTTCAATACAAATCAAATCAAATTCGTCGATCAACGATCGCAGTGCCACCGGGTCGATCGGGAATCCATACAGATGAACCGGAACGAAATAACGAATCCCCGGCATCGCCCGCAGTGCCGCCCGAGCGTCGTCCAAATCGATCAGTCCCAATTCCGTCGTATCGCAGAATACCGGCACGCCTCCCGACCGGACAATGGCCAACGTCGTCGCGAACGCCGAGAGCGGCGTCGTTAACACGCGGTCGCCAGGCTTCAGGCCAGCCGCGCGCAGGGCGATCTCAATGGCATCCAAACCGCTGGCGACTCCAACCGTCTCCGTCAAACCCCAATAAGCGCCGAGTGCCGCCTCGAACCCGCGAACGCGTTCGCCCAAAATGTACCAGCCGCTCGCGCCGACGGCTTCGAATACGCGAAGCGCATCCTCCCGGACATCAGCCCATTGACGCCCGAAATCGTTCATTTGAATCTGAATCTCGCTCAAGTCTCCAGTATCGCGCGCCCTACCTCGTCAAGGACACTATGCCAATCACCTGGGCCGGGCTGCCGAAACAGCCGAGCCTTCGAGTACCAAGGCGAATCGGATCGGTCGAGCAGCCAGCGCCAGTCCGGTGCATAAGGCAGCAGCACCCACACCGGCTTTCCCAGCGCCCCCGCCAAGTGCGCCACCGAAGTGTCAACACTCACAACCAGATCCAAATTCTCGATCAAGCCCGCCGTATCCGAAAAATCACGGAGTTCGCGCGCGGCATTCCTGATATCGAGCCCCGGTGGGATCGCGTGGCCTTTTTGCAGATTGATCCACTCCACCCCCGGCACGGCATCCAATTGGGCCAACAACTCCCATGGAATGCTGCGGTTCCGATCGTTCTTGTGGTTCGGATTCCCCGCCCAGCATACTCCCACACGCCGCGCCCGGCTTCGTTTTCCCAGCCATTTCCCCCATCGCCCCGCGGCTTCGGCCGGCGCCCGTAAATATCCTTCGGGAAATGGAATGGAATCCAACTCCGTCCCCGCGCGCAGCGGCGCGCTCATCAGCGGCAACTGGTAGTCGGTCAGCGGCACGTCTTCGGCGGGAATCGACGCGGGAATCCATTCGGAAACACCGCTCGACCCCGCGAGCAGGGGGATCAACGCCGCCTGGCACTGAACGGTCACACGCGCGCCCTGATCGCGGAAAAGTCCTGCATATCGAATGAATTGCAGCGTATCGCCCAGTCCTTGTTCGGCGTGGAAAAGCAGGCTTTTCCCGCTCAACGGCTCCCCCATCCAAAGCGGTGCTGCGTAGGGTTTTCGGCCCGGTGAACTCTTTACGTCAAAGCGCTTTTCGTAGCCCTCCCAGCCCCGCCGATAGTTGCCGGTTAGCAGATTGACGATTCCCAGATTCCAATCGGCGGCCGCATCTTCAGGCGCGATAGCCTGCGCTTTTTCGTAGCATTCGATGGCTGCGGAGGTATCATTCCGGGCCAGGCGGGCGTTGCCGAGATTTGTCCAGGCGCCGGTATGATCCGGCTTTAATTTCAATACTTTACGAAATACCCCGATGGCATTGCCGGGCTTGGAAATGTCCAGCCAAGCGGTCCCCAGGTTGTACAGCGCGGCGTAAAATGTCCGGTCAGACTCTATCGACTGGCGATAGAGTCTTGTCGCCTGCGTATAGTCTTTTTCCAGCTGACAGAAGATACCCAGATTATTAGCGGCGCGGGCGTGATGCGGGTCGAGGTCCAAGGTTCGACGAAAGCCTTCAATCGCTGTAAGTGGTTCATTTAACTGCATATAAGCCACTCCCCGATGGAACGTCGCCTCGACATGCCGGGGCGATTGCGCGAGTATGAAATCGTACTGGGCAATCGCCCCGGCAAGATCGCCCGTAAGCGCGAGGGAGTTCGCCAACGGCAGCCGATAGGCGACGTAAGAGGCTGATTCTAAAGCCTTTGACCAGGCGGCTATAGCGTCCGGAAGACGGTTGAGGACGGTGAGAGTGTCGGCTAGCGCGGCCCATAGTTCGTGATCGTTCGGGTTGGCCTCAAGGGCTTGACGGTAACAGGCGGCGGCGGAAACACGATCGCCGCTCCGCTCAAGAACAATCCCTAAGTTGCGGCAAAGCCAAGGTTTAGGACCGGCGATACCGATGGCAACCCGCATCAACTGGACACTCGTTTCGACTCGATCTGTATCGGCGTGAACGAGTCCGAGGAGATTCAGGCATTCGACATGGATGGGGTTCTGTTCGAGCAGGCGTAAGTAAATCGCTTCTGCTTCAAACAACCGTTTGATTTTATGGAGCGCTTTTGCGCGCCTAAATTGCTGCTTTTGCACCTTTATCTCCACTTAAATCGGCGAAAAAACGGCGAAACTGCGAGGAAAATTGGCCGGAAAAATCAGGGTCGCCGGCGTGCGGCGACCCTTAACAAGGACAAAGGTTAATCTACATTAACCTCGGAGAAGGGCAAGGACCTGCTGCGGCGCCGAGTTGGCTTGGGCGAGCGCAGAGATACCGGCCTGAAGGAGGATCTGTGCCTTGGTAAGCGAAGCCGCTTCTTCGGCGAGATCGGCGTCGCGGATCCGGGACTCGGAAGCCGCGAGGTTGGTGATTTGGGACTGCGCCAGATTAACCGCGAAGTTGAACTGGTTTTGTCCTCTACCGACAACGGCTTGTGCGTTGCCGAGGGTGTTGACAGCCGCGGCAAGCGCGTCGACGGCGCGTTCGGCGCCGCCCTGGGTGTTGATATCGGCGGTGGCGCCGGTGCCGACAGTGGCGGCGGCGACGACGGTTCCCTGAGTGCCGATGCCCGTACCGCCCTCGTTGGTACCGATGGCGACCCGGAAACTGCTCAGCGTGCTCGCCAGACGCAATCCTTCCGCGCCGCCGGAGGCGGCTTTATCCTTCACGGCGACAATCTTTTTGAGAGTGTCGTTGTTGGATTGTTGAAGAGCCGTGTTGATCGCATCAATCGCTTCGTCTACCGTTCCGGCATTCCGCGACGTGCTGTCGTTCCGGAGAACGACCGCCAGGGAATGTCCGGTCCCGTTGGCGTCGTTGGCAACGATGGTCACAGTCTGATCGTCGCCGCCGCCGCGAATTGCCGTAAAGGCAAGCAAGCTGGTCTGTTGGGAACCCGCCGCCAGGAAGGCGTTGATGTTGGTGTCGCCAGCCTGCGTTTCGGCGACATCGGCGACGCCCACGTTGGTGGTGTTGCCGACAAAGCCCAAAACGTTGGTGGCGCCAAGGGTGTTGATACGGAACTTCGAGCCATTGGTGCTGGCAAGGGTGATGTTGGTACCGTCGTTGGTGGCGACGAGACCGGCGGCGGCCAGGGTGGCGTTACCGGCGATCGCGTTGTTGAGGCCGACAGTGGCGAGGGCGACACCGGCGCCGGGAGTAAAGGTGAGCGCTTGCTTTGCTCCGCCGCCGACTGAAATTTCAACTGTTTCAGCGACATTGGTAAAGACGGCGTTGGCACCGGTGACGGTGGTGTAGTCGAACGTTCCCGACGCGATGCCAGAACTGCGGTAACTGCCGAGGCCGAGTTGATTTTTCCCATCGCCGGAGGACAGAACTTCGAAACGCTCGCCGCGGTTACTGGTGAAGACGAGCGCTGCACCGGCTGTGGCGGTGGTGAGGGTGATGCCGGCGGCCTGCAGGGAGCTATTGGAGGCAACCTGGGAGCTGAGGTTCGCGATCGCCGTATCGACGGTTGTGGCCGTGGCGACGGTTAGGGAGATATCGACCGGGCTGGTAAGGCCAGCGCCCTGGAAGCGAACGATGACCGTGCCGGCGTTGGTGGCGCCGAAAGTGGTCGTCGTCGCGGCTGCCGCCGAGCCGCCGGTGACGGTATTGGTCAACGTGAAGCCCGTGGGATTTGAGCTTGAGGTGACGTTGCCGATGAGGGCATTGGAGAGACGGTCGCCGGATTCCACCTGGAATGCGGTGCTGGAAGCGGTGAAGCCGATCGACTTGGCGCCCGTGGAGGAGGTGACAACGACCGCGTTGACACCGGCGTTCTTAAATGCAGTGGCCTGCGCGGACGCCGCGTTACCGGCGCTGTCGATTGCAGAATTGATGCCGGTCACAAGGGTTTCCGTATCGGTGATACCGGATAGGTTCACTGAGACTTTAACGCGCTCACCGTCGCCGAAGCCGGGGCCGCGGAAATAGAGGTCCGTCGAACCGGCAGTCGCGAGAGAGGCTACGTTGGTGGCATCGCCCACAATGGCGGCGACGCTCGTGCTGGCCGAGCCGGTTCCGATATCGGTGGCCGCAACACCCTGCGCCTGAACGCCCTGAAGCCCGAGGCTTCGGGAGTCCACGGTGGAGGTGGAGAGGTTGACGGCAACCGAACCGTTCGTCGTGGAAGTCACGCCTCCGGACGTTCGGCCGCCGCCGATAAATACCGAGAGCGATTTGGCAAATGTTCCGCCGGCATTTAGGCCGATGGCCTGCGCCTGCCGATCAATTTCTCCCACGACGCTCTGAAACTCGCTATTCAGCACAGTGCGACTGCCGGAAAAGGTGCCCGACGACGATTGCGTGGCCAGGGTCCGGGCCCGATCCAGGAGTTTGCTGATGTTGTTGATGCCGCCATCCAGGGTTTGCAGAGTACTCAAACCATCGTTAGCGTTCCGGATACCTTGCGATAGAACCGCTTGGTCACTCCGGAGAGTGTTGGCGATCGAAAGTCCGGCGGCGTCGTCGCCGCTGGACAGGATGCGAAGGCCGGACGTGACACGCCCGATCGTCTTACCCTGCGATTCCGATGTTTGTCGCAAATATTCGCGAGACTGCAGCGAGGCGACGTTCGTATTGATGCGAAATGACATGTTTCTCTCCTTGAAACTAAGTTCCCGGAGTGCCGCCGTGAAATCCTTTTCTTGGCGAGAGGCACCCGGGTGGCCGTTCAAGAACCATATCGGAGTGCGGGCGGACGGTGAGAGGGATAGGGTAATAAAAAGAAGGGGATAGGGGGTGTTTGGATCAAAGGGGCAGCAAGACGCGGAACACCGCTCCCTGGCCGGGTTCGCTCTCCACATTGATTCGACCGCCATGTTCATCAATAATTTTGGAGAGGATGGCGAGACCGAGCCCGACGCCGGTGGGCTTCGTGGTGAAGAATGGGTTGAAGATGCTCTCCCGGTGTTCCGGGGTGATCCCACTGCCTCGATCGATAACAGCCACCTCAACGAAGCCGGGAACAGGACGAGTCTTCACCGTAATACTGCCGCCGGCCGGACTGGCCTCGGCGGCGTTTCGCAGCAAATTGTAAAAGACACGCTCCATCCATTCGCCGTCGATCGATAACGGCCGAACAGCCGGGTCGTAGTTCTTATAAACACTCACTTCGGGACGATCCGGGCTGCGTTCATACTGCTGGACCGCACGGTCGATCACCTCATGAATATCGGTGGCGGCGGGCTTCATTGGAAGCGGCCGCGCGAACTCCAGGAAGCGGGTGACAAGGGAATTGGCGCGGTCGACTTCGCTAGTGATGTAGCCGGTCATCTCCCGGCTGACTTCATTCTCCGCGCTCGATACCTTCTTCAGCATCTCGGCGGAGGCACGGATGGTGCCCAGCGGGTTGCGCAGTTCGTGCGCCAGACCAGCGGTCAACTGGCCCAATGCCGCCAACCGCTCGGATCGCCGCACGGCGGCCTCGGCCTTCACCAGTTCTTCATTGGCGCGCGCCAACTCCTGAGCGGTCTGCTGGCTCTTACGCGCCTCGAGCCGGTTCGCCTTGGCGAGTTGAAAGGTCAACAAGCCGACAACCGGCAGGAACAGGACGCGAAGGAACAGTTCTCGCCAGTCAGCGTATCGGCTGATGTCCGTTAGATCGATGAATAGCAGGAAGCTCAACAAAGAAGCAACGGCAGCCGCGGTCACCAGAAGCGTCGCCCATGCGCCCATGGTCGTTGCGGCGCCCACCACCGGCAGGAGGAGGATGACAAAATACGAGGAGGTCAGCGCCCCGGTGTAGCCGATGAGCAAGTAGCAGAGGAAGAGTTTGATGCCTACAGCGGCGATCATCCCGCGCGGCGTTTGAAACGCGGGCAGGCGGGGCTCCATTATCTGAAAAATACCCAGTCCGGCCAACATTGTGAGGCCCGGCGCATCCTGCACCGGACCGGCGACGGCCATCGCGGCGAAGAGCAAGAGCCACACAATTCCCATTCCGCCCATACTATCGGGCTTTGTGCCACAATGGGGAAAGCCTCGCGTCTTGTCCTCATGAACCCAGTAAATCCAGTCGACGACCCCATTGAGGAGTCGGCATCTCAGTCCACCGAATCCTCTTTCGGCGATATCCTTCGCCAGTTTGAACAGGAGCAGCACGTTGCCCCGGCCCCCAGGGCCGCATCCGCACCCGCCGGCCCCGTCAAGGGCAAGGTGCTGGCGATCACCGAGGATTCGATCTTTGTCGACATCAAGGGCAAAGCAGATGGGATCCTGCCGAAATCCGCCCTCACTCCCGAGATGTCCGAGATCGCCGTCGGCGATTTGGTGGAAGTCACCATCATCGGACGAAGTGAAGAGGGGCAAGCCATCCTTTCTCCGCTCAAGGTTGAGAAACCCAAGGACTGGACCGCGCTGCTTTCGGCTTTCGAAGAGAAGCGGAATGTGGCTGGCAAGGTGACCGAAACCGTAAAGGGCGGCGTGCGCGTGGACATCGGCGGCCGGGCGTTCATGCCCGCATCCCGCTCCGGAACGCGCGACGCGTTCGAACTGCAAAAGTTGGTTGGGCAGGACATTGAGGTCCGTATCCTTTCCATTGATGTGGAAAAGGAAGACATCGTCGTTGACCGCCGCGTCGTGTTGGAGGAGGAAGGCGTCAAAAAGAAGGAAGAGCGATTCCTGGCGCTGAAGGAAGGCGATGTTCTGAAAGGCCGCGTTCGCAGCGTGACCGATTTCGGCGCGTTTTTGGATCTGGGCGGCGTGGACGGACTTCTGCATGTCGCGGACATGAGCTGGCATCGCGTCGGCAAGCCCGCCGACGTCGTTAATATCGGCGATGAACTCGAAGTCAAGATTCTTAAGCTGAACGCGAACACGAAGAAAGTGTCGCTTGGCTTGAAACAGATGCAGCCGGATCCGTGGACGGTCGCGTCGCAGCAGTTTCAGCCCGGCCAGAAGGTGATTGGCTCGGTGGCGCGCCTGACCGACTTCGGCGCTTTCGTGGAGCTTTCTCCCGGTGTGGACGGCCTGGTTCATCTATCTCAGATGTCCTGGTCGAAAAAAGTACGCAAGCCTTCCGATCTGCTGAAGGTTGGCGACCGGGTGGAAGTGGTGGTCCTGGGCGTGAAGCCCGGCGACAAGCGTATTGAACTGAGCTTGAAGAACGCTCTGGGCGATCCGTTTACCGAAGCGATGGAAAAGTACAAGCCGGGAACGGTTGTTGAGGCGCCAGTTACTTCTATCCAGGCCTTTGGAGCGTTCGTCGATCTCGGCGACGGCATCGACGGCATGATCCATATCGGCGATATGGCTAACGACAAGCGGATCGATCATCCGCGCGATGTCGTGAAAGAAGGCGAAGTTGTCCGGGCGATCGTACTCGATATCGACAAGGATCGCCGCCGCATTCGGATGGGACTAAAGCAACTCCAGCCGACGAAGGTGGACAGTTTCATTACCGAACATCAGGTTGGCGAGACCATCAGCGGCCTTCTGACCGATATGCGCGGCAACAACCTGCGGTTTGAGGTTGGCGAGGGCGTACTGGCGGACTGCAAGCTGGTGGAGGCGAAGAAGGAAGAAGCGAAAGCTGCTGCCGAGTCAGCCGGTTCCGCCGATGTTGGCTCGCTGGCGGCGCTGTTGAAAGGGCGTTGGAAAGAAGGTAAGGGCGGCGATCCGGCTCCCAAGGCGCCGACTTTAAAGCCTGGCATGCTGCGCACACTAAAGATTGTTTCGCTGGATGCGGAGAACAAGCGCATCACGGTTGAGTTGTTGGGTTAGTTATTTCAGCTCGCAATTTGGCCCAGGCTCGCTTTGGCGGATCGCGCAGCCCTTTGAACGGAATCGATATCCCTGGCCATAATGCGACCAGACCTGGCGAAGTTTCCGCTCGATTTTCTGTGGCCGCAAATCCAGTCAGAGCAGGCCGTCACGCAGAGGATCCTTTCGTCGGCGCCGCTCGACGGGGAAGACTATAAGCCCGGTCGGAAAAGCATGAGTGCTTTCGAGTTGGCGCGCCATAATGCCGTGTGTGAGTTGTGGTTTCTGGACGCGGTGATCAATGGGCAGTTTGGAGATGATGTCGCGCCGCCTCCGAAAACGGCGACGACATGCCAAAATCTCGCCGGCTGGTTCGCGGAGAACGCCCGCCGCCGAATTTTGCGGCTGGAACATCTTTCCGCCGAAGACCTGGCGAAAGAAGTCGATTATATCGGGCTTCGCAACGACCCCGCGGTCGCCTGCTTGAACATCGCGATTCGCCACACCGTCCATTGTCGCGGCCAACTCTCGGCGTATCTCCGAGGGATGGGGGCAGCAGTGCCGGCGATCTACGTCGGACGCATCGCGGCGCCGCCCTCGTTCTGACGGGACGGATGGCGCCCGGCCGAGGGACACTCTCCTCGGTCAAACTTCATAAGAAGGGACTGCCGGCGGCGGAGTGGAGAGTAGCCGGTGAGGGGCTGACGCGGGAGTGGCAATAGGACCGGCTGACAGCGAAGGGCAAGAGGGGAATGGCCTGTAAACAGATGGCGGAGGCCGTCGCGCTTATCATGCGGCCTATCGAGGAGTCATGAAATGGACCGCAGCGTAGTTTAAAGGCGTCCGCTGCCGATTATCGCTCCTTGTCCCGGCTCCTGGAGGAATGCGACGACGCGCCATGCGCCGCCTTCCGGCGAGGGTAGTTCGAAGGTGTGGTCGACGCCTTGCTTGCGTGTCGCCGTGCCCGCTTTGGCGAGGGAGCGGACGATGCCGACATGGCGGAGGGTACGTCCGGAATTTTCGCCGCGAGGCACTTCGGCCGCGCCTTCCGGACGTAACAGAGCTATCCAAAGCTCGGCGGTTTTCACGTTTCCATCGGCGCCGAGAGCGGGTACGTTGACTCGAATTCTGTTGCCTTCCTGCGTCAGTTGAACTGGTCGTTTTTTCCCCTGACCGGCCTTTGCGATGGCCTCGCGGGCACGTCTGGCGTCGCTGCCGACAAACTGCACCTGGCCGTCGACCACCATTTGCGGCGTGTACGGACCATCCTGATTGAAGTTCCGAGCATACCGCTGTTGACGAGCGCTGAAGGCGTTCGAAGAAAACGGGTCGCGCCAACCGAGGTGATTCCAGTAGTCGACATGCTCGCTCAGGACGATTACCCCCGGATCTTTGTCCAGCACCGCCAGCAGGGCGTCCGCGGGCGGGCAACTGCTACACCCCTGCGAGGTGAACAACTCGATCACGACTATCGCGAGGACTATCATTGCGTTCATTATCCCTTTCCGGTTCGGGAATGAGATCCGGTGAACTGGCCGTGTTATTCCCAAGGCTTTCGGCGGCGGCGCGCAACAATTCGGCGACGCTCCAGGCCTGGGCGAAACAGCCGCGAGGCGTATACGGCGCATCGCCATCGGCGATCTCCGACATTTGGCCGATGCCGGCTTCCCGCAGATGCCCGCGAAGTCCGCTCAACAATTCTTGCGGCCGCGAAGAGCCCGGATGGACGCGGCGGTAAGCGGTGATAAACGGCCCCATCAGCCAGAGCCAGACTGAGCCCTGGTGATAGGCCGCATCACGTTCATAAACGCCGCCGAGGTAATGGCCCCGATAAGCCGGGTCCCGCGGCGAAAGACTGCGCAGGCCAAGCGGCGTCAGCAGGTGGTGTTCCACCGTGTCGACGACGGCTTTAGCTTGCGCGGAATCGAGCATGGAATAGTGCAGACTGACGGCAAAGATCTGATTCGGGCGGATGGCGGCGTCGTCTGTATTGTCGAGCAGATAACCGCGCTCGGGATTCCAAAACTCGGCGACGAAGCTCCTTTTCACGCGCTTCGCCAACGCATCCATTTGGCCGGCGCGCGCCACGTCATCGAAGCGGAGCGCGAGTTCCTGCAGCGTGCGGATCGCGTTGTACCAGAGGGCCTGAATTTCCACCGGCTTTCCCTGCCGGGGCGTGACGACCCAGTCGCCGATCTTGGCGTCCATCCATGTGAGTTGAACGCCATCCTCGCCCGCCAGCAGCAGTCCGTCGGTATCGGCTTTGATTCCATATCGGGTGCCCCGAAGATGCCAATCCATGGCCTCAGCGAGACGCGGGTAGAGGGTGTCACGAACGAATGCTTCGTCCTTCGTGTAGTGGAGGTACGCGCGAACCGCTTCGAAGAACCAGAGGGTGGCATCGACGGTGTTGTACTCCGGCACTTCGCCGGCGTCGGGAAAACGGTTGGGGAGCATACCCTGATTCAGGGCCTTGGCAAACTCCCTGAGAATTCCAGCGGCAACATCGAAACGCCCGGTCACCAGAGTCAGGCCGGGAAGAGCGATCATGGTGTCGCGGCCCCAGTCTCCGAACCAGGGATAGCCGGCGATGATAGAGTGTCCGTCGCCGCGGCGGACGATGAATTGATCGGCGGCTTCGGCAAGGTCCTCCAGGAAGGGATCCGCGGACGGGGCATGCCGGCGCAAGGCGATACGGCGGAGCCTTTCCCGCTCCCGCAGTGCCGTCGCCTCGTGGGACGGGATGGCCACGCGAGAGACGATAACAACTGCCTTTGGCGAGCGAGCGAGATCAAAGTGCAGCACGAAGGGCTGGAAGAGATCCTCTTGAAAATCGAGGCCGCGGGCTTTTTCCTCGGCGTATTCAAAACGGTGGTACCAGTGGCCTGTGCGTTCGCAGTTGCTGTAATCGGCGCCGAAGTAGACACGCGGAACGCCGTCATAGAGTTGGACGGAGACAAGGCCCTTCTCTTCCCATTCGAAGCCGGGGTCGATGGCTTCATTGAAGTGCGTCGTAGCGTGATAATCGCGAAATGCGATGAGCGGCCGGACCTCCAGATGGCAGTTTTTGCAGAGGCCTTTCACTTCGTATTCGACAATGGTGGCGTCTTCACCATGCACCATAAAGGTGCGTTTCTCCACCTGCGCGTCACCGATTTCATAGACCCAGGTGGGAAAGGGATCGAGCCGGAATTCGCGAAGATATTCGTATCCCTGCGGGTGCACGACGCCGTTGTAGCGATTGGCGGATAACTCGACGCGATTTCCATCGACGATGAGGGTGTCCTCAAACTTGGCGACGAGCAGCATGCGCCCGACCGGGGGATGAAGCGCCGCGGTTAGAAGGCCATGATAGCGGCGGGTATGGATGCCGCTGACGGTACCGCTCGCAAAACCGCCGAGGCCGTTCGTTTCCAGCCATTCCAGCCGGCTGCTCTTTTCCAGATTTTGGCAGATCGCTTCGTCAAACCCGAGCTTCATGGCGTATCCCCGAACTTATCGTGCCGCGACTAAAGAATACTCCGATTTTTCGTTTAATGGAATGGAGTTAATTCTGTAGTACCGCCGCCAGTATGGCTAGCAGTTCGCGGGAACGGGTGAGTTTTGTCTGGGTGAAGAAGCCGTGAGGCATGTCGGGGAAGTGATGAGACTCGACGGGGATGTTGCGGCTTTTCAATTGGTTGGCGTAGTGGAGGGCTTCGTCAAGGAGAGGGTCGGCGCCGGCGGTGATGAGGAGGGTTGGCGGCGGATTGCCCGTTTCCGCGTTGATTAGTTTGCCGCCGTAAAGTTCCCAGCCGCGGCGCATGTCGTCGCCATTGGGCCATGGTCCATGGCGGAATTCCCGGTGAGATTCCGAGTCGCAGGCCGGATCGAGCATGGGGTAGATCAGCATTTGCAGTTTTGGAGAGAGTTCCAGAGCGGCTTGTGCCGCCAGATACCCGCCGGCGCTGTCGCCGCCGATGACGAGTTTGTCTGTTTGGCTGGTCAGCCAGCGGCCGGCGGCGAGGGCGTCGTCGAGGGCGGCGGGATGGCGATGCTCCGGGGCGAGGCGATAATCGACCGCGCAGATACGGCGGTTGGTTGCGACCGCCAACATCCGCAGTGGCGCGTCGTGCGTTTCCAGATTGCCACTGAAAAAGCGTCCGCCGTGCATGAACAGCAGGGCTTGGGCGCTTTCCGGACCGTAGAGACGGATCGGGACGCCATTCGCGATTGCATCGCGAACGGGGATGTTTGTGTTTACAGGCAGTTGGCTCCGGCAGGCCGCGAGCATGGCTTGGCGCGTCTCCTCCACCGTCATTTCGGATCTAGGTTTGGAGCCGGATGCGCGTTGTTCTTCGAGCAGGGCCAGAACTTCGGGGTGGAGCGTCACTTCGACTTGCGCGCCGATGTGTTTTCAAAGAGAAAAGCGCCGGATTTGCCGCCGACGGCGAAGTCGAGATCGCCATCGCTGTCGAAATCCGTGACCGCGATTTGCATGCCGGCCCCGGCGGAGGAGGAATAGTCGATGACGTGACGGATCCATTCGATAGTTTTATCGACCTTCCGCCATTCGTACCAATAGATGCCTAGCGGTTCCTGGGCGCCGGGGTCATGGTCGTGGGCCCAGAAACGCTTACCGGCGATGAAATCTTTTTGGCCGTCGCCGTTAATGTCGACAAAGGCGGTCGCGTGGGCCTGGCTCCAGGCGTCGTCGATTTTGAATTCGGTCCATTTGCCGTCACCGTCCTGGCGGAGCCAAAAGATCCCGTAATCATGGGCATGCGGGTAAAAGACGTCGTTCTTGCCGTCGCCGTCGATGTCGACGACGTGGAGGAAGCCAGTGTGCTTTTTCGCGGTCCATTCGGCGTGCAGTTTCCATGCGGTTTCCGTGGGATTGGCGGGGGATTCGAGCCAGCCTTTGGGGGTTAGGATGTCGGCGCGACCGTCTTTGTTGATGTCGCCGGCGCCGATGCCGTGCCCGAAATTATCCGGATGAACGATGTGGCGAACGAACGCGCCGTTTTTCAATTCGTACCAGGTTGTGGGACCTTTGCCGCCAAATTGAGGGAGAAGTTCCTGGGCTTTGCCGTCATTGTTCAGATCGACCAGGAACATGAACTCGACGTTCCACTGGGTCTCGATCATATGTTCTTTCCAGGCGCCGCCGGGCTTGCCGGGATTTTCGTACCAGGAAATTTTTTTTCCAAACCAGGTGCAACTGACGATGTCGATTTTACCGTCGGCGTTGACGTCAAGAGGGAGATCGCTGAAGGCGTCGATGTAGTTGTTAAAGTAGCCGAGTTCGCGGAAGTGATGTTTCTTCCATTCGCCGCCCTTTACCTTCGACTGTTCGTACCAGTTTTCCCCGCTGACGATGTCGAGTTTGCCATCGCCATTGAGGTCGGTGAAAGCAGCGGTTTCATTGGCGCCGGCATCGAGCTGAATTTTCTTGAAGGGTACGTCGGCGGGCCGTCCGGCGGCGAATGCGAGGACGGAGAACAGGAGAAGATAGGAGCGCATCGAATCTGATTGTATATCCGGACAGCGTGATATATTGGGATAAGTTCGTGGCGCCATCGTCTAAGGGTTAGGACGGAGCCCTCTCAAGGCTTTAATAGGGGTTCGAATCCCCTTGGCGCTACCATCTTTATCCTGCAATCAGTTGCAGCGGCGGACTTCTCTGGCGGGCGTGGCGCCCAACCGGTTGGCGATTCTGGCGGTGAGAGTCGTAACTTGAACGTCGTAGCCGATGGCCTCGGCGACGACAGGAATGTCGAGGCGGAAGGCGCCCCCATTGCGGACGGTGGTCGGGTTGCTGAAGTAGTCGTAGGAAAGCGGCGCGATGGCGGAATCGGTGAGCGTTTTTCCATTCAGCACCAGAGTCAAGTTGGTCAATTCACGGGTGGTCGACTGCCCGGTAAGCTGCACATTCAAGAAATTTCCGCTGGTGGTGTAGCAGGCGTCGGTCAGAGTGGGAATTGCGCGGGCGACCTCGATTTGGACGGGGGGAGGAGCCGCGACCTGGGCCTGGCCGGCGATCGTGAGGCGTTCCACGGAAATTCTGTGCTGGGCGGCGACCGTGCCGAGCGATGCCAGCCGGACGCGGACGGATCGGGTTCCGGCGGGAATTTCGAAACGAGTGCGACGGCCGCCGGGAAGTAACTGAACGGCCGGATCTGCTTTGTTTACTTCGCCATCGGCGGCGCCGGTGTTTGCTTCCGAGGTCAGAACCAGATCGCCGGTGATGGGAAGCGAGTACGTTTTGGAAAGCGTGATGTCGACCGGGATGTTCGTGATTCCGGCTCCGAGCACGATGCGGAGGTCGGGAACGGACGGGATTTTCGCCGATACCGAACACGACTGGCGGGTTTGAGCACCGCGTAAGTCCTCTAGAATCAACGTGAATGGGTATTCGCCGGGAACTGACGCGGTTCCGGTGAACCGGCCATCCGTTCCCAGCAAGACACCGGCGGGCAGGCGGCCTTCGGCCCGCCATTTATAAGGCGGGACGCCGCCTTCGGCGAGGGCGTATTCGCGGTAAAAGCTGCCGATCTGCGCGTCGGAAATCGGGCAAGGCCGTTGAATCTGAAGGAGTTCCGGGCGAATGAAGAGGCGGCAATCCTGCACGTTGGTATTTCCGGCGCTGTCGGCGACGCGAAGACGGAAAGTGGTGTCGCCGGGCTCGGAGGGAGTGCCTGCGATCCGGCCGTTGGAGAGAACGCTAAGTCCTTTCGGCAGAGCGGTTTCGGCGCTCCAGCGGAGGGGGGACAAGCCGCCGACAGTGGCCAGGGATTGGGCATATGGCTGTCCTAGTTTGGCATCCGGAAGAGGGCAGGCGCTGATGGAGAGAGTGGCTCGATTGACGCTAAAAGTGCACGATTTTGCACCAGAAAAGCCGTTTTTATCGCGCACAATGAGCAAAAAACGCCATATTCCGGCGTCATTTGCAGAGCCAGTGAGGGTCCCGTTGGGCTGTAAAGCGATACCCGGAGGCAGACTGCCGGACATTGTCCAGAGGTAGGGCGCCTCGCCGCCGGCAACCGCCAAGTCGGTGGAGTAGGGCGCGCCGGATGTTGTCGAGGGCACCGGGCAGGCCGATTGAATCGTCAGCGCTTGGGAACCGATGCTCAATTTGCAATCTGTCTGAACGGATTGGCCGCCCTGGTCGGTGGCCCTAATCGCGAAGGGGAAGACTCCGGCGGCGCCTGGAATTCCCGTCAACTTACCGTCAGGGGAGAGACCCATTCCGGCCGGAAGGGCGCCATAGGCGATCCAACGCCAGGGGGCCGCGCCGCCGGAGATGAGGGCTGCGCCCTCGTAGAGGACACCGGCCGTTCCGAATTCTTCCGGGCAGGACTGGATGGTTGGGACAATGGTGACCTGGCGGATATTGAGAACGCAGGAACGTGTTCCTGGTTGGGCTTCGGAGGAGGGCGGACCGGCGACGCGGATGAGGAAGTTGTAGGTTCCTGAACGCGTGGGAGTCCCGCTGATGGTTCCGTTTTCGGCCAGCGCCAAGCCGGGGACGGGCGATAGACCGTCCTGGCCCCATGACCACAGGAATGGGCCGGGGCCGCCGGTCGCGCGAAGCGTTTGCTGGTAGGGCGAGCCGGCCAAGCCATCGGGAAGCGGGCAGGAGCGGGTGTCCACCGAAAGTGATGGGGAGTCTATCTCCAACACAATACGTTGGGAGACGGTCTCCTCCGTGGAATCGACGCGGCTAGTTACAGACAGCGTGCCTTCGAAGGTCCCGCGAGCGGTCGGGGTGCCGGAAAAGACGCCGGCGGGCGCGAGGGCGACACCCGGTAGCGTTACGCCGGGATCAGGAGCGAAAGCCCAGCGATAGGGATTTGTGCCGCCTTCGGCGGTCAAGTTGGCGACATAGGGTACGCCGACGACGCCTTTCGGGAGAATATTCGCGCTGGTGATGCTGAGTCCGGGGCTGAGAACACCGTTTCGGGCGCGGAAGATGTAGCGGCCGAGAACGGGACTGTTCAATCGGCGGCGGGCGAGCGCCCGGGGGCCGTTGTCGATAAATTGGCCGGAGATCAGGGATCCGGGAAGCTCGAAGGAGGTGCCCGGTTCGCCGGAACCGTTCGACCAGCCGACGACGACTGGAGTTCCACCGAGACCTCCGGCGCCGCCGCTGGCGTCGCCGGTTTCCCACTGGATCCGTTCGTAGTTGAATTCGACGTCGAAGTTACCGGAACCCGTATCGGACCGGTCAATGAGAACGATTTGAAACGTATTGAGTTTGTCCGCGTGGCTGGCAAAGTAACCCACGGTGAAATAGTTGATGCCGAAGGCTTTGCGGCCGTCGATCACATCTTCACCGTAGTAGACTAGCGACGATTTTTCGTTTCGCGTGTCGACATCGGCGAAGAAGGCGGCGATGATTTCCCGTTGGGTATTTTGGAGCCCGAACGGAGTAAAAGTAGCCAGGGCAGCGTCAAAGGTAATGTTGCCGTTGTTGTTCACGTAGCCGCTATTGCGAAGCCGGCCGAAGAAATTGATGGTGAAGGGCAACTGGACGAGGGCGCTCGATCCGTCGTCGTTGGCCGGAATGCTTTCCTTCTGAAAACCATTTAGGCGGCGAATCGCCTGTGCACCTAAGTCTTCAGCCAGAAGGCCGGCGAGCAGGAATACGGGAAGGAAGCGTCTCACTGGCGCACCTCGTTCGTGGCGGCAGGCATCCAGCCGGTGACGCCGGTTTCTCCATTCCAGATTGCAATGGGCTTTTTGGCGGATTCGTGGAGGCGGATGGCAAATCGACCAGGAGCCGGCCAAACACCTTCAACCGATTCGTCGATTGAAAACCGCTCGGACTGTGCGGACTCAATGGTGAAGACCGCTGCTCGGCCTTCCAGGTCAACCGCGAAAAGGGCCTTCCCATCCGCTGAAGAGACGAGGCCAACGGCGTTGGCGACCAACTCTCCTTCTCCCGTACGACGCCCCTGCCGATCGCGTCCGGCGAGGCGGCCGTCAGCGTCGAGCAGCCACAGTTCCTGGATCCCGGGGCGGAACGCGGCCGCCGCAGGAACGGTTTCCAGTTGAATCGATTCAGCACCTTGGCGCCAATCGGCGGACTCCGATGTGGCCGTTAGAAGTCCGGCTTCGAGCGAAAAGGCGACGATGCGGGAGCCTTCAGGAACGGGCCATTGGTCGCGGATGGCGCCATCGGCCGCGCGCGCCTGGCAGGTTCCGGCCCAACAGGCGACAAAGCCGGTTGAGGAACGGTCCCAGGCCGCGGCAACGTCAACATTCGAGGCAATTTCCACGATCTGCGTCGGATGCCCGTCCGACTTGAGCAGAATGAGTCCGGTATTAAGCCTGAGCAGGGCCGATGAGGCGTCCGGCGAGGACCAGGAACGGCGGGCAGCGGACGGCAGCGCGACGGCGCGCCCGGTCCGTGGACTTGAATCAATTCCTGCTATTTCAATTAGTTGCGATCCGTCCGCCGCGAGTACCCAGCCGATGGAGGGACTCGAAAAGCGGATGCCAGCGGAGTCCGCGGCGAGAGCGAGCCCCGGAATTGCAGCTAGGATGAGCAGGAATTTCGCGATCCTTCGCGGAGGTGTGATCAACGGTGTGCTTTGCATTTTCGCCTTTGGCCATGCGACCGCCTCATGCGATCAGACATGGCACCACTTACTACATCGGGCGGCGGCCCCCAAATCTTTATACATGCGACCGGCGGGAACCGACAATCTACTCGTATAATGAGTGCGTAACCTTCCCCCGCTCCCGTGCGCCTATCCACACAAGGCGTAGACTCTCTCTTCGCGAGGCTTTTCATGTCGGCATATACAAATCCAGTCCCAACACCGGTCGAGCAGCCGGAAAAACTGTCGCCGGTAGTCGTACCGCCAACGCCCAAACGCGGGGGCGCCTGGAAGGGTTGGCTGATCGCGGCGCTCGTCGCCGGTGGCGCGTGGGCCGGTTATGAGTTTGGCTACAAGCGGTCGATCGCCGAAAAGAGCGCGCAGAGTTCGATTGCAGCTATACCGGTTGTAAAGGCGACGCAAGGAAAACTTGAAGTGCGGGCCCGGATTAGCGGCTCTTCGGCGGCGCGGGAATATGCCAATATCACGGCGCCGAGAATTCAAGGACCGGAGGGCAACCGGCCGATGGTGCTGCTTAAACTGGCTCCATCCGGATCGATGGTAAAAAAGGGCGACCTGATTGCTTCGATTGACGGTCAGTCCGTTCAGGACCATATTGACGACGTGAAAGACACGGTTGAATCGGCCGAGGCGGATGTCCGGAAGCGCAAGGCCGAGTTGGAAATCGACTGGAAGAACATGCAGTTGACCTTGGCGGTGGCAAAGTCCGATTTGGAAAAAGCTAAATTAGATGGCAAGGCGTCGGAAGTGCGAACTGAAGTTGAACGGATGTTGTTGCAGTTGAATTCGGAAGAAGCCGATGCCCGCTACAAGCAATTGCAGTCGGATGTGGAGAACACGCGGAAGCGGCAAGCGGCGGAGATGCGGATCCTTGAATTGACGCTGGCGCGGCATCGACGGCATTTGGACCGGCACGCGAACGACATTTTGCGATTCTCAATTCACGCGCCGATCGACGGCTTAGTGGTCTTCCAATCGATTTGGGGCGGAAGCACGATGCGGCAGATCGAGCCGGGAGACCAAGTCATGACCGGTCAACCGTTTATGAAGGTGGTCAATCCGGGGAGCATGATGCTGGAAGCGAAGATTAATCAGGCGGAAAGCGACCGGTTCCGTTTGAACCAGACTGCGGAGATGCGGTTGGACGCATTTAACGGTCTTGTTTTGAAGGGGCACATTTTCAGCATCGGCGCGATTGCGGCGGGCGGAATGCGGCAGAACTTTTTTATCCGCAATGTGCCAGTGCGAATCGCCTTTGACACTGTCGAGCATCGGTTGATTCCGGATCTATCGGGGTCGGCGGACGTACTTTTAGAAAGTTCAGAGGAAAAGGCCGTTTTGGTTCCGCTGGGCGCGTTGATGGACGAGGAAGGCCGAACATATGTCCAGGTAAAGACGGAAAAGGGATTTACGAAGAAAGAAGTTAAGACTGGCCTGCGCAACGATACCCATGCAGTGATTGCCAGCGGGTTGGAAGCCGGTACGGACGTTCGGGCGAATTTCTAACTTCGGCGTTTGGGTTTTGTTTGCGGCAGCCTCCACTTGTTGGAGGCTGTTTGCGTTTTGCCGGCCGGGTGTTTCATCACGACAGAGATGCAGAATCGCGGCTAATGCGTGGCCGGGACTGGCGTGTCGCTGGCCTTCCTCGTTTATGCCTTCGGAGGAGTCAGGGGCGCGCCGATAGGCGCGGCGGAGCGGACCCTTGACGGCGAGGACCACTTTGAGACGTTTGAGGAGGGGGAGAACAGCGCGACCATTCCTGGGGCCAAAGTTGATCGAGTTAGCTGGAATTATCGAGACCCGTTACAAAACCGGATCTTTGGGATTTCGCTAGTGCTCAGCACTTAATGAGTTTGACGCAGCGGGTTTACCCCGGCCGCGTTCGGTCCCGCTGTCTTGAGTCGCCAAAGCCGACAGCGGTGAGGCAGTCTCGTTTATAGCGACAAGAGAATGCGGATACGTTTATCGACTTCGGCCAAGGTTTGAGCTGACACCTCGCCGACGAATTGTTTGCAACGCAGCTTTGAGACGGAACGAATGTCTTCCGAACTAATATCGCTTTGCATCGTAAGACCGCCTTCGAGTGGCCGAACGTCGACATGAAGCAGTTGGCGCTTGTCCTTCGAGGTGAGGGGAAGAACGACGACAATTTCGGCGGGGCCGTGGTTGAACTTGTTGGCCGATACGACAAGTGCGGGCCGAGTGCCAGCCTGCTCGCTTCCAAGAATCGGATCAGAGTTAACCAACCAGATATCGCCCCTTGAGGCTTCGGCACTCGCGAGAAATTACCCAGGTATGCTCACGGAGAGTGACCCACCGGCCCAACGGGGCCGGGGATGATAATGCCTTGCCCATCCGCGGCTTACGGGCCAAGGTGCGGTGCCGGGGGTGGGCAACTCTATCGGAGCACAAGTG
>Ga0105048_10004224_pt1 | contig 23477 bp, 20 predicted proteins | sample MAT05_FD_78382 | JGI IMG/M metagenome (GOLD analysis project Ga0105048, IMG submission 78382) | Freshwater microbial communities from Lake Fryxell liftoff mats and glacier meltwater in Antarctica - MAT-05 | ecosystem: Environmental > Aquatic > Freshwater > Ice > Liftoff microbial mat | place...
ACGCAGCGCCGCCGCTCGAATGCTTCGCGGAACACCGGGCTTCGCTTGATCGTCTCGGAGCGGGCATTGATCGGCCGGCGCGCGTCGTTGCGCGTCTTCGACCACCACGGCACGAGCCCCCAAGAGGCTTGCATCAACTCGCGCACGCCATTCTCCATGTGCATCACCCAATGTGGGTCGGTCGGCGCGATGTTGTAGCGCGGGCGGTAGGCGGCGGCCTGGCTGCTGTCGAAGGTGACGCCCAACGTGTCGGCGAGATCTTCGTAGGAAGGCTCGATGAGCGTGAAGCGGCCGCACATGCGGAGAGCTTAGCTTCGGCGCACCGAAGGCGCGCGCACGACATTTGAAACAGGGTGTAAGGTCACAGTGTGAGCGCACGAGAAGCGCGCTGATGAACGGCGCCGCGCCTGGCTTGGTGGCGTGGCAAGCGATCGTGGGGCTCGGTGGTGCGTCATCGCACACGGTCGCTCGGTCCACTCGAGCGCAGCAAATCGTCATCTGCCGTGTGACGGCGAACGTGTAGACTCGGCTTTCGCTCAAGGGGGGACCCATGGCTGCATCGTTCGCATCAATCTGCTCTGCTCTGCTCTGCTCGTCGCCGGCTGCGTAGCTGACGACAGCTCGAACGAGGAGAAGAGGAGGTGAGCCAAGCCGAGAGCGCGCTCACCAACGTTGGCGCTTCAGTCAGCGTCACCCCGTCGGTCAACGCCAGCGTCGGCAACGAGGTCACGGCGGTGGCAGTCCAAACCGGCTCCGGCACCGTTGTCTTCGCGACGTTCAACTCAAATTTTGGCTCTTTCCTGCCCGACGGCAACAAAACGCACTGCGGCTGGGCGAAGAGCAATTCTTCGCAGACCTCCTTCACGTCGTACGACAGCTACTACAATCCGCTGCCGATACCGACCATGTCGAGCGGGTCGCCTTATGAGCGATGCCTGGGCGACACCTGGGCCGCGGCCCTCGGCCCTCAACGCCAGTCGCAGGCAGTCATGGTGGCAGTGGCACAGGCCAACGACGACACGCGAGACGTGGTGCTGTGGGTCACGAACAATGGCGGCACCTCTTTCACTTCGGCGACGACAATCTCCACCCTACCGACCGGCGCGGGTGCCGATGGCCCCAAGGTAGCCATCGATGCCACAAACAATGCGGCGTACGTCTGGTGGGCCAATGAGGGCTCCAACGGCATCAAGACGCATTATCTGCGAAGGGCGAACATCGCCCTCAATGGCTCAGTATCGTTGGGCCCTCTGCAGACGCTGACGAATAAGTTGCCGGGGACAGCCACTCCCCTTCACGCAGTGATTACGATTCGCAAAGCCGTCGGAACGGCGCTACCCCGCATCTTTCTCGCCTATCCCACCGCGGGTATGAGCCTGATCCCCGATTGCTTCAACAATCCTTCTCAAACAGGCGTCGTCAATTGGTATCTGGCGTATTCGGACAATGGCGGCAGCACATGGACATCCCACCTGGTCGACACTGATCCGGCCTTTCCCATGTGCCAATTCCAGAGCCCCAGCAACGACGAATTTCTGAAGAGACTAGGCGGAAACCGTTCTTACATCAGCGCGGTTTACGACGGAACCACAGGCGGAAGTGGTCGCGTGCTGTTGGCCTACCAGCGTCATGAGGACGACGAAAACGGCGACTACGTGGGCACGCGCATCAACGTGGCCCACTGGCCCAGCGAACCGATGGGCATCGGCTTCGATCGCTGGAAGCCGGCTTGCAACCCGGCGATCTGCCCACCGTCGGGTGGCAATTGTCTGGTCGACGGTAGATTGCCCGCTGGCGAGACGTACTGCACCCAATATGGTCAGTCCGTGGCCGTGCGCGGCGCTGGCGGCGCATCACAGATGGCTATTGTGTGGCACGACACCCGCGACACGCCCAGCAGCCACCCTCAGCCCATGGTGGGCGACGCGACCTCACGGAACATCGTCAAGAGCGATATTTGGGGCGTGTCGGTGCGGCCTGGCGAGCCAAAAGACACTTGCACGCTCATCTCGTGTCCGAAGACGCAGTCTCGTATCACACCGCTGTCTTCGACGGTGCCGTGGCTGCCGACGGCTACCAACGGCAACTTGTGGTGGGGCGACTACGAGCAGGGAATTGCGACCCTCGGCAACAACTTTTTTGCAGTTTGGGCAGACAATCGTGACCAGAGCCTCACAACGAGGATCAGGGGCGCGGCCTTCGACTATGGGCAAGCGCCGTGAGAGTACAAACAATCACCCGTCTCATCTTGCTACTCACCGGTCTTTCGGGGTGTGACTGCCGCTCCGTCAAAACTGTGGCTGTCGGTGGTAACCCGCCTGTCGCCGCAGGCGGCGGTGGTGATAGCGGCGATGGCGGCGAAGGGGGAGTCGGCGGTGGGGGCGGTGAGGGCGGCACCGCCGCGTGTGAGGCTCTCATCACGTGCCCGCCCGGCGAGCGATGCGGCTACGACCGGTTGGTTGGTTGCGGAGCAGCGCCAGTCTGCCGGAAGACGGTGACGCCCTGCTTCGATGCTGGCGCAGCATGCAGCTGCAGCTCGAACATTCTCGTGAATGATGATTGCGAGACGGGTCTGTTCGCGGAGCCGGCCGAGATCGAAGGCGGTTTGGACTGCCCGCAGGGACCATAATGTCCAGTTGGACCGCGTGGAAGACTGCGCATTCGCGATTTGCGATACAGCTCGATGTAGCCGTCGTGTGCGGCAGGCAACTGGGGAACGATCACCTGGGCGGCTGCACTTGGGCCTCAACGGCTCGGCCAAGTGCTCGTGGTCGCAGCCGTGGAGCTCCACCAACGGTGGAAGCTCGTTTGCTTACACACGAACCATCTCGGTGCTCGCGAACTCGGGTGAAGATGACGGTCCCAAGGCCATTGTCGACCCGACCAACAACACCGGCTATGTGTGGTGGAGGAACGTCGTAGGCCAGGGCACCCATCATCTACGCAAAGTTCTGATTGGACCCAGCGGCCAAATCACACTGGCCAACTCGACAAAAAATTTAACGAGCGAACTTCCGGGTCCAGTCGCGCCTTGGCACGTTTCTATGGCGATTCGACCCGCGGCATCGACAAGCTCAAAGCCGCGCATCCTTCTCTCGTATGCCACCACAGGTCAGGGCGGCAATAGCCTGGCATGCGAGTCGACTTACACGGATACCCTCGACGTCAGCTGGTATCTCGCATATACCGACGATGAGGGCGACACGTGGACATCCTATTTGGCTGCGCCCACCGGTTTGAAGGGCGCCGCCTTCGACTACGGCCCGCCATGAGGGCAACGAACATAGTCGCCACTGTAATTGCAGCACTCTTGGCGCCGCCGGGTGTGACTGCAATTCAGTGGAGATAGCGCCATCTGGCGGAAGCTCGGCGGCACTGCGCGGCGCTGGTGGTGACAAAACGTCCGGGGGCGGTGCGCCCGCGAACAGCAGCTCGATGCAGACAACCTCGACAGGCGGTCTGGGCGGCGCTTGCCAAGACGGCTTCATCGAGCTGATGGGTGGGGGTGGGCCGCTGCTCGAAGCGGTTTGCTTCCACGGTCAAGAAGAGACCACGCGGCCGGTTGGCTACTTCTTCTTCAATGGGCCGGCAGCCGACGGAACGTTCGTGATAGACGGCTGCGGTTTGCAAGGTTCCGGCGCTAGCTTCTATCTCAAGACGCCCTCAGTAGAGCCCGGGGTGCCAATGGCAGGCACCGCAAGATACGAGGCAGACGGTACCCTCTGGCTCAATGAAGCCGATGCAGTCTCGATCACAATAGGCACAATAGGCAAGGTCGGAACCACTGTCGAAGGCAGCTACACCGCCTCCCTCTTCAATGGCGGGGAGTCAGTCGAGCTGTTTGGCAATTTTCGCGTCTGCCATGTGCCCGACTTCGCCGCTCCTTGAGGTGGTGCGCGGCTGCAGTTTTTCGGTGACTTCCGGGTGTGTCACGTGACTGACACGGGCCCCATTGAACGATGTGCCACGCGAATCTCTTCTATAGCCGCGCCGTAAAAACGAAGTCGACTTTGACGCCCGTGTGCGTGCGCCAGCAGTGAAGCTCATAGCCGTAGCAAAAAGTTCTTGTCGTGAGGCGCCGATGAATCTGGAGACACGAGTCCATCTTGCAGGCAAACTGGACTTCGCGACCGCGTTCTTCGGACAACAGCGGCACCGAGAGGCACGCGCTCGGCCGCGAGGTCGCGGCGAAACGCGAGCCCCCGACGGGCTCGGCACCATCTCGAGGAACCCTGCGGTCAGCCCGCCTTGAAGAGCTGGCGCAACATGTAGAGCAGGATGCCGCCGTGCGCAAAGTAGTCCACCTCGTTGGGCGTACCGATGCGCGTCGTGACGCTGAACTTGGTCGCTTTGCCGCCTTCTCCGATAGCCGTGACATGCAGACGCTTCTTCGTGGGGAGCCCCTCTGCGATGCCGCCGCTGGCGAATGTTTTCAGGCCAGTGAGGCCAAGCGACCCGACGTCTTCGTCCGAAATGTTTGCTGAGGCGGACACGCGTGGGTCTACCGCTAGCCGGGCTGAGCACGGCGGTGTTGCTGCGGGTAGGCCGCAGTGAGAGTCTCTCGACATGACGAGCATGTCTCATGTTCGTGAGAGCCGACCGCAGCCATCCTCGCCGCGCAATTTGCAATGACTATGCTGTCGCGACCACACCTGTCGATCGCCGGGAATCGGAGGGCGTACGTGAGCGAACCAGATCTCTCCCTGCTGGACGATGTCGTCGCGGCCAAGGTGCTTGATGCCATGCGAGCGGCCTCGCGCGCCTTGTCCGAGCGCGGAATTCGGCACGTGATCGTGGGCGGTCTCGCGGTTGGCGCGAACGGGTACCCGCGCGCCACCAAAGACGTCGACTTCTTGGTCGGAGATGAGGCGTTCGAGCGACATGCGGGCGGATTCGTCACGATGAAATACGGCATCCCGATCGAAATCAACGGGGTTGCGATTGATCTGCTGTCGCTGGGCGGTGCTGAAGAGCACATGGCGGCCGCTCTGGATGCGGCTCCGGGAAGCGTCATCGACATCGCGCGCTTGATCTACATGAAGCTGAAAGCCAGACGACAGAAGGATGTTGCGGACGTGGTCGAGCTGGTGAAGTCGGGAATCGATCTCGAGCTATGCCGTCGATACCTGGTCGAGAACGCGGCGCCACTAGTTCAGGCCTTCGAAACCGCTGTCGCGACCGCGGCGACCGAAGAGTAAATTCTCGAGCTACGAGTGGTGACGCTTCGCTGGGGCTTTCTCGCTCGAGAACAGCGGCAGTGCGTTGCTCGGCTGTTTGCGTGCCGCGCGCGGCTTCTTTTCCGGCGGCACGTACGGCACGTCCTCCGGTGAGGCGATACACAGCGGGTCGTCGTTCTTGACGCTGTTGACGCGAGTGGAGACGGGCACACGCGTGAGCGCTCCCTCTTTTGCGGGGCCGAGCAGCTCGAGCACGTTGGCGTCGACCGGCTTCTCGTCGCCTTTGCTGGGCACGCCGAGCCAAGCTTCCAGGTCTGCCGTCTCGATCACGACCGGCATGCGATCGTGTACGTCGGCCATGTCGCTGTTGGCCGCGCGGGTGACGATGGTGAACGAGCGCGAGCGTTCACCGCTGGCAGGTTCTTTCCAGCTCTTCCACAAGCCTGCCATCAACAAGAGACCACCCTTCGCCGCACGAAACCAGAGCGGCTGTTTGGGTGCCTTCATGCCCTCGGGGGGCGCGGTCCACTCGTAGAAGCCGTCGGCGACCACGACGCAGCGCCGCCGCTCGAATGCTTCGCGGAACACCGGGCTTCGCTTGATCGTCTCGGAGCGGGCATTGATCGGCCGGCGCGCGTCGTTGCGTGATTTCGACCACCACGGCACGAGCCCCCACGATGCGCGGATCAGCTCGCGCACGCCGCTCTCCATATGCATCACCCAGTGCGGGTCGGTCGGCGCGATGTTGTAGCGAGGGCGGTAGGCGGCGGCTTGGCTGCTGTCGAAGGTGACGCTCAGCGTCTCGGCGAGGTCTTCGTACGAAGGCTCGATCAATGTGAAGCGACCGCACATGCTGCCAGCTTAGCTTTGCCCCCGAAGCCGTGCGCACGACATCGAGACACGGGTGTAAGCTCACAGTGTGAGCGAACGAGAAGCGCGCGCTGATGAACGGCGCCGCACCTGGCAGGGTGGCGTGGGCACGCGCATCAACGTGGCCCACTGGCCCAGCGAACCGATGGCATTGGCTTCGATCGCTGGAAGGGTGCAATCGGAAAGGTTGGCACCAGGTCGAAGGCAGCTACACCGCCGAGCTGTCCAATGGCTCTGAATCGTTGGAGCTGTTCGGCAACTTTCGCGTTTGCCGCGTGACTGACACGGGCATCATTTGATTTGCTGTGGACTCGGCGACGGCATTTGTCCGCGTCGCAGCGGGCGCCACGAGGCACGCGTTCAACGACGAGGCGGCGACGCACTCCAATGCGCCACCGAGCTCGCCAGAAACTGCATGCTCAGCCCTGCTTGGCGAGCTGGCGCAACATGTAGAGCAAGATGCCGCCGTGCGCGAAGTAGTCGACCTCGTTCGGCGTATCGATGCGCGTGGTGACGCTGAACTTGGTCTCTTTGCCGCCTTCACCGACGGCCGTGACATGCAGACGCTTCTTCGTGGAGAGACCCTCTGCGATGCCGCCGATGGCGAATGTCTCGAGGCCCGTGAGGCCGAGCGACCCGACGTCTTGGCCTGCGTCGAACTCGAGCGGCAGCACGCCCATGCCGACGAGGTTCGAGCGATGGATGCGCTCGAAGCTCTTGGCGATGACGGCGCGTACGCCGAGCAGCTTGGGCCCTTTGGCGGCCCAGTCGCGTGAAGAGCCGGTGCCATATTCGGCGCCGGCCAGGATGATCGAGGGGATGTTGGCGGCCTGGTAGCGGGCGGCTGCATCGAAGATGCTCATCTCTTCGCCGGTGGGCACGTACTTGGTTCTGCCGCCCTCGACGCCGTTCAAGAGCAGATTCTTGAGACGAATATTGGCGAAGGTGCCGCGCACCATCACCTCGTGATTGCCACGGCGGGCACCGTACGAGTTGTAGTCTTTGCGATCGACGCCGTGCTCGCTGAGGTACTTCGCAGCGGGGCTGTCTTTGGCGATGTTGCCTGCGGGTGAGATGTGATCAGTCGTGATCGAGTCGCCCAGCACTGCCAGGCAACAAGCACCGACGACGTCGTGCAAGGGAATCGGCTCTTTCGGCATGTCGTCGAAGAACGGCGGGCGCCTGATGTAGGTGCTCTTCTCGTCCCACGCGAAGATCTTGTCGACCGGCACCTTGAGCGCTCGCCATGCCTCGTCGCCCTCTGCGACTGCTGAATAGCGACGCTTGAACTGCTCGGGCTTGATACCCTTTTGGATGGTCTCTTGGATCTCGGCGTTGCTCGGCCAGATGTCTTTCAAGAAGACGTCGTTGCCGTCGAGGTCCTTACCCAGCGGCTCGGTAGCGAGGTTGGTCGTGACGTTGCCAGTGAGGGCGTAGGCGACGACCAGAGGCGGCGACGCGAGAAAGTTCATGCGCACGTTCGGGTGCACGCGCCCTTCGAAGTTTCGGTTTCCGCTGAGCACGCTGGCCACTACCAGGTCGCCCTTCTCGACGGCGTCGGCGACCACCTGCGGCAATGGCCCGGAGTTGCCGATGCAGGTGGTGCAGCCGTAGCCCACCACGCTGAAGCCGAGCTTCTCGAGATAGGGCAACAGGCCTGACTCAGTGAGGTAGTCGGTGACGACGAGCGACCCGGGTGCGAGCGAGGTCTTTACCCAAGGTTTGCTGGTGAGGCCTTTGGCCGTTGCGTTTCTGGCGAGCAGGCCGGCGGCAACGAGCACCGCGGGGTTGGAGGTGTTGGTGCACGACGTGATGGCTGCGATCACCACTGCGCCGTGGCCGAGATCGAAGCTGCCATGCTCCATCGTGACGGGCACAGTCGCGTTTGCCGCGGACTTGCCCGAGATCATTGGCGCGAGCGCGGCCTCGTAGACGGCTCTCATGTCGCCGAGCGGCACGCGATCTTGCGGACGCTTGGGGCCGGCGAGCGAGGTCTCGACCGTGTTCAAGTCTAGCTCGAGCACGTCGGAGTACATCGGCTCGGCATCGCCGTCGAACCAGAGCCCCTGCGCTTTGCAGTACGCTTCGACCTTTGCCACGTGCTCTTCGGGGCGGCCGGTGAAGCGCAGGTAGTTGATGGCGGCCTCGTCGACCGCGAAAAAGCCGATCGTCGCGCCGTATTCGGGCGCCATGTTGGCGACTGTGGCGCGTGCTTCGAGGCTGAGCTCTTTGACGCCCGGACCGAAGAACTCGACGAACTTGCCAACCACACCCTTGTTGCGAAGCAGCTGCGTGACCATCAACACCAGGTCGGTGGCGGTGGTGCCCTCGAGCGGCTTACCGGTCAGCTTGAAGCCGACGACCTGCGGCAGCAGCATCGTGCAGGGCTGCCCGAGCATGGCCGCCTCTGCCTCGATGCCGCCGACACCCCAGCCCACCACGCCGAGGCCATTCACCATCACCGTGTGCGAGTCGGTACCGACCACCGTGTCGGGGTAAAGCATGCCGTCTTTCTCGTAGATGACCTTGGCCAGGTACTCGAGGTTGACCTGGTGACAGATGCCGGTCGAAGGCGGCACCACGCCGAAATTCTCGAAAGCGCCGCCCCCCCAGCGCAAGAACACGTAGCGCTCGGTATTGCGCTCGTACTCGAGGTCCGTGTTCAGCTTGGGCGCCAGCAGGGTCGCGAAATGGTCGACCTGAACCGAATGGTCGATCACGAGGTCGGCTTGCTCGAGCGGGTTGACGCGCTTTGCGTCGCCTCCGAGCTTGGCCAGGGCTTCGCGCATCGCTGCGAGATCGGCCACCGCGGGGACGCCGGTGAAATCTTGCATCAAGACGCGCGCCGGATAGAACGAGATCTCGTCCTCTGGTACCTCTTTCGGGTCCCAGTCGAGCACCGTCTGAATGTGCTCTTTCTTGACCACCCGCCCGTCCTCTTTGCGCAGCAAATTCTCGAGCAAAATCTTCATCGACCAGGGCAAGCGTTTGACCTGGGGATACTTCGCCTCGAGCGCACCGAGCCGAAAGATGGTGAAGCTCTGCTGTCCGACCTCGAGGGTCGAGCGCGTGCCGAAAGAGTCGGGTCCGAGGGAGTCCATGGCGCGGTCTCACATGGCTGGAAGGCTGGATCAATTCTTCGCGGAGTAACTCCTTGCGGAGCCATGAGATTGTTCGTTCGTCGGACTTTGCTCGAACAAACCCTGCTTGACGGAAAGAGCCTGCAAAGGGACGCTGAGATCGTGCGAAAAGAGGGCGCCACCGCCCCTCAGGGTCAAGAGGTGCAAACGGCTCGGCAAGGTGTTGCCGACCCGACGGGACCATCGGCGGAGTCGAGCCCGTCCCTCGGCGAGGTCGACAATGACGTGCTGGCTGGCGCGCTGGAGGCCGCGCGCGTTGGAGTCTGGCGCTGGAACATGAGCACCGGCGCGGTGTATTGGTCGCCGTTGGTCGAGGTGCTGTTCGGGGTGCCTCGTGGCAGCTTTGGTGGGTCCTTCGACGCATATCGTCAAGGCATCTACCCGAGTGATCGTGCTCTCGTCGAGGCGGCGCTCGGCGCTTATGTCGAGCAGGCCAAGAAGGACCCGTCGCTCCACTATCACATCGAACATCGGCTCCAGATCCCCGACGGCACCGTGCGCTGGCTCGACTGTCGTGGTCAGATGCTGAACCAGCTCGGTGAGCCTGGCATCATGGCGGGCACGGTGATGGACATCACCGCGCGCAAACAGGCAGAAGCAGCGCTGCGCACGAGCGAAGAGCGCTATCGCAACTTCTCCGAGCTCGCCACGGCATACGTGTACGAGGTCGACTGCGCCGAAGGTGCCAAGAGTCTCCCCATCGTGGTGGGCGCTTTCGAACGCACCACCAAGATGACACTGCAAGACGTAGAAGCCCGCGGCGGCTGGGACGAAGTGATTCACCCCGACGATCGCGCCGCGGTGATGGCGGTCAGGCCGCGTCTACTGGCAGGCCAGCGTGTGGTGACCGAGTACCGCATCATCGACGGCGAAGGCGAGACACGCTGGTTGCGCGAGACTGCGCGACCCATTCACGACCCGCTGCTCGGTCGCGTCATCAAGATCGTGGGCGGCGTCGAAGACATCTCGGATGAAAAGCTCCTCGAGCACCAGCTGGTACATGCGCGCAAGCTCGAGGCGCTTGCGCAGCTCGCAGGCGGCGTGGCGCACGACTTCAACAACCTGTTGATGCTGCAGTACACGGCGCTCGACTTCCTGCATCACGAGGCGCACTTGCTCAGCCCAGATGGCCGGCAAGCGCTGGAAGACATCGCCTACGCATCGCAGCGCTCGGCCGAGGTCACGCGCAGCCTGCTCGCCTTCGGCCGTCGCCAAATCGATCACCCGCGCATCGTCGATGCGGCCGAGTTGTTGCGCCAGATGAACAAGGTCTTGTTGCGAACCGCCGGTGCCAAGATCCAAGTCAGCGTCGAGACCCCCGCCGAGCTGTTGCCCGTTCGTGTCGACCCCGGGCAGCTGCAGCTGGTGGTGCTGAACCTCGTGCTCAACGCGAAAGAAGCCATGCCGAATGCGGGCAGCGTCCGTATTCAAGCGGGCCGCTTCCAGCTCGATGCGCGCGACAGCGGGCGCCCCGGTGAGCTACCCCCGGGCGACTACGTCGGCATCACCGTGATCGACACCGGCATCGGCATGGACAACTCGATCAAACAGCGCTTGTTCGAGCCATTTTTCACGACCAAGAAGGGGGCCGGTACCGGAATGGGTCTGGCGACGAGTCACGGCGTCGTGCGGCAAGCGGGGGGCGCTTTCTCCGTCACCAGCACGCCAGGCAAGGGGTCGCAGTTTCGGCTGTATCTACCGGTGGTAGGCGACGAAGAAGAAGAGATGCCGGCGACGTCGGAGTCGCGCGCGCGCGTCAATATCGGCGGCTCGGAGACGGTGCTCGTCGTCGAGGACGAGACGAGCGTGCGCCGGTTCATCGCAGGTGCGCTGCTCAGCCGAGGCTACGTCGCGGTGGAAGCCGAATCCGCTGAGCGCGCCCTGGAGCTACTCTCCAACGAACACGAGCACATCGACCTGTTGATCACGGACATCCAGCTGCCAGGCATCGACGGGCATTCGCTGGCGGCGCAGTTTCTCGCCGGACGCGAAGGCAGTCGCGTGTTGCTCATCAGCGGCTTCGTGATCGACGAGCCGCAACGTGAAGCCGACTTCGCCAAGAGCTACGGCTTCTTGGCGAAGCCATTCACCGCAGAGGGGCTGGCGGCGCGGGTGCGCGAAATATTGGACGCCTGACTGCTGCTACTTCGCGCGCTTCTTCTTTGCGGGCGGAGCGTATTGCGGCAGCTCGGTCGAATAGACCAAGATGGGCAGCGGGCCCTCGTCGCTGAGCAAGCTCGCCTCGTCCGAGTCTGCGAGCACGTCGCTGACCCGACGCTGCTTGCCGTCGAGCGTCATGGCTTGTGCGACGATGCGCACGCCATGGCTGTAGTCGGCGTAACGGCACGAATGTTTGCAGCTGAGCGACTGAATGACGTCGCCCCGCTTCTTGTGCCAGCCGTAGATCGCGACCCGATCGTCACGCTCCGCCAGACGGGTGCTGAGCACGATGTCCTTCTTGTGACCTGCTGTCAGCGCGTCGAGCGGATAGTTGCCAGCCTTTCTGCGGCTCTCGAGCTTCGCTTGGTGAACTTGAAAGTCGACCAGCGAATCGTCGGTCGGCCCACCGTCGATGTAGCTCGGTGGTAACCGCACGGCGGCTTGCTCGTAGATCAAGTCCACGATGCGGGGCGTGGGCAGCGTGGCGTCGAGCAGGTCGGCGATCTTTTGCGCTGCTGCGGAGGTCATCGGCATGCGCATGAAGTCGTCATCCGAGCCGATCGCGAGGTAGTCCTTGGTCACGAACAACCGGCCGCGCACGACACCGTCTTGCGACAGCTCGACCGCGGCGAGCTTGCGCAGATGTTGCGGCACGTTTCCGATCGTGATGGCGGCGATGACCTGGTCGTCGATCGCGCCGCGGCCCATGCCCTCGAGTCGCCTCAAGAACGCGCTGCCCGACTCGGCGCCGACGGGGCGTGGCGGTAGCGCGAGCTCGGGGAGCACAGCTGCTTGCGGTCTCGGCTGCTCGTTCACGGGAACAGCTTCGGTGGCCTCGGTGTCTCGCGCGCTGCGCGGGGCGCCTCGTGACTCGACCGGCCCGCGTTTGGCCGCCCCAATCCGCGAATCGGTGCCGAAGCGCCCAGCTTGCGCGGAGCTCGTACAACCCGTCACGTGCAGCAGCACGACACCGCTCAGACCGGAGAGGGTCGCTCGTCGTGTCAGCCACTTCGTCACTGAGCCGCTCACGCGCGTCACTGGGCGAGCCCGACTTGCCGCTCGCGCGCAATACGCCGGACGCGCGGATCATCGCGGCGGTACACGACTGTGAAGGCAATGAACCCAAGCCACACTGCCGCCAGATGATAGAGCATGGGCACGCCGCCGTAGCGCTCGAAGATGCGGCTGGAGATGGCTGGGCCGAGCAACATGCCAGCCGCGTAGAACGTGTTGTAGATGGCATTGGCACGGCTGTATTCGTGCGGCTTCGTTACCACGCCCTGCAGCGCCAGGCTCAGCGGCGAGATGGAGGCCAAGGTGGCGCCCGCGACGAACACCGCCCCGCACATCACTGCGAATTGATCGATGAACACGAAGCCGAGCACCATCGCACCGCCGACGATGCCGAGGACGCGCATCAGCGGCAGGTGCCCGATGCGGTCGCCGACGCGGCCGGCGATATTGGTGAACAACAGCATTCCGCCCGCGAAGAACGCCGGAATCAGAATGGTCTTGTCCGCGTCGATGCCCTTTTCTTGGACGAGGTAGAGCGGCAAAAAGAGCACCACCGCTGCTTGGAAGTAACCATACGCGAATGTCGCGAAACACGAGGTCTTGATGCGCAACATCACCGACTGCGCGGCCGCTGCCACCGTCGACGGGGCGCCGCTCTCCGCACTCTCCGGCGCGTGGGTCTCGGGCAGGTCGCCGTCGAGCAGCATGATCACCATGAGCCCCGCAGATGCGGCGATGACGCCCGACGTGTAGAACGCCACAGGCATCTCTGAGACTGCGACGATGCCGCGCGCCACCAGCGGCCCAAGCACATAGCCGACAGCCATCGCCATCGAATACAGGCTGGTGACGAAGGCCTTGTTGTCCTTGTTCGCGCGGGAAAGAAGAATGGTCTCGCAGCTGACCCAAATGCCGACCGAGAACGCTCCATCCAGAAAACGAACGCCGGCGATGCTGACGAAGCCCGGCATCAATGGAAACGCCGCGACCGCGGCTGCATAACCAAGCAGGCTGCCGATCAAGGTGACGCGCGCAGAGAAGCGTCGAATCAAGCCATCCATCGGCAGCGACAACAGCACGATGCCCAAGGCGAACCAGACTGCCAGCGTGCCGATGTCGCTCTTCGTATAGCGCTTCGCGTCCAGATACAGACCGACCAGCGCTAGCGAGATTCCGTAGGCGAGACCAAGCAACAAGATGGCCGCGTAAATGAGCCATATGTTGCGGTCGCCGATGCGATTCTTGAGCGTCACGCGACGCAACAGGCCCGTCCCGCGTGTGGAGGTCAAGAGATTCCGCGGTCGCCGCAAATCGCGACCAGCGAGTCAGCTTCTTGGCTACTCGTTTGAATTCCAAGCGGGAAAATCAGTCGACGTCGAGACCGAGCGCCACCGCTGCAGCTCTTCAGCGACGAACAAATTCCTCGCCTCGATGCTCGACACCCTGTTTTCGTACGTAGCTCAGTCGAGCACCGGGCCGAGGTGCATGGCGAGCGCATCCATTGCGGTGTGCTCCCCCGGCCCGCGGCACATCGAGGCGACCACGCCGCGTGTGCCCATGCCGCGTGCGACAGCGTTTTGGCGGAGGGTCGGATTGGCGCCTGCGAAGAGCTGTGTAGCTCCATCGCAGATGGGATTGTCGCAAGGTCCGGTCCCACACTCGTCGCATTGAAAACTGTCGCTGATCGGTATGTCGAGGGGCGTGATGCACGCGTACTCGAGCCAGTTGTGCTCCGGGATGGTGCGGTCGCCGCCATTGATTCCGTTCGGTGCGGACACCGACTCGCCGGTTGTCGGGCTGTTGCCGCTCCGCTGACGGTCGAGCTCGTGCATGAAGGGGTCGGTCGGCGAAGGGGCCGAGATCCAATCCCAGGCACCTGCGGCGCTGAGCTCGTCGGCCGTGCGATAGCGACTGGTCGCGTCCGATGGATCCGTCACGAGATCTTGCCAGGGGACGCCGCCGATGGTCATGAAGGTCACCTGTGACGGATCTCGACCGCCGGCGAACAGCGGGTTGACCACAGCGTCGTCACCCGAGAGGCTCGCCTCGGCGGGGGCGATCTGAGTCAAGGTCAGGGCGTTCACGTAGCGCTGCACGGGGAACTGGAAGTCGACGCCATAGCGTCGCTTCTGTTCCCAACACTTCAGGTTCGGCTGGTCTTGGGGGGCGGTGTACTTGTCGTCGCTGGACTCACAGCCAGTGGGCGCGCATGCGGTCAAGTCGACCAACGCGCAGCTATTGCAACACGTGTCATTGGGGTCGACTTCACACTGTGCGGTTGCGCGATAGAACGGGGTGGGAGCCAGGACCAAGAAGCCTTGCGAGCCGACATCGATCGAACAGTCGTTCTCGTCCGAAAGCACGATGATCGCCAGGCTCGACGTGGGTCGCAAAAACGCGGCGCGTTGCTGGAGCACGACCTGATCAGTGCCCTGCAGCGCCAGTTGGCTGCCACTTTTCGCGACGGCTTCGTATGGGTCAGGGTCGACCAGAAAGCGCGTCATCGCCTCTAGCGGCATCTCGTAGCCGCAGCCGACCTCGTCTACGCCCAGGATGATCTCCTGTGTCTTGGCGATCAGATCAGCGGTCGAGCTATCGCTGGCAGCGTCGTACGCCAAGAAGCCCAGGTCTTGATACGTCTCGACTGGGCCGCCGGGGCCGCGGCTCAGCAGGCGTCCCTTGTCGTCCACGTTGGTTGAGCCCGAACAAGCGCCGGAGGTCAGATCGCCCAGGCTCGAGCTGATCACGCCGAGATGCAGACTGCGAACCGGCTCGAACTGCGCGGTCGAGCCGGACGGGCAGCTGCCATCTCCTGCGCGAGCAACGATGCCGCCAGTTGGGTCGAAACAAGGCGGCGACACCAGGTGCTCTACCAGCCGCCCAATTTGTGCCGCGAACTGCTCCTGTTTTGGGGCCATGCCGATCGAGCTGTCGACCACGATCAAGAGGTCGAGGTCGGGGGACGACACGACCACCCCTGGCGGCGAGCCACCTTGGCCGCCACCGCCACCGCCCTCGGCGCTGCCGCCGCCAACGATCACCGCCACGTCAGAACCGCAAGCCGGCGCCAGCAACGCCAGCCCACAAAGGAGTAGTCTCGAGCTTCGCATGGTGATGAGTGGGCAGAACCGAGTCGGATCAGCTCACCGACATCGCAGAAAGAACGAATCGCAATTTTGGGTGAGCCGATTGGCTCGCCTGGCTGGCACTGTAGACCGGGATGGCCAACTCTCTCCTTCGAAGCGCAAATCAGCCGAGCGACGACGTCGCCCTGGTCGAGCGCGCCCTCGCGGGAGAAGAGCAGGCGTTCACCTTGCTCTACCGTCGCCATGCTGCCCACGTCGCAGGTGTGGTGTATCGCATGCTCGGCAGCGATTCGGATCTCGACGATATCGTGCAAGAAGCGTTCGTCGAAGGCATGCGGCAGCTCGGCGAGCTGCGAGACCCGAGCAAGCTGCGCCCTTTTCTGGTCACCATCGCGGTGCGCCGCATTCATGCTCGGCTTTCCTTCCGCTACCGAATGAAGGCGCTGGCCGCGCAGCTCTTCGGCGTCGCGCCGCTCGTCTCCGACCCTGAAGCGCGCGCAGAGGTTCACGCGCTGTATCAGGGTCTCGCGCGCGTTCCTGCGAAGCAGCGCATCGTGTGGGTGCTGCACCGCATCGAGGGCTACACCTTGCCGGAAGTGGCTGAGCACTCGGGCGCCTCGTTGGCGACAGTCAAACGTTGGATCACCGCCGTCGACGGCGAGCTGGAGGCAAACAATGCGTCCGAGTGAAGCTGCAGAGCTCGCCAAAAAAGAAGTCGCGCCGCCGTGGGACGAGCTCCGCGCGGCGCGGGTGCAGCGACTTGTCGTCACCGAGCTCAGCGTCGACAAGCGTAAAGCTCGCCGCGTCGGAGCGACCAGGCTGCGACGCCCGCTGGCCTGGCTGGCAGCAGCTGTCGCCTTGGTCGGCCTTTTCGTCGTGCTCCTCGTCGCGCGCAAGCACGACGGCGCCGGCATTTCTCGGCTCGAGCTGGCAGACGGCTCACTTGCGCTGTTCGACGAATCGGCACGCGTCGTGCCTGAGCTCGTCAGCGATACGCGAGTCGAGCTGCGGCAGTTTGCTGGCTCGGCCAGCTACGACGTCACCCCTCGCCCGACACGAACCTTCGTCGTGCGAGTCGATGATGTGCGCGTCGAGGTGCTCGGTACGGCCTTTCGAGTCGAGAAGGACGAAGCCAACATTCGAGTCGTCGTGACGCGGGGCCGCGTTCGCGTGACGCGCGGTGCTCGCACTGTCGAGCTGACCGCCGGCGAACAAGTGACGCTCACAGAAGACAAGCCCGTCGCGGCGGCAGAAGCAGAGCTACCGCCGGCTGATGCGACGACCACGGGGGTACAGACGACGCCGTCGGCCACGCCGAGCGCCGTCGCATCAGCAGAGCCTCTGCCTTCGGCAGAGGCTCCCGCGCCCACAGAAGGCGCGGCCGAGCTGTTCCGGCGCGCTGACGAGGCCCGGGCGGCAGGCAATCAGGCCGAGGCGTTGAAGCTTCTGCGCCTGTTGGTGAAAACCCATCCGCAGAATGGCCGCGTGACGCTGGCGAGCTTCACGATTGGTCGCATCGAGGCGCAGCGCGGGAACTTCGAAGCAGCAGCAGCGGCGTTCGAGTCGTGCGGCAGTGCCATGTCCGGCGAAGCATTGGCAGAGGCGGCGCTGGCTCGCAGCGCGGGTGGGCAGAGCGCGCAAGCCAAAGCGCTGGCCGACCAATACTTGAAGCGCTTCCCAAACGGCGCACGCGCCCCCGAGATGGAAAAGCTCAGCGGGTGATCTCGGGGGGCGTCCTGGGGCGCAGCGCACAATACACGCTCGTGGGCTTGGCCCTGGCGCTGGGCGCCACCCGGGCCGATGCGGACGAAAGTATCAACGTGACAGTGGAGGGCTGTCAGCTCGACGCCAGCGAGCTCGAGCGGCTGGTCAAGCTCGAGCTCGTCAGCGTGCTCGATGGCAATGCGGGGGGTGGCTACGCCGTCGCGATGCGCTGCCACGGCGGTCACGTCCACATCAGGTTGCGCGACCCCCTCACCAGCAAAGGTCTCGAGCGCAGCGTGCTCGCTCCTCCCGTGTCGCAAGCAGAGCCCGAGCGCCTGTTGGCGCTGACGGTGGCGCAGCTGTATCGGGCTTCGTGGCTCGAGCTCTCGGCTGAACCGGTCTCGCCATTGCCGATTGCCGACGTGGTCCCGCGACCAGCCAAAGAGCTCGCCAGCGCCCAAAAGACGGCCGTCGCGACGATGCGAGCGCCGCCTTCGAAACCCGAAGGGCCGCCAAAGCGAGGCTCCGTATCGGCGTTGGTCGGTGGCCGCGTGCGGGCAGCGGACACTCCGATCTTGCTGCCGAGCGTCGGCCTGGAAGGCAGCTGGATGCCGACGGGCGAGCTCTTCTGGGTCATTGCTGCGACTGGCTTCGAGTGGGCCGCGGTCACCCGTGACACTGGCACGCTGAACACGCTGCTGTTGCGCGCGGGCGCCGGTCTCGGGGTGGAGCCATTGGTGAGCGGTCCGTGGTCGGGCTTCGGAGAGCTGACGGGTGGCGTGGCCATCGCACGCATCAGCGGCGCCGATCTCGCCCCGGGCTACGAAAGTAATGTCGCGTTGGGAGCGGGCTTCGAGGGCTCGCTGGGAGTGGGCGTGGCTGCGCGCGTAGACGTGATCCGTTTCGAGCTGATCGGGCGAGTCGGTCTGCTCTACGGCACGCCGGCCGCGATCGTGTCGGGAGACGAAGACCTGTCGCTCGACGGAGTCAGCGGTGGTCTCGATCTGCGCGTGCGCTGGATGCTGTGAGCCAGACCAGACGCTCGTGCTCAGTCGCCGCAGCCGATGCGCTCGTCGTCGTACGCGAGCTCGTCGTACCAAACGGTGAAGCCTTCGTTGGCGTCTTGATAGTTGGCCAAGCCCACACCGAGGCTGGAGAAAACCGGCAGCTCGGCCGCGTGATTTTCACCTGGCTGAATCGGTAGCTCGACGCCGTCGATCCAGAGCGTGCCGTCTTGGCTGGGCTCGTCGTAGAACCACTCGATACATTGCCAGTCGCCGGTCCAGTCATAGTCGTAGCTGGTGCCTTCGGCGAACTCGGGCGCGCCATTGGAGGGCTGTACGTTGTAGATCCACTGGTACTTCATGCCGGTATTCTCGACGACACCCCAGCGCACGTTATGCGTGCTGCCGCCCGGGCCGGGGCCGAGACCTTCGATGAAGTCGGCGTGCAACACGCCCGATGACGGCCAGGGCGCAGGCACCGCCACCTTCATATAGACCCGCCCAAAATGGTGCGAGGCGATGGCGCCGAGGTCGCCCTTGAAGTCCATGAAGTGTTGGCCGTTGTTGCCACCGTCGGCTTTCAAGCTCTTCGACCCGAAGCGCGCGTCGTCGCTGGCCACGCCGAGCTCGCCGGCGCCCCATTCGTCGCCGCGTGCGCCCCAGCCTTCGGGGAAGCTGCCGTCAGCGGCCTCTTCGAAGTCTTCACAGATCGTGAAGCCATTGGCCGCGCAGGTCGGACCGCCAGGTGGGCTGCCGCCGGTGTTGCCGACGCCACCGACGCCTCCGCCACCCGTCTCGGTCGAGCTGGAAGCGCCGTCGCCGCCGCTGCCTGGCCCGCCTGCGCCGACCGGATCGGAGCCGCCTGCAACGCCCGAGCCACCCGAGCCGCTATCGCCGCAGGCAATCAGCAGAGAAACGGTGACAGCGACCAGACAGCGCGCGTGCGAGATCATTTGGCGATGTTAACGCACGGTTTTGCCCCGTTGCGAAACCCCGGATTGTGCGACATCGGCGTCGCACTGGGAGCAGCGTGCGCCGGGGGCTCGGGCTACTATGCGCGCCATGTACAACGAGATTTTTGGCCAGATGAAGAAGCAGCTACGTCAGCTCGATAAATGGCTCGAGACTGCAGACGCTCACGCGAAGACCAAGTCGTTCGACCCGAACCTTTATCTCGGCTTTCGTCTGTCGCCGGATCAGTTCGCGTTCGCGCGACAGGTGCAGACGGCGTGCGACACCGCAAAGCTCGCGGCCGCGCGCCTGACCGGAAAAGAAGCGCCGACCTTCCCGGATACGGAGACGACGCTCGAGCAACTGAGAGCGCGCGTCAGCGCCGTGCTCGGCTACCTCGACACCCTCACGGCAAAAGACTTCGAGGGTGCCGCGACGCGATCGATTACGCAACCCCGCTGGGAGGGCAAGACGATGACGGGCGCCGACTACTTCATCGAGCACGCGCTGCCGAACTTCTACTTTCACCTCACCACCGTGTACGCAATCTTGCGTCACAACGGCGTCCCTATCGGCAAGCGCGATTACCTCGGTACGCTGACGCAAAAGCTACCGGGCTGAGTTCGAGATCTCGAGTTGGCGCGGCGCCGTGAGCGACTGGCGCTGCGCCGAACGCAACTCGTCAACGGGTGCTAACCTGCAGGCGTGCCTTTCGTTTCTCCGACGGTTCGATGGGACTTGGTTGCGCTCGCCGAGCAAGACGAGCTTCGCGCGATGACTGACGAGGCAAAGCTCCGCGCCGTCGCGGCGTTGATGGCTTCGGTCGAGGCGATGGGCTGGTCGGAAGCCCTGCAGGAGGGGGACGAAGCGATTTGGCTGCGCTGGCAAACCATTCGCAGGGCAGTGCTCGCGCGCCAGCACCCGGTCTCCGAGACGTGACAGCGCTTGGCACGCTGGCTCCGCTGCTCGATGCGTTGAAAGCCTCCAGCGCTTGGCTACGAGCGGCAAAAGCGAAGGCAGCCGTAATCGGTGGCATCGCGGCGTCGCTTCACGGTCGCCCGCGCGTCACGCGCGACATCGACATCGTCGCGCTCGTCGCTGACGACGCATGGGCAAGCTTCGTCACGGCCGGCGAACGCTTCGGAATTTTTCCCAGGCGGGCCGACGCGCTCGCGTTCGCTCGCGCGACCCGGGTGCTTCTTCTGAGGCATCGTCCATCGGAAGTGGACCTCGACGTCAGCCTGGGCGCGATTCCGTTCGAGCGCGCGCTCGTGGAGCGAGCGATCATCAAACGGATACAGCGGGTCACGTTTCGCGTGGCCACTGCTGAAGATATCGTCGTAATGAAGACGTTGGCGTTGCGCCCGCGAGACATCGCCGACATCGAAGGTATTTTGGCGGCGCAGCCCAATCTGGAGATGGCTCGTATCCGACGCGACGTCAGGGCCCTCTCCGAGTCGCTCGAAGGCCCCGACTACCTCTCGGAGCTCGAGCGCATCGTCTCCAATCAACGCCGTGGAGCTGCCCTCCCGGTCGCGGTGCGCGCGCGCCGACAGTAGCCGTCCGCCGAGCCGTGACGAAGACGGGACCGGCCCTCGATGCGCTCGCGCCGGGCATCGAGAAACACTATTCGGCGTCATAGACGGCTCGCCAGAGCTCGTCTGCGCTCAGGTTGGGCGGGCCTTTGCCCGCCTGCTCAGCCTGCCGCACCAGCTCGATGATGCGCTTGTTGATGGGCGCTGTGGTGCCCAGCGACTCGGCCAACCGCACGATCTCGCCATTCAAGTAGTCGACCTCGGTGAGCCGACGTTGCGTCAAGTCTTCCCACATCGACGAGCGCGCTTCGGGGTCGATCTTCACTTGAATGCGTGCGACCACTTTGAGCAGCGCACTGGGCAGCGCGAGCAGCGTCGGAAAAAATTGCACGGGCAGCGGGCCGACCTTGCTGGGCACGTGGCCGGCGCGCTTGATCAAGTCGAGCGCTTCGACCATCACGGCGCGCACGATGCGGCGATAGCTGGCGTCGAAGATGAGCTCTTGCGTCGGAGCGCCGGTGAGTGCGCTTACCGCGTTGCTGAGGTTCATCACCAGCTTCGACCATTGTTTGGCGCGAATGTCGTCGACCACTTCGGTCTCCAGATCGGCGCTGCGAAGCGCGCCAGCGAGTGCGCTGACGCGCGGGTCGGCATGCGACTCGATCAGCAGCGGCCCCGAGGTCGCGCGTCTGAACGTTCCCCCGTCGCGCCACACGACATTGAAGCCGACGATGCCGCCGAGCACTGTGTGGCGAGGCAGCTCTTTTCGCAAAGCGTCCGCGTTGCCGAGCCCATTTTGCATGCTGACGAAGAGCGCTGTCTCGGGCAGCACCGCCGCCAGATCTTGCGCGACCTCGCCTGACTGCGCGCTCTTCACGCACACGAGGCCGACATCGCACGCGGCCAGCCCGCCTGCCTCCAACACGAAGTCGACCTCGCCTGGGGCCACCTTGGAGGTCGCGGCACCGCCAGCGGCATCGACCAGGGTCAGCCCGGCCGTCTCGAGCTCGGCCTTCACACGGGGTCGGCCCCAAAAGACGACGTCGGCGCCGTTCGCGCGCAAACGCCCGCCGAGATAGCAACCAATCGCGCCCGCCCCGATGATGCCGATCTTCACGAAGGGCCAGCCTAATACCGACGCATCTGAATTGGTTCGGAACCTGGTGCGACGCTCGTTGTCAGCCTCAGGCTCGGGAGGTCTCCATGCTCAAGGCCCTGGTTGTAACCGTCGCGCTCGGCTCTCTGATGTTGGTGGCCGGTGACGCGCACGCTTGTCACAACGAGACGCTGCGCCGAGTGGACCCAGCGGTGGCCACGTTGAGCGAGGCCGAGCGCCTCGTCGACGCGGGCAACACCAAAGACGCGGTGGCGTGGGTGAAGACGGCAAGTCCCACGTTCGGCAAGAGCAAGCTCGGCCAGAGCCCGCTCTCCGACCGCGCGCTCTCCGTTTTGGCGCGCGCCGCAATTCGCAGCGGCGGCAGCGACTACCTCGGCTTCACCGGCACGCCGAGCGTCGAAGAGCGGCAGCAAGCCTTGGCGTGGGCGGGCACCCTCACGCGCGCGATGCACGACAAGCAGCCGAGCGACCCGCTGGTCTCGAGCCTGTTCGCAGAGTCGCTGGCGACGTCACCGGCAGGCCACCCCCAGGTGCTGAAGCTGCTCGAGCCGCTCGAAAAGTCGGACGTGTTGCCCAGCGCCTACGGCTACGTCGCCCTGGCTAAGGCGCGCGCCGAGGTCGCCTCGGACAAACCGGCATTCTTGCGCGCGCCCCTCGTCGCGATGGAGAACGGTAAGCGCAGCCTGGCTCTCGCCCGCTGCGACCGAATGGTGAAAGACAACGCCATCTGCGCAGGCCGCGTGCCCGCGCTGGTCAAGCCGAACCAAGGGGGTCGGCTCGCAGCGCTGCAAGAGAACCAGCGCATCGACTCAATCAACCAAGTGGTGCGCCGGTCGTCGCGGTAGCCTCGGCGTGTCCGGGACCATCCCAGCGCGCGGCGATGGCGCGGCCCGCTGAGACCGAGTAAGAAGCGGCTCGGTGCTCACACCCGGAGGGGTGGCCGAGTGGTCTAAGGCAGCGGTTTTGAAAACCGCCGTACCGAAAGGTACCAAGAGTTCGAATCTCTTTCCCTCCTCCGACGTTTTGATGGTTTTCGCCCTCGGCGCCCCCATCAGCGGATCCCGAATCGGATCCCGATAGCGGGGCCTTGGCGATGCCCAGCAAGACGTCGAGGTCCCCGAGCGGAGCCATCTTCGCTTCGATGAAGGTTCGAGCGCGCCGCTGGTAGTGCAGGATCATCTGCGACGACTTGTGGCCGGTGCGGTCCATGATCCAGGCCTCGGATTTTCCGCGCGCCAGCGACTCGGTGATCATCAACCCGCGCAGTCCATGGAAGCCCGTCGGCTTCGTCACCGTCCTGCCTGCGAATAGCTCCGGCCGCTCGATGCCGCACGCCCGGAGCTCGGTCCGGTAGTCCTCCGGACGCCAGCGCAGACGCGTCGTGCCGTTCTTGGAGAACACCAACTGGTCGGAAGCGGGCTTGCCCCGCAGCAGGTACCAGTGAGCGAGGGAGCGACTCACGCTCGGGTTCAGCGTCCACGAACGCGGGTCATCGGTTTTGTTCTCGTCGAGCCGCACCAGGCCGCGCTTCAAGTCGAGGTCGCCCCAGGTGAGCTGTTCGCCTTCGTCGTGCCGCATGCCCTCCCTGGCGAGGGGGCCGGCGAACAAGCGCGACATCAGCGGCACCTCGGAGCGCGCCAAGTAGGTGTCGTGCTCGTCGGTGTGGATCATCTCCTGCTTCTTCGTGGCTCCGAGTCGCGGCATCCAACCCGAAGGCAA
>Ga0105048_10004226_pt1 | contig 23476 bp, 17 predicted proteins | sample MAT05_FD_78382 | JGI IMG/M metagenome (GOLD analysis project Ga0105048, IMG submission 78382) | Freshwater microbial communities from Lake Fryxell liftoff mats and glacier meltwater in Antarctica - MAT-05 | ecosystem: Environmental > Aquatic > Freshwater > Ice > Liftoff microbial mat | place...
CGTCAATGACCGCGGCGAGGATTCGTGTCCTCTTGTCCTGAAGGGAATAATATCCTGGTGAAGCACTCAGGTGACTGCCGGGCAAAGCCCGAAAGGCTCCTGGGCGCCTGCTCTTGAGATGGTGGCGCTCGGACGCGGAGGGTGCTTGTCCACGTTCACGTCCTCGTCCCCAACGGCGTCTTCACCCGCGCGGGCGACGACGGCGCCATCGTGTTTCGCGAAGGGCCCTCACGGCGCGCGGAAGGCGCGAACATACAGGCGGCTCGGACTTGGCGCGAAGCTGTGGACGCCACAGTTCCAGGAGGCCCGGCCTCTGTTCAGCCGCTGCAGCCGGCCTCCAGGCGCTCGACGAGCCCCCGGTAGACGCCGGAGCGATAGACGGTGCGGAACCGCTCGGCGCGCGCGCGGACCTCGGCGCAGCGACCGAGGCGGGCGAGCGCGTCGATGACGATCGACTCGCGCTCCGCGCCGAGCGCGCTGGCGGGGAACGTCCTTTCGTGCTCGGCGGCAAGGGCGAGCGTTTTGCGCGGATCGGACGCGAGCGCGGCCTTGGCCTCGAGGAGCAGGCTCCCTTCGTCCGCCACCGGAGCGATACGGGGCGCGCTCCTGACGGCAGGTAGCGGCGAGACGGCAGGCGCTGACGGCGCGGGCGGCGCGATCGCCGAAGGCAGCGGCTCGGCCGCGGGATCGGCCACCGGCGGCGCGGCGAGGACGGGAGAGGTTGCCTCCACGGTGGGCAGCACCGGAGCAGCGGACAGCGCCCGTGGCTCCGCGGTGCGCGCGCGCCAGCGCATCGCCGCCGGCACGGCGCCGAGGAGGACGACCAGCGAGACGACGCCGATCTTCGAGAGCGACAGCGCCCGGAGCTTGCCGCGGAGACCGCTACCCGCGCCCGCGCCCGCGGTGGCCATCTCGATCGAGCGGAAGATCCGCTCGCGGGCCTCGCCCTCGAGCCGCTCGGCGCGCGCGTCGCCGACCATCCGGCCGAGCGCCGAGTCGGAGCGGAGCCGCGGGGGGTCGACCGGATCGCTCATGGTGAACCTCGCTCGTCGAGCCGCTCGGCGGCCCGAGAGAGCCGCTCGCGCGCGGCGCGGTGGCGGGAGTACGCCGTTTGCAGCGGGCAATCTATCAGCTCTGCAACCTCGCGCATGCTCATCTCCTCGATCTCGTAGAGCACGAAGACCTCGCGCTGCTCGTCGGGGACCTGATCGAGCAAGCGGAGGAGCAGATCGCGGCGCGCGCAGGCCGCCTCGGGGGTCGCCGCCGGATCGATCGGCGGGTCGCCCGGCGCTTCGCCGAGATCCTCGCGCCGCTGGGCGTGCTTGCGGCGCGCGGCCATCGCCACCCGCCGCGCGATCTGGCGCAGCCACCCGCGCAGGGCCTCCGGCCGCGACAGCTCGTCGAGGCGGGCGTGGACCACCAGGAAGACCTCTTGCAGCGCGTCGTCGAGATCACGCGGGGGGACACCGAGGTAGCGCAGGCAGCGGGCGATGAAATCGGCGTGCTCCTCGAGCACGGCGCGCAGCTCGGGCGGTGAGCGCGAAGGAGCGGCGCGCCCGAGGAGCCGAGCGTGGGCCTGAGGATCGGTGTCGAGCGCGAGCATCCGTCGTCCAGTGTCGCCGGGGCGCTCCGATTTATGAGGCTCAGTCGCCGAATCGCATGCCGGCCGAGATCCCCAGGCCGAACACGACCGGAGCCGCCCGGTGGACCTCGTGGGTCCGGCCGAAGCGATCCTCGTAGTAGTAGAGCGGCCGGGTCAGCGGCGCTCCGACCTCGGGGGCGAGCTCGAAGTAGAGCGGCCCGGGGCCGCGCAGGCCGGCGCGGGCGTCGACGCCGGCCAGGAAGAGCGCGCGCCGCGGATCGCCGGACGACACGAGCGCGATCGGCTCGCCGATCAGGGCGCCGACGTCGAAGCGACCGCAGGCGGTGAGCGCGAGGACGCCGCCGCGGATCGCGCGCCAGCACCCCACCACCGCGAGCGCGAAGGCCGAGAGCGTGACGCCGCTGCCTCCGACGAGCCGGGTGCTCGGCGCCCAGGCGCGCCCTTCGAGGCCAAGGCGAAGCGACGAGAGCGGGGCGATCCACGCGCTCGCGCCGCCCCACGGCGCCGCGCCCGGCAAGAGGCCGAAGGTGACGCCCACGCCGACGCCGAGGAACGCGCCGAGCGTCGGGCGCAAAGGAAGAGGCGGTTGCGAAGGAGCCGAAGGCGAAGGCGAAGGCGGAGGCGAAGGAGCAGGAGACACAGGCGGGACCTCCACCCGCAGCGTCGTCGGAGGGAGCAACGGCGCTTCGGGCAGCGAGGGCGTCCCGTCGGCGAGCAGCGCGGCGACGACGGCGATCGAGCCGTCGAGCGCGTGGCACTCGGCCGCGTCCAGCTCGAGATCGCGCGAAGCGAGCACCGCGGCATCGTCCCCGCTCCGGCGAACCTCCAGGTGCGCACGAAAGCCTCGGCCATGCGCGGTGAGCGTGCCGAGGAGGCGCGCGTCGGCCGCCTCCGCGTCGACGAACACGCGCCGCGCGAGCGCGCGCTCGACCAGCCTCGCCAGCGCCGCGGCGTCGAGGCAAGCGGCCGGCGCCTCCCACGAGAGGGCCAGCACCGCGGGGCGAGGCGCGTCGGCGGCTCTGGCCGGCCCCGAGAGCGCCGCGAGGGCCGCCGTGGCGCACACCCCGGCGACACGTTGGCGCCTCATCGCGGCGAGCATAGCCAATGTCGATTGGATCAGAAATGGCGACGGCGAGGCGACACTGGACGAGCGAGGAGAACATCATGAGAAATCAATCCACCCCGCGGCCGCTTCGCGCGCGACGACGGACGGGGATCGCGCTCGCCGGAGCGCTCGCCTTTGCCGGCTGCAAAGCGGGAGGCGACGTGAACCTGGGCACCCAGATGGCGACAGGGACCGGCGGCGAAGGCGGAAACGGCGGCGCGCAGAGCAGCAGCGCGAGCGGTGTCGGCGGCGACTCGCTCGGCCTGGGCGGCGCGGCCGGCACCGGCAGCGGCGGATCGCCGAAGGGCGACATCTACCTCAACAGCCTGGACACGCTCTATCACTTCGAGCCGTTCTCGTCGGTGCTCACGGTGATTGGCAAGTTCGACTGCGTGCTCCTGGAGCCGAGCCCGACCGCCGACACCGGGATGAACGACATCGCCCTCGACAAGAACGACACCATGTACGGAGTCGCCAAGCTGGGCGGGCAATCGCCGGGCTCGGCCCAGGATCAAGTCATCGTCTCCATCGATAAGAAGACTGGCCACTGCCAGAAGGAGCTCGTGGTCGACAGCAAGCTCGTCAATCCCCAGGGCGGGCTCGAAATCCGCGGCCTGAGCTTCGTCCCCCAGGGCACGCTCGACGCCGGCGACGAGGCGCTGGTGGCGCTGGAGATTTACGGCAGCTACCTGAAGATCGATCTGGCGAAGAAGAGCGCGACCGTCATCGGCGGCCTCAACGGAAGCGGTCCGCTCATGTGGCAGACGAAGGGCGCCGACGTCGTCTCGATCATCGGCGACAAAACCTACGTGACCGCCGCCCGCTTCGGCGAAGGGACCGATAGCCTGGCCATCATGGACCCGAAGACCGGGGCGATCATCCAGGGATTCCCCATGACGAGCCTGACCACGCTCGGCGGTATCGCCTACTGGGCAGGGACGCTCTACGGCTTCACCACCGAGGGCAAGGCGTACTCGCTCGACCCCAAGACCGGCGTGTCGACGGGGATCATCGTCAACAACGCACCTCCGGACGTGCAGTATCACGGCGCCGGCGTGACGACGGCGGCGCCGCTGACGATCCCCAAGTAGGAGAGCGAGCGGCGGCGGGCAGGCCGCTCGGAGCCGCCGAGGGGACGTCGTCCGAGCGTGGCCGCGCTGGGGAGAACGCCGCGTCGAACGGCCCGCGCACGAGCCTCGTCTACGAGCGTGCGACATCGTCGCGAGGGCCGAGGTGTGCATCGAGGACGACTCGCGCCAGAAGCGGTGGTTCTCGATCAGCCCCCCGTGCCTTCGGGGTGGCCCCCCCCCCGGCGCTTGCTCCCCGGTTGCGGGGATCTCCCCGCGCCGCCGCCTCGTTCTGGGTCGGGCTCCACGTGCGCGCGCTCCGAGCCGGCTCCGCGCGCGACCGACGCGGCGATCAGTTGAAGTCGCAGGACGCGCCGTCGAACCACTTGTTGAAGATGGTGCTGTAACGGTGGTTGGCGCCGGGCTCGCTGTTGCCCGTGAAGCGCATGTCGTCGCGGTCGTGGGCGATGTCGCAGTCGGACGCGAACATCTTCCAGGTCGCGATGGAGCCGTCGGTGACCCAGTAGCTCAGTGACGTCATCCAGGCGTCGCCCGCGCTCTCCTTGCGGAGCGCCTCGAACAGCGTGCTGCCGCCGCAGGAGACGACGTGCTCTTTGGCGCCGCACGCCGTGGCGTAGGGCGGCCCGAAATCGTTGTAGGCCGGAGAGGCGCTCGCCGTGCGCTGGTGCGAGGTCACGAGGGGGTAGCTGTCGCTGTACCAGACGTGCCAGGTGCAGTCGCTGGGATCGGCGACGAACTCCCTGATGAACGAGACGTAGGAGCTGTAGCCGTAGGTGTTGGAGAAGGTCTGAGCGTTGGTGCAAGCCGCGATGAGGCTCGGCGTGACCGGCGCGGCGGCGGCGACGCCGAGGACGACGGGGAACGGCGATTGGGGCCGCCCCGCGACGGCGCCGGCCTCCATCGAGGCGATCAGCCCTTCCGGCAGGGCCGCGTCCTCGGGGGCCACGGCGCGGAGCAGCGCCGCCGCGTTCGGGTACGCATCGACGAGGCTCCGGTCCGCCGTCGCGCCGGCCGGCAGCTCCTCGAGGACGCCCACCTCACCGTCGCTCATCGCGCAGAAGACGAACGTGGAGCCCGACCGAGCGTGGACGACAGCCATCGTGCGATCGCCGCAGGGAGCGGTGTTGTCGTGCGACGCCCGGGGGCCCTCTTCGTTGTTCCTGGCGAGGGCGGTGTGATCGCCGTCGCCGACGAGCCGGACAGCCTCGCTCTCCGCCGTCGCGATGGGCTCTTCGCCGTCGGCGGGCGTCACGCCGAGACAGGCGAGCGGCGACGCCGCGAGGAGGAGTCCGAGGGCGCAGGCGAGGTTTCCTGCTTTGATGGCGCTGGTCTTCATGATCATGGCTCCAGTTCTTGCCGATCTCGAAGCCTCGAGTCCGGAGGTTGTCTGTCTTGCTGGAGCGAATAGCAGCAACCGTGCCGCCGGGTGCGGATGTCGATTGGCGCCGTGAATGCCCGGGAGGACGAACCTTGTCACAGCGTCGTTACACTGGAGCGTTACGACGTCGTGACAGTGGTGGGGTGTCGTGACACTTCCACCCTCGATGGTTCACGCCGTCGCTCGTGGCGGGCCGTGCTGTCGACCATCGCCGCGGGCTTGTGCTCCACGATCACGTCGGCGCTGAGGTTCCCGTCGAGGATCCCCTGGAACGGGGTCAGCTCGCCGAGTACCGTATGGACCAGGCCAAGGCGCGCAAGCGCGCGGCGAAGAAGGCCAAAGCCGAGGTGGACGCGGCGAAGGTCGAGGCTGAGGCGAAGGTCGAGGCTGAGGCGAAGGACACACCCTGACGCGCTGAGCCCTGCGCGGCGTTGGCCCAGAGGCCTCTGGGCGACGTCACGTCCGCGCCCAGACCCCTCTGGGGACTCTCCCTTATTTTTGCGGGTTCGCGATTGACAGCGCCGGGGAGGTGGGATTCACCCCGTGAGCTCGACGAGGGCGCGGCCGCTGTCGGAGATGGAGATCGGCCGCCCCGAGGGCGTGTCGAAGGACTTGCTCGGATCCATCCCGAGCTGCTTGGCCACGGTGGCGAAGAGATCCGGGACCGCGATCTTCCCCGAGGCCACGGTGTCGCCGGTGGCGTCGGTCTGCCCGTGGGCCACGCCGCCGCGCACGCCGCCGCCCGCGAGCACCGCGGTCCACGCGCCCGGGTGATGATCGCGCCCGTCGTTCCCGTTGATGCGCGGCGTGCGGCCGAAGTCACCCATCCAGATCACCAGCGTCTTCTCGAGCAGGTGGCGCTTCTGGAGATCGCTCACCAGCGCGCTCATCGCCGGATCGAGCGCGCCCATGAGCTTCTGGGTGCGACCGAAGTTGTCCTGGTGCGTGTCCCACCCGTCGAGCGTGACCTCGACGAGGCGCACGCCCGACTCGACGAGGCGGCGCGCCGTCAGGCAACGGCGCCCGAAGTCGCTGTCGCCGTACGCATCGAGCACGGCCTTCGGCTCCGAGGAGAGATCGAAGGCGCCGAGGCCGGGCGCGCGCATCATCCGGATCGCCTTGTCGTAGACGGCGCGACGCCCGTCGATCTTGGCGTCGGTGGCCTCGGCCGCGAAGTGGGCCTCGATCTTCTCGAGCGCGAGGCGGCGCTGCTCGAAGCGCGCCGCGTTGATCCCCGCGGCGCGGGCGACGTTCTGCGGCGGCTCCACCGCGCTCTGGACGATGAACGGGCCGTGCTGCGCGCCGAGGAAGCCGGCGGTCGCGCTCGGGCCGCCGAGGCTGATGAAGCTCGGGAGATCGCCGCGCGATCCGAGCTCTTCGCTCACCCAGCCGCCGAGCGCGGGGTGCGTGACCGTGGGGTTCGGCGCGTAGCCGGTGTGGAGCAGGTAGCGCGCGCGATCGTGGTTGCCCTCGCGGCTCGACATCCCGCGCAGCACCGCGAGGTGCTGGGCTTGATCGGCCACGCGAGGCAGGTGCTCGCAGAAGCTCACGCCCTTGGCGCGCGTGCTGATCGCCTTGAAGGGGCCCGCCGCGGTGGAGCCGGGCTTGGGATCGAACGTGTCGACGTGGCTCGGCCCGCCGGCCATCCAGAGCACGATGCACGCGGTGGCCTTCGCGGGCGACGCGGGCGCGGCGTGCGCGGCGCGCGGATCGAGCCACGAGGTGGCGAGGGCGCCGAAGAGGCCACCCCCGAGGGTGTGAAGGAAGCGACGACGATCGGTGTCAGCTCGGTTCATCGTTCCCTCGGCTCAGTGGTTGAGAGTGAACTCGCTCGAGTTGAGCAGGGCCCAGAAGAGATCTTCGTAGGGGCGCGCCTTCCCTTGCGCCGCGCGCGTCTTCGCGGCGTTGGTGAGCGCCGCGCCCTTCCCGCGGCCCGCGCCCTTCTTCCCCTTGCCCTTGGTCTTCACGTCGTCCTTCGGATCCGGGGCGGGCTCTTCGTCCTCGATCGCGGGCGCCGCGAGCAGCGCCTTCGCTGCGGCGATCTCCCCCGCGCCGGGCTGGCGAGAGAGCGTGCGCAGGTAGAGCGATCGGATCTTCGCCTCGTCGTCGCCGGGGAGCGCCATCACCTCGGCGAGCGCTGAGCCCGGCACGGCGCGGGCGCTGGTGTTGAGGAAGGCGCCGTTGAGCAGGAAGAGGGCCTGAGGGATCGAGCCGTCGTGATCGGCGTCGTCCGACTCTTCGTCGGCGTCGAAGAGGAACGAGATCTGTTTGTCGAGCCGCTCGCGGATCGCCTCGAGGCTCTTCTTGCCTCGCTCGGCCACCGCGTCGGCCTTGGTGGCGACGACGAGCGAGTCGAGGAGCTCGTCCGGCGCGAGCGGCTCGACGCGGAAGCGCGACCAGAGCAGGTCTCCGCTCTTCGCCTTGCCGACGGCCGCGCGCTGGTACACCGAGGACGCACAGATCAGCCGGATCAGGCGCTGGATGTCATACCCAGATGCCACGAAATCGCGCGCGAGCGCGTCGAGTAGCTCGGGGAGGACGACGGGGTTCCCCGGGCGAAAATCGGTGATCGGATCGACGAAGCCGCGCCCGAGAAAATGCGCCCAGACGCGGTTGACCGCGGCCTTCGCGAACCACGGGTTGTCCGGCGCCGTCATCCACGTGGCGAGCGCCTGACGACGGTTCTCGCTGCTCGAAAAGTCGGTCCCGTCGAGGGCCGTCGGCGCCGCCGAGACGATGGCCTTGATCTCCGGCTCCTTGCGCTTGCGCATGGCGATGTTGTCGGCGTCGCTGACCGCGTACGTCTTCTGTTTCATGTCGGCGTCGCTGACCACGTCGGTGCGGGTCTTGGCGAAGCAGGCGGCGAAGCGGCGAAAATCGTCGGTCTTCCACTTCTCGGTCTTGTGATCGTGGCACTGCGCGCACTGGATCTGGACGCCGAGAAAAATCTTGGAGGCCGAGCCGGCGAGGTCCTGCGGCGTGTCGCGGTACTTCACGAACCAGTTGACGGCGCCGGTCTCGGGCGCGCGGCTCTCGCCGGTCGCGGTGAGCAGATCGATCACCATGCGGTTCCATCCGACGTTCTTCGCGAGCTCGCCGTGGAGCCAGCCGCGGAAGGCGTCGCGATCGACCAGCCGCGCGCGCACGTCGCGCCCGAGGAGGACGCGGTCCCAGAGATCGGTCCAGTGATCGGCGTAGCGCGGGCTCGCGAGGAGCGACGCGACCAGCGCGCCGCGCTTGTCCGGAGCGCTGTCGGCGAGGAACGCGTTCACAGCGTCGATCGACGGGATGACGCCGGTGATGTCGAGGTAGACGCGGCGAAGGAAGCGCGCGTCGTCGACCAAGGGCGCAGGCGTAACGCCGTCCTTCGACCACGCTGCGCTGATCGCTTTGTCGAGGTCGGGCGCCGTGAGCCCGGTCGGCGCAGACGGCGCAGACGGCGCTGCAACCTGGGAGGCCGACGGCGACCCGGAGGCGACGGGCGCGGGGGACGCGCCGCTGCAACCTCCACAGTGAAGCGTGAACGCGAGGAGCGGAGCGAGGTAGCCGAGGCGCGGTGCGAGCTTCATGGCGGGATCACCGATCCTCGATCCGCAGTAGCCGCGGCGGCGCGATCATGAACGGCTGCTTCTCGATCTGCGCGAGGGCCTCGCGCACCGAACCCTCGCGCGCGCGGTGGGTGATCATCACGACTTCGACGGGCGGCGCGCCGTCGCCGGACGCGCCCTGCTGCACCATCTGCTCGATGCTCACCGAGGCCTCGCCGAGGGGGCCAGCGAGGCCGGCCATGACGCCCGGACGATCGGCGACGGGGAAGCGCAGGTAGTAGCGCGAGGTCACCTCGGACATCGGCAGGATCGGGCGCGGGGCCATGGTGATCCCGCGCGTCTGAAGGCCGGCGACGCCGGCGACGATCGATCGGGCCACGTCGAGGATGTCGGCGACGACGCTGACGGCGGTGGGCAGATCGCCGGCGCCGCGGCCGTAGACCAGGCTGGGCCCGAGCGCGCGGCCTTCGAGGTGGATGGCGTTGAGCACGCCGTTGACGTTGGCGAGCACGCTCGATCGCGGCACCAGCGCGGGGTGGACGCGGAGCTCGATCGAGGCGCCGAGATCGCGGCCGATCGCGAGGTGCTTGATGGTGTAGCCGAAGCGATCAGCGAAGCGATGATCGGTCTCGTCGATGGCGCCGATGCCCTCGACCGAGACGGCGCGGTGATCAACGCGCGCGCCGAACGCCAGCATCGCCAGCACCACGAGCTTGTGCGCGGCGTCGTGGCCGTCGACGTCGAGCGAGGGGTTGGCCTCGGCGTAGCCCTTCTCCTGGGCCTCGCGGATGGCCTCGGCGAGGCTGATGCCGGCCTCGCGCATCCGCGTCAGCACGTAGTTGCAGGTGCCGTTGATGATCGCCGTCAGGCTCTCCACCCAGTCCCCCGCGAAGGCCTCGCGCAGGGTGCGGATGATGGGGATGCCGCCGCCGACCGCGCCTTCGAACGCGAGGTCGACGCGGCGGGCGATCGCGAGATCGACGAGCTCGGGGCCGCGCATCGCGAGGAGCATCTTGTTCGCGGTGACGACCCCCTTGCCCTGCTCGAGGGCCCGCTCGACGTAGCCGCCGGCCGGATCCTCGCCGCCCATCACCTCGACGACGAGATCGATCTCCGGATCGTCGAGGATGTCGGCGGCGTTGGTCGTGAGGAGGCTCCGGTCGCACTCCGGCACGCGCTCCTTTTCGAGATCGCGGACCAGGACGCGGCGCACCTCGAGCGGCGCGGAGGCGCGCTCGCCGAGATAACGCGCGTTGTCGGCGAGGAGACGGAGGACGCCGCCGCCGACGGTGCCGCAGCCAAGGAGGCCGATCTGAACCGCGCTTCCGTTGCGAAAACGGCGGCGCTCGACGGGGGACGCGGGCGACGCGAGGGCCTTGGCGGGAGCGTGCGGAGGGATCGACATGGCGCGCGAGCTTAGCGCTTCTCGGTCGTGAGAGCGCCGCCTATGCTCGTTGAAATGGCGGGCAAAGAGACCAAAGGCTGGATGGGCGGCAGCATGAAATTCGGCGTCAGCGACGAGCTTTCGCCCGATGAAAGAGAGCGGGGGTCGCTGCTCCCGCTCCGGCTCCTCGTAGTGACGGAGCTCATCCCTCGAGCTCCGCACAACGCGGGCGCGAGCGCGCCGGAGGGCATCGTGCGGGTGGACCCCTCGCGCTTCGATGACCTCTTCGGCAAGCTCCGTCCGCGGATCGCGATCGAGGTACCGAGCGTGCTGCACGAGGGCCGCACCACGCGGGTGGACCTCTCGCCGACCAGCATGAAGAGCTTCCGGCCGGACGGCCTCCTCGCCGAGGTCCCGCTCCTCCGCTCGCTCTTCGACGGCCGCATGGTGCTGGAGCGTCTCCGCGACGGGGCGCTGCAGCCCGAGCAGGCGCAGACGGAGCTCGAGCGGCTCTGGAGCGGCTCGCCCTTCGTGCGCGAGGTGCTGGGCCTCCTGCCCGTGAAGACGTCGAGCAGCGCGGCGGCACCGGCCGCGCCCGCGCCGCCCGCGACCAACGTCGACTCGCTGCTCGACATGATCGATCTCGGCGGCACCGCGGCGGCGGCGGCGAGCGCGACGCCGGCCTACGAGGCCCCGCAGGCCGCGACGGTCGCGGAGCTGCCCAACAAGAAGCTCTCGGATCTGATCGCGTCGGTCGCGCGGAGCGGGCGCGCCGCCACCGGCGTGCGCCCGACCGAGGCCGTGAACCGCGTCGACAAGGCGATCGGCGCGCAGATCGGCGCGATCCTTCAGCACCCCGAGGTGCGTCGCCTGGAGAAGGCGTGGCGCGGCCTGCGCTTCCTCGCGGAGCGATCGCAGAGCCACTCCGGCGTCCGCATCGACGTCATCAGCGCGCGGGCCGACGAGGCCGCCGCGGCGATGACGCGGGCGATCCGCGACAACGCCGCGAGCGAGCCGCCGGTCTCGTGCGCGCTGGTCGACATGGCGATCGATGGCTCGGCCGTCAGCTTCGCTCGCCTCGAGGCGATCGCCGAGGTCGCCGAGCACCACACGGTCCCGGCGATCGTCAACGGCACGGCGAAGCTCCTCGGCCTCGACGATCTCCGCGGGCTCGAGAAGCTCGACAACAAGACCGCGCTCTTCCAGACGCCGCAGCAAGCCCCGTGGCGCAGCATCTCGGCCAAGCCCTCCCTGCGCTGGGTGGCGATCGCGGTGAACGGGATGCTGGCGCGCGCGCCCTACGACAAGACCACGTCGCGCGTGCGCGAGGCCGCGATCAAGGAGCTGCCCGATGACGACGGCGCCTTCGTGTGGATCGATCCCGCGTACGCGGTCGCCACGCTGGTGCTAACGAGCTTCCGCGAGACGGGCTGGCCCTGCCGCATCCTCGGCGCCCGCAGCGGCGGCCTGGTCGGGGATCTGCCGGTGCGCGAGCTCAAGGGCGATTTCGAGGGCGAAGAGGGCATCGCCATCCCGACGGAGGCCTTCATTTCGACCGACTCGCAGCGCGAGCTTTCGAAGAGCGGCCTCCTCGTGCTGGCCTCGGCGCCGAACAGCGACGCGGTCTACGTGCACAGCGCGCCCACGGCCTACGTGACGCCGCCGAAGCGCACCTACGACAGCGCGACGACCGAGCCCGAGGTGCGGCTCGACCGCGTCTCGCTCGGCGACCAGCTCTTCGTCGCCCGCCTGGTGCAGTTCCTCCGCGCGCTCTGCTCGAAGCTCCCCGCCAGCAGCGATCCGGCGGAGGTGCAGCCGGTCATGGAGGGCGCGCTCGCGGCCTTGTTCGAGAACGCCGCCCCCTCCTCGGTCGAGCTCTCGGTGCGCGCCGAGACTCGCCCCGATGGCACCGTCGTGGCGCTCGACATCCGGCCGCGCCGCTTCCTCGGCGTGCAGATCGAGGAGATGTCGCTGGAGATGCCGCTGGGCTAGAGCGACGAATGGTCGAAATAGGGCGGGAAGAGCAGAATTTAACGCGCGAAGACGCAGAGGCGCAAAAATACGAATCCGGATTTTTGTGTTTTTGCGTTGATCTCTGCGTTCGTTCGACGATCGTTTGAGCTCAAACGAAAGCCCCGTGTTCCTCTGGAGCGCGGGGCTTTTGCTTTCGATCGTTTGAGCACAAAGCAAAAAACCCCCTCACTCCGGAGAGCGAGGGGGCTCGTGCATCAAGGCCGCGGAGGCCTACTCCTTGTCGAGCTTGCCGACGAGGCTGAGCGTGAAGAACGCGCCCATGTACTTGAAGTGCGGGCGCACCTTCATGTCGACCTTGTACCAGCCAGCGTTGCCCTCGACCTCGGTCACGATGATCTGGGCCTTGCGGAGCGGACGACGACCACGGACGGCGGCCGAGACCACGTCCATGTCGGCGACGTACTGGCTGATCCAGTCGTTGAGCTCCTTCTCGAGATCGGCGCGCTCCTTCCAGGAGCCGATCTGCTCGCGCTGCAGCACCTTCAGGTAATGCGCGATGCGGGCCATGATGAACATGTACGGCAGCTGCGTGCCGAGGCGGAAGTTCATCTCGGCGGCGCGGCCCTCTTCGCTCTGACCGAAGTACTTCGGCTTCTGAACGGAGTTGGCAGAGAAGAAGCACGCGTTGTCCGAGTCCTTGCGGAAGGTGAGGCCGATGAAGCCTTCCTCCGAGAGCTCGAACTCGCGGCGCTCCGTGAGCATGATCTCGGTCGGGATCTTGGTCTGGACCTCGCCCATCGCTTCGTACTGGTGGAGCGGGAGGTTCTCCACGCTGCCGCCGGCCTGGGGGCCGATGATGTTCGGACACCAGCGGTACTTGGCGAAGCTGTCGGCGAGGCGCGTGGCGAACGCGAAGGTCGCGTTGCCCCAGCAGTACGTGTCGTGCTTGCCGATGACGTCTTCCTCGTAGTTGAACGCCTTGACCGGCACCGTGTTGGAGCCGAACGGGAGGCGAAGGAGGAAGCGCGGGAGCACGAGGCCGACGTAGCGGCTGTCCTCCGTCTCGCGGAACGACTGGTACTTGGTGTACTGCGGGCCTTCGAAGAGGGACTTGAGGTCCTTCAGGTTGGGCAGGTTGAGGTAGTCCTTCAGGCCGAAGAACTGCGGGCCGGCCGCCGCGAGGAAGGGCGCGTGCGCCATCGTCGCGACAGAGGCGCACTTCTGCAGGAGCGCGATGTCTTGCGGGCCGGGACCAAACTCGTAGTTCGAGACGATCGCGCCGACGGGCTTGCCGCCGAACGTGCCGAACTCGGCCGAGTACACGAGCTTGTAGAGGCCGCTCTTCGGGACCTCGGGCGAGTCCTCGAAGTCAGCGAGGAGGTCTTCCTTCGAGCAGTTGAGGAGCTCGATCTTGACGTTCTCGCGGAAGTCGGTGCGATCGACGACGAACTTGAGACCGCGCCACGCCGACTCCAGCTTCTGGAAGGTCGAGTTGTGGATGATCTCGTCGATCTGCCGTGAGAGCTTGACGTCGATCTCGGCGATGAGGGCGTCGACGAAGGCCTTGTCGACCTTCTCACCCTCGCGCTTCGGCGCGACGAGCTCTGCGATGAAGGCCTGGACGCCCTTTTTGGCGACCTCGTAGCCCTCGTCGCCCGGGGTCATCTTCGTCTCGGCGAGGATCTCCTCGAGGAGAGAGCCGCCCTCGAGCGTCTGAGTGGCGCCGCCGGCGCCCTGAGCTTCAGTAGCCATCGTTGGTTACTCCCCTTCCTTCTTGAGGCCGAGCTCGTTGATGAGCTTGTTGCGCTGCCCCGGATCGCCGAGGATCTGCTGAATCTTGTTGCGGAAGGCCTTCTCGTTGCCGAGAGGGCCCTTGAGCGCCGTGAGCGCCGCGCGGAGATCGAGCAGCTTCTTCAGCTCGGGCACCTGGTTCGCGATCGCCTCGGGCTCCATGTCCGAGAGGCGGCGGAACTTGAGGTTGACCGAGAGCTCGGCGGTATCGTCCTCGGACAGCTTGTCCTTCACTGCGAAGGAGAGGGCGAGCTTCTGCTCGCTCATCACCTTCTGGAAGTTGTCCTTGTCGACGTTGATCGGCTTACGATCCTCGAGCGGACGCGGGTCCGGTCGCATGGTGTAATCGCCGACCATGAGGAGCTTCAGCGGCAGCTCGACCTCTTCCTTGGCGTTGCCCACCGCGGGCTTGTAGGTGATGTTAACGCGCTCCTTCGGCGCGACTGATCCCTCTTTCGACATCGCTGAGAGCTCCTTTCCCCTATGTGATTGGACGTGTGTCCGACGCTGTTTCGAGTTGCGTCGTCGGACTGTCCTTGTGGTGCTCGAATCGGGTGGGCGGGGCGTACCCACCCTGGTCGGAGCCGAGCATAAACAGAATCTCGGCCCTCCGCGCTAGCATTATTATCCCAACATCAACTTGATGGCGGAGCTCGCGTCCAGCTCGCAGAGACGCTCGAAAGCAGCCGTTTGCCGCGCGCGGGCCTCCGGCGTCGGCTCCTCGGCCTGGTTCATGCCGCGGTGCGCCGCGAACAGGGCGCCGTAAAGATCCGCGCAGAGGGCCGGATCCCACTCGGAGAGGCGATGGTGCGCGGCCAGGTTGTCGAGGCCGTCGAGCTGCGCGCGGGCGATGCCGATCTGGCCCGCCTGGAGGCAAAGCTTGGCGATCTCGAGCCGCGCGCGGAAGCGATCCACCGGCTTGGTGACGTTGCCGAGCGCCTTCTGCACGAGCGCGAGGCCGTCGAGGAGCTGCTCGCTCGCGACGAGGTTCTTCGCTTCGGCGAGCGCCTTGTCGAGCGGGCTCGCCGCGCGCGTGCCGCCGCCGCCGCCGCCACCGCCGCCGCCCATCTTCTGGACCTCGTCGTCGATCCACGCGCGCGTCGCGTCGTCGGCGAGCGGCGTGCTGTCGTTGAACTGGAGCGTGTGCAACCCGGGCGCGCGCGCGATCACTGACGCGAGCTCGCGCATGCCCGCGCTGCGCGCGTCGAACGCCTCGAGCCGCTCCAGCGCGACGGCGATGTAGCGATGCGGATCGAGCCAGAGCGGCGCCTCCGCCGCCAGCGCTTCGCCGAGTCGGATCATGCCGTCCCAATCCTCCGACGCGAGCAGACCTTCGAGCTGATCTTTCGCGGCGGTGTTGGGCGCGGGGATCATCGTCACCGAGCCCTCGTTCGGCGGGGTCTGGTTGACCTGGAGCCAGTAGCCTTGGCGGCTCAGGCGGTAGGCGTTCGCGTTGGTGTTGTCCGCCGTGCGGAGCGCGTCGCCCATGCGCATGAGGATGCGACCGACCTCATCCATCGCGGAGATCGCGGCGTCGGTGTCGGTGATCGACGCCGCGCTGAGGCCGCCTTCACCGGAAGACGATCCGCCGGAGAACGTCGGCTCGGGAGACGAGTACTGCTGCACCGGCTCGGGCTCCGCGCTGGGCTCACGCGGAGGCGGAGGCGGAGGCGGAGGCGGAGGCGGAGGCGGAGGCGGAGGCGGAGGCGGAGGCGGCTTCGGCAGCGAGAGAACGAGGTTCTTGATCAGGCTCCGGAGCGAGTTCATCCCCGGGTACGCGTCGCCGAGCTTCTCCGCGAGATCGCTGTCGACGCCGCGGCTGACCTTCTCGAGCGCATTGACGAGATCGGCCTGCTGCAGCGTCGGCTGCACGGTGTCGAACGGCTTGATCACGAGCTTCGCGAACCACTCGCAGAGGTTGCCGCGCGCCTTCGGTCGCTTCAGCGCCGGGCCCATCGTCTCCCAGTACTGAGCGTCGAGCTCTTGCAGGAGGACGACGCTGTCGAGCAGGCCGTCGAGCCCGCCCGTCATCGCGCGCGCGGCGCCGTAGTAGAGCGCGACGCGGAAGTCTTTGCCCTTCTCGGAGAGCAGCTCTTCGCAGCACGAGATGACGATCGGCCACTCGACTTTGCCGCCCTCCATCGAGGTCAACTTGTCGACCTCGAACTTGGCGCGATCGAACTGATCCTCGAACGAGACGTCGGCGCCGACGCCGCCGTTGATCGGCGCGATCAGCGCTTCGAGGCGGGATTTGGATTCATTGATGACGTCGTCAACGGCCATGGGACGCCGAGGATAACAGCGCCGCAAAGCCGATGACCAGCGTGGTTCTCAGCGGCGAGGATCGTCGCGGCGGAGGGCGCGACAGCGCGCCGCATCACCAGGCTGTTGCGCTGATGACGTCGTGATGCGGGGCGGGCCGCAAGGCCCACCTCACCGCTTCAAGCGAGGCCGTCGAGGAAGCTGGCGAGGCTGAGATCAGTGCGGGCGACGAGCGCTTCGAGCTGCGGGCCGAGGCCACGTCGCGCGACCTGCTCGTCCACCGTCGGGAGGCCGCAAAGATCGGCCACGTGCTCGGCGTCGCGCGACGGCGCGATCAGCTCGCGGAACGAGGCGACGTGCGGCGGGCCGAGGTGGATCATCACCGTTTTTTGCGGCGTCCAGAAGGCGTTGAGCAGCGTGCGGTTCCACTTCGCGAGCCGCAGCGTCATGTCCATCCACACGGCGGCGGCGTAGGCGTCGCCCGCGCCGAGCGGGAGGCGGATCGCGAGGCCCGTCTTCGGGAGCTCCTGCGCGCGGAAGGGCTCGACCGACGCCATGATGTTCTGGAGCACCCAGAAGCGACTCGCGTCCGATCCGAAGCCCGTCTCCCAGAGCGCCTTCATCGGCTGCGTGGCGAGCCAGCCGCGGTAGCCGGCGTTGGCCGTCTCGGCGTCTTCGATCGGCGGAGGCACGATGCGCGCGACGCGCTCGAGGAAGGCGTCCACCGGCAGCGCGCGGCCCTGCGTCGCGAGCTCGTACGCCGCGGTGAGCAGGGGCCAGAGAGCGATCGGCAGCGCCGGCCCGGTGGCGACGAGCTGGTTGTAGTCGTACGAGCCGAAGACGACCATCGGGTACATGCGCCCGGCGTTATCGCCGCTCGCCGCCCACGCTCCGACGATGCCGCGCGTCGGCGCCTCCGTCCCCTTGCCTTCACCGCGGTAGATGAAGAGACCCACCGACTGGTGATAGGCGGCGTCGAACGCGGAGCCCATGCTCTGCCGGGAGAAGTCGATTGACGATCCCAGCCAGCGATCGAACGCCGCGAGCTCGTCTCCACCGGCGTTGAGACGGATGAAATCCCCGGTGGCCGGCAGCTTCCCGAAGCAGCCGATCTGCGGCGGTGCGGCGGGCGGTGGGTTCTTTTTGCGCCAGAACATGATCGGCTGGGCCTAGTGATACACGAACCGGTTGCCTGAATCTACCCTCCGCGGAAAGCAGGTATTGACGCGGCCCTGACCTCAAAAGCGAACCCCCGCTCCGGGAACCGGAGCAGGGGGCGCGCATCACGGCTCTTTCGAGCCCGGGTGTTCTCCGCGGTGAGCCGCGGAGACGCTCTCAGCCTTTGCCCTTGCCGAACTTGTCGCCGATCGACGGCGGGCAGTTGGTGGCGCGGAAGAAGCTCGACGGGAACGGGTGGTTGGCGCGCGTCGGCCGGATTTCGAGCGTCACGCTCACTGGCGGGGCCGTCATCTCCCAGGTCACGTTGAACACGTCGTCGTTGTCCTTCTCGGCCGTGGCGGTGCCAGCTTCCATAAGGCGGAACAAACCCCACGGCCCTTCGCGGTTGATCTGCTCGTCGAGGCCGCCGGCGCCGCGGAGGCGGATGCTGGCGCCCGCGCCGAGCTTCGGCCCAGGCCACGTGAACGGGAGCCAGAACTCTTTCTCGTTGCGGTAGAGGCGCTTCTGCCCGTCGAGCTCGAAGATGATCTCGCTCACGATCGGGCTCACCGTCTTCACGTTGATCTGGAACTCGACCTTGGGTTTTTCGCCGCCGCTGCCCCAGAGCGAGTCGGTGATCTCATCGGCGCGCTTCAGGCAGTTGTAGAGGTTGGCGTTGAACGGCGTGAACGGCTTCGCGGGTCGCGGGCTCGCCTCGAGGTGCGACTCGGGGATGAAGTCGTGGTTCTGCTTGATGTGGTACGCCTTCAAGTACGAGTCGTAGAAGCCCCAGAGGACGCCGTCCTTCGGCTTGAAGAAGGCCGACGCATCCTCGAACGAAGCGTCGCGGGTCGACGCCAGGTTGAAGGGGTAGCGGTCCTTGATCTTGTCGCGGTACGTCGGGTAGACCATCACCTCCCAGAGGCCGCTGGCGGCGCCGCCCGCGTTGCGGACGACGGCCTTGTAGCCCTGGCGGAGGGGGTTCATCAGCAGGTCCGTCATCAGGAGCTGCCCGGTGTCGTCCATCTTGAGGAGCAGGCCCTCGGCCGTCTGCACCGCGTCCTCGAACTTCACGGTCGCCTTCTTCGTGTCGGCGTTGGGCGGCCCCGACTCGACGGTCCCCATCTCCCCGGCGAGGCCCTGGAGCTTGGAGATGTACTCGCCGAGCGGCACCGGCGCGGGGGGCGGAGGCTGCTCGCCCTCGGCGGGCTTCTTCGCCGGCGGCGGCGAGCCGAAGCGCACCATCGACTTGAACTTCAGCGGGATCGGATCCGGCCGCTCGCCCGGGCTGGTCGTGTCCTTGAGGACCGCGCCGGTGAGGTTGCCGATGTTCATCCGCGTCTTGCTCTGCACCTTGCGCTGGAGCTTGAGCTTGAGCTGATCGACCACGCCGCCGTCGCCGCCGGCCGCGGCGTTGAGCGCGTCCTCGTCGGCCTCGTCGAACTGCGTGTTGTCGGAGAGCACGCGGAGCAGGCGCTGGTAGGGCCACTCGGGCGTGGAGAGCGCCTTGTACTCGATGATCGAGTCGCGGTTCGTCGTCGGGCTCTCGACCTCGAGATCCTTGAAGAAGTTGATCCACTCCTGGATGTACGCGTTGTCGTAGTCCTGCCGCACGCGATCGAGGTCGCGCTTGATCTTGGGGCCGAGCGTCGTCTCTTCGCCCGAGAGCGGGACGACCCACTTCTCGCGATCGATGATCGCCGCGCCGCCTTCGAGCGAGGCGAGGACCTCGCCGTGGCCGCGGAAGGTGAAGGGCCCGCGCACCTCGAACCACTTGCCCTTGTGGACCTTGTTGTAGCTGTGGATCTTGTCGAGCGCGTCGGAGCGGTCGGCGAAGATTTCACCCAGCGTCACCGGCGGGAACTGGAGGTTGTCCGCCGTCGCCGGTCCGTTGGGATCGATCTTCCGATCGATCAGCGCGGTCACGAAGCGGTCGTAGTAGACCTGGTTCGAGCCGACCTTGCGCATGTCGTCGCGCACGCGCTCCACCAGCGGGAGGTCGAGCTTCTCGCCCTTGATCTCGCCGCGCGAGAGCAGGTCCACGAAGTACTTCACATGAGGCCGGAGCTTCTCCTCGGGCACGTCCCCGCCGCCGCCGGCGCGGAGCTGATCGGACCAGGCGCGCGTGAGGTGATCCGTCTCCCACTTGGCCGTCTCATCGTCCTTGAGGCGGAGGCGGTAGGCCTCGTCGTCGCCCAGGAGCAGGTAGGTCTTGAGCGTGTCGAAGTCCTCGACGTAGTTGTCGCCGTGGGCCGTGACGAGGCGCTTCTCCAGCGCCTCGCGCGTCGGCCGCACAAAGCCCTCGCGCAGGCTCTCGGCGTAGTACTGCTTCGTCGGCTCGAAGAGCTTGTCGGCCTGGAACATCAAGAACGTGTAGTCGACCGGCGGATCGTGGCTGAGCTGGTCGAGGTTCTGCGCGTGGTTGCGCAGGTTGTCGAGCTTGTCCACCTTGTCGATCGACGGGCCTGGCCCGCGCCATTCGACGACCTTGGCCTCGTTCGTCACCTTCGCCGTCTCGGCGACGAGCTTCTGATTCTTGGCGTACGAGATCGCCGAAGGGATCAGGAACAGGAGCGCGAGCATCAGCGCGGCGGCGGCGGCGAGGACGCGCTGCGTACGCACGCGATTGAGCTCGGCGGCGGTCCGTGACGCCAGGGTCTGGTCCGGGAAGATGACGCCTTCGAAGACGTTCTTGAGGAAGAAGCTCTTCGACTCGCCCTTTTCCGCGACCTCTTCCGAGACCGCGCCGCGGAGGCCGAAGGCGCGGCCCATCGCGCCGACGACGCGATCGAGCGGGCGGCCCTCCTGGACGCCGCTGGTGAAGTAGAAGCCGCGCAGGATCGGCGGCGCGCCGGCCGCGACGATCGCGTTCTTCTTGTCCTTCTTGTCCTTCTTCCCGACCTCGATCACTGGCGCGACCGTGGAGGGCGCGAACGCCGCCGCGAGGAAGTCGGAGAGGTTCCGCTTGATCGCCGCGAACTCGAGCGGGAACTGGTAGACCTTCTCCTTGACCTCGCGGCTGCGCTCGAGGGCCATCCGCTTCATCCCGCGGGTGTGGAGGTGCTCGACGAGGACGTCGAACTCGGTGTCGAAGAGCTTGCCGGGCTCGCGCTTGTCTTCGCTGAGCTTGAAGGTCGAGCCCCACGCCTGGCCGCGCTCGCTCTTCTTCAGGTCGCCGAAGAACTCGGTGAAGCCGGCGACGAGATCGGCCTTCGTGAAGATCACGTAGACCGGCAGGATCATCTTGAGGACGTTCTGCATCTCGTCGATGCGCGCCCGCACCGTCTTCGCGGTGACCTGGATCTGATCCTCGGTCACGTCGAGCAGCTCGCTGATCGAGACCGCGATGATCACGCCGTTGATGGGCTTGTGGGAGCGGAACTTCAGCAGCTCGCCGAGGAACGCCATCCACTCCTCGTGGTCGTCGGACTCGGTCGTGTACCGGCCGGCCGTGTCGAGGAGGATCGCCTCGTTGGTGAACCACCAGTCGCAGTTGCGCGTGCCGCCGACGCCGCGGACGCCGCCGCCGTTGGGATCGAGGTACGGGAACACCAGGCCCGAGTGGCGGAGCGCGGTCGTCTTGCCGGCCCCGGGCGGGCCGACCATCACGTACCAGGGCAGCGCGTAGAGCGCGTCGGCGCCGCTCTTACCGCCGGCGAGGGACGACGCCTTGAGCGCGCCGATGCCTTGCTGGAACTGGCGGTGCAGCTCCTGGATCTCGGCGGCGCGCTCAGGCTTGGCGGCGAGCGCCTGCTCCTGCGCTTGCTGCGCGATCGCCTTCTCGAGGGCCCGCGCGGCGCGCGCCGCTCGGATCCGTCGGAACACGATGATCCCGACGATCACCAGCACGACGATCGCCGTGATCGCGATCGGAACCCAGATCGAGACGAGCTCGGGGTTCACCGGGTTCGTTGGCCGGAGGATGTACCAGCCGCCCCATGCCAAGGCGACTATCAGCGCGCTCAGTATCCAAAGCCACATCGAACGTCTCCCATCGCCGCCGCGCCTGAGCGCGCCGGGACTACTTGCCGCCGCCGACCAACTTCATGATCGCGTCCGTCACGTCACCGGCGCTGGAGCCGATCACGAGGCGGAGGATGATCACCACGAGGACGGCGATCACGAGGAACCCCAGCGCGACGGCGAGGAACGGCAGCTCCCTGCGAACAGCGCCCGAGCCGCCGTCCTTGCGCTCCGCGTTCGGAGCGAGCACCTCTCCGCCCCCTTCCGAGAGCGCGACGAAGTTGCCGAGACCTTCCACCACCGCGCTGAGTCCCTCCTGCTGACGCAGACGATATTTCCCTTGGAAGCCGAGGGCCAAGCAGAGGAAGTAAATCTGTGCAACGTGGACCCGCTGACGCTGGCCGTAGAGGTTGTCCAGATTCGTGAAAAACCCGTCGCCAGCCGTGTTTAGCTGGAAAAATTGGAGCTGGAGCGGGTTGGACAGCCACTGCGTCTTCCCCGGCCAGTTCGAGTGGTAGATGACCTCGTCGGCGAACGCCGCGAGCGCGTACTTCGCGTCGATCATGTCCTGCTCGGGGATGCGGGCCTCGCGCCCGTTCTGCATCATCGTGTCGAACAGGCCCAGCACGCGCCGCTGGAGAATGTCCGGCGCCGGCAGGTCCCGCGAGTTGCGGAGCTGCAGGATCAGCGACAGGACGTCGGAGCAAACCCAGTACATCGTCTGCGAGAGGCTCATGGGCTCCTACTCATCAGTGGGAGACGCGAGCACCGCTCGGCGGACGTGGATCGTGGATCTACGGTCGCAGCGGGGCTCGCTTGGTTACGGACCCAACTTGATGAAAAAACACGGTCACTTAGCAGCGGGGACCGCGATCAACCGGAGGTCGACCTTTTGAGGGTCGATCGGTTGATAGATCGCGATGGTGCCAGAACCGAGAATATCGTTCCAGTAATCGCCAGCTTGATCGACCCGGAGGTACACAAGTCCGGGCTTTACGGGGATCGCGCCCGGGGGCCGATACTCGATGCCTACCCTCACGCCGGGCATGGCGGCGTTGAGGATGTAGCCGATCTGGGTCCAGGACCCGATCTTCAGGAGGCGAGGCAAACGCTCGCGCAGGGTGCCCTCGTCGGTCCCCTTGGCCTCGAGGAAGAGCTCGTGGGTGCGGGGGAGCTTCGGGTCCTCGAACTTGCCGAGGTACATGCCATCCTCGCGCTTCTCGAGCGGGACGACGACGTAGTTCTCGGCGATGACGCCGGTGATCATCCGGATCGCGCGCTCGAACATCGGATCGAAGACGTCCGTGAGCTCGAGGTAGTTGAACTTGGGGAGCGTCGTCGGATCGCCGTCGGCGTCGAAGGTGCAGAGCTCACCGATCATCGACCCGAGGAGGATGAACACGTCCTCCGGGTGGGCGTCGCCGTGGTCGACGATGTGCGAGACCAGCGGGATGTACGAGTTGCAGGTGTGGAGCAGCCAGAACTTCGCGGTGTCGGACGCCTGGAAGTCGACCGAGGAGGCGGTGCGCATCCGGCGGCCTTCGGCGAGCGACTTCTGCTTGCCAACGAGCGCCGAGAGCACGCGGCGGAGCCCCTGCATGATCTGCTCGGACGCGCCGACGTGGAGGACCGACGGGATGAAGCTCTTCTTCACGACGATCGCGCCGGTGCGATCGCGCACGAGCTGGCCGATGCGGACCGAGTTGAAGGCGTCGCGCGCCTCGGTGCCGAAGAGGAGGCGCATGTTCCCCTTCGCCCAGATGATCGCCGTCTCGTTCCGGCCGGTGTTGAGATCGGCCACCGTCGTCGACTGCGCGACGTAGCGCACCGCCGGCCCGGCCTTCGCCGGATCGAGCCCGACGTTGGAGTGGTTGTCGCGCTGGTTCGGCACCGCGAGAAAAATGTCGAGCGTCTCGATCGCCGCGGGGAACGAGCCCTCGAGCGGCCGCGCTTCGACGGAGTCTTCCCCGCGATCACCGACGAAGAACGGCGTCCCGTCCGGGAAAAAGCCGTGACACTTGAGCAGTTTGAGCTGCCCCGCCACGAGCGCGCGATCGTCGAACGCAACGCCGGTGATGCCCCAGTCGTAGGACATCACCGCGTGCATCCGCGAGTGCAGCAACGCCTCGTGGTACTGGTCCGACTGCTGCAAGTGCTGAGGGGTCATGAAGAGCCCCTCGGTCCAAACGGGCTTGCGCGGGTGGATCATGTCGCCTGGACAG
>Ga0105048_10004227_pt1 | contig 23471 bp, 6 predicted proteins | sample MAT05_FD_78382 | JGI IMG/M metagenome (GOLD analysis project Ga0105048, IMG submission 78382) | Freshwater microbial communities from Lake Fryxell liftoff mats and glacier meltwater in Antarctica - MAT-05 | ecosystem: Environmental > Aquatic > Freshwater > Ice > Liftoff microbial mat | place...
CCGACGATGTCGGCTCCGGCTGCTTCGGCGTCACGGGCCTTGTCGCCCTGGGCGAATACGGCTACCTTGACATTCTTGCCGAGCCCGTTGGGCAGGGCGAGGGTGCCACGGAGCTGCTCCTCCGCATGGCGCACGTTGACCCCGAGCCGGACGTGGAGTTCAACCGACTCGTCGAATTTGGCCGAAGCGGTCTCTTTGATCAGGTTGACCGCCTCTGCGGGTGGATAGACATGGTCGCGCTGGACCTTGCCGTACTGCTGGCGGAACCTCTTGCCGTGAGCCATGATTATTTGACCTCCACGCCCATCGAACGGGCGGTGCCCGCGATGATCTTCGAGGCCGCATCCAGATCGTTGGCGTTCAGGTCGGGCATCTTTCGCTCGGCGATCTGCCTGACCTGGGCCTTGCTGATCGTGGCGACCTTGTTTATATGGGGCTCGCCGGAGCCCTTCTTGATGTTGCAGGCTTCCTTGATCAGCACTGCCGCCGGTGGCGTCTTGGTGATGAAAGTGAAGCTGCGGTCCTCGAAAACGGTGATTTCGACCGGGATGATCGTGCCCGAGTCCTGCTGGGTCTGCGCGTTGAACGCCTTGCAGAAGTCCATGATGTTGACCCCGTGCTGGCCCAGCGCCGGACCGACCGGCGGGGCCGGGTTCGCAGCCCCGGCGGGGATCTGCAGCTTGATGAGTGTCATTACTTTCTTAGCCATGGGCCTTCTTTTCGCTAGAGCTTCTTGACCTGTTCGTAGCCGACTTCGGACGGGGTCTCCCGGCCGAAGATCGACACAAGCACTTTGAGCTTGGACTGGTCTTCGTTTATTTCGGCGATCTCGCCGGAGAAGTCTGAAAGCGGGCCGTTGATGATCTTGACCGACTCGCCGATCTCGAACTGGGCCTGGGTGCGCGGACGCTCTGCGGTCTCGCGGTGGAGAAGGCGGTCGATCTCGGGCTTGGTGAGGGCTACGGGCGTGTCGCGAGGGCCGACGAAGCCGGTCACACCGGGGGTGTTCTTGACCAACCCCCAGGCGTTGTCGGTCATCTCCATCTGAACCAGTACGTAGCCGGGCATGGTGCGCTTCTCGACCTGGATCTTCTGGCCATCCTTGATCTCCGAGACCTGCTCGGTGGGCACGATGACCTGGCGCACACGATGGCTCTGCCCCATCGATTCGACCCGATGTTCGAGGTTGTGCTTGACCTTGTTCTCGTGGCCGGAATATGTGTTGATGACGTACCAGCGATACATAAGTTTCCTTGGGGCTAGATGACTCTCTGGACGAGCCAGTTGGCGATGAGGTCGGCTATACCGAGGTAGACCGCCGCGACGATCACGAAAACCAGAGTGACGGCCGTGGCCTGGACCAGGGTATCCCGGTCGGGCCACTGGACCCGCTTGAGCTCGGCGATACAGGAGGAAAGGAAGGCGATGACTCCGCCGCGCTTGCGCTGGCCCTTGGCCTGTTTCTCGCGCTTGGCGAGCAGCTGCTCTTCCTGTCGCTTCTGGTCGGCCTTGCGGCGTTTTTCGGATTCTTTCTGCTTGCGTTTCTCTTCTCTTGAACTCAGCCCCTTGGGGGCGTCGGGCGTTTCGAGGTCCTTTTCGGGCGCGCCGGCGGCGATGCCGGCCTCGACCGCCTCGATCTCGGCGATGTCGCCGGACTTGGGCACCTGCGTATCGTGCTGCGCCTGCGATTCAGCGTCGCGCCTGGCGGCCGCTTCGGCCTCGCGCGCCTTCTTCTCAGCCTTGCGTTGTGCCCGGGACTTGGCCACTACCGCGTTTCCTTGTGCGGCTGGTGGTCTCCGCACCAACGGCAGTACTTCCGGACCTCGATCCGGTCCGGTGTATTGCGCTTCGACTTATTCGTTTGGTAATTGCGACGCTTGCATGACTCACATGCCAGTGTCACCGCGATGCGCGCATCTCCGCGTGCCATATTTCCTCATTGCTCCGAGCGGTGCCTTTACAAAATAAAACCTCGGCCAAAGGGCGAGGCGACCCAGAAGAATAGCGGTTAAGCGGTCCGGGCGGTTGCTCGTGTCCGGCCGGGCTGCTAGGTGCTCTCCAGGGCCCTGAAAAGCGCCGGACCCGCCGGAGAATGCTCTCGCGGCGGGCCCGGTAAAACGGCTGTGTCGGCCTTACTACTTGATCAAGGTGACGTGACCGACGTACTCCTGCTTCCTCGGGCCGTCGCCGGTCTTGTAGGAAGTGCTGATCTGGAAGCGGGCCTTCTTGCCCTTGCTGGGTTTCCTGGTCTTCTTGATCTTCTTTGTCGCCACCCTGAACCTGACCGTGGCGCTCTTGCCGGCGTCGATCGAGGCGACGGTCACACAACGCTGGGCCTTGCCCCTGACCAGCCTGGTCGGGCTCTTCAGGCAGACCTTGACTCCGGTGGCAGCTGCGTCACCGGTGTTGGGAACGCTGACCGTCAGGTTGACCGGCTTGCCGGACTTGACTCTCTTCGGTGCCTTGACCTTCGGCTTGGCGATGATCGGCTCGCCCGCGCTTCCCTTTTCGAGGGCGAAGTCCAGGGCGATCGCGATGTCGCTTCGAGGCAGCTCGAGCAGGCCGTTGACCGTGCCGCCGAGTGCGCCACAACCGGCGCTCACGGTCGGGAAGGTGACCGAGGGTGAAGACACGGTCGCCGTCTTGGCGGTTTCGTCGTAGGTGCCGGCGAGGTCGAACTGGATCGGCCTGAGGAAGCAGTCGGCGTCCGGACCGATCAGCGGGATCGTGCCGAGCAAGGCCTCCAGCTTGGCCTGGACCGGCAGGTTGAACGACGCCGCGCCGCCGCCGTTCGGCAGGCTGCCTGATCCCGGCCCAGTCGCCTGGATTGAGATCTTGACCGTAACCTGGCCGATGCCGGGCGCGTCGAGAGTCTGTTCGATCGGCAGGAAGTTGACTCCGGCCTGGGGGACTGCCCAGGCACCGTTCTCGAACAGGCTGCCGTCCATGATCAGCTGGCCACCTGGCAGCGGGACCGTGCCGAGGGCGGCAAGACTGAGGCTGCCGCCGGTCAGCGACGCCTTGATCGGCACGCTGTTGCCGGTCGGCTCATCGGCGATCACGGTCCAGTTCGCCTCGGCCGGGGTCGCGTCGACCATGTTGCTGGTGTTGCGGGCCTGGACCGCGAACGAGTGGCCTCCCAGCGGCACACCGGTCAGGTTGACCGGGCTGGTGCAGGCGGCGAAGGCAGCCAGGTCGAGCTTGCACTCGAAGGTCGCCGTGGGATCGTCGCTGGAGAACGCGACCGTCGCGGTTCGTGCCGTTGTGGTCGCCGCCGGCTTGCTGCTGATGGTCGTCTCAGGCTTGAAGAGAACCGTGTCCGTCCGGCTTACGGTGTTGTCAGAATCGTCCGAGTCACCCTCGGTCTCCACGGCGTAGTCAACCGTGATCGAAGGGGCGTTCGACCGGCTGGGCTTGAGGTCGATCCTCAGGGCCGGCACGGAGGCCGCCGCCGGAATGACGTCGCTGCGGTCGCAGACCACCGTGCGCACCGGTCCGGCGGGCAGGGCACATGCCCAGCCGCTGCCGTAAGGCGGGGTATCCGACCACTGGACGCCACCAGGCAGCGGAACCCTGACGGTTACCGGTCCGGTCGTTGCCGCCGTGCCCTCGTTGGTGATGTTCACCAGGCGCGGTGTGACGACGTCCGCCTCGAGGTTCGCAATCGGCGCGGACAGCGCCGCCGAAAGGTCGATGCCGCTGAGGTCCGACAGCGCGAACGCGGTGTCGTTCGGCCGGTAGACATCACCCGGCGAAGCAATCCTTGCGAGGGTGCCGGTCTGTGTCTGGTCGGTCGGCACGACCCGGACCTGGGCGTTCAGTGTGGACGCCTCTCCGGGAGCCAGTTCCGAATCGAGCACGCAATCGAAGTTGGCATCCTGCCCGATCGAGGACAGCTGCTGGCTGCAGTCCCAGTCATCGGTCGAGTTGGAGGCAAACGGTTCCAGTCCGGGCGCCATGGTCACCTTGAGGGTCACCGAGGGCGAACCGCTGGTCGATTCGGTTCCGATGTTCCTCACCTGATAGGCGATCGAGCTGATGTCACCCACCCGCATGTCTGCCGGCTGGTCGATGCTGACCTCGACATCTGCCGAAGCGACGATGATGATTGGCCCGTCCGCCGTGTTGTTGAGCGGGTAAGGGTCACTCGGGTTGCTCACGGTCGCGGTCGAGTTCCGGGTGCCGGCGGCATTGACCGGCACGTCGAAGCTGACCGTAATGTCGGGGGTCGCAGAACCTGCGGGAACAGGCGAGATCCGGTTGCAGGTGAGGTCCTGACCCGCGGTCTGGCAGTTCCAGCCGGGGCCCGTTCCGACGACGTTGCTGAAGGGGGTGCTCACCGTCTCGGTAACCGTGGTGGTACCGGTCGAAGCGACGTTGCCCACGTTCTGTACTGCGAGCGTGTACTGGCCCGTGAGACCCGCCTTTATCGAGCCCGGGACATGAGCCTTCGAAATGCTCAAGTCAACCTTCTGCAGTGTCTGGTTGAGCGAAACGTCGTTGTCTGCGAGACGCTCCGGTGCCTCGCCGCTGGTCCGCACCGTAACTCCGGTGAGCCAGCTTGCCGGGGCGGAGGCTGCGACGTTGGTCCGCAGCTTGAGCGAGGGCGCAGCGGCACCGGCCGGGATGCTGGGGGCACGGTTGCAGGTGATCTGCGTACCCGAGCCCGGTGAAGAACAGTTCCAACCCACGATGGTGGACCCGGTGGGCCTGTAGGCCACCGACGGTGCGAGCGGGACGGTGACCACGGTGGTTGCCACCGTTGCCGCCGAGCCGTTGTTGCTCACGTCGATCGAGACCTCACCGATGCCGCCGGCACGAGGCTGGATCGAAACGCTCGCGGTTGTCCCGAGGTCGATCCGGGTGACTGCGGTCGAATCCTCAGAGCGGTTGTTCGGACTGCGGTCGACGCTGTTGTCCTTCTCCGTGGAGATTTCGGCAACGTTGAGTGAGGGGTCGACCGCGGGATCCGTGACCGCGACCGGGATTTCGATCGTCGCGGTCTGGCCGGCGAGCATCGCCGAGCCGGACGGAGAGGGCGCTTCAAGCACACAGGTGACCAGGCGGTCAACCGCGCTGCAGGTCCAGCCCGGTCGGTCGGTGAAGATGCCACCGACATCCGGAGCCATTCCGACCGGGAACTGGTCGGTGACCGTCACCGGCTGCCCCGGCAAGGTGTTGAAGATGCCGACGTTTCGGATTTTCAGCGAGTACTGCTGGGTGGTGCCGACCCTGAAGACGGACCCGTGCGTGGATTCGATCGAAAGGTCTACCGATACGGCCTTGGTCGTCGCGGTGGCCGAGTTGTTGGCGTTCACCGGGTCGTCCGCAGAGACCGCACGGTTGTCCCGGGACGTGTCGACGGTCGCGGTGTTGACAACCTCACCGGCGTCTGCCGCCGCGTCAAGCACATCAACCTTGACGCTGATCACAGCCGCGGCACCGCCGGCAGGGATGGTGGAGCTGAGGACACATGTGACCTGCTGGCCACCGACGACCGAAGCCGAGCAGTTCCAGCCGCCTCCGGTGGCACTGCGCAGCTTGAGTTCGGGCGGCAGGGTGTCCAGCACCGTCACCGGCCCGACCGTGTCGGCGTCACCCACGTTGGAGACGCTCAGCCTGTACTGGCCTTCGAGCCCGACGCTGAACGAGCGCACGGCGGTCTTGGTTATGGCCACATCGAGCCTCTCCACGCCGGTGGAAACCGAAGACGGGTTATTCGGCGCGTAGGCATCGACGGCGTTCGAAAGTGCGGAGTCGATGGTTGTCGACGGGTAGGCACCGTGGTCCACAACGAGCTGGACCGTGAGGTCGGGCGCCGATTCTCCGTCGGCGAGGTCAGCCGCATAGAAGCAGTCGACATCGGAGCTGGCCGGGACAGTGGCCGCGCAGTCCCAGCCGGTTCCACTTGCTGAAGAGACCGTGAGCCCGGCCGGAAGCGTGCTGGTGACCGCGGTCGGTCCGACCGTATTGACCACGGATTCGTTCGTGACCTTCAGGGTGAGGGTGCCCGGATCACCGACGATGAAGTCAGCGCTGACCGAGCTCTCGAGAGCGAGGTCCGGCAGGACCAGAACCGTGATGTCGTCGGTGTCGGTATTGCTGCCGCCGAAGGCGTTGGTGTCCGCCTGGGCGTTCACCGTGGCGGAAGTCACGACGGTGCCGGTGGCCGTGCGATCGACCTTGGCGACGATCGTGAAGGCCGGCGCAGCCGAGTTGGCCGCGATCACCGAACTGCGGGTGCAGGTGACGTCCTGAGGTGTGGGCCCGGAGACGCAACTCCAGCCGGGCCCGCCGGAGCCCGCATTCCTGAACGAAACCAGCGGCGGCAGGGTGATGCTGACCGTCGAGCTGCCTACAGTCGCGGCGTCACCGACATTGCTCACGTTGACCGTGTGGGCGACGGTGCCGTTGGCGACCACATCACCGCTGTGGGCAATCGCCACCGTCAGGTCGGTCTTCTTCACCGGCACCACGGCGGTCGCGGAGTTGTTGCTCGCGTTGGGGTCACCCGACTGGACGGCGTTGACCGTGCTCGAAAGCGGGTTTGACGCTGCTGCTCCAACATCGAGATTCAGATCGAGGTTCGAAGATGCTCCGGCGGCCAGCGCTCCGGTCGGCAGCGTGCAGGTCACGGTCGGGGCGGAGAATCCGCAGCTCCAGGGAGCCGCCGCACCCATCGAGACGAAACTGGTGGCGGCCGGGATGCTGGTGGTGACGACGATCGGCTGGGTGTTGGCCCTGGTCGCGCTGGTATTGCTTACCACCGAGCGAAGCGTGCCCGGGGAACCACCACGGTACTCGCCCCCCAGAGCACTGGTGCTGACCGCTATGTCAGTCGAGGGAACAACCTCGATCGTGCGTGTCTTGATGTCGATGTCGCCGTCGACATCCCTGGCCCGGACGCGGATGGTACGGATGCCGGGCGTCGGGAAAGACATCGGCTGGACGGCCGTGTTGGTGAACGATCCGAAGGTTCCGGTGCCGAGGTCGAAGGCGTAGCGCCCTCCGGCATTGGGCCCGGCAGAGAAAACTGAGCTGCTCGCGTCAATGGTTGCCGGAACGGTTGTCGGCAGGGTCGGGGTCTCGGTCGAAGGCCAGGTCGGAGTGGAGACTCCGGGCGCAGTGAAGTTGGACTTCACACCCTTCTGGACAATTGCGTTCGGACCGACCCTTGAGCCGCCTGCGATGAACTTGAAGTCGAGCACCGCGGTGCTTCCACCCACGTCGGAAGGCAGGCCGACCTGGTCGTTAAGGGGCCCGTTGGCCAGGCCCAGCGGACCGCAGCCGGTGGCCGCAATCGCGCGCAGGGAGTCGTTGCCGACGCGGAAGCTGCCGGCGTCCCTGGGGACGAAGTCGTAGCCGATGCCGCCGGGCTTCGGACCTGATTCCCAGACGCCGGGCTCGTCGGTGTACGGTCCACCGGGCTGGAGGCCGCCAGCGAAGCCGGTAGCCGGGTCCGGCAGGAAGCTAGCCTGGTAAATCGAGCTTGCGTCTGGAAAGACACCGTTGTGGGTCCGGCCGTCGATGTCGATCGGACTTCCGGCGCTGCCGACGAAGCAGGAACCACCGAGACTGACGCCCTGGGCGGAACCGGTGCCCTGGATCCTCAGCTGCACACGGAAGTCGACGCGGCCGGTCAGGGGGTCGATTTTTCCTGTGGCCGGAGCGGTCGGCAGCAGGGTCAGGTTGACCGTATCCGGGGGGATGTCGAAGCTGAGCGGCGGGAACACGATCTGGGACTGGGGCACGAAGATGTTGCCGGCGGAGTCGATCGTTCCACGGAAGGACGGACGGGAGAGACCCAGCTCCTCGAAGTTGAGCGAGAGCTGGAAGATCTTGGTGCCGCCGCCGCCACTGAGCTGGAGGAAGCCACCGGTGAGTTCAGCGAAGAAGTCCGGCGGCGAGGGGTTCTCGATTTTGCGGGCGTCAGCACCTGCGGGCGCGAGCATCAGCATCGTCCCCAGCAGCACGAAAGCCAGTATCGCAATCCTGCGCATTGTCGCCATTCTGTCCTTGCTTGCTCCCATTTTCTCCCTTGCCTCCTGGCCGATATTCCCTGATGTGACTGTTCTCATCGTTCCCCTACTTAATCAACGAGACGTGGCCGGTTTTAGTGTGTTTCGTCTGGCCGGAAACCTGGTATGCGGCGTCGACAGTGAATCTGGCCTTCTTGCCCTTCTTGCCGGCCTTGCTCACCACCCTGAATCTGACGGTGGCGCTCTGTCCGGGCGCAATCGAGGCGATGGTGCTGCACCTCTGTGCCTTGCCCCTGACCAGCCTTGTCGGGCTCTTCAGACAGACCTTGACCCCCGTAGCGGCGCCGGCGCCGGTGTTGGTGATCCGGCTGCTGATGAGGATCGGCTTGCCGGAGCGGACCGACTTGGGCGCCCTGACTACAGGCTTGGCCAGATTCGGCGGTTGTGCGGTCTTGACCAGGTCGAAGGTGAGTGAGATCCCGATGTCACTGCGCGGAAGCTCCAGCAGGCCGTTTACGGTGCCGCCCAGGGCGCCGCAACCGGCACTCACCTGCGGGAATGTGACGCCTTGTGAGCTCACCGTGGCCGTCCTGGCAGTCTCGTCGTAGGTACCGGCGAGCGTGAACTGGATAGGCCGCAGGAAGCAGTCGGCGGAGGGGCCGATAAGCGGGATGCCCCCGAGCGACGCCTCCAGCTTGGCCTGGACGGGCAGGTTGAAGGTGGCCGCGCCGCCGCCGTTGCTCAGCGTACCCGTGCCCGGCCCCGTAGCCGAGATCGAAATCTTGACCGTGACCTGGCCGATGCCAGGAGCGTCGAGGGTCTGTTCCACCGGGAGGAAGTTGACGCCGCCCTGCGGGACTCCCCACTTGCCGTCTTCATCGAGTGCGCCGGTGAGCACCAGTTGCGAGGCCGGCAGCGGCACGGCACCGAGTGCGGCCAGTGAAAGCTCGCCGGTGCTCAGGGTGGCGGTCAGCTGATCTCCCACAACCGGAGGGATCGGCGTGCAGTCCGGGGGCGTTCCCTGGGTGCCGGGCGGGCAGAGTACCGGCGGCGGGGCCACGATGGTCCAGCTGCGTTCCTCCGGGGTCGCATCCGGATTGCCGGCCGTGTCTATCGCACGGACGACGATGGTGCGGGCACCAAACGGGAGGCTGCTCAGGTTGAGCGGGCTGGCGCAGGAATCGAAGACGGCGTCGTCGAGCTTGCACTGGAACCCCGCCTCGGGATCGTTACTGGAGAAGGTGATCTGGGCGTCCCGCGACTCGATCGTGCCGGTCGGGGCCGTATTGATGGTCGTTTCCGGGGCGCTCGAATCCACCGTCCAGGTGCGTGACGGGGGAGTCGGGTCCTTGACACCGACCGGTGCCACGCTGCTGACGGCGCGCACCCTGAAGCTGTGGACGCCTTCGCTGAGTTCGGTCAGCTCCTGCGGGTTGGTGCAGGCCGCCCAGGCTGCGTCATCAAGGCGGCATTCGAATGTGCCGGGCTTGTTGCTCGCGAATGTGATGGATGCCGACCGCTGGCGGGTCAGGCCACTGGGTGCGCTGTCGAAGGTGGTCACCGGAGCGGCACTCTGCACCTCCCAGTTCGCGGAGGTCACGGGGCTGATGTTGCCGGCCTGGTCCTTGGCTCGAACCTGGAACAGGTGGGCTCCGTCACCGAGTCCGTTGACCTGGAACGGACTCTCACAGGCAGCCCAGGTGGCGTCATCGACCCGGCACTCGTAGGTACCGAACGACGGCAGCGCTTCCGAGACGGTCGAGAAAGCGAAGGTGGCCGCACCAAAGCGGGTCAGCGTACCTTCCGGAGGATCGGAGTTGTCGATCGACGGTGCGATCGGGGGCTCACCGAGGACCTCCCAGTTGTGGACGGCCTCGGCGCTGACGTTGCCGGCGGCATCGGTCGAACGGATCTTCAGGACGTGCACACCGTTGGAGGGTGCCGGCACAGTCAGGGTGCGGTCACAGGGCTCCCACGGAGCGGCGTCGAGCTGGCATTCGCTGTCGAGCTCGGGTGCCAGTGCGGGCGGGGTTCCGTCCTTGACGGTCCAGCCGAACTCGGCATCTCCCTGTGGCACGAACGGCGCCGGGGCGCCGACTATCTCGACCACCGGCAGCACAGTGTCCTGGCTCCAGGTTGAAGAGGCCGGGGTCGTCTCAGCATTCAGGGCTATGTCGGTCGAGCGCACATCGAAGGTGTGCGGGCCGTCGGAGAGCGGACCACCGGCCAGGGAGCTCATCGAAACCGGGCTGTTGCAGGCACTCCAGGCACCGCTGTCGATCCGGCACTCGGAGGTCGCGCCTTCGTTGACCGAGAACTCGATCTGCGGGTCATTGTCATTGGTGGCGGCCGGCGGACCGACATCGATCGTTGTGACAGGCGGGGTCCGGTCGATTGTCCAGTCGATCACCAGCGGCGATGAGTCCACGTTGCTCGCTTCGTCCTTGCTGCGGATCTCGAGACGATGGTCGCCGTCGACCAGGCCACCGTAGGTCTCGGGCGGCTGGCAGGTCGTCCAGTCGTCGGCATCGGTCGAATCCAGGCGGCACTGGAATCCCTGGAGCTGACGGGTGTCGGCTCCGGCGAAGTCCACTGTGATGCGGCGGGACTGGGTGCGCCGGACCAGCGTGACGCCATCTCCGAAGTCCACATCGCCACCCGAGGTGGTCGGTTCAGTCGCGTCGATCTCGAACTCGGCGACCGGCGGGCTCGGGTCGAGGTTGGTCGCCGGGTCGATCGCCGTGATCACGAGCGTGTACTTGTCGTCGGCCAGACCGGGGAAGCTCGGGCTCGAGCCTCCCGGACAGAATCCGGTCGGGAAGACCACTCCCTGGACATCGCCTACGAGCTGGCAGGTGAAGGTTGAGCTCGCCTCGGTCGAGGTGACCTCGAAGTTGACGTCGCGGTAGTTGATCAGGCCGTCAGGTCCGCTGGCGATCGAGGTGACCGGCGGAGTCAGGTCGACCCTGAAGCTCTCGGCCAGTACCGGGCCGGTCAGCCCGACATCGTCAGTTGCCCTGACCTCGACGTTATAGATGCCCTCGTCGAACGGATCCGGGTAACCGAAATCGCTTCCCGGACCTGCGAAGGTGACCAGACCACTACCGGCCGGGCTCGAAGGCGAGGCGCAAGGCTTCCAGACGCCGGAATCCGGCCCGGAGAGAATGCGGCATTCATAGGTCACGAACTCCTGCGGGGAGCGGTCGTCGACCTCGAAGGCGTAGGAAGGAGTCGGGTCGTTGGTCGGCCGTGGCTGGACCGCCGGGGTGTCCGACGGCGGCGTGATGCGCAGGCTCGTGACCGGCACAGTCGTATCCACGCGCCAGGTGCGGAATGCCGGCGTGCCGTCCTTCTGACCGTCAGCGTTGATCGCGCGGACCTCGAAACGGTGAAGGCCATCGGAGAGGCCGGCGTAGTCCATGGTTCCGGAGGCTCCGGCCGCGCAGGGCGCCCAGTCCTCTTCCAGGTTGCCGTCACGGAGGCGACGGCATTCGTAGGCAACGACCGGGGTCTGCGGGGAGCTGAAGTCGAACTCGGCGTCAGTCAAGTTTGACGCGCCGAGGTAGCCGTCCAGGGGCACCGGGTTCGAACCGTTGGGGGTGGCAACATCGATCGTCGAGTTCGGCCGCACCCTGACGGTCAGCGTGCCGACCGGACCGGTACCGAGCTTGTCGTCGGTGGCGGTGAACGGGAACTGGTCGTTGCCGGTAAAGGTGGCCGGCCAGGTGTAGTCCTTGGTGTTACCGGCGCCGGCGACCGAACCGTCGTTTCCGGGGTCGGGCGTCACGCTGACGGTGTACGGATCTCCGTCCGCATCGTTGGCGCGGAACTCGACCGGCAGCGGCTGCGTGGCATCGGCCTCGACATCGATCGTCTCGGTGATCGCAGCTGGAGGCGCGTTGATGGTGAAAGTGGAGCTTGCGATTGCGGACCTGGCACTCGTATCCTGGCTCAGCATGGCGCCGTTGTCGGTGACCCTGGCTCTGATCGTGTAGGTCCCGGGGGTCTTGCCCTGGGTCGTGAAGGCCTGGGTGCGGTCGGCGGCGAGGATGCCCGTGGTCGGGTCGCCATCAACGCGGATCTCGAAGCCGTCCCCGGCCGGGCCGTCGGTCGGGTTGTTGTTCAGATCCCATTCGATCGTCTGGGCGCGGCCACCCTGGGTGTCAAAGGTGCCCGCCGGATCCAGCGGATCGCTGACGGTGGCGGTGATCGAGTAGCTCGAATTGGTGTTCGGCCTCACCGGCGGCGTACCGCTCAGCGAGATGGTCGGGCTGTTGCCCTGGTCGTTCACCAGAACCGAACCGATCAGCATCGGGTAGTTGAAGTCCTGATTGGAACCGCGCGGAGATGCTTCGACCAGCCAGCGTCCACGGGACGGGAAGGACGGCACGGTGAGCGTGCGGGTCAGGCCGGAGGCCGTGTCCGCGTAGTCGAACCGACTGCCGTTGGCCACCGAGAAGTTGCCGTCTGCCACACACGGGTCGTTGCAGGTGGCCCAGCCGCTCGGGGTCCTGGTGAACATGTCACCGGTCTTGGAGTTTCGGATCCTCCAGTTGATGCCGTTGAAGCTGCCGTCGGCGACACCGCGGAAGGTGAAGGTAACGGGCTCGCCCTTGCCGACCACCGGGTTCATGGTGTTCGCCGGCTGGGCGACGCCGTTGACGTTGGTCACCTGCTGGTCGGCGATGATCGGCGGCGAACCCGAGCAGGTGAAGGCGGCGTCGCTGAAGCGCACGATCGAGCCGACCTTCTGGGAGAGCGCGCCGCTTGCCAGCCTGAGCTGAAAGAAGGCACGACGGTTGTTGGTCTTCTGCGTCTGGCCGATGCAGAGGTCCAGGAAGCCGGCGCTGAAGCCGTAGTTGCCGGGCGCGGTGCCGAAGAAGTTGCTGGCGGTGGCCGGAACCCTGGCCAGAACCAGAGCCTGGCTGCTGCCCGGCTTGCGCAGGACTCTCACGTTTTCTGAAGCGCTGGGAAGGAGGCTGAAGGAGCCGTCGGCCGGTGCCGTGTCACTCGTGTTTCGCGCGATCAGGATGTCTTCGATCGTGTCGTTACGTCCGAGGTCGACCTCGAAGGCGACCCTGACCAGATCACCTACGGCCGCGCCGCCGCCCGTCGAGACAGTGTCGAGCCAGCGCTTGGTGTTGTTTCCGCTGGTGAACGTGTCGATGTCGTCGTTGAGGATCCGAACACCGTTGGCTTCGGTCGTCATGTCGACAGACACCGCGGGTGCCAGCGGCGAGGCCGGGCCAGGTGTGAGGGTCAACCGACCCGTGCGCAGGCCGGTGCGGGCCGGGGTCGAGGTGATCGTGACCGTACAGCTGGCGTCACGGGCCAGGTTGGCGCCGCAGGTGGTCGAACGCCCGTAGTCGGATGCATGGGTACCGGAAACCGCCTGAGCGATGTTGTTGACCGCGATGTTGCCGGTGTTCCTGATGGTGAAGACGTAGTTGCCGTTGGAGCCGAAGGCGATGTTGCCGAAACTGCGGCTACTCAGCGGCGTGGTGCCGGCGGTGTCGAAAATGCCGATCGAGGGGTTGGGCGCGACTCCGGTTCCGGTCAGTGTGACCTGCGTGTTGTAGAAGGCTCCAGGATCTCCGATGATCGGGTCCAGCACCGGATCTCCGTTCAACGAGCCGAGCCTGAGCGTGGCGCTCTTCGGGCCGAGGCTGCTCGGCGCGAAGCTGACCGTCAAGGTGCAGGTTGCGTTCGGCACGATGACGGCACCACAGGTCGTGCTGCGGGAAAACTGCGCCGCGTCTGGTCCGGAGATGATCTGGCGCGACAGGATCGCCCCGTTCAGATTGACGTTGCCGTTGTTCCTGATGGTGAAGACGTACTGGTTGAGCTCTCCGACAGCCGACGAGCCGAGGTCCCGGGTAGCGAGAACCGTCGCATTGCCGGTGTCGCGGATCTCCGGCGAGGAGATCGCCGGGATCGAGGTGCCCGACAGCGTGGAAGAGGCGGTCGCCGGGATGCCGTTCGTGGTGTTCACGCTCAGGGTGGCCGTCTTCAGCGAGGCCGGGTCGGGCGCCTCGGTGGTCGGAGCGAAACGCACGCTGATGGTGCAGGAGGCACCGGTGGTGAGAGTGGTACCGCAGGTGGTTGCACTGATGTTGAACTGGCCTGCGTCCGGACCGGTGATCACCTGATTGGCGGCGCCGGTACCGGTCATGGTCGAGTTGCCGGTGTTTCTCAACGTGAAAACGTAAGGGGTCGACTGCAGCGTGCCGACGGTGTCGGGGAAAGCGTGGCTCGGCTTCAGTGTGGTGTTCGCAGTGTCGAAGATCTCCGGCACGCGGGTCGCCGGAATAGCGGTACCCGAGATGTCGGAGCTGGCCGAGACCGGCACGCCGTTGCTGGTCGTAACGGTCAGCGTCGCGTTCTTCAGGCCGCCCGGGTCGGGAGCGGCGGAGGTCGGCGCGAAGCGCACACTGATGGTGCAGGATTGGCCGCCGTTGAGGCTGGCTCCGCAGGTGGTGGCGCTGATGTTGAACTCACCGGCGTCGGGTCCGGTGATCGCCTGGTTGGCGGCGCCGACACCGGTAAGAACGGCGTTACCCGTGTTCCTCAGCGTGTAGACATACGGGGCCGACTGGAAGGTGCCGACCGTATCGGGGAAAACATGGCTCGGCTTCAGCGTGGTCCCCGGCGTGTCGAACAGTTCGGGGATGAAGGTCGGCGGAACGCCGACACCGGTGAAGCTGATTACCGCCGGTGAACCGGAGGTCGCGTCCGACGGCGCGACGTTCAGCGCGGCGACCAGCGGGCCGGAGGTGACCGGCTCGAAGCGGACCGAGATCTGGCAGTTGCCCCCGGCCGCGATCGTGGCGCCGCAGGTGGTCGAAGTGATCGAGAACTCGGCCGCGTTTGCGCCGGTCAGCGACTGGATGTTCGGGCCGGCCATGACCCAGTTACCCGTATTCCTCAAGGTAAAGGTCTGGTTGGCCTGGGCCCCGATACCGACGGGTCCGAAGTCAAATGAAGACAGAGGCGTCACGTTGGCCGCGTCGTAGAGGGCCGGAACGCGGGTCTGGGCGAGAGCGTTGCCGCTGAGGCTGACCGTATCCGGGAACGGGTCACCGCCGAAGGTGGGGGTGATGTTAAGCGTCGCGTTCCTGACGATGTCCGTGACCACACCCGGCGGGTTGAATCTCGTGGTGACGGTGCAGGTAGCTGCGACCGCAAGCGTCGCACCACAGGTGGTGGCAGTGATCGTGAAGCTGGAGGCATCCGCGCCGGTGATTGACTGGGTGCTCGGGTTGGTCAGCGCCACGTTTCCGGTGTTCCTCATAGTGAATGTATAAGTCGCCGAATTGGTACCGGAAAGGGTGTCGGCGAAGGTCTGGAGAGTCTGTTCCGCGTTGTTGGCCGAGTTCCAGACCTGGATCACCGGGTTGTCGGCAGCTACAGTGCCTGAGAAGGTTGCGTTGCCGGACTGGGTGCCACCACTCCAGCCGGCGCAGTTCGCGGTACCGGAGGCCGGACCGCTACAGCCGCCACCACCGCTTCCCGATGCCGCCGCGGCGAAGGCGATGTTCCGGCTGGGAGTGCCGACCGCCGTGCCGGTCTTGAGCCTGAATACGAAGCCGCATGACTTGTAGCCGGTGCCGGTGTAGTTCATGACAAGGCGCCGGGTCACGCCCACCCCGGCGTTTGTGCCGCAGTTCCTTGATCCGGAACCACCGGACTGGCTGTCGAACTCGTACTCGGTTCCGGCCAGGGTGACATCGACCGCGATGTGACGACGACCGGTATTGAATAAGCCGCCCGAAGCCGTATTGGTCCAGAGGAAGATCGTCCGGGTGGTCGGCAGGTTGAACTGCGCCGTGGTCCCGAAATCAACGGTTGTTCCGCTGATGGTGGTGTTCTCGGCGTTGCTCGGGCCGGTGAGGCCATCAGTAGCCTGCGCGGCGACCGGTGCCGCGAGCAGCGCGGCGGAGGCCACCAGGATGGCGATCAGGGTCCGGCGGACCGTGAAGGCCCGTCCTCCGGTCCCTTTTGTGGAAAGCCTTGCCGGGTCCTTGCCGGTATCGGTTTCTGTGTTCTGCGTGCTATTCATGATCGACCTCTATCTCCCTGTCCCAGTCGTCTATTTCAGGAGGGTGACGTGGCCCTTGAATTCCTTCTTGGAGCTACCGCCCGCGGTGTATGACACCGTGGCGGTCAACTTCACCTGCTTGCCAGACTTCTTCGGCTTCGTCTTGACCCTGAACTTGGCTTTGACGGTGGCTCCCGGCGCGACCTCGACATCGCGACAGCGCTTGCCGCTCACCCTGGCGAGTGCCTTCGGCGCTTTGAGACAGACGCGGGCCGTGGTCGAGGTGCCGCCGACGTTTGTCACGCCGACCGCAACTGCCATCGACTTGCCGGACTTGACCCTTTTCGCAGCGGTCACGGTCGGCGGTGCCAGCTCGGCCGGCAACGGAGCGATGTCGGGCGGTCCGACCGTCCAGGTCACCGAAGCCGGCGACTGGTCGGTCAGGCTGTCGGTGCTGGTGGAGCGCACGTCGAAGGTGTGCTCACCGTTGGACAGGCCGGTGTAGCTCTTCGGACTGGTGCAGGCTTCGAAGGCGCCGCCGTCGATCCGGCACTCGAAGCTCGCGACTGAAGCGCTCGAGACGAACCCGAAGCTGGCATCCGGCGAAGAAGTGCGCGCCGGAGGCTGGCTGGTGGTGCTCGTATTCGGAGCGGTGGGCGCCGCAGCGGTCCAGTTGTGGACCGCCGGGCTCGCGTCCTTCGTCCCGACTTCGTTCACGGCACGGACCCTGAAGTTGTGGGCTCCGCTGCTGACGCCGGTGTAAGTCTTCGGCGAGGTGCAGGACGCGAAGGCCGCGTTGTCAACGCTGCATTCGAAGCTCGCCAGCGGGTTGCCGGGCGAGGAGAACGCGAAGGCGGCGCCTGACCCCGTAGTCGTGGTGCCACCAATCGTCGTATCGGGGGCGCCTCCGACCGTGCTCCAGGTGTGTGAGGCGATCTGCCCGCCGGTGCTTGCGTTACCCGCGGTGTCGATTGCCCTTACTTCCAGCTTCCTGGTCGCACTGCTCAGGCCGGTGTAGTTGAGCGGCGATGAACAGGTGCTCCAAGGGCCTGCGGGGCCACCGTTGAGGCTGGTCCGGCACTCGAAGCGTCCGTTCGGCCCGAGGTCGGTCGAAGCCGAGAATACGAAGCCGGCGGTCGGACCCGAAGGGCTGCTCGGAGACTCGGTCATCGCTACGGAGGCCGCGACCGTGTCCACCCGGAACTCGGCCGTGAACACTCCGGTGTTGCCGGCGCCGTCATCGGCCTGGATGTGGAGGGTGTGGAGGCCGTCCGACAGGTTCGTCGGCGGCTGGAACGGCGTCAGGCAGGTTTCAAGCCAAGCCTGAGCGTCGATCCGGCAGCGGACCTGCGCCGGAACCAGGTTGAGGTCCGAACGCTCGAAGTGCCAGATCGGCCGCTTGGCGTTGGTCTGACCGCCCTCACCGGGGCCGTTCGTGACATTCACCGGCTGGCCACCGAGGGAGACTGCCGGCAGAGTCAGGTCCACTTCCCAGCTGTATGTGTCTTCAGGCCCGATGTTGGTACCCGGATCGACTGCGCGCACCGCGAAGCTGTGCGGGCCGTCGGTCAGGGCCGGCGACTCGAACGGCGAGGCGCAGGTGGCGAACGCTCCGCCGTCAACCGAGCACTGGAAGGTTGCCGAAGGATCGGTGCTGGAGAAGGTGAAGGCCGGGCTGGCGTCGTTGCTGAGCGCCACCGGGTTTGAGTCAATGGTGACGTCCGGTGCCGTGGTGTCGACGATCGTGGTGTCGCTCGCGGGCGTCGGATCCTTGAGAACGCCGGACACCGCGCGCACCTCGAGGGTGTGCGGGCCTTCGGCGAGCGCTGGGTCCGCCGTGTAGCTGCCGCCGTCACAGGCGACCCATCCGCCACCGTCGAGGTTGCACTCGAAGGTGCTCACTCCCGACGGGGACTCGAAGGTCCAGGTCGGGGTCGTGTCATTGGTTTCGGCCGGGGGCACAGTCACGAAGGCGGTCTGGGGCTGGACCCTGACCGTCGCGGTGCCTGACGTGACGCCACCCTGGCGATTATCGTCGGCCTGGAAATCGAAGATGTAGACACCGGCCGCGCTGTTGGCGGCGGTGAAGGTGACTTCACCGTTGACCTGGTTGATCGTGCCGAGGGAACCGCCGGTTACCGGACCGACGATCGAATAGGCGAGCACGTCGTCATCGGCGTCGGTCGAGCCGAGGCTGATTACGACATCCTGGCCGGCTTCAACAGTCACATCGGGCGACGGGACGACAGGAGCGGTGTTCTCCTGGTCCCATTCGGACGAGGCGACGGTCTCGTTGCCTGCCGGATCGACGCCCTTGACTTCAAAGCGGTAGCGCACGTTCTGGTCGAGGAAAGGCAGAACCTCGGGGGAGGAGCAGGCGGCGAACACCGGCTTGTCCAGTTCAGCGGCAGCAGCCGGGAAGGTCCGGCAGGTGTAAGTCACGCCCGGGTCCTCCGACGAGCTGAAGGAGACCGTCGGCAGCGCGTCCAGGTTGCCGTCGGCGGGTGCCGAATCGATTGTCACCGTGACCTGCGTGTCGACGGTCGCCGAGCGGCTGACGATGCTCGAGCGGTTGGTCGCGCCGTCGATGGTGCGCACCTCGAACAGGTACTCACCGTCGGTGCGGTTCGGGTAATCGACAGTGAAGGCGTTGTCGCCGTCGTCACACGGCGCCCAGCCGACGATCGGGCCGCCGGTACGGGAAAGGCGGCACTCGGCCGTACCCTCCGGGATCTCGACGTTGTAGCTGAGGTCGTTGTTGTTGGTCAGGCCCTCGGTGCCGGTGACGATCACCGGCGGATCCGGGTTGACCGTGTCGACCGTGAAGCTGGCCGACTGCGGAATGTTGTCCTGGTTGAGCGCGGGCTTGGATGCCGCGACTTCGAAGACATGAACACCGTCAAGCAGCACTGCGGAAGTGAAGCTGCCCGACGCGCAGTCAATGCTGGGCAGCGGGACTGCGTCCAGTGAGCAGGCGAAACCGGCGCCGGCGACTGCCCCGTCAGCGGGCCCGGAGACCGCGCCGAAGGTGAAGGTCGGGGTGTTGTCGTTGGTCAGCACGCCGGCAGGTGCCACGCCCGGACCGGAAAGCAGGACGGTCTTCGGGCGGACCACCACGTCAAAGCTGGCGTCAGTGAAGGCGTCGGTGACCGTGTTGCGGACCCGCACAGTCACGGTGTCCGTGCCGGCGAAGCCGTTGGCGGCGGTGTATGCCGCGCTGCCGCTGCCCGGGTTGACCGTGAAGGCGCCGAGCGATCCGCCTTCGGTCGAGCTGAGCAGGCTGTAACTGAGCGCCCCGGGACTCGGGTCGCTCGCATCAATCGTGATCGTGACCGGCGCACCACCGCGGGTGTAGTAGGGGTCGATCTGAGCCGCGGCGACGATCGGCGAAGGCTCGATCGTCCATTCGAAGCTGTCGGCCGAGCCGGTGTTACCGGCGGTGTCGGTCGAGCGGACCTCGAAGCGGTAGTCGCCCGTTGCGAGCAGCGAAGAATCGACGGGCGATGTGCAGGCCGCGAAGTCCGACGGATCGGCCTGAAGCTCCAGGCTGCATTCGTACCCGGTCACCGGCTCGTCGGCGCTGAAGGTAAAGCTGGGCGTGCGGTCGAAGCTCGGGTCGCTCGGGTTCGTATCGATCGTGCTCACCGGGTTGGTGCTGTCGTAGGTGACGGTGCGATCGGTGCCGGCGATCGACGCCTGGGCGAAGTTTGAGACGAGGCTGCGCACCTCGAAGGTGCCCGACGGTGCGATCGTGACCGCGCCGTCGGCCGCTGCCGTCACTTCGACGGTGTAGGTGTCACCGATTCCGGTGACGGAGGCGATAGAGCCGTTGGTGACATCAAAGTCGGAGGCTTCGACGGTGGCCGCGGCCAGGTCCTTGTCCGACGACAGGCGGAAGTTGATCGAAGCGTTGTTGGTCGGGTCAACCTGGCCGGGGGCCTGAACGAGAGTCACATTCGGCGGCGCGTCGTAAGTGACCGTCTGGTCAACGCCGCCGGCGGTGGTGCTGCTGTTACCGGCGATGTCCAGGACCGAGAAGGTGCCGGACGGAGCGATCGAAACGTCGCCCTCGGCAGACGCGGTGACCGCGACCGTATAAGTGTCGCCACTGCCGGTGATGCCGGTGACGGAACCGTTGGTCACGTCGAAGTCCGAGGCGGTGACGGATGCGGCGCTGAGGTCTTCATCCGAGCTGAGCTGGAACTCAACGGCGGCTACCGGACTGGGGTCGACCTGACCGGGAGCCTGCTCGAGGGTCACTACAGCCAGCGTGGAGTCGTAGGTGACCGTGCGGTCGGCGCCTGCGGCTGAAGCCTGGTTGTTGCCGGCGATGTCGGTGACCTCGAAGGTGCCCGAAGGCGCGACCGATACCGGTCCGTCGGCCGCGGCGGTCACGGTGACCGTGTAGCTGCTGCCCGAACCGGTCACGGAAGTGACGGAGCCGTTGGTGGCCGAGAAATCGCTGGTCGTGACCGACGCAGACTGCAGGTCCTCGTTCGCGCTCAAGGTGAACTGGATCGCCGCGACGTTGGTCGGGTCGACCTGCGCGTTCGCCTGCTCAAGCGCAACCGTCGGGGCCGTGGTGTCGTAGGTCACGCTGCGGTCGGTGCCACCGGCGTTCGTCTGAGTATTGCCGGCGACGTCTTCAACCGAGAAGGTGGCGGAAGGCGCGATCGTCACGGCGCCGTCGGCGGCCGGGGTGACGTTGACGATGAAGTCTTCCGGGCCGCCCGTGATGCTGTCGATGGTTCCGTTGGTGATGTCGAAGTCCGAATTCTCAACCGTGGACGGGTTCAGGTCCTCGTTGATACTGAGGACGAACTGCACCGGAGCGTTCAAGGTCGGATCGTCTTGGCCGCCAAACTGCTCGAGCACCGCCGAGGGGGCGGTTGCGTCAACTGTGAACGAGCGGGCCGACGGGGTGCTGTCAACCGGGCCGCCGATGCCGGCGCGGGCCCTCACGTTGAAGGTGTGTGCACCGTCGGTGAGCGTCGCGGTGGTGAAGGCGCTGGTGCAGGGGGCGTAGGCCGCAGCGTCAACACGACACTCGAAGACCGTTCCGCTCTGGGGGGAGGAAAAGGCGAAAGTCGGGGTGTTGTCGTTGGTCAGGCCGGACGGGCCGCTGTCGATCGCGGTCTGGGGACGGACTGTGATCGTCGCGAGGGCGTCAGCATCTTCTCCACCGGCCGTGGCGCGGTAGGTGAAGCTGTCGGTACCGGCGAAGGTCGGGTTGGCCGTATAGAGGACCGAGCCTGGGGGTGTGTTACTGATCGCGCCCAGCGAGCCACCGGTCGGCGGGTCGACGATCGAGAAGGTGATCGGGTCGAGGTCCGGGTCGGAGGCGTTGAAGTTGACGGTGACCGGGGTCACGTCATTGGCGCCGGCGAAGACGTCGTTCGCGCTGGGAGGCGCGGCGTCTGCAACAGCGGGAATCGCTAGCAGGCAGAGGCTGAACCCGGCCAGCGCTGCGATCAGAAAAACACGAAAACGGCTCGCAAAAGCGACGTTACCTGCAGACATAACTTGCTCCCCTGCTCCCTTGATGGACAACTTTTCTCCTCCCGAACTGCTGATCTTTCGGGGGCCGGCGCTTATCGACACGCAGAACCCCCATCCCTTACTTGTGCCGGAACTATACATGAACTCGGCGTTCCTGTGTGACGGTTGTCCGAATACTTTCCGAAGCGCCCGGGGCATTCCGTGATCGTCGTCTCTGGAACGTCGCCGACGACACGCGAGCTGCAAGTAAAAGGCCCGCGCGACGCCGATCCTGGCGTTCGCGCGGGCCTACCCCCTACCCATGAGATTGGTCGAAACTCAGCGCCTCAGGCCGGTCCGGATGTTGGACGACAACGTGCGCGTTCCGTTGGACGAGGTGACCGTCACGATGAAGGTCACTGTGCCCGAGGTCTCCCGGCGGCGTTTCAGATCCCCGTAGAGCCCTATCGGCATTGTCACCCGCAGCTGGGCCGTGCGACCGGCGGCGACCGTCTCCGGACCCCGACCGACGCCGTTGAAGACCTTGTTGCCGACCACGAAGCGGACCTGGATCTTTCTGATGGTGCAGATTCCTTCGAGGCACCTGACCTTGGCGCCGGTAAGGACCCGGTTGGCCGGTACGCGCACACTGGGTGTCGTGTAGCCGCGCAGGACCTGAGGCGGGTTCAGGCCGCCCACCGGCCCGGTCGGTCCGGTGTCGCCGGTCGGTCCGGACGGGCCCGTGCCTCCGGACGGGCCGGTCGCACCCGTTGAGCCGGTGTTGCCGGTCGCTCCCGTCGCTCCGGTACCGCCGGTGGCTCCGGTCAAACCGGTTGCCCCCGTGCTGCCGGTCGCTCCGGTGCTGCCCGTGTTTCCGGTTGCTCCGGTTCCGCCCGTGCTGCCGGTTGCTCCAGTGCTGCCGGTTGCTCCGGTTCCGCCCGTGCTGCCGGTTGCTCCAGTGCTGCCGGTTGTCCCGGTGGCACCGGTGCTTCCGGTCGGACCGATCGGACCCGTGGATCCGGTCGAGCCAGTCGCCCCGGTGGATCCGGTCGCTCCGGTCGGACCTTCCAGCGGCGTACCCGGGAGAGGCCAGGCGCCGGCGGTCTTCGGTCCGTAGAGGATCGAGTCGGTGGTGTCCAGGTAGAAGTCACCGTTGACGCCCTGGGCGTTGCTCGGGGCTCCAGAGCCTGAAAGCCACGTGTTCCCGTTGGTACCGGCGGACCCGGTCGAGCCGGTGTTGCCGGTTGCCCCGGTGCTACCCGTGGCTCCCGTGCTTCCGGTTGCTCCAGTCGAACCGGTGCTGCCGGTCGAGCCTGTGGCACCCGTGCTTCCGGTGCTGCCCGTCGAACCCGTTGCGCCCGTGCTGCCGGTGGCTCCGGTGCTTCCGGTTGCCCCGGTCGAACCGGTGGCTCCCGTGCTTCCGGTTGCCCCGGTCGAACCGGTGGCTCCTGTGCTACCCGTAGTGCCAGTTGCTCCGGTCGAGCCGGTTGCTCCGGTGCTGCCGGTTGCCCCGGTGCTTCCGGTTGCTCCGGTCGAACCTGTGGCTCCGGTGGATCCCGTTGCGCCGGTCGAACCGGTGGCTCCGGTACTACCCGTCGAGCCGGTTGCCCCCGTGCTTCCGGTTGCCCCGGTGCTTCCGGTTGCCCCGGTCGAACCTGTGGCCCCCGTGCTTCCGGTTGCTCCGGTCGAACCTGTGGCTCCGGTGCTACCTGTCGAACCGGTCTCGCCGGTTGCTCCAGTGCTGCCGGTCGAGCCTGTGGCTCCGATGCTTCCGGTGTTGCCGGTCGAACCGGTGTTGCCCGTGGCTCCGGTGCTACCTGTCGAACCCGTTGCTCCGGTCTCGCCGGTTGCTCCAGTGCTTCCGGTCGAGCCTGTGGCTCCGATGCTTCCGGTGTTGCCGGTCGAACCGGTGTTGCCCGTGGCTCCGGTGCTACCTGTCGAACCCGTTGCTCCGGTCTCGCCGGTTGCTCCAGTGC